>Ga0157374_10003669_pt1 | contig 12909 bp, 13 predicted proteins | sample M25metaG_FD_115308 | JGI IMG/M metagenome (GOLD analysis project Ga0157374, IMG submission 115308) | Miscanthus rhizosphere microbial communities from Kellogg Biological Station, Michigan, USA - M2-5 metaG | ecosystem: Host-associated > Plants > Roots > Rhizosphere > Soil | place: USA: Michigan...
ACCTGCTCCGCACCTGGGATGGCCGTCTGACCACGGACTCCGTCGCAGCATCGATCGAGGTCAACACGCGCTACACGCTGCGACCGATGCTGCTGGAGCCGAAGGTCGGCAAAGACCTCGCAGCGAGCTATCGCTGGTCCGAGTCGAACTTCGCTGTCGAAGAGATCGTGATGCACGCAAGCCCCGACTGGCTCCCGGCGGATTACAAGGACTGGGACGAGTTTCTTGCCGCAGCTGTCCGCCATGCGCTCAAGAACGGCGACGCTCCTTCCGACCTGAGTAAATGGACCTACGGAAGTTGGCACTTCGTCGAGATCGAGCATCCGCTTTCCGGATTTCTGCCGCTCATCGGCCGCATGGCCGGAACGGGCAGGCAGCCTCTCAGCGGAGATACGCTGACGGTAAAGCAGGTGGGCGAGAGCTTCGGCCCATCGCAGCGTTTCACCATGGACTGGAGCAACATCGACGGCTCAACCGAAAACATCTCTCTCGGCGAGAGCGGCAACCCCTACAGCCCGTACTACCGCGATCAGTGGGATGACTACTACAACGGCCGTACCTTCGCGTTGCCGTTCACACCAGCTGCGGTCAGCGTGAACGCGCAGCACACTCTCCGCCTGCTGCCATGAACAAACAGGGGTCAAGGTACAGGGATCAGGTATCAGAATGGCCGTTAATCATCGCTCGGCATTTTTCTGGTCCTGTGATCATCTGTCTTGCGGCATTCATCGCAACCACGCCCGATCTCATCTGGGGCAACTCCTGCGGCCACGACTTCGATTTTCACCTTGCCTCGTGGATCGACGCGCAGGCTGCCTGGCGGCATGGCCTCTTCTTTCCCCATTGGGCGCCTAGTCCCAACTGGGGCGCGGGCGAACCACGCTTTGTGTTCTATCCACCGCTCACGTGGATGCTGGGCGCAGCATTCGGCACGATCTTTCCATGGAAGGGCGTGCAGCTCGCGATCCTCTGTTCGTTCCTTGCTCTGACCGGCTTGGCGACACGCAGCCTTGCGCGCCATCTCGGCCTCAGCGATGGCCCGGCAACGCTGTCCGGATGTGCCGCTCTCTTCTCCGGATATTCGATGTTTACCGCCTACGAGCGCTCGGCTTTCGGGGAACTCGCCGGCGGCTTCTGGATTCCATTGCTTCTGCTGCTCATTCTCCGCGACCGTAATTCGCAGGGCTCGGTCTTTCGCCGAGCATTGGATGGTTCTGCGACGCTGCTTGCGCTGGTAATCGCCGGAGCATGGCTCTCAAATGCTCCGCTTGGTGTAATGGCAAGCTATCTGCTCGCCGCTGTCGCACTCGCGGTCGCGGTCATCCGCCGCTCATGGGCGCCGATCCTTCGGGCCACCGCTGGCGTGACCCTCGGCATTGGACTCTCAGCGCTCTATCTAGTTCCGGCAGCAATTGAGCAGCGATGGGTGCAAATACGCCAGGCGGTCGACGATCCGGGGCTGGCAATCGAGAACAGTTTCCTTTTTGCACGTCACGCGGATCCCAATCTTGAACTGCATGATGTCGAGTTATTGCGCGTTTCAATCATCGCGGTCATCATGCTTGGCATCGCATTCCTTGCTCTGTTTGTGGCATGGCGGCGTGGAAAGCTACCTGAAGATCGGGCGCTTTGGACTCCCCTCGCCCTGATTCCTGTCGTGATCCTGTTTCTTCAATTCCCTATCGCGTTGCCAATCTGGAACGCTTTGCCCAAACTGCGCTTCCTGCAATTTCCATGGCGGTGGCTGGTGGCGCTCGAAGCTCCGATGGCGATCCTTTTCGCCGCCGCGGTTTGGCCAGAACGCAGATGGCTCCGCAATGCGGTGGTTGCATGCTGCGCGTTGCTGTTTATCGGTATCACGACTGCTTCTCTGTTTACGTTCCATCAGGGCTGCGACGCAGAAGACAAGGTCTCGGGGATGCTCTCGGCCTATCGACACGGACAGGGCTTCGAAGGCGTCGACGAGTACGCTCCGCCACGCGCTGACAACACGCTCGTGGCTATCGGGCTTCCAGACGCGTGCCTTTCGAAAAACGCAACGACTGTTCTCGCAGTAGCGTCCTCTGAAGGCACAATTCCCGAGTGGGATCCGGCCAACGGACATTGCGACGCGACATATTCATGGATCCAGAACAACGGGCAGATCCGCACAGAGCACCGGCATCTTGTCGCCGACGTTCCTCACGCCGGTTTTCTGATCCTGCATCTGCGTGAATACGCTGCGTGGCAGGTAAGCGTAAACGGGCGCCTGCTGGCCTACAGCGCAAATCCCGTCCTGACTCCCTTGCCGCATCGCGACGACGGCTTGATGGCAGTGCCTGTTCCGCAGGGCCATGTCGAACTTGCAATCGACTGGGCCATTACACGGGACGTGATCATTGGTCGATGGCTCAGCGCAATCTCCCTCATTCTTCTCGCAGCACTTTGCATTGCAGAGCGAAGAATTTCAAAGCGATCAGATCTGCGTGCGGCCTGGCGATAGACATCCACGACTCAGTTATCATGTAGGTAGCATGCCGACGGATGTGAAATCTCTGATTCAGGAGGGCGCTGATCTCACGGATCGTGCGCTGGAAGCACTCATCCCCTTGGCCACGACGGTTCCGGCCTCCATCCATGGCGCAATGCGGCACAGTGTTTTTGCCGGCGGCAAGCGGCTTCGGCCGGTCCTCGCCATGCAGGCTGCCGCGACGATCTCCGGCTCGGTTCCGCGGGGCATCGAGCGTCTTGGCGCAGCCATTGAGATGCTGCACACCTATTCGCTCATTCACGACGACCTGCCGGCGCTCGACAACGACGACCTGCGCCGCGGCAAGCCTACCTGCCACGTTGCATTCGGAGAAGCCATTGCGATTTTGGCCGGCGATGCTCTCCAGACGCGCGCTTTCGAAATTCTCGCCGGCCTCGACACGCCGCCTGCTGCAACCGTGCAGATTATTGGCCTGGTTGCCAACGCAATCGGCACGGTCGACGGCATGATTGGCGGCCAGGTTCTCGACATCGAGAGCGAGCACCAGAAACCCACACCCGAGCTCGTCGAAGCGATCCATCGCGCCAAGACAGGTGCGCTTATCCGCGTCAGCGTGGTCACAGGCGGAGTTTATGCCGGAGCCACTGCGGAAGATGCAGCTCGCTTAGACACCTTTGGCCGCAAGGCCGGCCTCGCATTCCAGATCGTGGACGACGTACTCGACATGACCGTCGACTCCGCGCATCTGGGCAAAACCGCCGGCAAGGATCTCGCCACCGAGAAGGCGACATGGCCAGCGGTATACGGGATCGAGCTGAGCCAGCGTGATGTCGCTGCGTTCATCGAAGAGGCATTTGCCGCGCTCGCCCCTTACGGCTCGCGCGCTGACGGCTTAAAGGCAGTCGCACGCTACCTGGTGGATCGAAAGAACTGACCCGACATCTAATCAAGCACAGGGGGACTGCAGGCCCGGAGCCGCGGTACCCGCTGAGGGCTCGACCGCGGTCCTGCCCGGGAGAAGTCAATGTTCCGCAAACTGTTAAAGTCCAAAATTCACCGTGCCACCGTTACGAAATCGGACCTGAACTATGAAGGCAGCATTGCCGTCGATGCAAAGCTGTTGGAAGCGGCCGATATTCAGCCTTTCGAGGCAGTTCACGTGTGGAATGTAACCAACGGTAGCCGGCTTCAGACCTATGCCCTGCCGGTGGAGCATGGAACTGGCGAAATTTGCCTCAACGGCGCTGCTGCACGCCTTGCGCAGGCCGGCGACCTGGTGATCATCGCAAGCTTCGCATGGCTCGACCAGAAGGAAGCCGCCGCCGCAAAGCCAAAACTGGTGTTCGTGGACGCGAAGAACCAGATCGCCGAGGTAAAGTCGTGAGCAGCGTGCCATGCTGGAACAGCAAAAACAATGCTAAGTGAAGATCAGATTTTCGCTGCGCTCCGCGATTGCTTCGATCCAGAAGTGAAGCTGAACCTCGTGGATCTTGGACTGATTTATGCGATCGAGACCGGGTCCGATCCTGAGTCCTCACCAGCGTGGCCACGCCAGTGGGTCAGGGTCACAATGACGCTGACCACCGAATACTGCCCGGCATCAGGCCTGATCATCGAGCAGATACACAACCGCCTCGCGACTATCCGCGACATCAGCAAAGTGGATGTAAATCTCGTCTGGGAGCCCAAGTGGACCCCCCATCGGATCAGCGAGGCCGGTCGCAAGCAACTGGGGATATGATCAGCGCCAGATCGAGCCAACCCGCCCCTCGGTGCGGGCTTCGCGTTGCGGCGCAATGCATCACACTGGGATCGTCGGGCCCTCGTCGCGCGACAACACCCGTCGTATCGATTCACCCTTCTCCGCTACATCTTCCATGACGTCGCGCACCTGCTCAAACATTGACTGGGCGCGGTCGACGTAGCCGGGAAGTGCCTCCCACCAGCGCTTCAGCGTCTCTTCATGCTCCATCAGCGCCAGCGCCGTACCCGAGGCCGCCAGCACCAGCCCGGCACGCTTTTGTCCCGTCAACAGGAGCAATCCGCCCGCCACCAGCGACCCGCACGCAGCAACCTTCACCCAATCGTTCGATTCGTTTCGCGGCTCAGTAATCCTCAACGTACGGCTCTCCGGGTTCGGAAAAGAGGCGATATTCATGCAATCTCCTTGATGTACTCAGATGCAGAGCCTTTGCGCGGGGCAGCCAGAGGATTCAAAGCAGGCCGCCCTGGCTCAGTCCAGATCGAAGTCGCGCAATGGTTTGCCCGCCGGAGCATCCTTTGCTTTCTTCAGCGCTTCGGCGAACTTCTTATCGAACAAATCTTCCTTGTTCTTCTCGGCGTCAACCGACTGGCGGAAGATGGACTCCTTGCGTTCATCGTGCTCGCGCATCGCCTTGGCGGCGGTTTCAAGGTCTTCGAACATCCGCTTGCGAGGCGCCGAAGTGTGGCTGATGACAAGCCCGCTATTCGCGTCCACCAAAATGATCGCACCACAGTCGGGACAAGGAACCTGGAATGTGTCTGGCTTCGAATTACCCATAACAGAGGGTATTCTAGGCCCTCCAACTGCCCTCGCCAAGCCGGTGAGCTCGTGCACGCTCCTTCCGAAATCATAAAGTGGTGAACATTCCTCCCGCTTCGGACGTACATCCCTCTCAGAATGCTTGTCCTCCCCCTTTAACCGTGTCCCTGTTCTCGCGTGATAAGGAGATTCATGAAAGCCACTTCTCTCCTCAAGCTGTTCTTATCGGCCCTCTTAGGCCTTGTCCTCGCACCCAGCTGCGTCGCCCAGGCCAATCTCGCAGGCAACTGGGAGGGCGATCTCAACGCAGGCGGTACCACGTTCCACATCGTCTGGCACGCCGTCGCTGCTGCCGATGGAACCCTAACGTCCACCTTCGACAACGTCGATCAGAACATCTATGGCATCAAGGTGAAGACCACCACCCTGAAAGGCTCTGATCTCACCATGTCGGTTGACGACACGGTGAACATCAATGGCCAGGACGTTTCTATCCGCGGTGACCTCGCCGGCACAATCAGCGCTGATGGCAACAAGCTCACTGGCACGTGGACCCAAACTGAGCCAGCGGAGCCACCGCTACCGATTGAACTGAAGCGCTCAGTTGCGCCGGCCACGACTGAACCCGCGCCAAAGTCACCCTCGTCCTAGCTAGCAACTGAGACCAGTTATATGACCTAACGGCCCCCTTGAGGCGCCCCGGATCTCACTGGTTCGCAACGCCTCCGCGCACGTGCAGAATCACTCGCCGGTACGAAGTCAGTTTCGGCGACCCCTCGTCCGTCACAGCCAGGATGATGTGGGCCACGCCGTCGCCCTTGCAGGGAATGATGGGCAGCCACAACGGTCTGCATGCCGCATCTGCCCGCACTGTCATCTGCGGAGAGTCAGCTCCCTTCAGCGTGACTGCCGCCAGGTTTCCATCCGCCACTCCGGCCTCAGCGTAGTGGAACCAATGGTAGTGAATCGGCTGTCCGTCTGGATCGCTGCTCTGGCCTGCATCGAGTGTGAGGGTCTGCCCTATGTTCACATCCATTTCGATCGGCTCCGTGCCGCTCTTGCTGTTCACAACTGCGATGGGGTTGTGATTCGCGTGTCTATAGTCCGCCACCGTCCACGTCATTCGCGCTGCGAAGTCATTTTGGAACGCCTCGCGCCAACGCCAGATCGTTGCCTGATCTGACGTGTGCTCCCTACCATCTATTCCTGTGACGGTATCGCGTGAATCGACTCGCTTGAACTGATCTCCGCCCTGGGTCCAGATCGAGTGCGCTTCGCCATACGGTTGCCGGTTGACGTAGCGTCCGCCCCAGCCGCCCCAGTCCGGTCGACGGTAGGCATTCAACCCGTTGTCGATCAGGCCCAGAAACGATGGCGTATCGCCCTCCATGATGAACATGAATTTCGGATACTTCTTTCCCAGCGGCCCTTTGCTGCGGATGTTCTCGTCGAGCCATTCATTAGTGACCCTAGTAGGGTCCGCGCCTTCGCCGTTGCGGTAATATCTGTCGCCGCTGATTCCGGTCCACGTTGTGGAAAGGTACTCACCGCTGGTCGGTGTCGAGGGCGAGACGATGTAAAAAAGATCCGGGAATTCCTTCCGGATCCAAGGCCCCGCGTCATCCTGATCGCTGATGGAATATACGCGCAGCTTCGCAATCAGCTTCGTCAGTTCATCCGGAGCATGTGCTGCTTTCAAATCCATGAGCGCCTGGGCAAGAGTATTTGCGCCGCCCCAGATGCAGATCCACAGCGGTCGTTGATCTTCGCGCTCCACCGCTTGCAGAATCGCCTTCGATCCTTCAGACGCTTTGCCCTCTCCAACCGCGGCCATTCCATATGTCCCTTGCCCGGTGAACACGTGGCTCTTCAACTCCGCAGATTCAGGCCAGCCCTTCGCATGCAGCAGCAGGTTCTGGCGGACCTCAGCGTAGGCGTCGATCAGCTCCCGCATCGTTTCGGGGTGTGTCTTAGCTCTTTGCCAGGTTGAAGTCGTCGCGACCATCGCTTCGATATCGAATTCGTTCGAATACATCAGCAGCCGTACAAACGACATCTGGTCGTCTGGCTCGTTGCCGATGTCGCTGATCACCACGACGCGTGGTTTTCCGCTAAAGTTATCCACGTGGGCCGGCGAAGCTGGCTGTGCTGTCACAGTCAACGCTGCGAGTCCCAAAAGAGCTGCTGCCCCAACTACCCTCATCGTCCTTTTCTCCATCGTTGCATTGCTCTTCACTGTTCGTCACAATCATATTCGCCGCCAACAACTCTCTCGGCCCTTCCGGGTCACAGCTTTGCAGGTGCGTGAGCAGGGCCAGCCGGCACCGTTCAAATTCAGAAAACACATCGGGGGTGACTTTAAGATGCATCGCCTTCCATTCTGGCCGATTTCGGCCATTTTTCTCTCTGCATGCTTATGCACTGCGCAAAGGGGGCTTTCAACGCACGAACAGATCTTGGCCGCTGACTCTGTGATGTCGCGCGTCGCCGCGAACCAGGACGCTTCTGAAGCAGAACGCAGCCACTACGTCTACGTGCAGCATGCGCGCATGTCCTCACGCAAAGGCAAAACCATTCAGTGCGAGGAGATCACTGACTATCGCTTCACACCCTCCATCGGCGAGACCCACGAGCAACTTCTCAAGGTCGACGGCCGGATGCTTAAAAACAAGAAGTACATCACCTACGACAAGTTGCTCCCTGACGACGAAGACAAGAGCAAGAATTCGGACGAAGAGAAGAGCAAGCAAAAGGGCCCGGAGGCGGCAGCGTCTGAACCGAGCAAAGATCAACCCGCCGAATCGAAGAAGAACAAAAAAGAGAAGAAAGACAAAGATCCCGCTTTCGATCCCAACAGCGACGAGACGATCGATCGTGACCTGGTCGAGAACATGCGCAAGAACCTGATTCACGACAAGTCAAAAGACGGCATCAACGCACGACTTTTCCCGCTCACATCCAAGAACCAGGCCGACTACTCCTTCCGCATGATCGGCCGCGAGCACCTCAACGACCGGGACGTCTTCCACATCACTTTTCGCCCAAAGAAAAAAGATGAATTCGGCTGGAGCGGCGACGCCTATATCGACACCTCTGCTTATCAGCCCGTGCTTGTCACCACCGCGATGGCACGTAAGATTCCGTTTGCGGTCCGGACACTTCTCGGAACCGATGTGCCCGGCCTGGGCTTCACCGTCACCTATGCTCCGCAAGCTGATGGCGTCTGGTTCCCTGTCACTTTTTCGACTGAATTCAAGATTCACGTCCTCTACTTCTTCCACCGGCAGGTGTTCCTGAATGCGGAGAACCGCGAGTTTGAGAAGACGCACGTAACCTCACGAATCATCGGGGACGCAACACCAGTGGAGGCGGACGACTCAAGCAGGCAGCCAGACCTGCGATAGAATTCGCCAGAAGAGAGATTGGCATGGGCCTGGATATCGTCGAACTCGTTTTGCGTACGGAGGAGGAGTTCGGCATCAGTTTGACCGATGCTGACGCCGAATCTGCTCGAACGGTTGGCGATCTGTACCAGCTCGTGTTGAGCAAACTCGATCTCACGCCATCCTGTCTCTCGAGCAGGGCTTTTTATCGCACACGCCGGGCGTTGGTCGCACTCCTTAACGTGCCTAGTCGCTCGATCAGCCCGTCCTCTGACCTGGAGCCGCTCTTCCCCGAATCTCAACGGCGGGCGAAGTGGAGCGAGGCAGCCAGGCTGATTGAACTCGAGTTTCCGGATTTGCGGTACCCATCGCGCTGGCTGCAGAGATTCTGGAAGCTGGCCGCGGGCGTTGCCGCCGTTGTTGTCCTGGCCTGCTCGATCATCATCCAGCACCATTTTGGAGAGATGATCTCAAGCTTCCTGATTTGGATTTCGGCTGTCGCTCTGTGGATGATCTTCTTTGCCGCAATTCTTTCAATCGTCCAGCGCTACGCGACTACACTGCAGACGGAATTGCCCTGCCAGACCGCAGGTGATCTTTCTCGCCTCGTCTTGACGATGAACTATCAGGCCTTTTCGCCAAGTGCGACACAGAATGCTGCGCCCTCCAAGGAAGACGTCTGGATAAAACTTGTCGAAATCATCAGCGATCAGCTTCAAATTGCTCGCGAAGAGGTAGTTCCGAGTGCCAGCTTCTCCGAAGACCTTGGCGCAGATTGACGGTCCCTCGACAAACGCACGAAGGCCCTGCTCGTTCGAGCAGGGCCTTCTTCGCTTCTTCTGCGGGTGCAGAATTCCCGGCTATTTCTCGTGTGCCGTGGCCAGCTTGGCTTCGGCCTCGGCGATGCGGTGCAGCGCTTCGGCGTACTTCTCTTCGCTGTCGCCCGCTTCCTGCCACTCCTTCTGGCCGCGGTCGAGCTGCTGCTGAGCGCGCTGTACGTCGATCTCCTCAGGCTTGAGCGCGTCGTTTGCAAGGATGGTCACGCGGTCGGGCAGTACCTCAACGAATCCCCAGCTCACGTTGTAGACCTGGTCGCCGCAATCGCGCCCGCCATGTAGCCGCACGTCTCCGGCGCCAAGTTCAGCCAGCAGCGGAGCGTGCCCATAGAGTACCTCCATGTAGCCATTCTTCGCCGGAAGCTCGACAGCATCCGCGCAGGTGTCAAACAGAACGCGTTCCGGCGACACCAGCCGGACCCGCAGCGAATTCGATTCGTCAGCCATTCAAAAGCAGCTCCCAGCTTTTAGCTCCTAGCGAATGGCTAGAAGCTAATAGCTCCTTTACGCCGATGCCTTCAGCTTTTCGGCGGTTTCCAGCACTTCCTCGATGCCGCCCTTCATATAGAAGGCCTGCTCGGGAACGCTGTCGTGCTTGCCCTCGATAATCTCCTTGAAGCTGCGCACCGTGTCCGCGATCTTGACGTACGCGCCCGGAATGCCGGTGAACTGCTCGGCGACGTGGAAGGGCTGCGAAAGAAACTTCTGCACCTTGCGCGCGCGTGCCACGGTGAGCTTGTCTTCTTCCGAGAGTTCGTCGATACCCAGAATGGCAATGATGTCCTGCAGATCTTTGTAGCGCTGCAGAATTCTCTTCACGCCCTGTGCCACCGCGTAGTGCTCGTCGCCGACGATGCGCGCCGAGAGAATACGCGATGTAGACGCCAGCGGATCGACGGCCGGATAGATGCCCAGCTCCGATAGCGGACGGCTCAGCACGGTGGTTGCGTCAAGGTGAGCGAAGGTCGTCGCCGGCGCTGGATCGGTCAAGTCGTCGGCAGGCACATATACCGCCTGCACAGATGTTACGGAGCCCTTGTTGGTCGAGGTGATGCGCTCCTGCAATTCGCCCATCTCGGTGGCCAGGTTCGGCTGGTATCCCACGGCCGAAGGCATGCGGCCCAGCAGCGTCGCTACCTCAGAACCCGCCTGGGTGAAGCGGAAGATGTTATCGATGAAGAGCAGCGTGTCAGAGCCCTCGACGTCGCGGAAATACTCGGCAACGGTCAGTCCGGTAAGAGCCACGCGAAGGCGTGCTCCGGGCGGCTCCGTCATCTGGCCGTATACAAGCGCGCACTTCGACTCCTGAAACTTGCCCGGCTTGATCACGCCCGACTCGGTCATTTCTGCCCAGAGATCGTTGCCTTCACGGGTGCGCTCGCCGACGCCCGCAAACACGGAATAGCCGCCGTGGTTTTTGGCCACGTTGTTGATCAGTTCCATGATGACGACGGTCTTGCCTACGCCGGCGCCGCCAAACAGGCCGATCTTGCCACCCTTCAAGAAGGGCTGGATCAGGTCGATGACCTTGATGCCCGTTTCAAACATCTCTTCATGAGTCGACTGCTCGTCGAACAAAGGCGCCGGACGGTGAATCGGATTGCGCTCTTTCTCACCGATAGGACCCAGCTCGTCCACGGGCTCGCCGATCACGTTGATCACGCGGCCAAGGGTCTCCTTGCCCACGGGTACGCGGATCGGGCCACCCTGGTCGATTGCCTTCATCCCGCGAACCATGCCATCAGTCGCTTCCATCGCAACCGTACGGACACGTCCCTCGCCCAGGTGCTGCTGCACCTCGAGGATCACATTGATGGGCGACGGCACGTTGAAGCCATCGCTCGTCACACGCAACGCCTGGTAGATGGGCGGCATCGTCGCTTCTTCAAACTGCACGTCCACCGCGGGACCGGAGATCTGAATCACTTTGCCAATGTTCTCTGCCATAAACTCTGCCTTCCAGTGCTAAACAGCGGCCGCGCCGCTGACAATTTCGATAATTTCCTTGGTGATCGCCGCCTGCCGCACGCGATTCATCTCGAGCGTGTACGAGTCGATCATGTCTGAAGCATTGTTGGTCGCCGAATCCATTGCAGTCATACGCGCTGCATGTTCGGCTGCCACTGATTCCGTCATCGCGTGATAGAGCATCGCGGAAACATACTGAGGCAGCAGGCCGTTGAATAGTTCCTCCGCCGGCTGCTCGTAGATGTAATCCACATTAGCGGTGCCAAACTTCTTCGATTCCTCGTCGGCCTCTTCGGTGTTCGCCTCTTCCAGGGTGATGCCGGCGCTCAACGCGGCATGCGCGGCCCGCTCTCTCTGCTCTGGCGTAGGCTCTTCCGCCCCGGTGATCTGAGGCTTGCCGATCTCAAGAATCGGAAGCAGCCGCTCCACCACGAGACGCTGCGAGATCACCGACTTGAATTCGTTGTAGACGATGTAAGCCGCGTCGATCTCTTCGTGCACGTAGCGCGAAATGATGTTCTGCGCCAGCTCGAAGACCCGACTCGCTTCGAGCTTCAGCAGCATTCCGGGATGGTCGCCCGTAATCTCTACCTTGCCCTTGCGCTCGTTGCGAACCTGGCGCTTGCCGCCGTTCTCGTCTGTCTGCTCCGTATAGGTCGCAGTGGGGAATCTCCGCCGCAGCAGGTCGCGCCCCTTGCGGCCGATGGCCTCGACATCAATCTCGCGGTCGGGATTGCCGCCGATGAACTGAAACGCCGTCTTGCTGATATTCGCGTTGAAGGCGCCAGCAAAACCCTTGTCGCCGCTGATGACAACGATCAGAACGCGCTTCTCGGGCCGGGTGGCAAACAGAGGATGCCGAAGGTTGCCCGTCTCTTCATCGAAAATCTCCACGCGCCGCGTCAGCGACTCCAGCACGCTTGTGATCATCTTTGCGTAGGGCCGCGCCGCCAGTGCCCGCTCCTGCGCGCGGCGCAGTTTCGCTGCCGAGACCATCTTCATGGCCTTGGTGATCTGCCGCGTGTTCTTCACGCTGCGGATGCGCCGCCGTAGATCCAGTACATTCGCCATAGATAAGCTGCTAGCTCCTAGCCTCTAGCTTCTAGCCTCTTGCAACTTCCAGCTCGTTGTTGGAAGCCAGAAGCTAGAGGCTACGCTCATGCCTTTGCCGTCTGAAGCTCCGCGAGGAAGTTCGCTTTATATTCCTTCATCGCTGCGTGCAGCTGATTGCGGACATCGTCATCCAGCTGCTTCTTCTTGGTCATGTCGTCCATCAAAGCTGTCTGCGCGCTCGCAAAGTACTTGTGCAGGCCATCCTCGAACGCCCGGATGTCGGCGACGTCCAGATCATCCAGATAGCCCTGAGTGCCGGCGAAGAGGATCGTGACCTGTTGCTGCCATGTCAACGGTTGAAATTGCGGCTGCTTCAACAACTCCGTCAGTCTCTGACCGCGATTCAGCTGCTTCTGCGTCAGCGGATCGAGGTCCGATCCAAACTGGGCAAAGGCCGCTAGTTCGCGATACTGCGCCAGGTCGAGCTTCAAAGTTGAACCAACCTGCTTGACTGCCTTGATGGCCGCAGAAAATCCTACGCGCGAAACCGAGAGTCCAACGTTCACCGTCGGACGGACGTCGGAGTTGAAAAGATCGGTTTCGAGGAATATCTGGCCGTCCGTAATCGAAATGACATTCGTCGGAATGTACGCCGAAACGTCGCCGGCCTGGGTC
>Ga0157374_10003670_pt1 | contig 12907 bp, 11 predicted proteins | sample M25metaG_FD_115308 | JGI IMG/M metagenome (GOLD analysis project Ga0157374, IMG submission 115308) | Miscanthus rhizosphere microbial communities from Kellogg Biological Station, Michigan, USA - M2-5 metaG | ecosystem: Host-associated > Plants > Roots > Rhizosphere > Soil | place: USA: Michigan...
CGCCGCTTTCGACCGGCGAGTTAATGGCGGGGCTGGTGGGAGCAGCCGTCACGCGCGCGTTCCTGGTGGGCTTCGCGGTGTGGATCGTGATGTCGCTATGGCCCGGAGTGTCGGTCGCGATCCATTATCCACTCTGGGCGTTCTGGTTCGGGCTAATGGGGTCTCTGCTCCTGGCCTTCCTGGGGCTTTTGACATCATTGTGGGCGGACAAGTTCGACCACGCTGCCGCGGTCACGAACTTCGTCGTCGCGCCATTGTCGCTGCTTAGCGGCACCTTTTATTCGGTCAGCCAGCTGGCGCCGGCATTCCGGGCAGTGAGTCACGCCAACCCATTCTTCTACGTGATATCCGGCTTCCGCTATGGCTTCCTCGGGATCAGCGACTCTCCGTTGATCGTCGGAGCGATCGGCCTGCCGGTTCTCAACCTGATCCTATGGCTGATCTGCTGGTCGCTCTTGAGGAGCGGGTGGAAAATCAAAGCCTAAATCGCCGGACCGCATGCTGTTCATCCGACAGCAATTAATCCCCCTCGGCACGTCTCTAAGCAGCAACGGCTGACCGATACCGGCTGGTGGATGGAAACATGGTGCCAGTATGATCGTTAGAAAGCCGAAACCATCGTCTGAGAGGGATTAGAACAATGCGTACCGTTTCGAAAATTCTGTCCGCACTGGCTCTTGCCGGAACGGTCGTAGCGCCGCTGACGCCGGCTCAGGCCCGGCACCATCGCCATCATTATTACAGCCGGGCATATTATTATCACCACAAATATTGCCGCTATTCCTCGGGAACGACCGGTCTTGTGGCCGGCGGTGTCGCCGGTGCCGTAGCCGGACCGGCAATCGTCGGACACGGATTGCTCGGAGCGGCGGTCGGTGCCGTCGGCGGTGCAGTCGCCGGACGTGCGATCGACCGTTCGGCAACGGCTCCCCGCCGCTGCTATTATCGATAGCTGAAGCGGCGCGCTTGGGTGCCCGCCCCAGCGCAACGTTTTGGTAGGCCGGACCCCGGCGAGCGTCTGGTGGCGCTGGCGGGGGTCTTGCTTGTGCAGGCAGGCCTTGGTCTCGTTCTATTCAGAGGCCTTCAGGTCCACGGCATTTCATCGCCTGGGCAGCTTGTGAGCCATCTCATCGAAGTCGTCCTTCCTCCACCTCCGCCAACGCCTGTTATGCCTCCAAAGCCGATCCAGCGAGCCAAGGTGGTGCCCAAGCGTCAGGCTGCCGCTCCGGTGCCTCGCCAGTCGAACCCTGGCGGTTCGCCAGGCCCAGCGCCACATGGCAAGGCGATTGTTCCAAAAGTGCCGACACCCGCGCCTGCCGCGGCTCCTGCCGATGGCGGCCGCGGAACCGGAGATTCCCAGGGAATGGGCGCGGGCGGGGGTAACGGGTCCGCTGGGGCTGGAGACGATGAGGGCGGAACCGACCTCGAGCTGATCGCCGGCGACATCTACAACAGCGATTATCCGCCAAATCTAGCAAGTGCAGGAATCGGCGGTCGAGTCAGCGCTGAGATCGGAGTTGGCACCGACGGCCGGGTAACCGGCTGCCGAATCACGCGCTCTAGCGGTAACGCCCAGCTCGATTCCCTGACCTGCCGCCTTATCCAGCAGCGCTATCGTTTCCGGCCCAGCACCGACCGTTATGGCCGCCCAGTTCGGGACGAGGCTGACGTGGATCAGGATTGGATTCCGCCGCGATAAGCTAGCGGCGGGCAGTTACTTCGCTCTCAACCAGTGCTGTTTCGGGATAATGCTTGTTGAGATGCTTCTTGATAATCCGGAGATTGTAGGTGTTCGACCGGAACAGGAGGTCGGGAATCACGCCGATCACCGGCACCACCGAAAGCAACCCCAGGAGCCAGTTGATGCCGACATTGCCGAGCATCCTTCCCATCTGCCATCGCGACATGCTTAGATTGCGCGCTTCCCAGACGATGTAGGCGCCGAGTGCGGCGGCGGCGATGTCCCCGACCACCGGGATCAGGTCGAGGATCGCATCGAGTCCGACCGGTTGTTTGACGCCGGGAATCACGAATAGCCGCTCAAGCAGCCGCTCCATTGCTTCCACGCGCTGCCTGACCGATTGCGGATCGGTGCCAAGGCCCGGGAGTGTAGACATCTTCGTCGTCATGGTACGCATTCGCCGAATTCCTCTTCAAGAGCGAGCGAGCGGCGAAGCGGTTCCGCTTTCGCAATTCGCCATTCATCAAAGCAGTGGCTAAAGTGGTGATGCTGTATTATAATTACAATACAGTAGCGCCCGAAAGAGGAATCGCCCTGACCGATGGCCGAGTACGACGGGATCTGGACCCAGGGCGGGGCGAATGTCGAAGATCTCCCCGATCCGTTTGACGGCGCGCTTCCCCCTTCCCAGAACGGTCCGGATGCCGGCGCCAAAACGCAGCCCAGGCGCTCGCGCTGGTGGCGAATCCGGCAAATCGCCGTAGCGGTAGGAATAGTTTTCCTGATCACCGTCGTCTGGCTGATCTTCACCGCGCCACTATCACGCGCGCTGCAGCCTCTTCCTGATCCGGCGATGGTATTCGTTTCTTCCGACGGAGTTCCGTTCGCCGAACGCGGCGCTATCAAGGAAGCGCCGGTCGATGTGACCAAGCTCAATCCGCTCACACCGGCTGCGTTCGTCGCGATCGAGGACCGGCGGTTCTACCATCATTGGGGAATCGATCCGCACGCGATCGGGCGGGCGCTGCTCGCCGACATCCACGCCGGGGGCGTCCGGCAGGGCGGCAGCACCATCACCCAGCAGCTGGCGAAAACCAACTTCCTCTCTTCGGACCGGACGCTCAAGCGAAAGGCGCAAGAAGTAATCATCGCCTTCTGGCTGGAGGCCTGGCTCAGCAAGCAACAGATCCTCTCGCGCTATCTCTCGAGCGTCTATTTCGGCGACGGCGTCTATGGGCTGCGCGCGGCTGCGCACCACTATTTCAACCGCGATCCGGAGCATCTGAGCTTGGCCCAATCCGCGATGCTCGCCGGGATGGTCCAGGCCCCGTCGCGGCTCGCGCCGACCCACAATCTCGAAGCCGCTCAGGCGCGGTCGGAACTGGTGCTGAAAGCGATGGCCGAAACTGGGATAATCAGCGCAACTCGGGCACGAGAGACCGTCCCGGCGCGGCCGGTGATCCGCATGGGTGGTTTGCCCACGGGGACATATTTCGCGGATTGGGTCGCCCCACAGGCGCAGAAGGCCTTCGACGCGGAGTTCGGACAAGTGCGGGTACCGACGACGCTCGATTCGCGGCTTCAGCGATTTGGGGAGCGGGCGGTCGCGCATGCATCGATTGGGGATGCGCAGGCGGCGTTGGTGGCGATGCGCCCGGACGGCGAGGTGGTCGCTATGGTCGGCGGTCGCAACTACGGGCAAACACCGTACAACCGCACCACCCAGGCGCTTCGTCAGCCGGGATCCGCCTTTAAGCTGTTCGTCTATCTCGCCGCGATGCGTTCGGGCTGGACCCCGAACAGCATCATTGACGACAAGCCGATTACTATCGGCGGCTGGAGTCCGGAAAATCATGACCACGTGTTCCGCGGGCCGATTACGCTCCGCGAGGCATTTGCTCGCTCCAGCAACGCGGCGACGGTCAGGCTTTCGGAGACCGTCGGGCGTTCGAACGTGCTTCGCACCGCGCGTGACCTTGGCATTTCCACTCCTCTCCCGAATGAGCCCAGTGTCGCGCTTGGCACCGGGGGAGTGAGCCTGCTCGAGCTAACCTCGGCTTATGCGGCGGTCGCTTCCGGCCGTTATCCGATCAGCGCACGCGGGCTGCCCGAGGACCAATCGCAGCAGCAACAGGGGTTTTCGAGTTTCTTTTCCCCACCCGGCGGCGGAACCCTTGACCCGGTTCGCGATCGCGCTCCAATGCTCGATCTACTTTACGCCGCCGCGAACGACGGAACCGGCCATCGCGCAGCAGTGTGGCTTCCGACCTTCGGAAAAACCGGCACCACGCAGGACAATCGCGACGCGGTGTTTGTCGGTTTCGCAGGCGACCTCGTTGTGGGGGTCTGGGTCGGTCGCGATGACAATAAATCGCTGGGCCGGGTGAGTGGTGGCACTGTTCCGGCGGAAATCTGGCATGAGTTCATGAGTTCGGCACTTGGTGTCGATCGCAACCCGGGTCCGTCCCTGCCACACGACTACGCCGCTGCATTGCAAGAGCGCCGTACCGCAGCCGAGCGCCAAAGCCCGTTGCCGCCGGAGTGGAGCAAGAGCACCAAGCCATTGCGCGAGCTTGCAGCGAAGATCGAAAAACTTCTGGGCTAACGCCGTCGACGGACCGCCTTCGCAGGTTTCGGATAAATGTAATTGTTAACGGTTGGAAACCGACCCATTTAAGTCTTTCTCAACTACTCAAGTCTTACACCGTGGCCATCCTACGCGGAAATTTTTTTGCGCAGGTAAGTGGAAGCTCGCTTCCTAAGTGGGACCCAAGGAGACATAAAATGGCCAAGTTTCTGAAACTGATTAAGAACGAAGAAGGCGCGACTGCGATCGAGTATGGTCTCATCGCAGCGCTTATCGCCGTTGCTTGCATCGCTGCCCTCCAGACGGTGGGCACTCAGCTGAGCACGACCTTCAGCCACGTTGGCAGCGCGCTCACGACCGCGAACAGCTAATAAGGCGTAATCGAAAAAGGGCGGCGGCACCTGCGGGTGTCGCCGCTTTTTTTGTGCGCGGCGGGCAGATGAGGTGGACGGAGGCGATGCGTCAGCTACTTGCGACCGCCGAACCCTCTATCGACACCTTTCATCGCAGAGCCTGCAAGGCAGCAATGGGTTAACAGTTCGGAGGCGAGCGACGGAACCGCTCGCTAGGCCTACCGTAGATAGCTTTGATTAGTAGATTCCGGGAACCAGCCGGAAGGGCACCCGCTGAACAAGATCGCGATACGATTGGTCGTTAAGAAGAAACTTCTCTTCTTCGCGAATGCGAAGCAACTGAGCGGACCAGGTAACGGTACAGATCGCAATATTGGAGGCGCTCGGATTGCCGAGCAGGAATCCGACCTCGGTTATGAAATAGCCCAGATACATGGGATGGCGGACAAGCCGGTAAGGACCGCCCGCGCGCACGCCGCGGTTCGCAGCCGCGAGCCCGAAGCTTCTCCACAGAGCGAGCTTCGCGGAGACGTTCACGCACAGTCCCAGAAGCATTAACAAAGCGAGGAACGCCGTGGGAACCAGCGGCGCAACGTGCGGGCGGAGCATCAGTGGCACCGCGGTTCCGATGAAGGCTGTCACAAAGGCCGAGGGACTTGTGGTTATCTCGCCCGGCCGCCGAATGAGGATCAGGACGACCGGAAGACATTCCGACGCCGCTATCAGCAGCAGAACCGGATGAGCCGCGGCGGCAAGCAGGATCGACTTCAGGAAAAAGCTGCTAAGAACGATCAGGAACAGCCGCTCGCCATAATCAAGGATCTTGTTCAAGCCCGCCTCCGTGTCGAGCGAAGCCTAGTGCAGCGGTTCAAAGGAATGGTTAACGGCTATTGAGATTTGCACTTAAGCGGCGCTGGCCGCGAACAATTCCGGATTGTCCGCGCCTTGACGCTTCGCACCACCAGTCAACCACCATAGCGAGAGAGCTGCGGCCACGGGCATTGTATTCGGGCCCGGGTAGAGCCCGAAATAGCCAGCCAGAGGTGCTAGCATACATAGCCAGAGAATGGCCGGCCGCCACGGGCGCCTTTCGTCTTTGAGCAGGATCGTGAACGGGAGCACCAGAAGCAGCGAGTCGTAGGTAAAGACGTAGGGCGGCACCAACAGTGTCGCTGCCGCCAGGATTGCGCCGCGCTGCTCGCTTTGCCTTGCCCATGCCCGCCAGGTCAGCACTGTGGCAGTGGTGGCCACAATCGCCTGGGCGGCGAGCGCGAACGGCTGCGGCATGCCGATAAAGCGGAAGAATCCGAAGATGCTCGCCTGATGCGCCCAGTCCCACCGGTCGGCTGCCATGAAGGCGGCAAGTTGCTCGGTCATAGCAAAGAATCCGCGGTAGGAATCGAGCCCGAATACCAATGCCGCCGCCACTAGCAGGGTGAGCGAACTGAACGCGGCTCCACCGATCGCCCGCCACTGCCGGCCTGCCAAGAGGGCGACCGGGATCAGGATTCCGAGCTGCGGCTTGATCACCAGCACGCCCAGAATGAGTCCGGCGGTGAATGGTGTCGCCGCGACCCGCGAAATTCCGAACAGGAAGAGTCCAGAGGTGAGAAAACCGTTCTGCCCAATCATTGCGTTCACGATTGCTGCCGGGTGGGCGAAAGCGAAGCGGGGCGGGGTAAAGTACTTCGTTGCCGCCCAATAGAGGCCGCACGTCGCTGACAGCCACAACAGATAAGCGATGGAATAGGGCGCCCATGCGAAGGCGCTGACGAAAAACAGGAACGGTGGCGGGTAGGAGAAGGGCATCAGCCCGTCCATTTGGGCGACCGTCTGCTCGACCGCGCGATGGGCGTGAGCATCATATGCTAAGGATGGGTAGCCGCCGAGCGCCAGGTGACCGGCAGCCCAGAAGCTGACGAAATCAACATCGGGCGCATAGAGGTAATAGACGCAGACCGACAGCACCGCCGCGAAGCCGAACAGGGCCGTAGCTGCCAGCGCTGCCCGGGCGAAGACCGACTCCATTTCTGACTGTGTCATCCGCTCAGGCATTGGCCATTCGTGGCTCCAACGGTCCAAGTCGCCACGCGCGGCGATCTCCGGAGTGAAGCCACCAAAGTGACATAAGTGCAGCCACCGGCGTGAGATTGGGGACAGGGCACAATCTAAAGAGAGAAAGTACAGTCAGCAGCGAGGCGAGCCATATCAGTGCCGCGCGGCCGGGCCTTCGCTCGCGAAGGAACCACCCGGCCGGAATCAGAAGCAGCAGCGAATCGTAGGTGAAGAGATAGGGTGAAACCAGCAAGGTGCTCGCGGCGAGGACGGGAACCCGCTGATCGACTTTATGTGCCCAGGCTCGCCAGGTGAGGGCCACCGCGAGGAAAGCGCAGACTAGCTGTAGCGATAGCGCCACGCTCTCCCGTGCTCCCAAATAGCAGGCGAATCCGAAGGCGCTGGCGACCTGTTCCCACGGCCACTCGCTCTGGGTTCGCATCATCACCGCAAAACGGGCGGTCATCGAGAAGAAACCTGCGTAGGACTGGATGCCGAACAGTAGCGTAGCCAGGGCCAGAGCTGCGATCGAGGACGCAGCTGCGCCGACGATGGCGCGCCAATGGCGTCCAGCCAGCACCGCGACCGGGAAGAGCAGTGCAAGCTGCGGCTTGCAGATGAACAGGCCGAGGATCGCTCCTGCAAGCAGCGGCCGCGATTCCAAGAGCGAAGCGCCAACCTGGAAGCCTGAACAGGTCAGGAACGCGTTCTGCCCGAAGATGACGTTGTCGAGCGCGCCGGGAAAGGCGAGAGCGTAACGCGCAGGCAAAATCCGGCGGATTGCGACGAGATAGATTGCGCCGGTTGTGATCATCCAAATGGGATAGGCCGCCCAATAGGGAGCGCGCGCGAACGGCGTTACGATGAGCAGGAAGGGTGGCGGGTAAGAAAAGGGGAGAGGCCGAAACACAGTTACGACCGTCGCTTCGACCGACCGGTGAGTCGCATAGTCGTACGCCAGCGCCCCATGGCCCCGGAGCGCTAGACGGCCTGCGGCCCAGAAGCTGGTGAAGTCAACCGCGGGCCCGTTGGTCCGATAGATCCAGATCGCGCCCACGAATGCCACAACGGTGACCGCCGCAAGGACGAGCGCGAGGCGGGCGTAGACGCACGAGCCAACTCGCGTGCCGCTGAGTGGCTCCTTTTCCAGCACGACGCGTGAGGCGTTATCCGGCACGGCCGCTACGCACCCAAATCTCGATATCGCCGGCGCGCGAGCGAGGAAAGTATTGCCCCATCGCCCCCGCGATTTGAGGCTCTCGCATCAGCCACGCTTTGTCGCGGCGATCGACGAGAATCACGTCCGGCGAATCGCGCGCAACATCCCTGGCAAAACCACGAATATCCCTGCGGTAGGCTTCGGCTGCGATCGGGTCGTGCATGCCCTGATCATGCGCCAGACCGGCAAAATAGACTCCTGCCTGGGATCCTACCCATGTGCCGCCGACGTTCCGCGTGACGGGATGCCCCGTTGTCAATTCCCGGCTCAACGCAATCACTTTTGGATGCGGTGGCGCGACCTCAGTGATCGCGGTAGCAAGCTTCGGATCGGGAAGGATCGCCCAACCATGAATTTGCCAGAAGATGGCGACTGCAAGCGCTCCAGCGATCGCCCGCTTTTCCCGCTTGGGAGGCACGCCGCCCACGATTGTCAACGCTGCAAATAGTGCGAGTGCGGCCCCGGGGTAGAGGTGATTGGGATAGCCCTTCGCCTGGATAATCGCGGCCGCTGCAAAACCGATCGCACCCATCCCGCAGGTGACCACCAGTGCCGGTATCCGGGTCGGCCGTAGGAGCAGGGCGAGCAGAAGGACGATTGCAGGGAATAGCAACGGATTGGCCACCACGTTCCACCAGCTGTCGTGGTACATCAGATAGGTGCGCGAAAGAGCAGGCAGCAATTCCAAATAAGCCTTCTCCCAAACGAGGAAGGCAGCGGCATAAAGGGCAAGCGCGGTTGCGGCGCCGATGGCTGCCGGCAGAAACGGAATGAGCGAACGGCGGCGATAGGCTGCCCACAAGGCCGCCGGTACGATTGCCAATGCGAAGTGCGGCTTGATCGCGATTACCAGACCAGAAGCGAACCCGGTTGCGATAGAGACATTGAACTGCAGCGGTTTGCGCTCGGCGACCACTGCAAGGGCCGTCAACGCAGGCAATGCGAGGAGCAGCGCTGCATGCTCTCGCTGGGCGAACAGCGCCATCGGAAAAACAAGGGTGACGAGACCCGCAGCGAAGGCGAGAAATGCCGGTCGGGGCGAATCCTCAAGGCGGGATGCCAGCTTTAACGTGCAGAGCGACGACACCACGCCACCTGCGACGAAGCCCGCGGCGACGCCCGTTTCGGGCCTCACGCCGGTCGCGTGAGCAATCCATACCAGAGGCAGGTAGAGCCACACGGACGCGGGCGGATTGACCTCGATCAAGTCGACATAGAGGCGAGCTCCCGAAAGGACGCGTTCGCAGACGGTGATCAGCCAGGAAACATCGGCGTCGAGCGGGATCCACAGAGACTGGATAGCGATCGCAACCAGCGCGCAAAGGACGATCGCCAGCCGCGGCACCCATCGTGCCACCATCCCGGACGGAGAGAGGGCTTCGCCGGTCCACGGTTCTGTATGGTGGATGCTCATGCCAAGCCAAGTGCCAGCAAATTCTCAAAACGCGGTTAACCATGGTGAATTGAAATGGTCGCAGATTTCCATTCGTTCTCCTATTGTTCATGTAGAACAAATGATGTACGAACTCGATTCACAAGGCGGGGCTCGGCCGCCGAAACGGGTTCCCATCAAAGTACTACTTTGATGGGGTCCCCCAATTGACGAAAGGGTGAACGGCATGGCAGCGCAGCTCAAAGTCATCGGCAGCGGATTGGAAGTTCCTCAAATGGATCGGCAAAAAGCGCTCGAAGCAGCGCTCGCCCAGATCGACCGGGCATTCGGCAAGGGCTCGGCAATGAAGCTCGGGTCTCGCGAGAAGATCGAGATCGAGACGGTTTCGACCGGCTCGCTTGGTCTCGACATTGCGCTTGGCGTCGGCGGACTGCCGCGTGGGCGTGTCATCGAGATTTACGGTCCGGAAAGTTCGGGCAAGACGACTCTCGCCCTTCACGCCATCGCCGAGGCACAGAAAGAGGGCGGAACAGCCGCGTTCGTCGATGCAGAACATGCGCTCGATCCGGTTTATGCGAAGAAGCTCGGCGTCAATATCGACGAGCTGATCGTGTCGCAGCCCGATACCGGCGAGCAGGCGCTCGAGATCGTCGATACGCTCGTTCGCTCCAATGCCATCGACGTTCTGGTCGTCGATTCGGTGGCGGCGCTGGTCCCGCGCGCCGAGATCGAGGGGGAGATGGGCGACAGCCATGTCGGCCTGCAGGCGCGGCTAATGAGCCAGGCGCTGCGCAAGCTCACCGGCTCGATCAGCCGTTCGCGCTGCACCGTTATCTTCATCAACCAGGTGCGAATGAAGATCGGCGTGATGTATGGCAATCCGGAGACGACGACTGGCGGCAATGCGCTGAAGTTCTACGCCTCGGTTCGCCTCGACATCCGCCGCACCGGCCAGATCAAGGATCGTGACGATATCGTCGGCAACACCACGCGCGTGAAGGTGGTGAAGAACAAGGTGGCGCCGCCGTTCAAGCAGGTCGAATTCGACATCATGTACGGTGAGGGCGTCTCCAAGACCGGCGAGATTCTCGATCTTGGCGTCAAGGCCGGGCTGATCGAAAAGTCGGGCGCCTGGTTCAGCTATGACAGCGTGCGGATCGGCCAAGGCCGCGAGAATGCAAAGGTGTATCTCAAGGAAAATCCGGAGATTGCCGACCGCATCGAGCGGGCGATCCGTGGCAAGACCGAGGAAGTCGGCGAAGCACTGATGACCGGGCCGGACGACGACGGCGATATCGCCGCGGAATAATCGGCGGCGCGCAGAAGACTAGGCCACTTCCTCCGGGATCGGGGGAAGTGGATCTACCCGAATGCTTCCGATCCGCGCGAACAGCCGTTTCGGTTCGGTTAGCACGATTGTCAGGAAACCGCCCGCGGCGCACGCCGCCGTCCCGACGACGAACGGAACGGCGGTTCCGTCGAACTGCTGGCCGATCACGAAACCGATGGCGGCCGCCCCGATCGTCCCGACCATCCCCTGAACCGAGGATGCGGTTCCGGCGATCGGCGCCATATGCTCCATCGCCAGCGTCCCGAGGTTCGATGAGGTGAACGAGAAGGACGCCATCGTCAGCCCCTGGAACAGGATAAACAAAGGCAAAGTCTCGTGTCCGCTAAGCGCCACCGCCGCGTGGATTGCCGTAATGACGGCGAATGTCAGTGCCGCGCTATGCCCAACCCGGCGCAACCCGAACCTTCCGACGAAGCGGGCGTTCAAATAGGAGGCAACCGCCATCGGCGCGGCGATCGAGGCAAAAACCAGCCCGATCAGACGCCCCTCGTGGAAGACATCAAAGACGATCTGCTGGATCGAAGAGATGTAGGCGATCAGGCCGGCAAAGCTGATTGTCATCGCCAGCGTGTAGCCGCGCGACTGCGGCTCCCGCACCGTTTCCGCAACAGCACCGGCCATTGCTCGCCAGTCGAGCGGCCGCCGGAATTCGGGGTGCAGCGTCTCCGGAAGCCGGATCCATGGCCACACCACCATCACCACGGCATACACAGCCAAAACCAGGAAGATCGCGTGCCACGGCGCGAATAGAAGGATCAGTTGCCCGACATTCGGTGCGAGCACCGGGACCAGCATGAACGTCATGAAGACGAGGCTCATCACCCGGGCCATTGCCTCCGCTTCGAACAGATCGCGGACCATCGCCACGACGAGCACCCTCGTCGCCGCGGCAGCCGCTCCCATCAACACTCTTCCGGCAATTAAGATGGCGAAAGTCGGCGCCGCGGCGCACACGAGAGCGAAGATCCCGTACAGCCCGACGCCGGCGGCCATCACCGGCTTTCGCCCGAAGCGATCAGCAAGCGGCCCCCACAGCAGCTGGGTCGCCGCAAAGCCGATGAAATAGGCGATCACCACCAGCTGCCGGTCATTCTCGCGGGCGACATTAAGCGATCGCCCGATCGCAGGCAGCGCCGGGATCATCGCGTCGATCGCAAAGCTGTTGAGCGCCATCAGCGCTGCCAGCATCGCCGTCATCTCGCGCGCACCCGGGCGCTTCACACCGTCATGAGAACTCGAATCGAACATGGGGTTGCGGCTGCTGGCGCAATCCCGGTCACGGCGCAACAGGGTGAAAATGAAAAGCTTGTGGCGAAAGCGCCTTCAGAGTCCTATTCTGTTCCGCCCCGAGGAGTTCTGATGGCCACTGCCCGACATTTGTTGACCGAGGAAGAAGCGACCGCACATCCCGAGCCCGAAGCTGTCGTCGTCCGCTTCGCGGGCGACAGCGGCGACGGGATGCAGCTGACCGGCGGCCAGTTCACGCTTTCGACCGCCCTCGCCGGCAACGATCTTTCGACTTTCCCCGATTTCCCCGCCGAAATCCGCGCACCGCAGGGGACGACCTTCGGCGTCAGCGCCTTCCAGATCAATTTCGGAAGCTGCGCGATCGATACGGCGGGCGACCAGCCGGATGTGCTGGTTGCGATGAACCCGGCAGCTCTGAAGGTGAATGTCGCCCAGCTTCGCGAGGGCGGCCTCATCATCGCCGACGAAGGAGAGTTCACCCCGCGCAATCTCGCCAAGGCGGGCTACGATACCAACCCGCTCGAAGACGGCAGCCTTTCGAAGTGGCAACTGATCCACTTCAACATCTCGCAGCTGACGCTGGATGCGGTGAAGCCGTTCGGCCTCGGCAACAAAGAAGCGCTGCGCTGCAAGAACATGTGGACGCTGGGGCTCGCGCTGTGGATGTTCGATCGCGACCGGCAGCCGATCGTCGACTGGCTGAAGTCCAAGTTCGCCAAGGCGCCCGAGCTTGCGGAAGCGAACATTGCGGCGCTGAACGCCGGCCATGCCTACGGCGAGACGGTCGAAATCGGCGGGGTCCATCGCCACCACATCGCCGCCGCTCCCGCCGAACCTGGCCTTTACCGGACTGTGACCGGCGCGGAATCGCTGGCGCTGGGACTGGTCGCCGGATGCCAGCTGGCTGGCCTCAAGATGTTTTTCGGCTCTTATCCGATCACTCCGGCGAGCCCGCTTCTCCATCACTTGGCGCGCCTCAAGGAATTCGGAATCACGACTTTCCAGGCGGAGGATGAGATC
>Ga0157374_10003673_pt1 | contig 12901 bp, 12 predicted proteins | sample M25metaG_FD_115308 | JGI IMG/M metagenome (GOLD analysis project Ga0157374, IMG submission 115308) | Miscanthus rhizosphere microbial communities from Kellogg Biological Station, Michigan, USA - M2-5 metaG | ecosystem: Host-associated > Plants > Roots > Rhizosphere > Soil | place: USA: Michigan...
ATGGCTGAGCTCGGCGGAGCTGTTAAGATACTGAACATCGGCGCCAGGATGTTGCCCGGGTAGGTCTGCAGGGTTGAATTGGTAGTGGCACCATAAAAATTCGCGCCGATCCTGATATCGTCGTTCAGGTTTTTTTCGGTACCGATACGGGCCGAATATCTTTCCATGCTGGTATTTTTCAAAACACCCAATTGATTGATATAGTTACCCGATACATATAGCTTTGAATTTTTATCGGCGCTGCTGATGCTTACACTTCTATTGGCTACTGTAGCATTTTGGGTCGATGCAGCAAGCCAGTTGGTATTAGCAATAGGCGTACTGGCGCCGAAAGGCGCGGGTTTCCCATCTTCAATAGCGGTGGCATTTTGAATAGCAGCGTATTGCGGACCGGTTAATAACGATGGCTTATAGGTCAGGAATTGCTGACCGTTTGATACATCAGCGTCTATCGATACTCTTCCGATTTTCCCTTTTTTGGTGGTGATCAGCACCACGCCATTTCCTCCGCGTGAGCCGTAGATTGCTGTTGCAGAAGCATCTTTTAATACTTCGATGTCTTCGATATCGTTCGGGTTTACCTGGTTGCCATTATCGGAAATGAATCCGTCAACCACATACAACGGTTCATTGCTGGTATTAATAGAATTGCCGCCGCGTACAGTTATCGAAAGCGCACCACCGGGGGCAAAATTGTTTTGCTGCACCTGCACACCTGCTGCTTTTCCCTGCAGTGCTTGTCCAAGGCTCGAGGTTGTACCGCCCAGGTTCAGGTCGTCGCTCTTAACTGAGCTTACGGAACCCGTCAGGTCACTCTTTTTAACATCGCCATAACCGATAACCACAACGTCTTGTAACGATTTGGTGTCTTCCTGCAGCTGTATAGTAATTGAATTGCCCGAGACCTTTGCCTCGGTTGTCATATAACCAGTAAAGCTTACAACCAAAATGGCGCCCGGCTGGACATCCAAAGAAAATTGGCCGTTCGCATCAGTAACTGTTGCCGTTTGTGTGCCTTTGATCTTTACCGTAGCCCCGGGTAGCGCCAGGCCCTTGTTGTCAACAACCGTTCCTTTAATTAAGGCTGCGGGATGGATTCGGGTAATTGTATGGAGATCGGCAGCGGACGCAGTCGATACGGTGATCGCTTGCACCGAAATAAGGCACATCAATAAGCATATGCCTTTGGTACTATTTAAACCTATTAGTAAGTTTCTTTTCATATACTCTGTGAGTTTGAGATAATGTGTTTTGATCTGTCTTTAATGCTTTCATTCAATCATAGGAACGCTTTCAGGTGAGTCTCCGGGTACTTTTCATGGTCAATAGCAGGTTAAATAATTGGTTGAGCGATGTTAATTTTGAGTTATCAATATTGGAAGGTAGGCAGGTTAAAAGCCAGTTAGAGAATGCAGCTCAACGCAAACGTTTGTGAAAGAAAACGTGCAAATAACTTCTCTTGACGGATGTTCACAGATATTGATTGCTTTTTGAGGCAGCGCCGCACGAATTATGCTTGTCGCTTCGCAACAAGACGATGCTTCGTCAGAGACTTTAGGATAAATTCAAATACAAGACACTCATCAGCATAGGTTTGAAAAGGCGATACAAACGTTTGCGTGGAAATCTGTGCGGTTGAGCACAGTAATTTGTCGGGTGAAAAGCGATTCAGTTTATGTAGTGTCGATGTAGTGCTTGTAAATTAGGGTTTCAGTGACCTTGTTTAGATATTTGATTAAACCAATGTATAACCAAACCAAAGCCATGAAAATATTAAGGATACTTTTACCGGCACTGATAGCCTGTGTTGCATCAATAAGCAACGCCCAGCCTGTGATCTATATCAACCAGGTAGCATTTGACAGCGCCGCGCCAAAAATTGCGGTGATAGGCTCTGATGCGAAATTAGATAAGGGTAAGGCATTCTCGATCATTAATATCGGATCGTCCAAAGTTGTGTTTACAGGCAAACTGAGTAATGCCGAAAAGATAGATGAATGGGCTCCCGGTAAAATATATTATAGGGCTGATTTTCGGCAGTAAAATTGGAAGGGAAATATAAACTGCGGTTGGTAGCTGGGGGGAAGTCCATCTTGTCTGATGTGTTTGTGATAAAGGATAATGCGCTGGCTAAGCTAACTATACCTGCTATCATTAACTATTATCATAAGCAGCGTGCCAATAAGCCCGAGGAGGTAGCTGCGGATAGCCACATCACATTATTCGGCAGTAGTCAAACGGTCGATCTTCGTGGTGGCTGGTGCGATGCATCCGGTGATATCAGTAAATATTTTTCGCACCTGGCTTATGCCAATTTTATGTCGCCGCAGCAGATACCGTTAGTTACCTGGTCGATGGAAAATACCTTCGAAAGCAAGCCGAAATTGCTGGCTAAACTCGGAGTCAAAGATTCCCTGCAAAGCGAAGCCATTTGGGGCGCCGATTTCATCCTTAGGTCGTTATCTAAAGACGGCTATTTTTACGAAACGATATTCAGTTATTTCAGCAAAAATCCGAATGATCGCCGGGTAGTGGGCCTACGTGCCAACAGTGTTACCACCAGCGATTACCAGGCCGCCTTTCGTGAGGGCGGAGGGATGGCCATAGCGGCTCTTGCCCGCATTTCGCGCTGGAAGAACGATGGTGATTTCACTTCGCAGCAATACCTGGCTGGTGCGAAGCGCGCATTCGACCACTTGCTGATCAACAACACCAAATACGATGATGACGGCAAGGAAAACATCATTGACGACTACTGCGCTTTGACGGCGGCTACAGAATTATGGATAGCAACGGACAGCTCGCTATACCGCGATGAAGCGAGAAAGCGTGCGCATAATTTGGAGAAGCGTATTAGTCCCGGAGGCTATTTTATTTCGGATGATGGCTCAAGGCCGTTCTGGCATGCATCGGATGCGGGTTTGCCTGTGGTAGCCCTGTGCCGCTATTTGGCAAAAGAAAACGACCAGGCTCAAAGAGCGGCTGCTTTAAGTACTGTGAAAACAGCACTTCTTTATACACTTAGGGTTACCAATGACGTAAGCAACCCTTTCGGCTACGCAAGGCAGACCTTTCGTTATAAGAATGAGATAAAAGAAGGCTTTTTTATCCCTCATGACAACGAAACCGGCTGGTGGTGGCAGGGCGAAGATGCCCGCCTGGGTTCATTAGCTACCGCAGCAATTGAGGGAAGCAAGCTTGCTTTTCCCGCAGGCAGCAAGACCCGTGACTCTCTCAAAGCTTTTGCTTCGCAACAGTTGTCGTGGATATTGGGTTGCAATCCGTATAACATGTGTTTTATGTATGGGTTCGGCAGGCAGAATGTGCCTTACATGCATTCCCTTTTCGGGCATGGTTCCGAAAAAGGCGGCATATCAAACGGCATCACCGGCAAAGAAGGCAACGGCGACGGCAGCGGTATCGACTTCAAAACCGAAGACAAAGGCAACGAATGGCGCTGGACCGAACAATGGCTGCCGCACGCAGCCTGGTTTTTGGCTGCGGTTACCGCTTCTACATCAGGCGATTAAAAGTTATAGCCGCGTTGCTTAGCGTAGTCAGCTATTCTCGAACCGGCATCGGCATCCAGCAAAATTTCGCAATTGGGGTGTAATTGAACAACGGATGCAGGCATATCTATGCTTACCGGGCCTAAGATTGCTTTTTCTATGATCTCGGCCTTATGCGCACCTTTTGCAATTAGAATCACCTTACGGGTGTGCATGATGTTTTTAACACCTCTTGTTAAACCACCCAGTACGGTTTCAGGCGGCACCTGTGTTTCGCGGCGCACACGGGCCTCAAAATCCGGGTCCATGGGCGATACCCAAGTTTCGCTTTCAAAGGGTGTTCCCGGTTGGTTGATACCGATATGACCATTGCTGCCAATGCCCAGCATTTGCAGATCGGCCCCGCCGCGTTCAGCCAGGCGTTTTTCGAATAATGCACTCTCGGCCTCAAAATCATCAGATATGGTAGGTGGCATAATGAAATTTTCTTCAGGTATTCCAAGAGGACCGGCGATCTGGTTCAGGATCATGGTATAACAGCTGCCGGCATATTCGCGCGGGAGGTTGGTCAGCTCATCGACATTAAACAGAGTGATCTTAGAAACATCAAATGGATATTGTTTATGAATTTCGGAAACGATCCGGTGCATGTCCATGGTGGTTTGCCCTGTCGAAAGGCCTATAACCGCGTTGGGTTTTTCCAGCATCTGCGCGATGATGCGCCAGGCGGCGGTGATATTGAATTCCTGTTCGTTTTTGGTGATCGTGATCTTCATGTATTATAGGTCTTTTAGCTGTTCTGTAAAAAATAAGCCGATGGCTTGTGCGGCTTCCGTTTCGTCTTCCCCCTCGACAATGATCGAGATGGTTTCACCGCCTTTTATGTTGAGGGACAGGATATTGAGCATGCTGTTTAACTTGACTGTCTTATCGCCTTTTTTTAAACTTGCGGCCGACTTGAAATTTTTCACCAACTTGATCAATACAGTAGCCGGGCGGGCATGCATACCTTGTGCGGCAAGAATTATGTAATCGTTTGTTATCATTTTGTATGTTCCCGCAAGTAGGCGACGATCTCTTCCGAGCTGTCCATCTGCATAATGTTTTTATAAATTTCTTTTGTCTCTATCATGTTGTGGTTGATAATAATATCCTTTATCATCGGAATGGCACTTGCGCTCATTGAGAAATCATTCAGGCCCATACCCAATAACAGCATTGTTGCCAGCGGATCCGATGCCATTTCGCCGCACATGCCTACATGGATATTGTGTTTGTGTCCCTGCTCGATCACGTTGTTGATCAACCTTAAAACACCCGGGTTGAAGGGATCGTACAGATGCGATATTTTTTCATTCATCCGGTCGACAGCCAATGTGTACTGGCAAAGATCGTTGGTGCCGATGCTAAAGAAATCCACTTCTTTCGCCAGTATGTCAGCCGTTACAGCTGCCGAGGGTATCTCGATCATAATACCTACTTTGATACCTGACTTGAATGCAACGTCCTCTTTGACCAGCTCATCTGCTGCGGCGGCCAACACTCTTTTGGCTGACCTGACTTCCTGCACATTCGATATCATCGGGAACATGATTCTTAGGTCGCCGAAAATGGATGCCCGCAGGATAGCTTTAAGCTGGGTGATGAAAAGCTCTTTTTTATCGAGGCATATCCGGATGGCCCTGTAGCCTAAAAAAGGGTTTAGTTCGAGGGGCAAATTAAAATAAGACAACTTTTTATCACCGCCAATATCTATTGTCCGTACGATAACCGGAACGCCTTTGGATTGCAGCGCCACGTTTTTGTAAAACTCAAATTGCTCGTCTTCGGTAGGGAACGAATCTCTATTCATAAACAGCAACTCGGTACGGAGAAGACCCACACCCTCGCCGCCATATTCAAATACATCGGCAAATTCATCAGCTGCGCCGATGTTTGCAGAGAGGGTGATCTTTTTGCCATCGGCGGTAATTGCAGGCTGGTCTTTTAAAGCTTTCAGCTTTTCTGCAGACTGCTGGTAAGCCTCTTTTTTTGCTGTGTACTCGGCAATGATTTCCTGCACCGGGTTGCTGTGTACCAAACCAGTTATACCATCGAGTATAACCAGGTCATCATTTTTAATCGTACCGAGCTGACTTCCGCAGCCAACTACAGCCGGGATTCCTTTAGCTTTGGCGATGATGACGGTATGCGACGTTTTACTACCTGCCTGTGTAGCAAAACCAACCATATGGGCAATGTCCATGGTGATGGTTTCGGATGGCGAAATGTCTTCAGCTATGATGATGGTATCGGGCGGGAAGGTTTGAACGGACGAATTACTGGCATTAAGATGTTTGAATAGCCGGTTGCCGATGTCTTTGATGTCGGCTGCCCGTGCGCGCATATATTCATCCTCCATGCTTTCAAAAAGGTGCACGAAGGCACCGATCACCTCAATTAACGCATCCCCTGAGTTTTTGCGGTTGGACGTTATTTTTTCTATAACATCGTCCTTTAATTGCGGGTCGGTTAATAGTTCAATTTGGGTACCGAGGATGGCCAAGTCTTCATCTTGCAGCGAAAGATGCTCGGATTTGATCGCTTCGATTTCCGCAACGGCAAGACCCACGGCATTTTCAAACCGAGCGATTTCCCAAGATATTTCTTCCTCGTTCGTGAGCAAAACGCCACTTGCTTTTGCTTCTGTCTTTTTGATCACAAAAGCCCTGCCTATCGCTATACCCGGTGAAACGCCGATTCCTTTCATCTGATCAGGCAAATAAATGGAGCATGCTGCCCACAAAACCCAATGCCAGTAAACCCAGCAGCAGGTAAGTGGTTTTGACATTCTTCTTCACAAAATAATATACCAGGAACGTAAGTCCCAGCGGGATAATAGCCGGGACAAGCTGGTCTAAAATTCCCTGGACTGCTACTCCAGACTTTGTACCTATATTGAGCGGCGTAGTAATGGCGATAAGCGTTGCAGGCATGGCGCCGACCACCATCAGGCCCAATATGGATGCGCCTTTGGTCAACCGGTCCATCACATTGTTCTTAGCCAGGTTTTGCAGGAATTTAGTTCCGGCGTTATACCCGATAAAGGTCAAATTGTAACGCAACAACAAGTGCGGCACATTGAATATCAGGATGAAAAGTAGCGGTCCGAGCATATTCCCTTTTATGGCCAGCGATGTGCCCACCCCGGCGGCTATCACCTTAAATGTGCCCCAAAAAAGTGAATCGAATACGCCGGCGAGCGGCCCCATCAAACCTAATTTTACCGTGCTGATGGATTCTTCGTCAAAATCTGTGTCCTGGCTGTTTTGTTCTTCCATAGCGGCAGTAACACCGAATATCAGCGTTGAGCCGTAGGGACTGGTATTGAAAAATTGTAAATGCCTTTTCAATGCGGCGGCCATTGACTGTTTAGTGGTGTACAGCCTTTTCAGCACAGGAATAATGGTAAATGCAAAGCCCGTGTTTTGCCAGGTTTCGAAATTGAAGTTTGCTTCCAGCGCCAGTGATCTCAGAAATAGGTTTCGGATATCGCGTTTAGTAAGCTTTTGCGTTTTAGGAGTTTCTTCTACGGGTTCTTCAGTAAAATCATCATCGTCGTCTGATGGTTCTTTTGGCGTAATCTGTGTTACGATAAGCACGATAATGACACCCAACCCACCAATAGCGATCATCGGCAATTTCAGGTAGCCGGCCAGCATAAAGCCCAGGAAAAAGTAGGGCGCCACTTGTTTGTTAAACATCAGGTTCATCAAAAGGGCGAAACCAAGTGCAGGAAGCATATTACCCGCTACCTGAAGTCCCGATTGCACCCAGGCGGGTATCATATCCAAAAATGATTTCATAGCACCGGCGCCCAATTGCAAAGCCAGCAGGATGATGACGCCCATTAGCAGTGGCCTTATTAGTCCCGATATAATATGCAGTCGCTGTATTTTCCGGTAATCGCCGTCTTCAGCATATTGATTGAATTTCTTATTGAGCACGGCGCGAAACACAAATAGCCCGCTGATCATCATTTCAGCCAAAATGGAAACCGGGACGGCAATGGCAAGCGCAATTGCAGGGCCTTTACCGGATATGATAGCGAAAGCAGTGCCCAATACACCGCCGGTGACCACATCGGGAGGGATGGCCGCGCCGACCTTGATGTTGCCCATAAAGATCAGTTCAAGCGTGCCGCCGATGATGACACCCTGTACCGGATCGCCGAGCGCCAGGCCAACTAACGGGCCCAATACCAGCGGACGGCTTAACAGCGTTGTGCCGAGAAAATCCTCCGAATGGCCGAACATCGCGATCAGCGCGATGAGCATGAATGATATTGACACCGTTTAAAGTCCTTTTATGTTCAATTTAATGTTTTCAGATCAGGCTTTCCACCATTTGTTTACTGTCTGTCGGCACCTGCCTTATTTCCAGTTCCACGCCTTTGCTTAGCAATTCGCGCAGGATAATTATATCGTCCTCATTAACACCGACTGCTTTTGATATCAGTTTCGCGCCTTCCTTCAGGCGCAAACCACCGATGTTTACCGATTTGATCTCGGCAACTTGCGTCGCCAGTGCCGCCGCATCTTTTATATTGTTGACGAGGACCAATATTTTCAGGCCATCATTTTTCGCGTCATTCAAAAAAGAGACCGCTTCTGCTATTGATTTGACCAGTAATTTAGTCCCGGCTGGTTTAGCCAGGTTGAGCGTCATCTTCAAAAATTCGTCTTTGGCAACCTTGTCATTCGCCACGATGAGGGAGTTGACCCCCAATGCAGGTACCCAGGTGAAAGCTACCTGCCCGTGCACCAGCCGGTCGTCTATCCGTGTTAGTTTAATCATTTGCTGTTTCTTCGTTTTGGCCGCTCAATAGCTTATTGACAAATACCATTTGTTCTTTGGCATTTTCTATGGCGCCGCTTATCACTTCTTCTATTGCCGTATCCGCATCCGCGAGCATTACATCAATAACCACAGGCAGGTTAACGCCCGAAACCACGTATACATTCAGCCTTAAACAGTGCTGTAATATCTGGTTGGTAATGCTGCCGCCGAGTATGTCCGTAAAAACGATCAATTCATCGTTCTCACCAATCTGCTCCATTATATTTTGCAATTCAGTCTCGACGGACATTTGTTCATCGACATAGGCCTGCAATAAAAACACATGCTCTACCGAACCAATGATAATATCCAGCGACGATTTGATACCCGCAGCTAAAGTGCCATGTGTTGCTATTAAAAACTTGCGTGTGCTATTGTCCATCAGGTTATAAGCGGTTATCCAAGATAGGGATTTTCCGCTTTGCAATAATCGGTTAAACTTCGCTTAGATGCTATTTTGGCAACACTACAATTCCTCTACCGTGGGTTGAAACCCACGGCAACAAGATCGGTCGAGCCGATGGCTTTGTGTACAGGTATTTTAAATCAGTAGTGCTGTTGTAGGGGCGCGAAAATCTTTCCTGTTTAAGTAATGTATTAGCTTTGGGTAACCAACCAATTATAAATCTTATGGGCAGATCAATACTTAAAAGAACCGCGTTGCTGCTGTTAGCAGTTTTGATGTTCGCCGGCCTCAAAGCCAATGCGCAAAAAAGAAATTTCAAAGTGCTTGTTATGGCGTCCCTGGCTAAAGACCATTGGAAAAGCATATCAGTAGGCAAGGATTTTTTTGATAAGCTTGGCGCCGAGAACCATTTCAGCGTTGATTTCACCACAGACACCAGCGTGATCAACGATGCTAACATGGCGCAGTACAAGGTATTCGTGATGTTCCATTTAGCCCCGTTCGATATGTCGGCCAGCCAGCAGGCGGCGCTGCAGAAATTTGTGGAGCAGGGTAACGGTTGGGTAGGCATACATGCCGCAGGGCTAACCGGCACTCAGTTTTTAGGGCCGACAAAAAAAGCGCCCTATTGGCAATGGTTTGAGACCCTTATGGGCGGGGTGATCTATTCGCCGCACCCGGCTTTCCAGGACGGGTTGGTGGTGATGGAAGACCGCAAGCACCCGGCTACCAAAAATATGCCCGAGAAATTCTGGCTGGCCGATGAATGGTATGAATATGATAAAAGTCCGCGCGGGAATGTGCGCGTGCTGGCAACGGCTGATGAATCCACCTATAAACAAAACAAGCCTATGGGCGACCATCCAATTGTATGGACGAATGAGAATTTCCGCCGGATGATCTATATCTGTATCGGGCATTCGCCAACGGCGCTGGTGAACCCAAGTTATACCATTTTAGTTCGTGACGCGATATTGTGGGCTGCATCCAAATAAATATTAACTCAATGACCGATGAAAAAAATCATTCTTATAATGGCTTTTAGCCTCTTTGCTATTTTCGCCTGGGCGCAGAAACCCAAATTTAAAGTGATAGCCCTTTATGAAAATGGCGGCCACCATATCGAATACTCAAAGGTTGCCAAAGTTTGGCTGGACAAGCTGGCTGCCGACAGCAATTTCTCTATCGATTATATCCAAAACACGGATAAGATCGACGAGGCCTTTTTGAGCAATTACCAGCTTTTCATCCAGCTGGATTATCCGCCTTATGGCTGGAAGGATAAGGCGGTGGCCGCTTTTCAAAATGCTATCGAGCAAGGCAAGATCGGCTGGATAGGCTTTCATCACGGGACCTTGCTGGGCGAGTTCGACGGCTTCCCGATGTGGCAATGGTTCAGCCAGTTTATGGGCGGCATTCGGTACAAGAATTACATCGCAACTTTTGTGAAGGCTAAAGTGAACGTCGAAGATACAGCACACCCGATTATGAAAGGTGTTTCGCCATCGTTTATTGTCGAAAAGGAGGAGTTTTATACTTATGATAAAAGTCCGCGGCCTAATGTACATGTAATAGCCTCGGTGGATGAATCGACCTACGTGCCTGATTCGGAAATTAAAATGGGCGACCACCCGGTGATCTGGAGTAACCCGAACGTGAAAGCGCGTAATGTTTACATTTTTATGGGGCACTCGCCCGTATTGTTTCAAAGCACCGATTACACCACTTTATTCAAAAACGCCATTTTCTGGGCAGCGGGAAAGTAACCTAAAGCTATAGCTATGCAAATCCTATTAAAGAAACTGCTTATCGCTGCGATCATTCTGCTACCGGGGATAGCTATGGCGCAAAGCGACAGCCAACCCTTAACCATGCAAATGCGTGATGGGAAGATCTATTTTGACAACACGTATTCGCTGGATGCCAAACTGAAAAAGGATGAGTTGTTCAGCCGGGCCTCCAATTGGTTTAAGGATGCTTTTCCATACCCCGATAAGAGTATCGATGTTACTGATGACAAAAAGGGCGAGCTATCAGGTACAGGTATCTTTAAGATCGTCACCAGTAGTTCGGGCAATTATTACTGGATCAGGTTTAAGCTGAACATCATTGTTCATAATGCCACGTACGAACTGAAGCTGTATGACATTTATGAAAAGCCTGTCGAAACCGGCATTTCCAACGAATACTCCAAAATTGAATACCGCTGGTGGGATTACCGGCAGGGCAAACCATGGTCAGCGGAGGACAAAACTCTTTTTAGCGGATTGGATAAGAATATCAGCGAAACCCTCGCATCGCTTGGAACAGCAATGAGCAAATAGTTTAACCGGAAGAACTCATGAAAAATACTTTCCAAAAGGTAATTGTCGCGCTGGCACTGATGGCATTAAGCATAACAAGTTTTGCGCAATCGCCTAAATTCAAAGTGCTGGCGCTTTATACGACTACGGTCGAGACCGATCACGTCGATTTCGCTAAAGAAGCTATTAAATTCTACACGAAGTTGGCGGCGGAAAGGGGCTTCGCTTTTGACACTACAACCGACTGGGACAAACTCAATGATGAAAACCTGGCCAAATACCAGGTGGTGATGTGGATCAACGAGTTTCCGCATAACGAACCGGAAAGGCGCGCTTTCGAGAAGTTTATGACCAATGGAGGCGCTTGGATCGGCTTTCATGTTTCCGGTTATAATGATAAGTACACCAAGTGGCCCTGGTTCGTCGATTTCCTGGGTGCCACGTTCTACAATAATAACTGGCCGCCCTTGCCTGCGAAACTGATCGTTGATGACAATACGCACCCTGCCACCAAACGCCTGCCCAAAACCTATGTGGCCCCGATAAACGAATGGTATGGCTGGAAACCCAACCCGCGTGACAACAAGGACATCAAAGTGCTGGTAACGCTTGATCCGGCCAACTATCCGTTAGGCAAAAAGAACCTGATCAAAAGCGGTGATATCCCAGTGGTATGGACCAATACCAAATACAAGATGATCTACCTGAACATGGGGCATGGTGACAAGGTAATGACGTCCAACTTGCAAAACCAAATGTTCGAGGATGCTTTGATGTGGCTGGGAAGCAAATAATCATGGTTTACATGGTTTACACTTTCTCATGCAATCGTGCAGTTAATATGTTGATTGTCAGTTAATTAATCAAATTTCTGCCGTAAAAGTGTAAACCATGATTTTGACCTGAACCTATGATTTCGTAACATCGATCAGGAAATCATAAAGATTGACTTCCGTCGATAGCTGTAGCTTCTTGCGCAACCGGTAACGGCTTATTTCAACGCCTTTCAGCGATATATTGAGCAATTGCGCTATTTCTTTTGAGGACAGATTGAGCCGCAGGTAAGCGCATAGTTTCAAGTCAGTAGAACTTAGCGAGGGGAATTTCGACTTCATCGTCGACAGGAAGTTATTGTGCACCTCATCAAAATAAATGGAGAAGTTTTTCCAGTCATCATCATTCTTTTCGGTATCGCTCAATAGCTTGAACACGCTCCTGAACTGGTAATTCAGATCGGGAGCATTCAGTTTTTTAATACGGTTGTCCAGCTCCTCTTTGATATCCAGTAACAGCCTGCCGCGGTCGACTAAATGCATAGTCATTGTAGCCAGTTCCTTGTTTTTATAAGTAAGCTCCGATTCCAGGTTCTCATTTTTTAACGAGATGATCTCTTTCTCGTTCCGGTCAAGTTCCAGGCTGTGCAGGTAGCTTAGTCTTTGCTGTTCATCCTCGTGTTTCTTTTGCTGAATGGCAAGGCGCCGGCGTAGCATTTTTGAAGTATAGTAGATAATCAATCCGGCAACTGCGAGGTATAGCAAATAAGCCCACACGGTTTGATACCAGGCCGGTTTAACGATAAAAGTATAATTGACCGGCGCCGAAGCCACACCCAGGTTGTTGCGCACTTTGACTGAAAAAGTGTACCAGCCGTAGGGAAGATTAGTATAATCCTTTTCTGTTTTGGGCGACCATTGCGACCAGGTCTCATCAAACCCGATGAGTTTATAGGAGAATTCTTCATTGGTTTTTTCGGCAAATAACGTTGACGAGTATTCAAAATGAAACGAGTTCCAATGATTGGTCAG
>Ga0157374_10003677_pt1 | contig 12890 bp, 7 predicted proteins | sample M25metaG_FD_115308 | JGI IMG/M metagenome (GOLD analysis project Ga0157374, IMG submission 115308) | Miscanthus rhizosphere microbial communities from Kellogg Biological Station, Michigan, USA - M2-5 metaG | ecosystem: Host-associated > Plants > Roots > Rhizosphere > Soil | place: USA: Michigan...
AATGAGTGATGGGTTATCGAGCACGGGTTAATTTATTATCGAATTAAAAGAGTTGAGACGCCATTTTGCAATAGCGAAGCTGTTGGCACCGATGGCAGTAATCAAACTCGCATAGTTTACCGCTAACCTGGATTGCTATACCGATCGATAGCAAAAATGTCCGGACGTGTCGTCCTTGTACAAAGTAATCGACCGCCCCAATGGGCTGCGGATTCGCTAGACTCTCTCCAATTCTTGCAACCAGATAACAGTTCATGGCAGGCTCTACCTTTGGTAGAGGCGTATTGGACAGGAGAAGTGCGTAAATGAGTATAGGCTCAGCGTCCGAACCCCAACCCCATACCATTTTGATCGTCGATGATACGCCCACCAATCTCGCGATAGTGGTCGAACATCTAGAGGATCATGGTTACCGGGTGGCGGTTGCCCGCAATGGCAAGGAAGGTATCAAAAGGGCTAAATTCGTCGAGCCCGATCTGATTTTGCTCGATGTGATGATGCCCGATATGGATGGCTTCGAAACTTGCCGCCGGCTGAAAGCCCTCGACGCCACCAAGAATATTCCGGTTATTTTCATGACCGCTTTGGAAGAAGCCACAGACAAAATCGCTGGCTTCGAGGCGGGCGGTGTGGACTATATTACCAAACCGTTTCAAATCGCAGAGGTATTGGCGCGCGTCAATACGCACCTTTCTTTGCACGCCATGCAAGTAAAATTAGCCGAGCAGAACGTCCGCATGCAAGAGGAAATGGCCGTTCGTCACGGCACGGAATCCGCGTTGCAACAGGCCCATGATGCGTTGGAAGCGCGAGTGGCACAGCGCACGGCGGATCTTGTCAGCGCCAATTTACGTTTGCAGTTGGAAATCACCGAAAGGATAGAAGCACAGCGCGCCTTACAGCAGACGCGCGATGAGCTGGAGGTTAGAGTTAATCAGCGAACGGCTGAGCTCTCTAAGGCTTACGCCACGATCATGGCCGAAGTCGACGAGCGCAAAAATTTCGAAGCGCAGCTTCGTCTGCGCAATCGTGCCATCGAATCGAGTGTCAACGCAGTCGTCATTATCAATTGCGTCGAGCCGAACAATCCTATCGAATACATTAATCCGGCTTTCGAGCGTATTACCGGTTACGTTTCTAGTGACGCTTTAGGACGCAGCATCGATTTTTTATTTGCTGATGAGGACGATCAGCCCGGCATAGAGCACATTCGACAGGCATTGCGTGATCAGCGGGAAGGCCGCGCGACCTTACGCACTTACCATAAAGACGGCGGTCTGTTCTGGAATGATTTACAAATCGCACCGGTACGTGACGATGCAGGGGTAGTGACTCATTTCGTTTGCATCCTGAACGATGTGACCGACGCCAGAAACCATGAAGACGAGTTGAAGCGACAAGCCAGTTACGACGCGTTGACCGGATTACCCAATCGCAATTTGCTACTTGATCGGCTCAATCAATCCATTGCACTGGCCTATCGTTCCAATTATTCCGTTGCGGTCGCTGTTATCGACTTGGACGGTTTTAAATTCATCAACGATTCCATGGGCCACGGACTGGGCGACAAGCTGCTGCTGACGATTGCCCATCGTTTGAAGCTTTGCGTGCGAAAGAGCGACACCGTTGCGAGGCTCGGCGGCGACGAGTTCGTATTGCTTCTCCCGGATCCGTTGTACACGCTATCGGCATCCCGCGTCGGATTGCGAGGTGATAACTCTCATCCGCCCATTATGTTCGTATTGCATCGCGTGCTTGAAGCGGTGGCGGAACCTATAGTCTTCGAGGATCGGCAATTCAGCGTGACGTGCAGCATAGGCGTTAGTTTTTTTCCTAACGATGGTCAAGACGCGGAAAACCTATTGAAGAATGCCGATGCGGCGATGTATCGGGCAAAGGAAAACGGACGTAATAATTTTCAGTTCTACACGGCGGAGATGAATGTTCGCATCGCCGAACAACTCACGATGGAAGCGTTGCTGCGGCATGCGCTCGAACGGAAGGAGTTCGTGCTGCATTATCAACCCAAAGTGAATTTGCGGACCGGCTCCATTTCGGGAGTCGAGGTATTGCTGCGTTGGAATAGTCCGGAAAAAGGCTTGGTGTTTCCGTCCGCATTCATTCCGATTTTGGAAAGAACCGGCATGATTAACGATGTCGGCGATTGGGTTCTTCATCAAGCATTAATGGAACACGATATCTGGCGACAAGCTGGTTTACCGTTGCCGCGATTGGCTGTGAATGTATCCAGAGTTCAATTGGATCAAACCAATTTCGTTGCGAAGATTCGGGATGCGTTTGAACGCTCAGGTAACAAGTTGCCCTGCTTCGATCTGGAAATTACCGAAAGCTTGATGATGAAAAGCTTCGAAATGAACGTCCCTAAGTTGAAAGTGATTCGCGATATGGGGATAGGTGTAGCGATCGATGATTTCGGTACGGGTTACTCTTCACTCAGTCAATTGGGAAATTTGCCCATCAACGTCTTGAAGATTGATCGTGCGTTCATCATGAATATAGCTAGCAATTCGGGTGAACGCAGTATTGTGAATACGATCATTTCGCTAGCCCATTCACTGAAGTTGAAAGTGGTTGCTGAAGGTGTGGAAACCAAAGAGCAGATGGAAATTTTGTCGCGAATAGGCTGCGATGAGATTCAAGGTTATTTCATCAGCAGGCCGCTTCCATTGCGCGAATATATTGAATGGGAGAAGACGTTTGCGTTTACGCCGAGAGAGAAAATTAGATTTGTGGGGCCGTTGTAGGTTGTTAGGTTTCACAGATTAGCCGTAGGCATAATCCAGGATGATGTTTCGCGATATTCGTTTACGAAAGAGCCGCATTATGCGGCTCTTTGTTTGTGAGCGCTCTAGTTACAATACGAGGGCAGCGTTGGAATTTTTCAAAAATGACGGAATAAAACACAACCACCAACGATCCACTAGTCATCAATCGCTTAAACCGAGGAAGGTGATTGCGCCCATTTTTGTCCACAATTCATCTGGGCGATCTACTCGTAGTGAATTTAGCTGAGAAGTGAGTTTTTTTAAAAATCATTTCAACTATGTTTTGTCGGCCACTGCCGCTGACTTGTCGGATACGCTATTTTTTCGGAAAATTCGGCGCTGCCAAATCACTTTCTACCTCTTTTTCTACCTCTTTTAAAGTAGGAGCTTGCACATGAGCAATGAAAAGCCTGAAGCAAAATGCCCGTTCAGCCAAGCAACTAATGCCGGCACATCGAATCGCGATTGGTGGCCAAATCAGTTGCGACTCGATCTTCTACATCAGCATTCGTCTAAATCCGATCCGATGGGTGCGGACTTCGATTACGCTAAGGAATTCAAGAGTCTTGACCTGACAGCCGTCAAGAAGGATCTCGCTGCGGTAATGACGAATTCACAAGAGTGGTGGCCTGCGGACTTCGGTCATTATGGTGGGTTGTTCATTCGTATGGCGTGGCACAGTGCGGGAACATATCGTATCGGCGACGGCCGAGGTGGTGCCGGTCGTGGGCAGCAGCGTTTCGCGCCGCTCAATAGCTGGCCCGACAACGTGAGCCTCGACAAAGCACGCCGCTTAATTTGGCCGGTTAAGCAGAAATACGGCCGCAAAATTTCTTGGGCCGATTTAATCGTCTTAGCAGGTAATGTCGCTTTGGAAACGATGAGCTTTAAGACTGTTGGTTTTGGCGGCGGGCGCAGCGATGTATGGGAGCCGGACCAAGATGTGTATTGGGGACGCGAGACCAAGTGGCTTGAAGGCGATATCCGTTACACCAAAGGTTCACCGGGTGTCGATGAGTCTCATGGCGTGCTCGTAAAGGACGATGACAGCAAGGTTCCACATACGCGCGATCTCGAGAACCCATTGGCCGCCGTGCAAATGGGCTTAATTTACGTCAATCCTGAAGGGCCGGATGGTAATCCTGATCCAGTGGCAGCTGCTCAGGATATTCGCGATACCTTTGGACGCATGGCGATGAACGACGAAGAAACCGTTGCGTTGATTGCTGGGGGACATAGCTTTGGCAAAACGCACGGTGCCGGGCCAGCAAGCAATGTTGGCCTTGAGCCGGAAGCCGCCGACATCGAGCATCAAGGATTCGGCTGGAGCAATAAGTTCGGTACCGGTAAGGGCGCCGACACAATCACCAGCGGCTTAGAAGTTACTTGGACAAAGACGCCGACCCATTGGAGCAACGATTTCTTTGAGCATTTGTTTGGTTATGAATGGGAACTGACGAAGAGCCCGGCAGGGGCGCACCAATGGGTGGCAAAAGGTGCCACGGCAACGATTCCCCATGCGCACGACCCATCGAAGAAGCTCGTGCCGACAATGCTTACCACGGATTTGTCGCTACGCTTTGACCCGATTTACGAAAAGATATCGCGACGTTTCCTTACCAATCCAGACCAGTTTGCGGATGCCTTCGCGCGTGCTTGGTTCAAATTGACACATCGCGATATGGGGCCCAAAGCCCGCTATCTTGGCTCGGAAGTTCCGGCTGAAGATTTTATTTGGCAGGATCCGATTCCTAAGGTTAATCACACACTAGTCGACCAACAGGACATAGCTACGCTCAAAAACAAAATCGTTGCCTCGGGCCTTACCATTTCACAACTAGTATCGACCGCTTGGGCCTCGGCTTCTACTTATCGCGGCTCCGATATGCGTGGTGGTGCAAATGGCGCGCGCATTCGATTGGCACCGCAGAAAGATTGGACTGTTAATCAGCCTCAGCAACTGGCCAAAGCACTCGATATATTGGAAGCAATTCAAGCCGAATTTAATAGCGCAGCCTCCAATGGAAAAAAAGTCTCGCTAGCTGATTTGATTGTGTTGGCTGGCGGAGTGGGTATTGAACAGGCTGCGAAGAAAGCAAACCATTCGGTTACAGTACCTTTCGCGCCGGGACGTATGGATGCCTCGCAAGAGCAAACCGATGCCGATTCATTTGCAGTGCTCGAACCAATTGCGGACGGTTTCCGAAACTTTCAAAAAGCACGCTACGCAGTCCCTGCTGAAGCGCTGCTGATTGATCGAGCACAGTTGCTGACACTAACTGCACCTGAGATGACGGTGCTTATCGGCGGCTTGCGCGTATTAGGTGCCAATGCGGACCAATCTAAGCACGGTGTCTTCACACTGCAACCTGAGACGCTAACCAATGATTTCTTCATTAACCTGCTTGATATGAATACGGAGTGGCGAACAACATCGGATGCTAAGGATGTATTCGAAGGCCGTGACCGCAAGACGGGGGCTCTCAGATGGACCGGGACTCGTGTCGACCTTGTATTCGGATCGAACGCGCAACTGCGGGCTTTAGCCGAAGTCTATGGAAGCTCGGATAGTGAGAAAAAGTTTGTAACCGACTTCGTGGCAGCATGGGCCAAAGTAATGAATCTTGATCGATTTGATCTGGCTTGAGATAAACCTCAAAAGTATTGATCGAAAATATCTGCCACTTCGCTCAGCCCCTGTTCAATGTTGCGGTCTGCAAGACGTATGATCAGGGGAGCAGAGCGGATGTAATTCGCACGAATGGGGCATCTGTAATTTCAATGCTACTGCTTTACTGTTTTTCTATTGTTTACTTATAGAACTTGGGCAAGATGGTGCACCAAGAGGGGCATTGCATCCGTCCTACAGTTCTAAACAACGCTATTCACTACCGACTGCTTCAGTCGACAACTTCACGTTCTTAAAAATATTTTAAGTGCCGTTACTCGGCCATTGCTGCCAGGCGAGAATTTATAAAAAAAGACTGCTATCGGCCAATTGCTGCCATTCAATATCTGGCAGTACCTGATATTTTCTTGATAATTGTTTGGAAGCAGCATGTGAGGAAAAAGTAAAAGCACCTTGCCATCCAAGCATCGACGAACCATTCTCCGAATGACCTCTAGCGCTACATATTCATTCGGAAAATTATCGTTGCCGCAATGTTTAGCCAATCGCCTTTCTTAATAAGAATGCAATATTCTGCCTTTTGGCTTTCAGCTACAATCAGTTCGTTAACTTATTCTAGAAGGCAGCTATGCAGCATCAAACTGATCTGTTAAATTTTGAAGATGATGCCGAAGATGAACTGGATATACGCAAGCAGCCAGATTTCTTTGCTCAAGCAGTTCTTTACGGCACGGACTGGACAGTAAGAACAATACTCCAACAAATCGAAGACGGAAATATAGATCTTTCTCCCGATTTCCAGCGACGAGACGCTTGGAGCTCAAAGAACAAGAGTCGCTTTATAGAATCAGTTGCTCTCCAAATTCCAATTCCTCAGATTGTATTGGCGGAAAGAAAGGAACAACGCGGAACATACATCGTGCTAGATGGAAAGCAACGGCTCATTACTCTCGCACAATTTGCCGCCAATCTCGACGAATCGCACCCAATTTTTGGGCAGTCGAAAGACCTGCCCCCGCTGAAGCTAAGTGGATTGAAAATCTTGGATCAGCTAAATGGTAAGACGTACGGGTATATTTCGTCTGAGCCGGCTCTTGCCATGATAAAGACACAGTTCGATAACCATACCATTCGAAGCGCACTAATTCGCAATTGGCCAGACGAAGACTATCTATACGAGGTTTTTATTCGGCTAAACACAGGCAGCGCAAAATTATCGCCACAAGAACTACGCCAAGCAATGAAGCCCGGTAAGTTTACGGAGTTTTTGAGTTCACGCTCCTCGTCGAGCTCCATTCTTCAAGCAATTCTGGGTGTTGATGGTCCGGACTTCCGAATGCGGGACGTTGACCTTCTCCTCCGAATGATTTCCTACTCTTATCGCTTTGATGCTTATCGAGGAAACTTGAAGGCATTCTTGGACGAAACTCATGAAAAACTGAACGCCAATTGGGACACCGTAAGTGATGTTATTACCTCACTTGTTGATGAAATTGAAGCTGCGCTTAAATTCTTAGCAGATAACTTGGAAAGTCCCGACTTTGTCGGCAGGCGGATCAAAAAGGGAGTATTTGAGTCTCCAGTAAACAGAGCACTTCTTGATGTCCAACTAGCATGTGCCTTACCAAGCAAGAATCGAGAATTACTAAACAATGCAGGCGCATCCTTGCGAGAGATAACTAGCAACTTATGCTCAACAAACCCTGACTTTATCACAGCGATATCAACCACAACAAAGTCGCTGCAGGCCGTTCAGGCTAGATTTTCGATCTGGAAGCACGCATTGGAAGCTGTAGTCGGGAAAATTCAAATGCCGGGAGTGTAGTAATGCCAGCACCAACAGCGCATTTTTCTAACCTTGTGTTGAACTACCAAACCCTAGTCGCGACGTATCTTCCAAATGTAAATGCAGGTTCAATACCTACACAAAAAGAACAGGAGCTTGCAAGAGCTTTCATTGTTCTGTCACATGCTGAAATTGAGTTTTACTTTGAATCGCTATGCGAAGAAATTATTAGTCACGCAGAAAATGAATTTAGAGCAGGTCGAGTAGCTAAATCTGCACTTGGTTTAATCACATTTTCATCTTCACCGGCACAAAACGGCGGTCAACTCCTAATTTCAGGTTCTAAGCAATATCCAAGAAAATTGTCAGAACGCTTCCATGCCAGTGCCCAGGCTCACAGGAAGGTCTGTGAAGGGAATAATGGAATTCGGCAAAAATACCTTGCCCCAATGTTTGTACCTTTAGGGTTAACGGATGAAAGCATTGATCCGAATTGGATCGTTTCAATAGATGCATTCGCTGAGAGAAGAGGGGCAATTGCGCACAAGTCTATGTCTCATGTTGAAGCGCAGCCGAAAAACATAAATCCAAGGGACGTGTCTAAGGACGTAGCGCGAATTATTTTCGACGACCCCAAGCTCAAGACTGCGGGCGGAATATCAGCTATTGAGAGTTTTGACGAATGGGCGGCTAATCATATTGCTGGTGCTGGGAGCCTTAATAAACGAGTAAATTCTCGACATAGCGGTGTGCTTCAACGACTTCTATGGTCTGCGATTAATCTTGTGGATCGCTACGAAATCTGGAGGCGTACTTGAACCATGACATTTAGCTGCTTCGGATTTGCGCCCCAATTTCTCAGAGAATTCGTATTGCCAGCGGCTGCTCGCGGGAATGTTGAATGGCAGCTTTGAGTCGACAGCGCCAGTTCGCAAAAAATGCATGAGCGGCCGGAATGGCCACAGTTCTGCCAGAACCGTCGGCGCCAACAAACTAATCCAAAAGGATGATGTCGTGTTTAGTTTATTGATGGTAAGTTTTGGCAAGTCATCTTTTACAGCAATTCGCACATACAGATAACTTACCCTCTGAGCAGCAATCAACTGCTACTAAATATTATTTAAGAGAAAACCTCATAGCAGATATCGATAGAGAATTAACGGCAGGAGAAATGGCACTACTTAAATCCATATTCGCAAATACGATTGAGTATGCGAAAGTGAAAGTGCATAACTATAAGGCGTATTTCTTTCAGCCGGACGATACCGCTATGACACCCGACGGTGAGATTTATTTTCCGATTAAGCATTATCAAGAAGATTTTTCCATGGCCTCTCTATCGGACAGAGCTTAGTTTGTTCACGAAGGTGCACACCTTTATCAATTTTATTCCCTTAAGTGGAATATAAAATTGCGCGGCATCACCGACAGAAACTACGATTACGTGTTAGATCCCCAAAAGAAATTCCAAGATTATGGTTTGGAGCAGCAAGGAGATATTGCGCGCGACTACTATATATTGAGTATGGGAGGACGAATATCGAAAGAGTATAACCTTAGCGATTTTGCGACAATCCTTCCGTTCCCCCAATGATGGCGGTATCTCATGCGCGTAATACTGAACCCGTTACTTATCGTTATTGTATTGATCGCCGGATGTGCAGGATCGGGTTCCACATCGCCTGTTACGGCTTCTGAACAAAAGAAGTCGATTGACGATCAGGAAAAAGTTAATCATAAAATCTTAGACTCTTTGCAGAGTCGGCGTTATGCCGACGCGATTCAACTGTTTCGCACTGCCGGTATGCCGAAGGCCGAGACCGATTTTGCCGTTGGTGAAATAATCTTGCAGGGATTGGCCGATCCTGATGCTACACAGTATCCGGTCGAATCTTTTGACGATGGCCTCGCGCTAATCGAGGCGTCTGCGATGGCAGGCCATCGACAGGCGATTTCTTCACTTGCCGCAACTTTTTATACGGGGATTCGCCAAGGACGAGAGGGTGTTGTATTAATAGCGCCTAATCCGCAGTTAAGCGAATGTTGGAATGCGACAAAGGTGAAAAAAGAACTAGCAAGTTCTTGTGTCCAGATGCGTTTGAAAAAATAACCGCGTAATTCTGCGACCGCTCTGACAGAGCTGACCCTGCTTGATCCGTTGTTATCGGATTCGAAAAAGGACCATGGCAACGATTCGTGTGGAAATGGGCAATAGCAATTAAATCTAGCTGGATGCGATAAGTAGATTTAACTTATAACAACTCACGACTCTCGGCCATAAATAAGAAATTTGCAATGAACGTCACCTTTCCATTTCTGTTGCTTCAAGATCGTGTCCACAGACCACTGGTCAAGCCGTTGATGTTCAACGGCAGGTATCCATCTAACCGTGCGTCACCGGCCTCTTTTACGCTGGCAACACTGATTTCAAGAGTCGATCTAGCGCTAATAACGCAGTATCAGGAGGCTGTTCAAACTGCGCTCGGATCAACCAATCAGCATGATTAATCAATTGCTCAATCCGCAGCGCTGCTACATGCGGATGGGCCTCCGCCAACTGGCACCTCATTACCATTAGGATCATAGCGCACGGTAGCCGGGTACCACCGCTTGCCAGCGGTGAAATCGAGATAAGAATCATCGCCCGACATATAAGCTGTTTCCATCCATTGTGCGAACGTCAGCATTCGCTGTTGCATTGGCGGTTTGCTGCGCCGAGGTGGTAAATCGATGCGAGCAAGCAGGGCGGTTTCTATTTCTCCCAGCTCGGAAGCAAAGCGATATTGATCCGATGGCCCACACTTGATTTCATAAATCGAACAACCACGTTTGATGAATACAGGTACTTCGGTTCCCAGCTTAGAATGTTTATCGACGGCCTCGCGAATATTCGCATACGCAGCTCGTGCATCGGCGATTCCATCGAGGTAAAAATAGCCTCCGTAGAGGCCCGACGTATAGGTGGTCTTAGCATCCAATCCACACTTGGATGTATAGGGCAAAGTCTGGGCGACATCGCTTAGTGCCACGAGTTCCCGCACTGTACGGGGCGCCACTTTTACCTTGAAGCAAGAAGCACATCCTTGCGGGACTCGGCTTTGCTGATACACGTGCAAGAACATAACATGCATATAAAATTTGCAATTCCGGCGAACTGTCCCGGGTTTTCTTATCCATTCCGAAGCTTCATCGCCATCGCTCGGCAATTGCCACCTACCATCGGGTCGCGCCAGTAATGTACCCGCAGCCTCGGCTGAGGCGAGACCTTTTCCTACGGTCCACCCGGTAATAGCGCGTTTTAGCAACGCATCGTTGTCTTGTTCGATTTGCGCTGGCGTTGTATCGAGGATGGTCGCGTCGGACAAAGTGGCTGTTTGCGACTCAGGCAAAGTTTCGTTCATAGACATGCCCTTCATAGTTGATTGACTACCCACGACTCTCTTTCGCTGTCATGGAAAGCGGTGGATGCACTTCCGCAGACGCTTCCTCCACATAGCGAATGAATGTGCCCACCGCTAAACCACGTAGTAATTTAAAGCGATAGGTTTGAATAACCGACTGAGTTTCCCAGCCGGTTTTAGGCCAATTCGCCACGGCCGCTTCCAGCGCTTCGAGATCTAAGTAATCCCCCGCTACTTTACTTGCCATTAGCGCATTTAACTCCTCTCGCATGCAAGAGAGTGCTGTGCCGGTCGTCTCGAACCAATCGGGCGCTTGCAGCCCCTTGGTCCGCAGATTAAGAATCTCCGGCGGTAGAATATCGGCCATCAAACGGCGCAATAGCCAGCGATTCTCTCCGTCGCGCTGATATTGATGATCGGGCACGGCCAAACAAAACTCCAATAAACGCACATCGCTCGTCGGATCGCGCAGTTCCATGCCGGTGGTCGCATTGACTGCGGCAAAATAATCACCGTTGTCATTGCTAGTAATTTGGATAATTCGTTTTTTCCTGCCATTAGCGGAAGGGCGAAAGCTCAAATCCCTCCCGGCCCGGCGAGCACGCGCATGGCTATCCATACGCGCCAGCAGATCGGGATGGATTGCGGTGTAATCCATAAGATCGTGGCTATGTCCACGGTATTTCTCGATTTGACTCCACAACCCCGCGGGCACATAAGGCCCTAATGAGCTACCGATAATGCCGCGCCAAGTTCGATAAGAATATCGCCGCCTTATGGCGCTGGCTTCTCGCCACCATGCTAACAATCGACCTTGTCTGAGCAGCGTGGGCAAATAGGTTTCGCCGAAGTAAGAAATACTACGGTTGCCCCGCTGACCGGTAAGCATGCATTTCACGCCACGCCGTGCAGCATCCTGTTCGATGGCCCGAGACCAAATCATATTTACAGGACTAATCGGCGGCCGATCCAAAAATCTAACTTCGTCGGCGAGACCATCCAGCGGCGACTTGCCATTCGGCCTAAGCAAGATATGGTCGATATTGGGAAAACGTGCGGCTAAGGCTCTTGCCGCCGGTCCTTCGTCGCCGTGCCATCCACGCGGTATCGGCCCGGAAAAACCTTGTCGAGGCACAGCCGTATAAGCAAGCAATTGCTGGTTTCGTTCCCCCAATTGACGAGCTGCAATGGCGGTTACTGTCGAACTATCGAAACCCGAACTCAAATGAGAAGCAATCGGTCCCACAGCGCGCAATCGACAAGCAACCGCGCGGTTAAGTTCTTCTCGAAAAGCCTCCACATAATCATCATCGCTCGGCAGATTGAGTTCCCGCTGCGGGTCGAATTGATGATAACGACGCAGTGTTAGCGATTCGCCATGGAGTTCCGCTATCTGTCCTGGTTCGACACGAAATATATCTTTGAAAAAAGATTGTCCATCGGAGGCGGGAATGAGGGCGAGATAATCGGCAAGTCGTTCCTCGCACAGCGCTCGCTCAACGCCAGGAATGGTCAATAGCGCCTTAGGCATAGTGGCAAAAGCAAACAAGCCGGGTTTGCGTGTCCAATAAAGTGGACGCTGCCCCGAAGGATCTCGCGCTAACCATAGGTGATGCGTGCGAGCCTGCCAACAGGCCACTGCAAAATCTCCGAGTAAATGCATCACTGCATCGCTGCCCCAGCGCTCGCACGCTCGCAACACTAAGTCCGCATCGGCCATTTGCCGCAACTCCGGCGCACGAAGCCCGAGTTCTTTGCCAAGCTCATCGCGATTATCGATTCGACCATCGAACACTACTACCAAACCACTGTTGATATTGTGCAACGGTTGCCGATCGAATTCGTCTTCCGGCGTAATACGGCACAAGACACGCAACACAGCAATATTGCCAGCGTGCAAATAGTTCTGATGGTCCTGCCCGTAGGAAGAAAGTGCTGTTTGCATGCGCTCAATCACAGCGCGATCGATGGGACGTCCGTCGAGATGAATGATGCCTGCAATAGCAGTCAATGGAGTCTGTCCTGTGTTGTAGATGACGGTGTACTAATTCGACACACATGCTTCCATGTTGCATTCAAACCAATACCTTGTTGCCATTGCGTGCCGTACTTATTTGTACTGCCTGCACTCCGTCGTCGCATCTTGGTTTAAATGTAAGATGGAAGCAGAACGCATAGCAGCGAGCTAGATGAGTGTAAGACGACGAACGACCACATACAAGTCTGGATGCTCACAGGGAGCACTAATTTTCCAGCCAATATGAAGATCACAATGCATCACACAACCA
>Ga0157374_10003681_pt1 | contig 12882 bp, 12 predicted proteins | sample M25metaG_FD_115308 | JGI IMG/M metagenome (GOLD analysis project Ga0157374, IMG submission 115308) | Miscanthus rhizosphere microbial communities from Kellogg Biological Station, Michigan, USA - M2-5 metaG | ecosystem: Host-associated > Plants > Roots > Rhizosphere > Soil | place: USA: Michigan...
CTGAACCTCCCCAGACTCGCTCACAGTCTCTACTGTGAACCGTTTTATCTCTTTGGGGAAGTTGCGTATTTTTTGACCGTCATGCGCTCCATTTTCTGCGCATTTTTATACTGCCATTTCCACATGTTCCACCTGTCATTCGAGTCTATGGACAATTGGTGGAAAATGGACAGTTTTATCAAATTACGATTGAAGATAATGGAATAGGACTTAAAGAAGAACATTATGAAAAAATTTTTGAGCCTTTCCAACGACTTCATGGCATTGGCTCATACCCCGGTACCGGTATGGGGCTGACCATATGCAAAAAGATTGTCGAACGACATGCGGGAAAAATTTCAGTGACGAGTCAATTCGGAAACGGCAGCCGATTTGCCTTTACTCTGCCGATGTTAAAACCTCATGATTGATTCAGCGATATACTGGGTTAGGATAAAATCACAGTAAGGAAAACTTACACCTCTATTGAAAAATAGGTAACCCAGTTTGAAATGAATCAGGCTTGTTTTATCTGCAGCAATGAGGATAGATTATTCATAGCGCAAGGCGACAATTGGATCCAAGTTGGCTGCCCGACTTGCTGGATAAAAGCCGAAAAATATACCGATTAAGGCGGAAAAACCAAAAGCGATCAGTACGCTGGGCCATTGAATTATGGCTGGAAATGTTGAAAATCTTCCAATCAACAAAGCGGAGCCAATCCCGAGGATAACGCCAATCAATCCGCCGGTACAGCTTAGTAGCGCAGATTCCAGAAGAAATTGGAGCAGAATATCCCGGTTCTGTGCGCCAATTGCTTTCCGGACTCCAATTTCCCGGGTTCGTTCAGTCACGGTAACCAGCATGATATTCATGATCCCGATCCCCCCAACCAATAGGGAAATACTGGCAATTCCGCCCAGGAGAATGGTGAAAACCTGGGTGAAGTTGGAAGCGGTTTGAATAATTTCGGCTTGATTGCGGATATTAAAATCATCCGGAATGCCGGGTTGAATCCGATGCAATTTTTCCAACAAAATTGTGGCTTTCTCCTGGAGTTGATTAATGTCTCCACCCGAGCTGCCTTGTAAATCAATCTCGCGCAGATTTTGTAATCCCAGTACTTGCTTCATGGCTGTGGTGTAGGGAATAATGGCCTGATCATCCGGGTTGGCATAGCCTTGGTCCCCTTTGGATTTGAGTACTCCCAAAACTTTGAAATTGATTCCTTTCAACTTTATGGTTTGCCCGATCGGATCTCGCTTCCCAAACAGATTATCGACAGTGACCGGCCCTAAAACAGTCACCCGTGCATGGGCGTTGACTTCATTTTCCGTAAATACGCGACCGGATTGCACTTGAAAGTTCCGGATATCAAAATAGGTGATGGAAGAGCCGGTGAGTGTCGTGCGCACGTTTTTATCAAAATATTTCACTTGCGCACTACCGCCAACTACAGGCGCCACCACCGATACTTCAGGGACTTTTTGAAGTAGCGCTTCGGCATCCTGAACGGTTAAATTGTTATCCAGTGCACCCTGTGAGACGCCTCTTAATCCTGCCTGACCCGAGCGAACCACCAGCAAATCGGTTCCCATCGATTGAATGCCGGATAAAACCTGCCGCTGTGCGCCAGCCCCTAACGCCAACATGGAGATAACCGCACCGACGCCAATAATAATGCCTAGCATGGAAAGCAACGTTCTCAACTTATTGGCAAACAGACTCAGCAGCGCCACCCGGAAAATGGTTTGAAACAACATGGCTAAGCGGCTCCTGTCATCTCGACAATGCGTCCATCCTTCATATGGATCTGTCGCTGGCAATAGGTGGCAATGTCCGGCTCATGAGTGACAATGATCACGGTGCGTCCCTGTCGATTCAGATCGAGGAAAAGCTGCATGATTTCCTCGCTGGTTTTACTGTCCAAATTCCCTGTCGGCTCATCGGCGAGAATAATGGCCGGGTTTGCAACGATAGCCCGGGCAATGGCGACCCGTTGGCGCTGCCCGCCGGAAAGCTGGTTCGGTTCATGATGCATACGTTCTGCCAGCCCGACAATGCGCAATGCCTCTTCCGCCCGTGATTGGGGGTGTTGAACACCGGCATACAATAAGGGCAAACCTACATTCTCCAATGCGCTCATGCGAGGCAGAAGGTTAAATGTTTGGAAGACGAAACCGATGCGTTGATTCCGAATTTTAGCAAGTTCACTTTCAGGTTGATTCGCGACATTCAGACCGGCCAAATAATACTCTCCGGAATCCGGCCGGTCCAGGCAACCTAAAATATTCATAAACGTGGATTTTCCACTACCCGAGGAGCCGGTTAACGCCACCATTTCTCCCGCTGCGATTTCAAGATCAACACCATGCAAAACCGGAATTCGTTCATCACCCAGTAAGTACGATTTTTTAAGTTGGCTGGTACGAATCATCTCCGACCACCACCGAGGCCGCGCATCATCATCATTTGCCCGCGACGATTCGAGCCGGCACCGCCCGGGGCACCATCTTTGCGCCAACGACTATGTGATTGCCCCTGTCCCGACACGAGCTGATCCCCCGCATGCAATCCCTGCAGAATTTCCACTTCGGTGCCGTTATCCAAACCCACCGTGACGCATTGGCGCTTCATCTGTCCCTCCGGTGTTTTGAGCATCACGAACCGATTGCCGCGACGGCTCGTTTGAACGGTATCTTCCGGCACTTTCAACACGTTGGGTTTGTCCGCCACGACAATGTCTACATTGGTCGTCATGGCCGGTTTGAGCAAACGATTATTAGGGCTGGTAACCTCGATCTTCACTTCAAAGGTCACAACATTGGCATCTTCCACGCCCTCGGGCGCAATGCGAACCACCCGACCCTGGAATTTTTGCCCAGGGTAAGCATCCGCAGTAATGTTGACCAGTTGCCCTTCATGGACCAGACCGATATCGCTTTCATCGACTGAAGCCAAGACAAAAATATGGGATAGATCGGCCATGGTCATGATCGCGATTCCTCCGCCTACGTTGGTGACCCCGGATGCGACAATATTCCCAATCTGTCCCAGACGGGTCGTAATGATGCCGGAAATCGGCGCATACAGTTTGGTTTCCGACAATCGCTGCTGGGATTGCGCCAAGGCAACCTGCTGAGTTCGGGCTTGAGCAGTCGCATATTCCACATCCTGACTCTGGCTTTTTAAAGCAAACGCCTGAGTTTCCAATTCACGCAAATGCGTCTTGGCATTGGTTAGATCCGTCATGGCCTGCGCCTCGGTCGTTTTTCCGGTTTCCGCCTCTTCCTGGCTGATGTACCGCTTTTCCACTAAGACCTGTAGCCGCTGCGCTTTGTTACGCGCATCAGTGGCCTTGGCCTGCGCGGCAGCCAGATCCGCTCTCCCCTTGGCGATATCAGTTGCAAGCGTACGTTGCGCCACATTTAAATTGACACGGGCTTGCGATGCTTTACTTTCAAAACCGGCCAGTGTATCTTCCGCCTGACTCACATTTCGGTTTTCATCAATCGGATCCAGTTGAACGAGTAAAGCGCCTTTTTGAACGTAATCACTCACATCATAGGGAAGACGAATAATCTTCCCACTGGCCTTGGCCTTAATTTCCACTTCAAAATTAGCGACCACTTTTCCTGTCGCCGTGACGGTCTTGAGAAACTCCCCTTGACTGACCGTTACGGTGGAACTTGTTTTCTGGCTGGGTTTAGTACTGAAAGTTTGCCAGGTAAAAAACGCTGCCAATAAAAGCAAACCGGATAGTCCAATGAGCAGCCATTTAAAATTTTTATTTAACGGAAGGCATTGCCGGGATTTTGGGCGTTCCATGGTTTAAGATTCCTTGCGTTTGTATGCCTTGACTCAAGGTTTCTGCGCTGGCTAGGCCAACAGCCTGCACCAACTGGACTTGAGCTTGGTTATAATTCAGAACGGCTTGGGACAAATTGTTTCGGGCCGTGGCCAATTGCGTAAACGCCGTAAATACATCCAGATAATTGCCATACCCGGATTTGAACCGTCCCGTAGCCAGTTTGCAACTGTCTTCCGCTGCCGTTACCGCTTGTTCCGCGGCATCAATGGCGCTTTCATAATTCTCGCTGCATAAAAATGCTGTCATGACCTTGCTCTCCACATCTCGCGTCAGTTGCTTTTGAGCCAGAATTTTTTGTTCAATCTGCTTTTTGGTTTCCTGCATTTGATAGTAGGTGAGTGCCCCCATATTTTGCAGTAACGTGGTATTCAAGGTAAAACCCAAGGTTTCGCTGCGTTGCAGACCACTCAGCTCATTACCGCTTCCGCGAATCGAACTATTTAAAGTAATTGATGGAATATAAGCGGATCGGGTGGCTTTATAATCATAACCCAGCGCTTTTAAAGTCTCGGCTCCGGACTGAATGGATGGGCTAAGGCTAATGCCTTGCGCAATCAGTTGCTGCACCCGAAAAGCGGGTGGCACTAAAGTATGCTTGATCGCTTCGATCCCATTAGGGACCAAGTGAATGGTGGGATCCAGATTCAAGGTATTGAGCAGGTTCTGTTCCGCGGTTAAAATGGCGCTTTCCGCCTGCACCAGGGAGCTTTGCTGTTGCGCGTAATTGGTCTGGGCTTGCGCCAGATCGAGCGGGATACCTGTCCCAACACTGACTTTGGCCTTGTTAAAGCGAACCTGCTCCTGCGCGTCCATCATACTACGGATAATCACCCCTTTTTGCTGATACGCCGCCAGGAGTTTGTAATATTGCTGAACCGCGTTGGACAACTGCTCCTGAAGGGTTTCTTTGAGTTGGTAATCCGCAGAAATCTTGCGCCGTTTGGCGGCTAAAATCTGATAGACGGTTTGCCCACCCGGATAAAGCGTCCAGGACGCCCCGATTTGCGTTTGCACGACATGCTGAACTCCGCCTGAGCTGCCAGATCTTCGGCTTCCTCCGCCTCCACTGCTGCTGCTACCGCCGCTTGCACCGGGATTGCTGATAAATCCGCCATTGGAGCCGGAAATGATCCCCTGTTGGCCGTACTGCCAGTTTTCCGAAACCGAAGCCGTAATGCTGGGCAGAAACGCAGCTTGTGCTTGGCGCAAGCGACTTTGCAGAATTTCAGTATTTTTTTGATCTTGCCCAATCAGCAGGTTTTGATTCGCCACCAGTTTCAGCACCGTAACCAAATCAACGGGATAATTATCCGTTTTAATGAGCGACGCTTTTAACTCGATGGGTTTTACATCAAATTCCGCCTGGGGTAAGGCCATACTGGAATCCACCAAGGGCGTGGACATCGTTTGAGCCATACAGAGTTGCTCTGCGAAAAAGAACAACCCAAGCAGCAGACTAAGTACATATTGTCTAGGATGAGGCATGTATTTTATACGTTTTGAGCGGTAAAAAGTTTCACTTGGCAGGGAAAGTCGTTGCTCTCATTGAATTAAAAAGAGCAATATTTAACCTATTGTGAGCTACGCTTACGCGAATATGTCACGCCCTTTAACCAGAGACCGGATAAAGCAATAAATGCTAATATGGCAGCCAAAATATCGATCCAGACCCAGGCCCATTGCTTTCCGAACCAGGCTCTACCCGTATGCAAATCCAGAATTAGGCGCCCCAGATTCATTTCTTCTTGCGGGGCTCCTTTCGGCAAGACATACGGTAAACTGTTGATCGCTTTCAGGGGATGCCAGTGTCTTCCCTGATCGTCACTTTCCATAAAGCCTTTTTTCTTGGTCGCAATTCGCAGATGCTGGTTGGGTAAGCTTTCAACTTCCCAAGCTTCGCCACGGTATATTTTTTTCCAATGCTCATTTTCATTAAGCCAAACCCCATTCCGGCTGGCTAAAATGATGCCTTGAGAGGTTTCTTTGATACTGCGGATTTCCACTTCAGGCACGTCGGAAATTTCTACTAACTGATTATCTTTTAATTCCCACAGTCCAAACCGGGTGCCAATATAATACCGATGATCCGAAGTGGTCAGCGTGGATCGAACTTCCATCTCCGAAACGTTTTGCTGGCCAGTCTGATAACCGGGAAGCCAAGCCAGATTGAGGGGAATATTCCGCAGATCGAGCGCCTGGTTGTGCGCCATTAAAATAGCGGTCACGCAAACCACCACAACGGGTATGGCGAGCATAGCCCCTAAATTGATATGCCAATTCCGTATCATCATATTCATTTTCATGGGTGAGTTCCTGAATTAGATTCTGTGGGTTGACTGACAAAGCCGATCCGCTGAAGCCCGCTCTTCTGCGCCATGGCCATCAGTTGGGCGACTTGCTCATACGGGACTTTGCCATCGGCATATAAATGGATCTCCGGTTGCGGTTTTTGTCCGGCTTCTTTCATCAGCTTGGGTAGAAGGTCTGCTTTGGAGATGGGTTGATCATTCCAGGTCAAACGATTATTGACATAGAGAAACAAATTGATGTGTTTCGGCTTTAAGTCATGCGTCTGATTGCTATCCGCCCGCGGTAATTCCAGCTTAACCACATTTTGTATGGCCGGTACCGTCAGCATAAAGATAATCAACAGCACCAACATGACATCAACCAAGGGCGTCATGTTAATTTCCGAAAGAATTTCGCCGTCTTCCGCAGATGCGCCAAAACTCATACGCCGACTCCTTGTTTTGACCGTTGAGTCACAGGCAGAGCTTCATCCAGCCCATCAAAGGAAGTGAGCGCCTGTTCCACCAGCAGACGCATCTGCAAATCCTGGGCAAAATTCCGCAGTCTGGCCAGAATTTTCTTGTGGCCTTGCAGCAAAAAGTTATAGCCTAATACCGCCGGAATCGCCACGGCCAAACCGAAAGCCGTCATGATGAGCGCCTCGCCCACCGGACCGGCGATCTGATCAATACTGCTTTGACCGGAAGCGCTAATCCGAACCAAAGCATGATAAATACCCCAGACGGTGCCGAATAATCCCACAAAGGGGGCCGTACTGCCAATGGACGCCAAAATGGGCAGATCCGCCTGTAATTGCTGGGCCGCTGTGTCGATGCACTTTTTTAAGGCCAACTGTAGCCACTCATGTCGATTAATGGTTTTCTCCAGTTGGTGCCGATGCAAATTATGGTACGAAACGGCTTTGAGACCTTCTTGCAAGAGATGGCAAAACGGATTGATTGTTTTGGCGGTTTCTGCTTTTTCCTCAACCGATAAAGTGGTCAGACTATCGGATTGCGCGCTTTGATCCGCCAGCTTGGCCTGTTGACGCACCTGCTTCAGTTGGAGACTTTTAAGGACAATCACTGACCAGGACAGTACCGACATGGACAGCAAAAAAATGGCTACGGTCCGGGTAACCCCATCGCCTTGTTGCCAGAGGTTCATTAATCCATATGCATTGGTTTGCATCTTGTTTCCTTTCAATTAGTCCAGTTTAAACACAATCGGAACATAGACCCATGCCTCGACTGCCTGACTTCCCAGCCTGGCGGGCACAAAACGCCACTTCTTTACGGCCTTGACGGCAGCGTCATCCAGGCTATCCGAGCCACTACTGCGATGCAGTTTCACCTTTTTAGCAAGTCCTTCAGGCGTCACCAGCACATGGAGCAAGACTTTGCCCTCTTCTCCCTCGCTGCGGGCCAAATCCGGATAATCAGGGGCGGGATTACTTAAGTAACCGGCGCCATATTGGGGCGCACTGAAGTTATTACTTGCTGCACCGGATGAAGATGAGGTAGACGTAGAAGCAACGGCTGGGCCGTGTCTTCCAGTGTCTACACTGTTGCTGCCGGGTTGCGATGCGGAAATTGCATGTTCGGAATTCGTGGTTGGCGTTGTTGCCGATGTAGGTATAGGGCTCTGTGGCGAAGAAGTCACAGTCGGCTTTGCATTCGTGTTTGCCGCCGTTTTGAAAGGTTGCACCGGTGGGTTAGGTGTCGAAATTTCTGTTGGTTTTGAGGGGGTGGGTTCAGAGGTCCTTTCCGGTTGCTCATGCGTTAAAGTGGCGGTTGTGCTTGTTGCGGTAACCGGCTGCTGGGACTGCGCTCCGGTTTGACTCGCCGTTAAGGGCACTGGGGGCTGAAAATCAACCATAATCATGGGCAACGGCTTGGCCTCCCGGCTTTCCGGCTCATCCTTGGGCAATAGGATGAGAAAACCCAAGAGCGCCAAGTGAATCAGCAAAATACCACCCAACAGCGGTAAGCGTTGCCTCACCGATTCGGTTTGAATCGGTGAGGCTTTTATTGAGGGAGAAGTGGAGGCGTTCATCATGAAAGACGGCTTTCTAAACTAGTTCAAATCAAAGAACGATCAGGTGTCTGCCCATAACCGCAGCAAGTTATGGTAACAACCGGTGAGTTGAATCATGGCCGGATTATCCCCTTGGGTTTCCCGCAAGGAAAGGATGGACATATCCATGTCGAAGAGCAGTTTTCGTTGCTCCTGACTGCGTACCATGCTTTCAATCCAAAAGAAAGACGCAAGACGACACCCACGGGTTACCGGTTCCACCCGGTGGACGGAACTGGCGGGATATAAAATAGCCTCACCGGCAGGTAATTTAATGCACTGAAGACCGGAAGCCAGATCATCGATCACCAATTCGCCGCCGTCATAAGACTCAGGTTCGCTCAAAAAAACGGTCATCGATAAGTCGGTGCGCACCCAGGCTTTGGTGGTAATGGAAGTTCGGATGGCGTTATCGACATGGTTGTCGAACGCATTGGTTTCGCCATCATAGCGGTTAAACAATGGCGGGAATGTTTGTTTGGGGAGCGCTGCACTGTAAAACAGCGCATTGCGCCCCAAAGCTTTGTGTATAATGCGCCGCGCCGCGATCGATTCCGGCGCGTCTTCCGGCAGTTGCAGGTTATTCTTCGCCTGATTGGCCTGAGTGCCAGCGGTAATGCTGCCAGAACACCAGGTTGCTGGTTCAATGCAATCCCGAATTTCTTGTACTTCTTCTGGCGCTAGCAGATTTGGAATTCTTAAGAGCATAAGGATCTCATCGTTTGAGGCTAAGGGAGATTTGAAACGCACGGCTGGTAGCAGGCACCGCATAGGCTATAGTTGAGGTTGATCCTAAAGAGCTATAGTATTTACTGCCCAGCAGATTGAACATATTAAGTTTGATCGCGTAGTTTTTCAATTCATACGTGAGCATCGCATCCATCGCCTGATAGCCCGATACCCAGTTGTGATTGGAACTGTCGGCGTAACGCTTGCCCATACCATTCAAACCTATCCCTATTGTCCAGTTCCCGTGGAATTTCCAGTTATAGGTAGTCCACAGCCCGTTCATATAGCGGGGCACGTTACGCGGTAGCTTGCCTTCTGTATTTGCCTGAGTACCAGCAGCTTTATCGATGATAGGCCGCATGAGGGCGGTGGAAGCCAGAACTTGCCAATGCTTGGTAAGATTGCCAGAAGCCTCCAATTCGATGCCGTCGGCATGGGTTCGCCCGGTTAATACCGAAATATTCTGCGTGGGATCGGTATTCCGTTGGTTGTACATGTCGGTTCTAAACACGGCGGTTCTGAATGACAGTTTGTCGTGTAATAACATCCATCGAGCGCCGACTTCCATGTTTCTGCTTTTTTGCGGCGGTGTGTTCACGGTTTGCGCCGATAAAGTGTTCAACATCGCCGAGGGATCGTAAGAGGTGCTGTAGGCTGCGTAATAGGTAGAACTTTCGGTCGGTTGATATAACAGACCGCCCCTTGCGCTCCACATATTAATGCTCTGTTGTAATTTGTCGGCGGCAGTTGAGTTGAAGTTGGCTAGCATATGGTCATAACGAACCCCGCCAACCAATTTAACATGCGGCAAGACCTGCGCCGTATCCTGCATATAAGCGCCCACGATACGGTCATTAAAGTGGGTTAATGCCGTACGGCTGAAACCATCCGCAAAGCCGGGCAGGTAAGGATTGGTGATCGGGTTGGATACCGTCGTGTTGGGCAGTGCCGTTGGATTGGTCCAGCTCCAGCCAGGAACACGCTCCCAAATATAGTTCGTACCGGCCATCAGCTGGTGATCCAGGAAGCCCGTCTTAAACTTGCTATTGAGTTCCGATTGACCGGTTAAGGTTTGCAACCTTAAGCCCCGGCCTACCAATTGGCGTTGAATTGGGGTTGACGCTGATAGGGATGCTGGCGAGCCAATTATCGCAGGCCGGGAACCATTCATATCCAGCATGAAATAGCCATGCCGAATTACGGATCTTAAAGTGGTCGTCTCATTAAAACGATGAATATGGCTAAAGCTTGCAATGCTGGCCAAGGTATTCTGGTAGTTCACATTTTTCAACCCGTAGAAACGGCTATTGGGCACATCCAGCGGTCTATGCTGGTAAAAGGGAACGCCATAATCGGGCATCCCCCATTCTTGTTGCAACAGATAGGCCAGGGTGTATTCATTTTTACCGCCCTTGTTGTAGGTTAAGGTAGGCGCAATCCCCCAACGCTTGCTAAATATGCCATTCCGATAACTATTCGTATTCGTATACATGGCGTTTGCGCGAAACAGCAGTTTATCGGAAAGTTTGTGGTTTACATCAAGCGCTGCCCGTTGGTATCCAAAGGAACCACCCGTTAGATCCAGGATGGTCTGGTTTCTTTCCACCGGCATCTTACTGACCTGGTTAATAATACCGGAGGTGCTGCCTTGGCCATATAACACGGAGGCGGAACCCCGCAGTACTTCGACGCGTTCCGTATTGAAGTTGTCGCGGGAGTAATTTCCGATATCACGCAAGCCGTCCCGATACATGTCCCCCGTGGCGGAGAAGCCTCGAATATTTACGTTATCGCCTTGCCTGCCACCCTCAGCCGCTTGAATGGTTAAGCCTGCGACGTTTCTTAAGGCATCCACCAAGGTATTGGCGTTTTGCTCCTTCAGGATTTGCTGAGGAATGACGGTCACAGACTGGGGAATATTTTTGATGGCGCCATTCGTTTTACCCACCTGTACTTGGCTGGGCAAGTACCCATGATCTTCTTTTTGTATTTTAGAGGCTGGGCGCTTAGTGCTTTTGACCATGACTTCCGGCAAGGTGCTATTATTCGAGGAAGGCTCAGCCTCCGGCGTATTGGCCAACAACTCCTGCTCAACGGAGCTTGCCGCATCTCCTGATTCATTGAGAGAAAATTCTACCGGTTCCAACGCAACATCAGCTGCAAAGGCCGGTAGCAGCATCGAGGATGCCAAGGTGGACGCCCCAAGCGCCAATGAAACGGATAAAGGAATATACTTTTTCATATCTGTCTTTTCTTGAACCTTAGCCAACAATAATGTATCGATGTGCCACGCCAAATCAGGCAGCACAATTTAAGGCTGACATACGCCTTGTTGCGCAAGCCGACGAAGCAGCCATACTTAACGTGAAGCGGCTTAAAATTTTCTCACTTGCATCAGACTACCTTGGAGAGACCAAACTTATTGCAAGTGATTCTCAATTAGTTTTTACAACAGTTGAGAATTATTTGCAATAAGTTTTTAGCTGCCGACGATCAGAAACAGTTCCTCCAATATTCCTCCCCTAGGGAAGCCCAGAGATCCAGTTTCCTGGAAATAAATTCAGGCCCAATGTCTACTCGAATGTTGTAGAGGTTATCTGAGACAAAATCCATACTCCAGCATTGGTTTTGCTTGGCGACGGTTAGCCCTCAACTGAGGGCTAACGCTTCTCTTGGGCATCTTTTTCCTCATATGAAGCTATTCTACCTTGTAAATGCGATACACGCACTTGGTGTTGACCGCTAAGCCTTCTTGGCGAATGGTATTTTCCTTAATCCGCTTTCTCAAATAAGCCTGCTCAGGACGTTTGGATTTGTAGAGAAAAGTAGTCCGCTAAATCGCACAAGGCAGCAGGCTTGGCGGACACTGACTTTGTAACAGCTCTTCAACCTGCTCACCAGTAAATGTCGACTTTTAAACTTCTTATTCCTTGAACGGAATTTTAACCCGTTTTTCTCATGATCCTTGGTACGATTCCCGGGAAGCAGAGCACACAAACGATCTGATCCGAAGAGTCAAGAAACAGGTCTATGAAAATATAGCGCAAATTGGATAGCGAACACTTCAGGTTTTGTTGTTTGGATTATTGACTAAAGCTTTGGCTTGAGTTTCCGATAAAGCCTATTATGACCCCCAATTTTGATGATTCTTGCATTGAAGACACCTTGAAACCTCAACCTGGGTTGATTGAAACTGATCCTGCCCAGCTGGAGAGTCAATCCAGTGCAGCAATGCGGAATAAGAAATGGCGTACAGTGCGAAATGCCGATGTTGCTGCCTTTAGTCATAATCTTAGCCGGATGTTACAAGCAGGATTACCTATCGTTCAGGCATTACAGCGTCTTCAAGTCCATATCCGGAATCGGAAGATGCGCTCAGTCGTCAGCAGTGTCCAGCAAAGTATCCAGGCAGGGAAAAGTTTAACTGAGGCTCTATCTCAACACCAAGATACTTTTGATGACTTCTATGTCCATATTATTCAGCTGGGAGAAGAGACCGGTCAGCTTGATACGGTACTGCAAAGGTTAAATTCTTTGTATGAATGGAAAGCAAACATCCAAAAACGCCTTGTTGGGTTACTCATCTACCCAATTTTTGTAGTCCTGATATTTGCCTTGGTGTGTACTGTCTATCTAGGCATTGTATTACCGATGATCTTGTCTGCAGTAAGCCAAACCAGCTTATCTCTGCCGATTGGGATTCAACTCATGTTGTTCTTCAAAAATTATTGGTTTTTAATCATGCTAGGAATAGTAATCCTCTTCATGGGTGGTATGGGTTTGATTAGAATGACCAGCATGGGGCAACGGGTTCAGGCACTAGCGTCCGGTTCATAAGCTGAAAACTCTTTTGTAGAAAAGGATTGAGGCAGAAACGATATTTTTTTGTAAAATGCTGAGAATCCCTTTTCGAGCAGGTTCTGTATTATGCCCATCCA
>Ga0157374_10003682_pt1 | contig 12879 bp, 12 predicted proteins | sample M25metaG_FD_115308 | JGI IMG/M metagenome (GOLD analysis project Ga0157374, IMG submission 115308) | Miscanthus rhizosphere microbial communities from Kellogg Biological Station, Michigan, USA - M2-5 metaG | ecosystem: Host-associated > Plants > Roots > Rhizosphere > Soil | place: USA: Michigan...
GCTCTAACCATTGAGCTAAAGATCCTTCTTAATTAATAAAATTTTAATGAGAATGTTTGTAAAAGAAAAATAAAGCAGGTAATTCTAAGCTTAAAAATTTAGAATTTTGCCTGGGCTTTCTAATCTTTTTTTTGCTCAGTCAATAAAAATTCTTTTTTATTCATTTTGATTAACTTGTTCCCAGTAAATTGATAAATATTATCAACGTGTTGAAAAATACCGTAGTGGTGATCAATGACAATAATCATTTTATTTTTCAAGCGATCAAAAATGTTTGCCAAAATTTTGTTTTTCAAATCTACTTGAACATTACTTAATATTTCATCAAAAATATAAATGCCGTAGTCACGGATAAAAATTCTCATGGCCGCAATTTGCTGTTTTTGTCCCTCGGAAAGATCTCCTCCTTTTTCTTTTATTTCAGTTTCAAAACCGTCAGGTAAACTCTCAATAAATTCACTAATGCCAACTTTTTTGGCTGCATAAGTTAATTTTGCTAGATCTTCGTCTCGTTGATAAGAATGAGGATAGAAGATATTTTCTGCAATAGACATTTGAAAAAACCCCGGTCGGTTAGTTAAATGGCAAACTCTTTGATGGAGGCTTTTGGTTTCGATGTTTTCAATGTTTCTTTCGGCAATAGTTATGGCTCCAGCTTGAATATCATAGAGTTTAAGAGCAGTTTTGGTAATCGTGCTTTTCCCAATGCCATTTTTGCCTGCAATTCCATAACTCTTACTTTTCTCAAAACGAAAGGAGAAATCTTGCAAAATAACATTTTCCCTGCGAGTTGGATAAGCGAAATCGACCCTTTCAAAAACCAGATCTCCGCTTTCAAAAGGTTTGGATTTAGATTCAGGCAATGACTTTTCTTTTTTATTTAAAATTTCTAAGCTTTCTACTATTAAAGATAAATCAACGGAAAGATCATCAAAAGTGGAAAATGAATCAACTATCTTCTCAATTTCTCCACGTAAATCTGCCACAGTCATGTAAATAAGGAAAAAATTAATCATCAAATAAACTGGCTGATCTTTCACTCTTGGAATCATTCAAGCAACTAAACCTGATAATAAAATAAAAAAGAGATTAAGATTGGAAATTAACAAATAGGTAGGTACTGCCTTGAACATTGTACTTCATCAAAGAACTTTTTTATTACTTTGGAGATTGCGATTTAACAAATTATTAAGCTTTATTTGTTCATAATCCTCTCCAGAATTTGCTTTAATATACTCTATATTATTAATCCTTTCGAAAATATAACGATTCTCCTCTTCTTGGCGCCTTTTCATAGCAACGTTTAATTTAGCCGCCTTACGAAAAAGAAAGTATTGAATAGTAAAAATAGCCGTGAATAGCAGTAAAACGATCCAAACCAATCAAGAAAAACCTTGACCAGAACGACGCGCAATAAAATCATAATGGAGCAAAAAAGTAAGTGAAAAAAAAACATAGAAACCTCGATTGACAATAAATCAAATGCTACGGGCAATGGGGTCTAAAATAGTAAATTGGGTTAGTAAATTACTAGATACTTGGGCAGAGTTAGGATATTTAGCTTGCACAAAATAAAGAAATAGATCTTTTTTTAGATCATCTTCCACCTTGTTAAAAGCATAATTCATCCAATAATAATGAAGAATTGAAAATATTCCCTTACCAAGCAAAATTAAGCCAGCCATGCTTAAAAAAAAAGGCCAGAATCCAATCTCATTAGCTTCAATCAATTTACCAAAGGGCCAAAAAAATTTCAAATTAAATTCTTTATAATCAAGAAGAGAAATCGCAGGCCGGCGATTGAAAGCTTCCTTAAAATTATAACGAATGTTGAAATTAATAGTTGCTGTTAGAATCGCTAAAAAAGTATTAGAAAAAAATAAATAGGGGTTCTGACGGACGATATTGCGAAAAACTAGCCAAATCAACTTGGCTTTGTTTCTTTTTTTTTGCTTTAAAAGAGATTGAGTGAAAACTGCTGCACGAGACATGATTATGATAAATTATCAGGATCTAAATTGTCCTTGATTGGAACCAAAAAGAACTTGCTAAGAAAGTATTTAATAGCATAAGTTTCAGCGCTGCCTTTAGCTTTAGCTAAATCTTGATTATTAGCACAAGCTCAAAAACTAAACGTTAAGGTATCTTTTTCATCTTCAATGTCAACAATAACTATGCGCTTTAAATATTTCACTTCATAGGTTTTTTCTTGAGAATGATATTCGAATTTTTCGCTATCATCGCTAAAAAGTAGTAATAATTTATTTTTTTCTAATAAAGGTCTTAGTTTAGTTAAAATCTGCTCTTCATTGAAAAATCAATAATTTTGGAACTTATTCCGTTCTGTTCTTAATAATTCAGTAAGGCTTTGTTGAACGTGGAATAATTTTTGGTGAATATTCATGACTTTTTTCCAGTTTCATTGTCGATAAATTGTTGTTGTTAATTATTTAAGAAATTATTTTAGTAACAACGCCTTTACCTATTGTTCTTCCTCCTTCACGAATTGAAAAAGTAGTGTTTAGCTTTAAAGCCACTGGCTTTTCTAGCTCTACCTCAAAACTAATATTCTCCCCAGGCGCAACAACCTTGTCTTGAGGCAATTTGATAGTTCCAGTTATATCAGCAGTGTAAAAGAAGAATTGAGGACGATAATTTTTTTTAAAATCAGTACTACGACCCCCTTCGTCTTTGCTAAGAATATAAACTTGAGCTTCAAATACTTTGTAAGCACCAATGCTACCCGGCGCTGCTAAAGCCATTCCTCTGGCCACTTGTTCCCTTTTAATTCCTTGCAAAAGTATGCCTACATTATAATTAGGTTTTACCTCAGTTAAAGTTTTATGGAACATTTCAGCACTGGTTGCCTTAGTTTTTATTTTTTCTTCGCGAAGACCAACGATTTCTACCTCGCTACCAGGAACTAAAATACCTTGTTCTACTTTTCCCGTAACAACTGTTCCTCGACCGGTAATCGTATTGGCGTCTTCAATGTACATCAAAAAAGGCTTGCTTTCATCGCTCAAGGGAGTTGGAATGTGTTGATCAAGTTTTTTAACCAATTCTCGAATTTTATCTTCTTGCTCAGGATCACCTTCCAAAGCTTTTTTAGCAGAGCCAAAGATTACTGGAGAATCTTCGTCAAAACCATATTTTTTTAATAGGTCACGGATATTCATGCCCACTAATTCTACCGCTAATTCTAAGTCGTCTTTATTTGCACTTTTTATCATGTCAATTTTATTAGCAAAAACAACTATGTCTTTCACTCCCACTTGATTAGCCAAAAGTAAATGCTCTTTGGTTTGTTCTTGACTGCCTTGGCTAGCATCAATCACTAAAATACCACCATTAGCTTGAGCCGCTCCGGTAATCATGTTTTTAATGTAATCCGCGTGACCTGGACAATCAATTAAAGCGTAGTGGCGTTCAGATATAAATTCCACGTGGGCTGTTTTAATAGTAATACCACGAGCTTTTTCTTCTGGAGCAGAATCAATGTCTTTATATTCCTTTTTCTTGGCTTTGTTTTCTTTCGCTAAGACAGAAGTAATAGCAGCAGTCAAACTAGTTTTGCCATGGTCAACGTGCCCCAAAGTAGCAATGTTGACATGGGGGAGGGTGGTTGTAAATATTTCTTTACTCATATTTATAATTTTATTACTAACTTTAATTAATTATTACTATCTTTACTAGAGTTTGGTTTCTTTGATTCAATCTCTTCAGCTCTTTTTTGTCTTTGATAAAATAATTCTACTTTTCCTACTTTTACTTGACTAACGTCTATTTTGGTTCAAAAAGGATGACAATTTTTACAAACTTCTATTTTCTTAACTTCTCCTTGAAAAGAAGAAAGCATCTGGTAATCAGTTTGACAAGAAATACAATGATAAGTAACTAAATGTAAAGGATTATGAAGATCATTTTTCATATATTATTATTTTTTTTACAATTTTTGTTAAACTAAAAATAAAATCATAACAATCTAATACTATTTGCAAATATTAAAAAAAATCAGTTTTCATTCATAAATCTATAAGCGATGCTGGTAATTAATAACTTCCTTTTGCAAATTTTGTATTTCTCATATGATCTTCCTCATTTCCCTTTCTTTCCCTATTTTTCAATTTCTTTTTAGATCTCGGGCAAATTTTTCTATTTCCAATTCATAGACATCAATCACTCGATCCTCATTTTTATCATAATCCTTCAAAAAATTATATATTTTGTCGTTTAATTTTTCTGAAGGAAAATTTTTACTTTTGATGGAATTAACTATTGTTGTTAGCTCATCAAAATCATTTCCAAGTCCTTCAGTATCTTTAACAAATTCTTCTCATTCTCTTTTTTTCATTTCATTCCTATCTCTAAGAGTTAAACCAAGCAAGTCCACAAGCGGGAAAAATATACTAATTGTTCCTCCAATTTTTTGATATCCGTTCAAGGTTAACACACCAGCACCAGCCAAAGTAAATCTATTAACTCATTGCAAAGCGATAAATGATTTTCTATACTTTTCAAATTGCTGAGGAATTTGCAATTTATTTAACTTCCTTTTTGTTCACTTGTTAAGAAATTTTTCCATGCTACGTTTGACACTATGCAATTTGTCTGTTTCAATAAATAATTCTAAACTATTTTTTACTTCTTCAACAGGCATTTTGATTATATTGTTTGATTCTTTATCATGTAAGAGATGATAATAAAATTTTAGATTAAGTTGGACAAGCTTGAATTACTGCAAAAATAATTACTATATAATATGTTCAGATTAATTAAAGTTTTGGAAAAAATAGCAATAGGTTTTTTATCCCTTTTACCGTTTATTTTTACTTTTTGTAATTATTTTACTGTTCTTCCAGCTGAGCAAAGAAGCAGCAAAATGGGAATCGCTTTTCTTGTTGTTAGCATTTTTTATGGTCTTTTGTGTCTTTATTTTTTTTACCAACTTCATTTTAGTTTATTAGAATAAATTAAGTTAGTTTGATAATTTTCTCTGTTTTAAGAAAAAACTAATTATACTATAAATAATAAAATTAGTATATGACTAAACATAAAATCTGGCTGATTATGGTGCATTAGCTTGAGGAACGGCATCAGCGATTATTGCTGAAAAGGCAAAAGAGTCAGAAGACGTATATTTCACGATGAGCAGCGATGATAGTCTTTGGTTAGCAGAGAGAGTTCCGATGGGCGGAATTAAAGAAATTGCTTATCAAATATGCAGATGAAGTAATCAAGTTTATCAAGAAAGATATGAACGACACCAAATCAATGAGTTTCAAACCTATATTGAACAAAGGCCCCCTTACTCCTCATTAGTTTAAGTATTTTGCCCATTATTGTTATAATTTGAACATTAAGAAAATGAGGACAGGGTTGGTACAAATTGACTTCTGATGAGCGAAAAAGAAACTATTGAAAGTTTTGAAATTGAAGCGACAAGAACATTAAGGAAATTTTGAAAAACAGACGAGAAAAATAGAAAGCAATCGGTTAGCCACTTCTTGAAATTTACTGCGCTCGCTACTGCATTGTTAGTATAAAAATAAACTAATCATCGATCTGATAGGGGGCGGAAATGGTTGATTTTTATCACCTAATAACTCAAACATGGTAAAATTTATATATAAGAAGTTTATTCTTCTTAATTTGGGGATGTGAGTTTTGACTTAATTTTAGGTGATAGTTATGGCAATATCTATTAAAAGACTCTGTAAAAGGCTTTTAATAAACTGGTTTTAAAAAATCAAAATAACACAGACGAAAGTCACAAAATTTCTGAAAGTTTGCTTAATAGCGCTTACAGTAACCACGCAAGAATTTAGTTTCTTGATTTGGTTCTTAATTACTGCTCCATTCAGCAATTTCGTAAGAAAATTGGAATTAATTAGCACAGGTTTGTCTGCTTACTGACTAATTAATTTATAATAAACAAACTACTTGCTAAAATTGGTTGGTTGATTAACCCCTTAGTAAGAAAATTATAATCAACTAAGTTGTAGAAATAATTATTGCCATTTTGAGGACACGGGTTCAATCCCGTCATCTCCACCATTTATAATATTAAATTCTTGTCGCTAAGAGAAACCTTTTAATGAAAAAATTTGATCAATTCCTTGAAAATATTTAAATTTTTTGGTTTTTGGAAAAAATTTTCAACTTCTTTCTGGGTTTCTTTACCCAAATTTTCACCAATTGTTTTCAGCTCATTTTTTTCAACTGCTTCAATAAAATGCCCTGGATCAGAATAAATACTAGTCAATTTGCGTGACTTAACCCCTCCTATCAAGGGAATCCCTAAGGCAGTTACTAGGTGAAAAAAAGGCTTTTTTTTGGATAGCTCAATATTGCTCAAAAGATTATTGACAGATTTTCTCTGAAAACCTTCCATTTTTAAAACTTCTGCTTTTTTTTGTCCTAAGCGGTAAAAATCAGCAGAAGTTCTGAGCAAATTGGCTTGATGCAGTTTACGAATAATAGCTTCGTTGATTCCTTTGATATCCATTGCCGGCTTAGAAGCAAAAAGAATCAATGATTTAATATTTCTTTCCGGGCATTCTTCATTAGAACAATTTTGGTAAATTTTTTCTTGATTTCACTCTAAAGAATATCCGCAAGAAGGGCAATTGTTGGGAGGAATCCAGCAGTCATTTTTTTTATCCATTTTGATTACTTGAGTTATTTGAGGAATGATGTCACCGGCTTTTTTTAAAACAATTTTATCACCAATATTTAAGTTGAGTTCGCGAATGAAGCCGTAATTATGCAGAGTAGCTTTACTTATTTTACTTCCTTTTAGCAGCACTGGTTCAATTTGACCAACATAAGATATTCGACCGCTGCGAGTTATCTCTGCCTGAATGTCTTTAATTTCGCTAGTAGCTATAGAAGCCGGAAACTTATAAGCCAGAGCTCAGTGGGGAAATTTGTTGGTTTTTCCTAATTTTTCATGATGATCATAGTTATTTACTTTAATGACAATTCCGTCAATGTCAAAGTCTAATTTGTCACGATTTTTTTTGACCTCTTGGAAATAATTTTGAATTTCTTTAAGGTCTTGGCAAAAACGATAATGTGGACTAACTGGGAAGCCAAGTTGAGATAATTTTTTTAAGCATTCTTGTTGATTGATTATTTTTATTCCAAAAATTTGATAAGCAAAAAAGCGAAGTTTTCTAGATTGAGTAGGAAACAGAGTTCGCAAAGTTCCGGCTGCCGCATTACGAGGATTGGCCAAAATCTTAATATTTTTTTTTTTTAAATCTTCATTGAGACGAAGAAATTCAGCTTTTTCCATGTAAACTTCTCCGCGAACCTCACAATCAATATTCTGAGGCAAGACGGGCGGTATATCTTCAATTAAATGCTGATTGATACTGACTTCCTCGCCGATTCAGCCATCACCTCGGGTGACAATCATTATTAATTTGCCCTTTTGATAAATAAGGCTAGCTGACAAGCCATCAATTTTTAATTCGCAAAGGTATTGTAAGTCATTAAGTTCTAGTTTTTTTTTAATTCTTTGGTCAAATTTGATTAGCTCTTCACAATTATCAGTGCTATTCAGACTAAGCATTGGAATCTGGTGTTTCACTAGGCGAAATTTCTTTTTTTCGCTCTTGATTCCAATTTTTTGGGTAGGGGAACGAGGTAAAACAAAATCATACTTTTCCTCTAAACTTTTTAATTCTTGCAAAATTTGATCATAAATTTTATCGTCAACGGTTGGACGATTCAAGACAAAATATTCATAGTTCCATCTCTCTAATAGCTGACTTAATTTTTCCATTTTTTGGATAATCTCTTGCTCAATCGTCATATGAAAATTTTAAAAAATATTATAATATGACGAAAAAAGAAAGTAGTAATTTCTATTTGTTATCTTTCGCAACTTTTTTGCATCTTTTTTCTTTATCTTGTTCATTTTATAAAGAAGTTGGATATGTTGGCTGTAAATATCCAAATGGATACAAAGAAATCAACTATTGACTTTATTTTTTTTCTTGGTGATCGGCTCAAGCATCATTGTTGACTATTATTTATTTTATTTACAAATTATTCAAGAAAAAAAACTATAGCTATTTTGATAAAGTATTTGATTTAGTCATAATTAATGTTAATATTGTATCTTTTGGAATTTTTGCTTTTAGTAATTTATTGGGGTTTTTGGGGAATAATCTTTTACCTGTGCCTCGAAGAAATGAATTCATCTCACTACCTCTCGGTATGGTTATCAGCTCCAAGTCATTTTGATGATTTTACAGTATCATCTGACATTACTTGGCTCCCTTTTTAACCATACTTTATTTTGCTCGAAGAAAAATTAGCTTAGCTAAGACTTATTTTGAAAGAAAGAGTTTATTTTTGTACAGTTTTCTTCATCCCCTTTTCTATCTTTTTTTTATTATAATTCGTCCATTTGTTCCTAGATCACAATTTTATCCTTTTGGTAATGAAAAATATCCTTATTTTTTCTTTAAATGAGTTAAATTCAACAGCTTTTTCAATCTTTTAACAACCTTAATGATTATTTTTTTTTGGCTTTTTGTATTTTGGCTTTCTACTCTGTTATTTTGAAAACTTTGCAATCATACAAAATTAGAAAACGAAATATAATTTTTTTGCTATTGTTGATTACCTCTTGAAAAAACATTTTTTTTTGTTAAAATGTAGTTATAACATTATGAAAAATAATCAAAACGGTTTTGTAACACCGAATGTACCTCAATTCGCTGAGGTTCAAGAATTAAAACAAGATATAAAGATTCAATTGCCTTCTGTCGAACAAATCAAAGAAAAAGGCTTATCACAAGAATTAGTTAATAAATTAAGAGACCCTGATACCATATTTAATAGTGATATTGTTGTTTATTGTTCTTCTTCTCTTTATCCTTGCTCTAACGATAAATATTTTAAAGTTCACATAGAGGTTCCTCCAAAATTATGATTGAGTGGCTCGCATCGTTTTATTTTTGTAGATCATGGTTCAACCTGTACAAGTTTCACTGCTAACAGCGTAAAAGAAGCAGAGGACAGGTTAAAAGAATTTGAAAAAAAAGATTGAAGAGTTGATTTCGAAGGAATTTGGGAAAACGGCGAGGGAGGAACTCTAACCAAGCAAGCAAACACTACCGTGAGAAGAATATTGAAAGATGCCATTAGAGACCATAAAGAATTTGGAAACAGAGTAGATATTGACTATCAACTTAACAGGAGTGGCCAATAAAACATGGCGTTTTTTCCTCCCGAAAGCTTTACTTGTCGAATTTGTCAGAGAAAGCGTGATGAAATTTTCGCAAATAGCAAATCATTAGCCGTTGACTTTTGTAGGAAGTGTTCTTGCAAAACTTGTCGTTTGTGCAATAAAACGAAAGACATTACAGGCACAATTTACTGATTAAGAGGAACCAATTTGAGGTGTCAAACATGTGTAAAAAAAAGACTAAATTGATTAATAAACAATCAGTGCGATGAATGTTTTGATAAAGAAATCTGCAGTTGTCAAGATTTCAACAAAAATAATTGCATAAACTGTGAACAAGAGTGAGCTTGAAAAGATCATGTTCTTTGCGCTACTTGCGATGAAAAAGAAAACCCATACAAAAATTTAGGTACATCCGAAATAGCTCCTCCAAGAAATTCCTGACATTTGTATCATCTTCTTTCTCTAAGTGTTTTAGCTCTTGGAATTTTAATTGCTATTGTACTATGAATAGTAGGAAAAAGAAAAAAAGCTAACTAATTAAATAGCAGTTAAAAAAAAGAATTTTGAAATAAATTAAACTTTATTAATGAATTCATTAACCAAGTCGTTAACTTTTGTCATGTCAAGTTGAGGAAATTGTTTTTTAATTTGTCCTAAGAGATAATTTTGAACCTTTTGAGGATTTAAATAATGTTTTTGTTTTAAATCCTCATTTCATAATTCCTTTAACAATTGAAATACTTGTTTTTGATTAATGCTAATCTTAACCTTTTGGTATTTTCTTCGCAAAGAAGCTAAACTTAGTTTGCTAGTATGAAGTTTTTCACTAATAATTTTTACTTCTTTTTGTTCCAATTTCTTTTCTTTAAATAATTGAAATAATCGAAAATAGGATTGGTAACGCTTTTGGAATAAAAGAAAGTCTTCATCACCAAAAAGTGGATTTATGTAATTGAGAAAAAATGCTGCTCAATCTTTTATTTGAAAGTCAGATATTTTTTGTTTTTTTTGCAAAAAGTCGATTGTTTTTAATAACAAAGCCTTTTCAATAATCAAGTTAGCGGTTAGATTATCCATTCCACCTTCAATTAATTTTTCTCATCTATTCCAAGGAAGAATAGGAATTTTTTTTGCTATTCGTTGAAGATCTTTAGCTTTAATTTCAATTGGCGGAATATTTGCTTCAGGTAAATAAAAATAATCAGTTTTTTCGCGTTGGGAAAAAGTAGTTTGCTTTTTTTCATCAAATCCTAAAGTCTGGCTTGTTGGAGGAGCCAATTTTTTTTTAAATAACTGTTGATGCTTGATAATTTCACATTGAATTGCCTTGACGACATTACTTAGAGAATTGAGATTTTTCACTTCATAACGAGGAGTTTGGTAGTCATTAGCCAGATTTAAAGAAAAATTCAGGTCCATTCTTAATTGACCTTTTTCCATTTTGGCTTCTGAAATATCTAGATAACGCAAGAGATTTTGTAATTGCCTAACAAAATTAATTACCTCATCTGTATCATGAAAAATAGGATCTGTTACCAATTCGATTAATGGATTACCAGATCGATTAAAGTCTAATTCAATTCCTTGATCGGTATAAAAAGATTTAGCAGTATCTTCTTCTAATTGGATGCTTTTTAAAGGAATATTTTTGATCCCAAAAGGAGTAATGATTGGTAAGAAACCATCATTAGCTAAGGGTTTTCGGTACTGAGTGATTTGATAACCCTTTGGCAAATCATAATAGTTATAGATTTTACGATCAAAAATAATTAAATGATTGACTTTCATCTGACTAACCAAGGCTAACTTTAAAGCTAATTCGATGCAATTTGGATTAAGGAGAGGCAAGGTTCCCAAATAACCTAGTTCCCATAGGCCAACCTGGCTGTTAGGCTTAATACCTTTCTGACAGGTTTCAACGCAGCTAAAGATTTTTTCTTTTAAATTGATATGGATTTCTAAACCAATTGATATTTTTTTTTCCATCTTATATAAAGTTTTCAGGCAACTGCACGCTTTTTTGATTGTAAAAATTGAAATAAGCAAAAAATGCCCAAAATTAACATTGCGATTGATGGTCCGGCAGGATCCGGAAAAACCACCATCGGGAAAATTTTGGCTGAACGAATCAATTATCATTTCATTGATAGTGGTTTATTTTATCGTTATTTTGCTAAAAATTGCTGGGACAATAATCTTAATTACAAAGAAAAAGAAAAAGTAGTAGAATTTTGCTTTCAACAAACTCAAGACATCATCCAAGATCCCACAAGCTTTTTTCAATTATTAGAAAAACAGAGAATCACATTAAATCAGCCAGAAATTGGAAAACTGGCTTCTCATTTTGCTACTATTCTTGAATTGCGAGAAATGATTTATCAGATAGTTAGAAAAATAGTAATTTCCAAGGGCTTTGTGGTTGGAGGACGAGATATTACTTTTAAAGTTTTACCAAAGGCCGAAGTCAAAGTATTTTTAACAGCTGATTTGGTAATTCGTGCCCAAAGAAGATACCAACAATTAAAAATCACTTCTGAAGGGAAAATAAAACTTGCTGAAGTGGAAGCAGAATTAATTGAAAGAGACCAAAGAGATAGGAATAACATTTTAGCAGCTGAAAAATCTAGTTTAAGGGTTGACACAAGTAATTTTTCTCTTGCTGAAAGTGTAGAAAAAATATATAATTTATATTTAAAAAAGATAAATAACTAATTAATTTTTTAAATTAAAATCTTGATTTTCATTGAATATTGAAATTGGTAGGACTAGGTGGGCTTGAACCACCGACCTCACCCTTATCGGGGGTGCACTCTAACCAACTGAGCTATAGTCCCTTCTATGGTTCGCTAATAATTTAATTTTACTTTTAATTCTCGTTTTGTCTATAGGAAAAAAGAAAAATTTCAAGAAACTAAATCATTTTTCGAAGCGTTAATCGCTATCCTTTTTCTTTTTTAATTTTTTCTCAAATTTGATAAACTTTTTCTTTGGGAAAACTAGATTCCCTAGCTAAACTTAAAGCTTTTTCAGGAATTTGTCCTTCTTGTCTAATCATAGCTTCTATTTTTTTTCGCAGTTTGAGGTTAATTTGACTGCGTGCTGCATCTTGCCTATCTTTACGATGTTTGATATTTGCTGAGTGGGAATGTCCTGCCATATATGATATTTTAAAGATCTAATGATATCCTCTGGCAGGAAAATAAACCTTATTTAGATAACGGTTTAAGACTTGCAAGTCGGTTGGATTAATCCCGGCAATTCGGCGTGCTTGGCCGAAAGAAATCGGCTTAATTTTTTTTAACTTTTCTTTGGCTTCCAAGGCTAAGTTATTCACTAGATCGTAATCAATATCTTCTGGCAGTAACTTAGTTTCATATTCCTTCATCTGGTTTGCTTCGGATTGTTGGCGTTTTAAATAGCCTTCGTATTTTAAGTTGATCTCCACCTCTCTTTGATCTTCTCAATTTAACTTATCAATTGAAGGTATTCATTGAATTAAATCTTTTAAAAATATTTTATTATTTTTTAATAAATCAACCGCTTTTATTGCTGGTTTTTTTTGAATTGAACTAAGCTCCAGGTGAGCGAAGTTCTTCCGCAAATTATTTCAAGGAAATTTTAATTCGTTAAGCTTCCTGATAATATCTTCTTGTTCTTTTTGCTTGGCAAGA
>Ga0157374_10003683_pt1 | contig 12879 bp, 8 predicted proteins | sample M25metaG_FD_115308 | JGI IMG/M metagenome (GOLD analysis project Ga0157374, IMG submission 115308) | Miscanthus rhizosphere microbial communities from Kellogg Biological Station, Michigan, USA - M2-5 metaG | ecosystem: Host-associated > Plants > Roots > Rhizosphere > Soil | place: USA: Michigan...
AGGTAATTTGAAAAACCGGCGATCATCGGCATGCCCACGAAGAACACCATGGTGCTTCCGTGCATTGTGAATAAGCGGTTGAACGTGTCCGGCCCGACGATATGACCATTCGCAAAAGCGAGTTGCCAGCGTATGACCAGAGCCATGATGCCCGCCGCCACGACGTACATCAAACCCAGGCGCTTGTGATCGACCGTGGAAACCCATTTGTAAAGGCTTTCGGAGAAGGAGAACTCGGACGTGCGGATTCGTGGACCTTCCAGTGGATAATCCGCCGAAGCCATAGCCGATCTCTATCTTATTTCAACGAATGCAAGTAAGACACAACTCGCTGCGGCGCTTTGTCTTTCCGGTTCATATTCGGCACGAAACAACGTCGTTCTATATGCCACAGGCCCTTTACCCAAGCCCGAAGGTGCGCGGTCGGATTCGACACGGCTCCAGCACCTCAGCCGACTTCTGCTCTGCTGCTAGCCACTTCTCGAATTCGCCGGGTGCGTGGACGGTGCCCCGAAGCAACATATTGGTGTGTTCCGTTCCACAGTATTAGACACGGTTTCCCAGATACACGCCCGCTACGCCGGTACACCTGAGGAGGTTTTTTGTACGCATCCTACCCGTGTCCGACGCGAACGCATCGTCGTATAAACAATTAGCCCCGCAACAACGACAAAAACCGAGCCCATGATCGTAAACACGAGGACCACTATCTTGTAGTCCACTGAATCGTTTGGTAGCCACAGGCTATCTCAAATAGCACGCCGGCGGATTTGTCCTCGCAACGAGGGAGTTGTATGTGGGCTACCGCTGCGTCAAACCAAGTCGATACAGTGCTTGCGATCCCGCGGTACAACTCTTCCTTAAACGAGACTCTCCATGACTAAGGAGCGGTACCACTGAATAGAGGCTGGCGAAAAAGGGCCGACAATTTGGCCGATTCGTAGCGACTCTGCCTGCGTAGAACAGTGGACAACAATAAAACCGGCACCAGCCTTAGCTCTTTCGATATCTGCGTCCGCAAACTTCGCCTCTGAGCCGAACACGTAACGGGAAAGGGTCCGCATCATATCGCCCCACGCGCCCTCACTCTCCCGGTAATCCTTAAAGAAAGCGAGAACTTCGGGACCGGTTGCTGTTGAGATCTCGTTGTCGGGAAAACCAGCATCGCGCAGTGACTGAGACGCCTTTTGTGCCAACTCATAAGTCGGAAACGTCGCAAAAATAAAATGTTTGGGGTAAAATACGCTTCCCAAGGCTGTGCCCGAATGCTCAAAGAATGTGGAAAGTTTGGTCATCGTGATCCTTTCAGTTAGACCAGCTGGCGCACTGTTGCTGTAAATAAATCGCTGGCACCTCACGCGAGCCATAAGACCTGGGGCCGTACGCCTCGCTCTTACCGACAGTATGTCGTGCGTGAGCCGCAGCTAGCAATAGGTCGTTCATCACAACGTTGCAACCGTCTATCACATGAAGTGCCGCCGTATGGGGGAAGAATATGACGGAAACGAAGGCTTTCATAGCAATTCATATGGTCCAAATAACTCGGCCTGGCAGCCATTGCAAGTGCCAGAGACCAGAGCCAGTTGACGGCCAGAGCGATCGCCTCATCGGGCACAGCTTCGCGGAGCCACTAAAGGTGGAAATCTCGCGCACGTGGCTGGCATGGGGTATCGACGTTGTATGCGCACTTTCGGGCGCTGACCTCAATAAGTCCTCTTCAGTATCAGAGGTAGCTTCGGCTGCGCAGCGCGAGGACGCATGCTGGTGGATGGCATGGACGCCGCTCCTGCTGCCTTTAGGGTCGGATACGGAAGTGCTACCCAATTCAATCGCGAATACAGCTGTTTCTTCGCGCACCCAGCGACGAAGATATTCGGACGATCCGCTCGCCAGGCGCTCCGCCCTTGGAGTTGGTCAATCATCGAAAACGCCGTAGCAAGCGTCTGCACACGGTGATCGAGACCTCGCAAGCGGCCGTAGCAAGAACATTTGTCAAGCCCTGTCGGTTACTGGAATTGTGCCGTCTTCCGGGTGAATGGTAGCCGTTCGGAACGTACTGACAAGCCATACTCCGCCGTAGTCGCATACCGTTCACTGAAGCAAAGCCGTCACTTTCGGGGGCGCCGAAGAGAAGCGCTGGTTTACGCTGTACTAAACCTGCGACTTTCATCGAGATTACGTCCGTCTTTGGCTTCTTCACCGCGCCGCCGCCCTGGTCTTCTTCGCAGTTCCAGCATTTGCCGTTGCACACCTTCCGGGTTGTGTGCTGACGAAAACAGAGTGTCTTGGGCCAACTTGAAGCCAAGCATCAGTATGCCGTTGCGGCATCCTATTCTCGTTTGGCTCGCTGCGCGGCAAGGAGCAATCGCTATTCTGGGTATTTGCCTTTGGATCCTCTGCAGTGTTGCGAGATCGGAAAGCCAAGCATGAGCACCGCTTCTGGTTCGCAGAGATCTTCGATTTACATCAAACGATTGCCGTTTCTATCTCGTTCACGAACGGCTACCCCGCCGACCAGCGAGCCACCGCGCGAGCAGCACGCATTCCGCTTTCGTCTCCTTTGTCGGACAAACTTCGCGAGGCCTCGCTGGGAACGTATTTCGTGTGTCGGGCATTTGTTTGCTCGAAGTGGGGCCGTAAACAGTCAAATGCTAACGCCAACAGCAGGCACTCAGCCCCAATTCGCGGCAGCGCTTCGAAGGCGCTCAAGCGAATACCGCGGCAAATGTCACGAATCCACAATATCTGGCGCAGTTCACCGATATCGCCCCGGCACAGCATTAACCGCCTCGCTGCCTTCCGCTGCTAGCCGCGCGCAATACGCTTCCTCTATGTGCGTGAAGATCGTAAGAAAATCTCGGCCGCGTGTGTCATCTTTCACCAGACTACGGAGCCCGGATAAGTCGATCGGGGCCGAGGCGGCTGGCGGCTCTGGGTCTTGTGTTTGGGGCGGCAATCGGTGCTGCGGTGTCGCAAGCTTTGATTTCACCGCGCGTCCCGAGAAACGTGAATTTCATGCGGGTTCAAGCTCCGCTCGCCGCATCCATCGCTTCTGGGCGCTTACAAAACATTTCGAGCAACGTGCCGACGGACTGAGAGTCGGGCAAAACGAAACTCGCCCTGGTGGGTCCCGCCCCGACGTGTATCGTCCAGTTGCCGCTCGGAACTCGCTCGAACAGATCCTCATCTGTGCGATCGTCGCCCACGGCCAATAGAAAATCGGGGTCTGGCTGAGTTGGCCATAAATGCTGGAAAGCCTCTCCTTTATTCGCCCAAACCGGTCTTACTTCCACGATCTTGTTTCCGCGAAGCGCCCGCAGCTCCGTTTCCGCCAGCATTCCCTCCAGCGTCGACACCAACTCGTTGGCCAGCCACTCTCCAAATTCCGGCTCAGTCCTGCGGTAATGCCACACCAACGCAAACTTCTTCTCTTCGAGGAAACTGCCCGGTATACGATCGACAAAATGCTCAAGGATCGGTATTACTGTGGATTTCCAATCCGTCGAAAACTGGGGACGCAACAGCTCCCAGGAGACGGAGTGAGGCGGCTTCAATTCAGCTCCGTGTTCCGCAATGAGCCACAAATTTTTGATGGCACCGAACCATCGATCCAGATCCTGGGCACGTCTGCCGGAAATCAGGGCCACCACGTTATGCGGCTCCGCCGCAAGCGTAGACAGCAAGCGAACGACAGTGGGCGATGGGACCGCGCTGTGCGGGGTATCGGCAAAGGGCACGAGCGTGCCGTCGTAATCAAGAATCAGCAAACGGCGGTTCGCCCGCAGATACGCCTGGTGGATCTCCGCATTGGGGAGACGTCTCGGCTGCGCATCGCCAACGCCTCTACGCGCCGACACAGCCTCCTCCAGGATCTGCACAAACCGCTTTCCCCAGTGAAAGACATCATTGCGGATCACGCGCCGATGGAGCGATTGCATGCGGGAGCGCCGTTCCTTTTCTTCGAGATTGAGCGCTCGAGCGATGACTTGGGCGGTTCGTTCCTCGTCGAAAGGATTGATAAGCAGGGCCTCGCCCATTTCCGCTGCCGCGCCAGCAAACTCGCTCAGCAGAAGCACCCCATCGCCCTCGCGATGACAGGCTACATATTCTTTGGCGATCAGATTCATACCGTCGCGCAGAGAGCCAACCCAGCATACGTTCGCCAGCCGATAAAGCGCCACCAGCTCCTGCCGCTCGATGGAACGATTGACGTACACGACGGGCGTCCAGCCCGACGTTCCGACTTTGCCGTTGATTTCGCCGATTAGCTGGTTCACTTCCGTGCGCAGGTCCTGGTACATGTCGATCGCTTCTCTGGTCGGTACAGCGACTTGAATGAGAATGACCTTTTCTCGCAGCTCCGGAGAGGATTCGAGGAGCCGCCGAAAAGACCGCAGCCTGTCGGGAATGCCCTTGGTGTAATCCAGCCGATCGACCGCAAGGATGACGCGCTGTCCTTTGTAGCGCGAAATCGATTCATCGTAATATCTGGCAGTTGTCTTGTCATTCGCGAGCAGGTTTGTGTATTCTTCAGGCGCAATGCCGATGGGAAGCGCCTCTAAGCGAACCGCCCGGTTCCCAATACCGATCTCCGAGATGCGGCTTTCAATACCAAGCACGCGCAATACGGACGAACGGAATTGTTGTACATGGCTGTGCGTTTGAAATGCGAGCAGGTCGGCTCCTAGCAAGCCCTGCAGGAGTTCCTCGCGCCGCGGAAGTATTGGGAAGATTTCGGCCGGTGGAAAAGGAATGTGCAGAAAAAAACCGATGGCCGCATCCGGCAGCGCGGTGCGAAGCATTTGCGGGAGCAGCATCAAATGATAGTCATGCACCCATACCAGGTCTCCAGGCTGGTAACGGTCGACTACCGCACGACAAAAAGTCCGATTCGCCTCTACGTAAGAATCCCAGCCCTTCGCATCAAACCTGAGCCGGGACGGAAAGCAGTGGAATACTGGCCAGAGGGTCTGATTCGCATAACCTTCGTAAAATCCCTTGGCAACGCTGGCGGACAATTCGATCGCAAAGCAATGTTCACTGCGTTCCCATTCCTGAAAAACAGCACGGCGCTCCTCGCCATCGGCTTCTTCGGTTTCGCCGGACCAGCCGATCCAGATTCCAGTAGTCTTCTGGAGCAGAGGAGTCATCGCACTCACCAGCCCGCCCGAACTCTTTTCAGAGCTCCAATGTCCATTTGTCTTCCGTAGCGTGAGCGGGAGGCGATTGGAAACAACGACCAGCCGATTGCTCATACCATCAGATTGACACCTTCTTTAGCGGTTGCCGCAAGGATAATAGAAGTAGACGCCCAAAAGGCTCAGCCATGACTTAGGCCAAACAAATGGCCGCTTCCGTCGTCAGAGCTTGCTATGTCGTCAGAGCTGCTATGACGATCTTTCGAATCAGTGCAGGATATCGGGAAGCTGGGCAGCCGGAGCGCGATAACTGTCTATGAAGCTGCTGATGCACGTGCCGTTCTTGTGCCGGTTGCGATCGTGAAGACTTGCTTTCAATATCGCTGCTTGCCGTACCGTGCCAGGAGCTGATCATCGGTGAGCAACGGCGTAGTCCCTAATCGTCTCTTCGACGCACTCAACTAGCACGCCGTGCCTTTTTTCTTGTGGACTGCTGTGGCCGCGTGTCTTGCCGTTCCGTCTGCCTCTCGGAGACGGGTGGTTTCTTTAGAGCCGCAAGACTTCTTTCTAAGGCTTCTGTGATATCGGTCACCGGGGCTGTGCGCGTGAGGGGCTTTATAGGAGTGATGGGCTGTCCTTCGATCTTTTTAGCGATGATGGCCTCAAGCTGTTCTCGATAAGTGTCTCGGTACTTCTCTGGTTCGAAAGGTCCTGCCAGCGAGTGAATCAGTGTTTCGGCCAGTCCCATCTCCTTGGCAGACACGCCTTCTGTTTCTGCAACATACTCCTGATCTGCCCGAACCTCCGATTGAAAATACATGGTGTGAGCTAGCAGTCCCTTACGGCCGGGACGCACGATCACGACGTGTTCGCGATTGTGCATGGCGAACTTCGAGACGGCCACAAGCTGAGTAAACTGAAGCGAGCAATAAAGCAGACCATAGGCCTTTCTCCCCACCTCCTCCGGAACAACGTAGTAGGAGGTTTCAAAATACACCGGATCCACTTCTGCCAGCTTGACGAATTCCTCGATCTGCATCTCTGTCGCAGTTTTAGGCTCAATGCTTTTAAGCTCTTCCTTTTCGATTGCGACGTAGCGATCCTTTTCGTACTCGTAACCCTTCACAACGGCTTCTCGATTCAGGATCTCGTCAGTGCCGTGGCGAACAGCGACTTGTTGCACAGGAGCGAGGACGGGCGAGATCGGCGAAGCTGGCTCATCTTCTCGAGATTTTTCGGCGCTCTCCTCTGGTGCGGCAGCAACAGCATCGTCCTCTTCGCTCGAGTCCTCTGGCTCTTTGTGTGCGAAGCTTCTGCCGGCTGCTGGCGCGCGATACAACCGCTTCAGGCTAACTCGTTCTGCCCGCGCCGCTCGAAATAAACGAACTGGAATTGAGACTAAACCAAAAGTGAGGTAACCGCGCCAAACAGTGCTTACCATTCCCTCAATTAGACGCGAGTGACAATAATCCATTTGCGAAAAGACCAAAAGCGCTGCAGGATTCCTATTTTCTTCGCCCTCGCCGCATATTGCCGAAACCTGCAAAAATTCAGAGCCGGCGACGTCTGATTGCCGGGCTATCGGGGCTGCTGTTTTCCGCGCCTTATGCAAGTTGCTGAGTATTCGTGCGTAGCGTATCAGGCAGATTGCTGATAGACGAGTTCAGGCGGATCGACATTTTACGGGTGGCGGCTGAAAGCACACGTGCCAACTTCTGCGCAGTCTCGGATGGACACGCCGCATTGTAGAATTCGTAATCCGAACAGATGCCTGGCGTCAGCGCCTCACCTGTGAAGCCATGGAACGTCTGCCATTGTGCAGTACGAGCTACGCAACTACGCGGCACGCAATTAACAACTATCCCAACTTCTGCTCATCGCAACCGGCCCGACGGTTGGTAATAGGACAGCAAATCGCCAGACGTAGTCCGATATGCTTTGGGACTATGCACGATGCGGTCGATCCCGTGAGCGATTTGCGTCCGTGCTTCGACTCGACACGCGAATGCTCGCGCCGTTCTGTTCTGAAAGCTGGCGTCGGCGCCGCGCTCGCGCTTCCAGCCTTTCCAGCGGGCGACACTCGCACCAGTACACGGCGTTGCTCGACTGAAGAACATCAGATCACCGACAATTTTGCGCCCTCGAATGCCCCGGGAGCATGCAGAAGATCGGCGGCTGGTCCCAAGCCAACCGGGATCGGGTTGCCGATTTGCTCTTCTTTCAAACGAAAGAAATTGGCCTATCCTGCTGGCGCTTAACATCGGCAGGGAAATCAATTCCAAAATCCCGAATCAAGTGTCTGCAAGTTTAGGTTTGCCGCCGACGCGCGCAGGTACTAAGTGAAGATCATTTGCCTCGACGACGGATCCGATATTCACAATCGCCGCTCACTCAGTTCTGCATCTATGGAATCACCGGTTGTGCCAATCGAAGGGCAGCCACCACGTTTAGTTCTAGTACGCGCGAAAACGCGGGAAGTGAAACCTCCGCGGGACGCGCACTAAGGGAACATCCTGGCATATTCACGAGACCGAAAATTGCGCGCCAGGGTGATCTTATCTTCGTGGAACTCGTAGCAATCACCACAGACGAAGGCGCGGGCGGCATCAGACAGGCGCCATGGTACCAAGAGGCGGTGATCTATGAAGTGAACGTTCGAGGGTTCTACGACAGTAACGGAGATGGGATCGGTGATTTCGCAGGGCTGGCTAAAAAGCTAGATTACGTACAGTCTCTCGGGATGACCGCCCTTTGGCTGCTTCCGTTCTACCATTCGCCGTGGCGTGATGACGGCTACGACATCTCCGATTATACGGGCGTTCACCCTGCGTACGGATGTATTGACGACTTCCGGGTCTTTGTGTCCGAATGCAAGCGTCGCAACCTTCGTGTCATTACTGAACTTGTCCTGAACCATACCTCTGACATTCACCCGTGGTTCGAACGCGCCCGTCGATCGCCACCTGGCAGCCCATGGCGTGACTTTTATGTGTGGAATCCCACTCCGCGGCGCTACTGTGAAACACGCATCATTTTCAAAGATTTTGAGAAATCGAACTGGACGTGGGATTCGATCGCCAACGCTTACTATTGGCACCGATTCTATAGCCATCAACCCGATTTGAACTACGATAACCCTCTTGTCCGCGAGGCAGTATTCGAGATCGTCGATTTTTGGCTGGGATTAGGTGTGGATGGTCTCCGGCTCGACGCAGTGCCGTACCTCTATGAGCGCGAAGGGACCACATGCGAAAATCTTCCGGAGACACACGCGTTTCTGCGCAGTCTTCGCCGACACGTTGATTCTCACTATACCGATCGCGTGCTGATTGCGGAAGCCAATCAATGGCCTGAAGACGCGGTTGCTTATTTTGGAAAGGGCGATGAGTGCCACATGGCATTCCATTTCCCTCTGATGCCCCGCCTGTTTATGGCAATCCGTACGGAAGACGCGTTCCCTGTGATTAACATCATGGAAGAGACACCTGATGTCCCACCCTCTTGCCAATGGGCCACTTTCCTTCGCAATCACGATGAGTTGACGCTCGAGATGGTTAGCGCGGACGACCGAGATTATATGTATCGTACGTACGCCAAAGATGGCGAGATGCGGATTAATCTTGGCATCCGTCGCCGTCTCGCACCGCTGGTCGAGAACGATCGCCGACGCATAGAACTACTGAATGCGCTGCTATTATCCCTGCCCGGAACACCTGTCATTTACTACGGAGATGAGATCGGCATGGGAGATAACTTTACCCTGGGCGATCGCAACGGAGTGCGGACGCCGATGCAGTGGAGTCCGTGTAAGAACGCGGGATTTTCCGACGCGGATCCCGGTTCACTCTACCTGCCTGTGATCTCCGATGGCGAGTATAGCTACGCTGCTGTCAATGTCGAGTTACAGGAACAATCTTGCAGTTCTCTTCTTTCGTGGATGCGCCAAGCGATCGGGATACGCTGCGCTTCTCCCGCGCTCGCTCACGGAACCATCCACATGTTAACCACTGACAATTGCCACGTATTGGCGTTCCTGCGACGAACAGATGAGGAGCTGGTTCTCGTCCTGGACAACCTGTCCCGCCTCGCCCAACCCGTTAAAGTGCAGCTCAATGATTATACAGGCTTTACACCCATTGAACTATTCGGCCGTGTCACATTCCCGCAGATCAATGCTGCTTCGACCAATTGGATGCTTCCACCATACGGCTTCTACTGGTTCCAGTTAAGCAGCCCCAAGAGCCCGGGAAAACAGCCTCTTGAGCTGCCAGCAGTTCGAGTTTCCACCATCAACTCCGTTCTGAATTGGGATCATCGCGGCATTCTTGGTGAGATATTGCTGGAATACCTGCGCAAGCAAAGCCACGCTCGTGCGAGCAGCATGACCTATGCCGAGGTGATTGACATAGTGAAATTCGGGTCTATGTCCGCGCTGATTGTAATACGACTCTCCTTCACAGCCGGCGATCCTGAACTACAGCTTTTGCCACTGAATATCGCGGTGACGCAAAAGCATGATCCCGTAGCTGACAGTGCCGGAGCAGTTCTTACGGCATTACTTACTGAGACCGGGGATCGCGGAGTCCTCTATACGGGGCATAACGCGGGCGCAATCGGCAATGGTCTTCTCCAGTTGATTGCGACCGAAACCTCCGTCGTGACGCATACAGGCAGCCTCCAAGGCCAGGCTGCCAGTGTGGTCGCTCCTAGTCTCGAGGCCGAACGGGTTTGCCTGATTCCCAGTGCTGGACGAGAGTTCGAGCAGCGAAATGCTTCCGTCCGCATGAGCGAGCGTTTTGTGATCAAGCTCTTCCGTCATCTGGAGGCGGGTCCGCACCCGGATTTCGAGTTGCCAAGATTTCTCCATGATCATGCCGGGTTCTGCAACGTGGCGCCACCGATTGGAACCGTTTACTATGTCTCCGGCGAAAGCGAACCGATCACCGCGGCAGTCCTATACTCATACATCGATAGCCGCCACGATCTGTGGCAGCTCACGATCGATGAGCTTTTTCTGTTTCTTGATCGGACATGCATCCGCTCGGGTGGCGCGATGACTGGGTCGCATAACGGTGACGATAATGTCGGTGACCTTCTCGAACGCTATCTGGAGCGCATGCGGATCCTGGGCCGGCGTTCAGCCGAAATGCATCTCGCGCTTGGAGGCGCGACAGATTGGCCAGACTTCGCGCCCGAAGTTTTTGACCCTTTTTTCGCGCGTGGAGAAATCCATGCGATGAACGAGATGGTTCGCCGTCTTTTGATTGAGTTTGAAGCCACTCTGCCGGCGGTTCCACCAGACTGCCGTAGTCTGTTCAGGACTCTGAGTGAGCAGGCAAGTAATCTGCGGAGCATCTTTGAACGGCTGGTCTCCGTTCAATCGCTTGGGCATCGGATCCGTATACATGGTGATTTCCATTTAGGTCAAGTATTAGAAACTCGAGGTGACGTCGTGTTCATTGATTTTGAAGGTGACAGCACGCAACCGCTTGCCCGGCGAGTGATCAAACGCTCACCCCTCGTCGATGTTGCCGGCATGGAATTTTCGCTCCAATACGCGGTAGCGGCTTCGACAAGACCTGAGCGATGGGATCGAACCAAGCATGCCGAATGCGCACGCTCCTGGTCTCTACTAGCGCGGGCTTCTTTTCGTGATGAATACCTTCGCACAATGAACGGCTCGAATCTTTTGCCGCGTGCTGCCAATGATTTTAAAACGTGTCTAGCGGTTTATCTCGTCGCGAAGGCGGTCTACCAGGTTGCGTATGAATTGGAGAACCGTCGAGGGTGGATTCCCGTTGCGGTTCAAACATTACTCGATTTGATAGCCGAAACTTCGCACCTCGATACAATGCCAGCCCAAACGTCTCAGTAAGCCGTACCGTCACACTCGTGTTGAGGGATTTTGCGGATGGGCAACAACCTGTTCACTGTGCCCGAGGGAGATTAGCGTGAGCCCCCGTAGGTTCACTCGATACATTGCTGCAAGCACAAAGACTGTCAGTACCGAGACATTTCGTATGGTTTCCACAGAGCCACGGATGGAATCCGCAGAACTCGGTGATACAGAGCGAAGAAACCAATTAATCGAATCACGAGAGCGCAAAACAGACCAGAAAGGAGCGATTTGCTAAGGCTTGAGCTTAACCTTCGCGACCTCTCGAACGGGCAAGAGTCGCTTACTGCATTTGACGGCGCTAGAAGGCACGGTTGGAGCCGCATTCTCCGTAGTAGCAGTTAATTCTGGGACAGTTCACTGGGATATAGCAGAAGAAGGCTCCTTCTGATTCTTAGCCTGGTCGATCTGGCATGTGGGCACATATCGACGATCAGCGCAGCGTCCGAATTCGTCTGTCCAGCCCAACCGCTCTCGTCCGCTTCACGACGCAGGTTCTATGCGGTACGTTACCCCCCCGTAAAGATCCTCCAGCTTGAGTGGAAAGTCGCGTAGACTCGAGCTCACGATGTGAATGGAAACCGGAGCGGCATTTTTTTAAAAGCATGCCGGTTCCTTACCCGGCCGTCCGCACATCACAACGGCAGAATAGGGACTGCTCGGACCGGTTCTCGGAGGACGTTCCGAGCGGAGCCTATCTGCACGCCTATCCATCCGAAGAGATCTCGCCTTACTACCCCCGTTTCGAGGCAGCGAAGCGAGCGTCACCTTTGAACGCGGTAGTGACGGCTGATGACAAATAACGCCGTTCCGTGATTCGACGCTCATTGTTCTGTTCCATGTCCAATGTCGCCATAGGCGTGTCGGCCCGATATTCGAACCAACTGAACTGATATCCGATTCGTGCTTAGAGTGTTGGTTGCGAGAATCGGAAGAATATGCCGAGAATGCTCGATCCCGTTCAGTTTGTGCTGGTCGCCATTGCGGGCTGGATGAACCAGCGTCAGCAGCAGACTATCGAGTACCTGCATGAGGAAAATCGGGTGCTACGCGAGCAACTGGGGAGTCGTAGATTGCGCTTCAATGATAATCAGCGCCGGCGCCTAGCGGTCCGGGCGAAAGGGATGGGCCCCAAGCTTCTGTCCGAAGTGGCCACTTACAATCAGCCCGATAAGTCCTGATAGGCCGATATCACCCCCGGCTGTTTGTCAACGTCGAAGCCGCAGATCGTTTGCTGCGTATAGTTATGGATGAACGGCGATCTCGAATAAGTGTTACCATCGGCCGCGGACAAGATGTCCCACTTTAGACCGAGTTCGATGAGCGCGACACTCTCAAGAAAGCAGTCGCAAAGTTCGCACACGACCCCATCAAATCGCAACTGCTTTCACGCCTCGATGCAGATGATGCAGACTATAGACTTCGCAACGAAGAATGGAGTCACCTCAAGTTTTGTATCGAGCAGCACCATCTCTACGCACAAACCGAAGTGCGGCGGGATCCTAAAAAGAAACCGGCGAAGCTCCAACTCGACAAAGCTGACGCCCTAGCAAGGAAGTTCCATCCATCCTAACTTTTCTTGACCCATCAACAACGCGTTGTGAGCGGGCTCTGTCCGGATCGGCCATTCGGAAACAACGTAGCGGCGCTAATAGCTTCCGCTATTAGTAGTTAACGGTAGGGATCGGGTGTTCCCGAAGCGCATAGCGACCTTTCCACACACAAAGCGGATAGTTCCCCAAGCGAAGCTGGCGGGTCTTACGTGTGCGGTAAACAGACATCGTTACAGCACCGACGCCGAGTGTATCGATAAACTAGGCGGTACCAAAACGGAAGACAGAGCTC
>Ga0157374_10003684_pt1 | contig 12877 bp, 14 predicted proteins | sample M25metaG_FD_115308 | JGI IMG/M metagenome (GOLD analysis project Ga0157374, IMG submission 115308) | Miscanthus rhizosphere microbial communities from Kellogg Biological Station, Michigan, USA - M2-5 metaG | ecosystem: Host-associated > Plants > Roots > Rhizosphere > Soil | place: USA: Michigan...
CGATCCCGTGCGCATCAGGCCAGGGACCACGGTCGTCACGCAGATCCCTTTCGACGCAAGCTCTATGCCCAGTCCTTGCGAGAATCCAACCGCGGCGAACTTGCTAGCGGTGTACGGGAGCAGATGAGGCACGGCGATCTTTCCCCCTAGCGAAGTTATATTCGCAATTGCCCCCTTTTTGCGTTCGAGCATTTGTGGCAACACAGCAAGTGTGCAATAAAGCCCCGAGAAGAAGTTTGACTCCATCTGATCTCGAAACTGCTCGACCGATTGATTCTCGATTGGTCCAACTGAGATTACGCCCGCATTGTTGACCAAGACATCAATGCTGCCGAATTTCTCAGTAGTTTGCCTTATAAGCTCTTCTGCCTGCTTCTGGTCGCGGAGATCCGCGGAAAAAGTGTAAAGATCGTTTTCGTCAGCGATGCAACCGCGGCTTAGCAGAATGTGGCGCGCACGATCCAGTTCGTAAGGGTCGCGTGCTGCAAGAACAAGGCGAGCACCTCGACGGCCTAACTCTTCGGCGAGCGCAAGTCCCAGGCCCCGTGAAGCTCCGGTAATTAGAACGGTCTTGCCGCGAAAATAACTAAAACGCCTCGTGTTCGATGATTTAATCAAGGCTGCCGCGAGCAGCCCAACGCCAAAATATCCAGCCGTCCGTGCGACGGACGCCATTCGTCGATTCATTATTCCCTCCGGTCAATTGTCGGTTTGGCTCACACACGAGGGATGGCGGCAGGCTTGAAAAGGATGGACGGAATGCAAATTGTTGGACCACAAATATAGTGCTAGTCCTCTAGTGGAACTTACCTCAAAAAACTTAGCTGTGGAGCGGCAATCGTGGAATGTCATCGCATCTGATGGGTGATGGTAACGAGCTCATATCAGAGGGAAAATTGGCGGTGGATTACACAAAGATCTCGAAGGAACATGTTCTATCTATGGACGAAATCGCAGACGACATCAAAGGGCTGCGCATTGCGTTTGTGAACGTGTTCGGAGTTCGCGGTTTCTCAGGTTCGTGGACTTTGATTGACGCAGGATTGCCTTTTACGGCCCCCTGATTCGCTACTGGCCCGAAGAGCAATTCGGCGGTCCACCTGCCTCGATCTTTCTTACCCACGGCCACTTCGATCATGTGAGCGGCGCAACTGAACTGGCTGAACACTGGAACATTCCGGTCTATGCACATTCTCTGGAAGCCCCGTATCTCACAGGCGAAAAGAGCTATCCTCCTCCTGATACGGGAGCCGGCGGGGCCTGATGACATCGCTCTCGCCAATCTATCCGCGAGGCCCCGTTGACTTGGGTTCACGTCTCCGGCGTCTCGGATCCCTTGGAGAAGGAACGGAAGTTCCGGGCCTGAGTGAGTGGAAAGTCGTTCATACCCCCGGACACACGCCCGGGCATAATCGCTCTTCCGTGAATCGGATCGTGCTTTGATTGCTGGGGATGCATTCTGTACAACTAAGCCAGAGTCGTTCTTCGATGCTGCCGTCAGCGAACCGCCCGAACTTCATGGGCCGCCCGCTTACTTTACGTCCGATTGGGAGGCGGCGCAGCGTTCAATAACTCGGCTTGCTGCGTTGATGCCAGACATTCTTATTCCAGGGCACGGTCGTCCGCTCGCAGGAGAAGAAGTCGAGAGTAAGTTCAAAGAATTCGCGCGCGCATTCGCGGGAGATACCAACACCCGGGCGGCTTGAAAGATGGGCCGTGCAATCGTGCGGAAATTAACGTTCGCTATCGACGAGTATCCGGCCGGTCCGTGATAGACATCGAAGTGGTCGTCACGCAAAAATCTGATGAGCGTGCAGTCCAAATCTGCCGCAACGGTAACCGCAATGCTAGAGGCCGCGCCAACGGGGAGGACCAATGGTATCCCCGCCATCGCAGCTTTCCGCAGTAATTCGCATGAATCGGCAGCTCGCCGTCGACTGCTCTGTAGTTACTCCCATCGATATTGGGCTGGAGGCTTAGACGAAAGCGGCCACCCCTGATTGCGGAATGGCCGGGTCCGGTTGCGCTTGAAGCGATGCCCGAATCGATGCCCGAATCATAGGGGCGGAAGTCGGAAGTCTATGCGGCCGCCTGCACATTGACGGTGTCAGAAATTGCCGTCAGAGTTTCGTCTGCCTTGATTTCATCCGCTTCGATCGATTCGAGAACGTCAGCATCCTCGTCGAGTCCGAGTAGTTCTGCCCAGCGACGGAGAGTGCCGTACACTGCGATTTCGTGATGTTCGACCGCTTGCGCGCATTCGATGATCACGATGTCGCGAATAGAGGGATCAGTTGCGTCCTTGATGGAATCTTCAGCTTCTGTAGCGAGTCCGGCGATGGCCTTGCAAGTCTCCGGAGAAACGTCCTGCTCGTTTGTATCTAAAAGCCGCTCAACTCTAACGACGTGTTGCTCGGTCTCACTCAGGTGATTTTCGAGAGCAGATGCCAACTCTCGGTCGGTGCAGTTTGCGATGATTCTTGGCAATGACTTCGTGATTTTCTGCTCCATGTCCAGAGCCTTTCTCAACTCCATGACGTAGAGCGAACGCAGGTCTTCGATATTTGCTGAGAACAGTTTCATTGTTTTCCCCTTCTTTGAATCGCGACGATGGAATCCGCTGGCGGCGTACATTCCGGCGACCGTTTCGGCCGGTTTCGCCTCCCTGTTGGATGCAAAGCCAATGCGAAGGTTGGTGCGTCGCGAGGGTTGCTTTGGTGAAATCGGAGCGTTCTATAAGCAGCTTTGTACGTGCAACCTGCCCCCTCGCAGTTCGAATCTTTACGCACGTAAGCCAAGGAGGAATCTAATGTCGTCATCTAGTTCCAAAACAACTCAAGACCATGATGAAATTCGCCGTTGGGCAGAATCGCGCAAGGCTGTTCCATGTGAAGTTGCCGGGACAGAACGCGGAAATGAGCCCGGCATCCTGCGGTTCGAATATCCTAAAGCCCGCAACCACAATGATGACAAGCTCCAGGAGATTTCATGGGAAGACTTCTTTAAGAAGTTTGATGAGAACAATCTGGAGCTTCTGTATCAAGAGACGATCGCTGATGGAGAGCGCAGCAACTTTAATAAGCTGATTCACCCTGAGAGCGAGCACGCATCGTCTAAGAAGACGGGATCGAAAAGCAAAATGCGGGCGGCCTGATTACAGATGGTGAGGCAGACCGAATGCCTCGTCTGCCTCATCTCGCTCCGCGAAACGGAAATACCGGCCCCTATTCAATCTTCAGCCTAGGGCCCCTCCTAGTGCTCCACAAACGCCCTGCGGGCAAGATCCCATCCGCTGAATCGAAGTTGCTTTTGTACAAGCAACTCAAAGCATCTTTGTACCCTCTCAAAGTGTAAAGCCGCCCGCCAAAATCAGGTGGCAGTATCGTTGCTCGCGCTTTACTAAATGGCAATTGATTGCTATAGGGAGTTACATCGAAATGGTCGAAGCCATCGTGCTCTGGAACGAACCCAACAATCTGTCGCATTGGAACTTCCATCTTGATCCTGGATGGAAACGATACGCAGAACTGGTAAAGCGCGGGGCCGAGGCGATTCGAGGCGTAAACAAGGATCTTCCAATTGTGCTGGGCGGAGTGTCGTCTTGCGATTGCGACTTCCTGCGCACCATGGCCAACCACGGCGTGATGGACTATGTGGACGTGGTGGGCGTGCATGGATTTCCCCTCGATTGGAATCACTGGCATATCAACGAATGGCCGGAAAGAGTTGCAGAGGCGCATGAGGTCTCAGGCAAGCCTGTATGGGTGCTGGAAGTTGGAGCGTCGTCATTCGGAGCGGAAGAGGTGCAGGAATTCGGATTCACGCGCACATTGGATCTGTTACGAGGACGCGTGCAGCGGATTCATTGGTACAGCCTCTTCGATCTACCGCCGACGTGGCCGGCGGAAACGCGGCACAAGGAAGCGGAGGGGTCTTCATATTACCGACATTACTATCTCGGTCTGTTGAAACATGACGGAACTCCGAAGCTAGCCGAGAAGCAGTTTCCATTGGACGGCTCTGTCGGATTTTGCCAATGGTTCCATTTTGAGGATCCGCGGCTGGATGACGCCGTGGAGTGGATGAAGAGCCACGGCGTGCGCTACCTGCGCACGGGCCTGAGTTGGGCAGATGCTTTCAGACCGAATGCTGAGGCGTGGTTTGACCGCATGATGGTCGCACTCGAGCCCTTTGATGTGGCTCTTACGTTGTGCTTCACTCCGGCACATTTGGGATTGGAGGAACATCATACGAGTCCCCCGAAAGACGACAGGCAATTCGCAGAATTCGCGGAATGGGCCGTAAAGAGATACGCGCCAAAGTCAGGGATACGTCGGCAGCAGGTTCACCGGGAGGGAATCGTCACGGCATGAGCAAAACGATCTTGATTACGGGCGGTGCGGGGTTCGTCGGGTCGCATCTTGCTGACGGGCTTTTGCGCGCAGGACACAGCGTGAGAATTCTCGACGAACTCACACCGCAGGTTCATCCCGAGGGTAGACCTGACTACCTTTCGAAGGAAGTTGAACTCATGGTGGGCGATGTGCGCGACCCCAACCGGCTCAAAGAGGCACTGGCCAGAGTCGATGTGATCTTCCATTTTGCGGCTGCTGTTGGTGTCGGGCAGTCGATGTACGAGATCAGCCGTTACATGAGCGTGAACACCCAGGGAACAGCTGAACTGCTGCAGGCGATCCTCGATACGAAATCGAATATCGAAAAGATCGTCGTGGCTTCGTCGATGTCAATTTATGGAGAAGGACGGTATCAGTGCAGCCAATGTGCTCTGGATGCGGTACCTCCCGTACGCTCAGTGTCGCAGCTGAAGGCGGCGCAGTGGGAAATGCACTGCGATGCATGTGGCGGCACTCTCAGACCTGTGCCTACGGATGAAACCAAGCCATCGGAAATTAACTCCATGTACGCGCTTTCAAAGCGTGATCAAGAGGAGTTATGCCTGATCTACGGAAGAACTTACGGTCTTCCGGTAACAGCACTGAGGTTCTTCAACATATACGGCACTCGTCAAGCTCTCTCAAATCCCTACACGGGTGTGGCTGCGGTCTTCGCGTCACGCATGCTGAATGGCAAGCCACCGCTCATCTTTGAAGACGGAGAACAGATGCGCGATTTTGTACATGTGTCAGATATCGTGCGCGCCAACATGCTGGCAATGGAAAGTCCAGAGTCGAACGGGCACGTGATCAATATTGGCTGCGGCAAGCCAATCACAATTCGGCAAGTGGCCGAGAAGCTAAGCAAAGCGCTGGGACTGGAAATCACCCCGGTAGTGACAAACAAATACCGAGCCGGGGACATTCGTCACTGTTATGCCGATATTGCAAAAGCGCAAAAGCTGCTGGGGTATGCACCGAATGTCGAACACGATCTCGGTTTCCGAGAATTGGCCGAGTGGCTTCGTGGTCAGCAAGCAGATGACAAAGCTGAAACGATGCTGAAAGAACTAAGCGCCTATGGGCTGACTGCCTAAGAAATTCGAGGAAGGAAGGCTGATGCAGGAGCAGATGGAGCGAATGGTTCTAATCACGGGGGGAGCGGGGTTCATTGGATCGAATCTTGCCGAACGTCTTCTGAAGGACCGAAAAACTCATGTGCGTATCTTCGATAATTTTTCGCGTCGAGGCGTAGAACGCAATGTCGAGTGGCTGCGTGGCATGGCTGGGGCGAATCGCCTTGAGATTGTGCGCGGCGATGTTCGCGATGCACGAGCAGTGCGCCAAGCTGCGAGTGGAGTAACTGAGATATATCATTTCGCAGCGCAGGTGGCAGTGACTACTTCGGTTGATGATCCAGTTACTGATTTTGAAGTGAACGCGCATGGCACGCTCAATGTGCTTGAGGCGGCCCGCACGAATCGCAAACGACCGTTCATGCTGTTCACTTCAACCAACAAAGTGTATGGATCGCTTCAGAGCGTCGCGCTCAGCGTTGAAGGAACACACTACTGCGCGAGCGCCAGGAACTTCCAAGGTGTTCGCGAAGATACTCCTCTGGACTTCCATTCACCTTACGGATGCTCGAAAGGGGCAGCCGATCAGTACGTTCGCGATTATGCAAGGATTTACGATTTACCGACCGTCGTCTTTCGCATGTCGTGTATCGCCGGGCCGAGACAGTTCGGGAATGAAGACCAGGGATGGGTAGCTCATTTTCTTTACTCAATATTGAGCGGGCGGCCGATCACCATCTACGGCGACGGATATCAGGTTCGCGATGTCCTTCACGTACATGATCTGATAGATGGGATGGGCTTGGCGCGGCGGAATTATCTGCGAACCCGCGGACAAGTGTACAACCTCGGTGGCGGGCTCGACCGGTCTGTCTCAGTAATAGAACTGCTTCGGCAGATTGAGCGCAGAACGCGACGGCGGCTGAACCTCGATTACAGTGCTGCGCGCCCTGGAGATCAGCCCTGGTACGTAGCTGACACGACGAAGCTCGAGACTGACACGGGTTGGCGCGCGCGCCGCAGTCTTGAACAGATACTCGAAACAATCCACGGCTTTTGGAAAGAAACACATTCTGAAGCTGCAATTCGTCAAGACGCTAAGATCTTCGCGCAGGAGGTGGCATGAAGTACGCGCTTTTGAATCCGCGCTGGACCTTCGAGGGTTCAACGTATTTCGGATGTCCAGAGCCCCACACTCCTCTCGAACTCTTGTCGGCACGCGAGATGCTTCGCGCTGAGGGCCAGGACGTGTTGCTCATTGACGCGAACATGGAAGAGCTGACACCTGACGAGGTACGAACACGCTTAAATGCCTTCGAAGAGGACTTTCTCGTTGTTCCTACCGCGCCTTCGTACCTGTTCTGGCGCTGCCCTCAGCCAGAGTTACGGATACCGAAAGCGTGGGTTAATGCGCTGGCGCGTCCCTCATTGGTAGTTGCGATCGGGCCTCATGGATCTGTGACTCCGTGCACAACGGCTGAAAAGACAGGCGTCGAAGTCGTGCTGCGCGGTGAGCCGGACCAAACATTGCCTATGCTGGCCAAGATCGCCTGGGAAATGATTCCTGGATGCTGCTGGCGCGATGCGAAGGGGTTCTTCCATATGAGCGGCGGCCTTGGCGCGACGGAGATGCGAGCGGTGCCGGCGCTTGACTACAGTGATTACCCTGTAGAGCGACACAAACACCTGCATCATATTTTCCCCGGGCATGGCGCAGATGAACTTAGACTCGGCGCTGAAGTTGAATTTGCAAGAGGGTGCCCATATTCCTGCACGTTCTGCAATAAAACTCATTTTCGCAACAAATTCAGAGAGCGCGACGTGTTCGAGGTGCTCAAAGAGATTGATCAACTGATCGCACGCGGCGTGGACTACGTGTATTTCATCGACGAAATATTCGGAGTCGGCAAACAGGTGCGTGTATTGCTTGAGGAGATAGCAAAGCGCCCGCTTGCAATCGGTTTCCAGTCGCGCATTGACCTCTGGAATGAGGACACGCTTGAATTGCTGGGGCGAGCACATTGCGTGTCGTTCGAGTGCGGTATTGAGTCCATCACTGAAGAGGGTCGCGAAGATCTGAACAAGAACTGCAAGTACAGCACCGACAGGATTGAGTCGCTGCTGATTGAAGCGCGTAGACACATCCCATGGGTGCAGGCAAATCTGATTGAGACCACCAAGGATGAGCCCGCAGAAGTTGAACGGTTCCAGAAAAGGCTGAAGGATAACGGCGTATGGGTGAGTGAACCGGTTCCAATGTTCCCGTTTCCCGGCAGCCCTCAGTACATTCAGACCTTCGGTTCTGAGCCGGACAACCACGCATGGGAACGCGCACACGAGTTCTACCTGCGTTTGTTTGGTGAGCGCGGATTCAGCGATATTCAAGAACAACATCCCAAGTCTCTCGCGGAGCTAGAGTGCGTCTGCTGATCACAACCGATACTGTTGGCGGAGTGTGGCGCTTTTCGCAGGAACTGGTCAAGGGGCTACTCGAGGCCGGAGACTCGGTTGCGCTGGTAAGCTTCGGTCGTCCAATGTCGAGTTCTCAGCGTGCAGAGTGCGTGTGGATCGCCGCGCGCTGGGGCGAACGTTTCGCCTATCACATCACCAAAGTCCCACTCGAATGGATGCAGGAGAATGAGAGCTGCCTTCATGACGGCGAAGTAATTCTCGAGAAAGTGGCCAGGGAGTTTCGCGCTGAGTTACTGCACTCGAACCAGTTTTGTTATGGGGCAGCGCAGTTGGGAATTCCGATCGCGGTGACAGCACACAGCGACGTGCTGAGCTGGGCGCGCAGTTGCAACGGCGGACTTCTTCAGGAATCCAGTTGGCTCAAGCAGTACCATTCATTAGTGCAGAATGGACTGAACTGCGCGAGCATAGTAACGGCGCCTACTGAATGGATGCTTCGTGCGCTCCAGCAGAGCTTCAGTGTGCCGGCGGAACGCTATGCCATTGCGAATGGACGCACAATTCCTGCTGCGCGCGTAAATCATCGTAAGTTGCAAGCTGTAACGGCGGGTCGGCTCTGGGATGAAGCGAAAGACGTGGCATTGCTTGGAAACGTGTCTTCGCCATTCGCGCTTGTTGTAGCTGGTGAAACACATGAGTCTGGTGCAAACTTCGCGGCAATAAGAAATCTAGAATTTGTCGGCTCTCTGCGCGAAGACGAGATGCTGCGACTGTTTGCAGAAAGTGCAGTTTACATATGCACCTCGCGGTACGAGCCGTTCGGGCTCGCTCCGCTTGAAGCTGCTTTGGCGGGCTGCGCTATTCTTGCGCGGGATATCGATTCGTTACGAGAAGTGTGGTCGGACTCAGCAGTCTACTTCAGAGATGCGGACCAGCTCTCCGCGTTGCTGTCGGAATTAGCAGAAGATCCAGCGCTGCTGCACGAAGCGCAAGAGCAAGCCTGTCGTCGAGCACAGCTATATTCCAGAGATCGAATGACCACTGCTTACCGGTCTTTATACGCTCACGTTTTGGCGAAGGAGCATGCTTGTGTCGCGTAGGTTGCGCATCGCATACTGTGCTCATTCTCTGCGGTCAGACTGGAACAACGGAAACGCGCACTTCCTTCGCGGCTTGCTGCGAGAGATGAGCGCGTTGGGGCATCACGTTGTTGTGTTCGAGCCCGAATGTGGCTGGTCGATTGAAAACCTGCTGCAGGAGCCTTGCGGAAGCGCCTCCATCTCCCAGTTTCAACGGCTGTATCCCGATCTTCTAATCAGAACCTATGCAGCCGAAGTTGCGGGCAATCCCGAGGCTTGGCGCGATGCGTTGAAAGATGTCGACATAGTCATCGTCCATGAGTGGAATCCGCCGCTCTTGGCAAATGCGTTGCTGGAACTCCGCAAAGAGCTTCGGTATCGGATGTTTTTCCATGACACACACCATCGAGCCTCCTCGTCGCCTGAGCAGATAAGTCTCTTCGGTATAGACCGTTTCGATGGAGTGGTGGTATTTGGCGAAGTATTGCGCAAGATCTATAACGACCGATTCGGAATGAAGCGCGTGTGGACATTGCATGAAGCCGCAGATACCTCAGTGTTCAAGCCCCACCCCTCCGCGACCAAACGCCAGGACGTGGTATGGATAGGGAATTGGGGTGATGATGAGCGTTCGCAGGAAATACGCGAGTTTCTGCTTCGTCCTGCGGAGTCGATGCGTGGCCGGATTTTCACGATCTATGGAGTGCGTTATCCGGAAGAAGCTCGCGTTGCGCTTGGTGCCGCTGGTGTTCGGTATGGCGGATACTTACCAAACTTGCAGGCGCCACGCAGATATGCGGAGTCGAACATAACCGTCCATGTTCCTCGGCAACAGTACGCAAGGCAAATGTCCGGGATACCAACGATACGCGTATTCGAGGCGCTGGCGTGCGGAATTCCGCTGGTTTCCGCGCCCTGGCAGGATTCAGAAGAGCTATTTCGAAAAAATGACTTCATCACTGTAAGCAGTTGCAGCGAAACGCGAAAAGCTCTCACGCATCTGCTTGAGGCACCCGATGAAGCTGCTGAGTTGGCTCAGCGAGGGCTGGAAACAGTCCTGGAACGGCACACCTGTAAGCATAGAGCTGCTCAATTGTCGGAGATTTGCGAGGAGGTATTGCAGTGAAGATATTTGCCTTTGGTTCTAGCATCGTGTCTTCGTACTGGAATGGTGCTGCGACATATTATCGCGGCTGCTACAAATACCTCGCGCGCCGCGGGCACCAGATCACCTTTGCCGAACCGGACGCGTATGGGCGTCAGCAACATCGAGATGGAGGCGATTTCTCCTACGTTAACTCGATTGTCTACGCGCCCGGCGATGACGTGGACGCAATGATTGAGAGCGCATCGACCGCCGACGTGGTGATCAAGCACAGTGGAATAGGCGCAGACGATACCCGGTTGGAGCAGCGCGTTGCTGAAATGAGTTCGGAGCGTCCCGCGTTCTTCTGGGACGTCGATGCTCCGGCGACATTAACACGCATGCGCGAGAATTCAGATGATCCCTTCCGCGACCTGGTGCCAAAGTACGACGCGATTCTGAGTTATGGTGGCGGCCCTGCAAGTCGTAACGGCTATCTTTCTTTTGGTGCGCGCAAATATTACAGCATTTACAACGGACTCGATCCTGAAACGCATTTCCCGGTCGCACCTGACCCGGCGCTGAAATGCGACATTGCATTTCTCGGTAATCGCTTGCCAGATCGCGAGGAGCGCGTTGAGGAGTTGTTTTTGCGCGCGGCCGATCTTGCTCCCGACAGCACCTTCCTGCTAGGTGGTGAAGGTTGGGGAGACAAGTCTCTTCCATCCAACGTTCGCTGGATCGGCCACGTCCCGACAGAGGATCACAACCGAGTGAACTGCTCTGCGGGAATTGTGCTGAACATCAACCGTACCTCGATGGCCAATTCTGGTTTTTCACCACCGACTCGTGTGTTCGAGGTTGCAGGGGCGGGCACGTGCATGATGTGCGATGACTGGCCTGGAATTGACGACTGCTTTGAACCGGGAGTCGAGATTCTAGTTGCGCGCAATGCTCAAGATGTCGTGGAAACTCTGGCAATGTATGACGAGATTGAGCGCAAACAGATCGGCGCGGCGTTCCACGCGCGTGCGTTGCGAGACCACACCTACGAGCAGCGGGCGGCTCTGGTTGAAACTGCGATTCTTGAATCCATTGCGCGGCGAAAGGATGCGGCTAGCGAGACTGCGGTGCGCGCATGAGAGTTGTTTTTTACGGCCTCACGATCACGTCGTCCTGGGGCAATGGGCACGCGACTACTTACCGATCGCTGATTAAGGCACTGGCCAAGCGCGGACACAGCGTTCTCTTTGTGTAAAAGGACGTGGAGTGGTATCGCAACAACCGCGACTTACCCAAGCCGGAATTCTGCACCGTTCAACTTTACGAAGATTGGCATGACTCCGGGCCCGCGTTGGTAGACGCAGGCAAAGACGCCGATGCAATCGTGATTGGTTCGTATTTTCCAGATGCCAAGCTTCTTACTCGCGAACTCCTCGGATCGTCGAATGCGCCATTGCTGTTCTACGACATCGACACGCCGATCACGATTGCGCAGCTACGGACAAATGGAGAAACGGATTACATCGATGCTTCGATGGTTTCTCAGTTCGCGGCATATCTCAGTTTCTCCGGCGGGCCCGCACTCAAGGAACTAGAAGAGGACTTTGGCTCGCCCTCGGCTGTTCCTTTCTACTGTTCGGTAGATCCTGATCTTTATCGTCCTACTCGATGCCGCAACGAATATCGCTGCGATCTTAGTTATCTGGGTACATACGCGGCGGACCGGCAAGAGAAATTAATGCAGTTGCTGGGCGGCGCCGCATCACTGCTTCCTGAGCGGCGGTTCATCGTCGCGGGACCTCAGTATCCGAAAGGGATTGCGTGGGGAGCGCATGTGGACAGGCTCATCCATATATCGCCACCAGAGCATCCAGCTTTCTATTGCTCGTCACGATTCACATTGAATCTCACGCGGAAGGATATGGTCGCGGCTGGCTACTCGCCTTCCGTACGTCTATTTGAGGCATCTGCCTGCGGTGCGGCAATTATGTCAGATCTCTGGTGCGGCTTGGATGAATTCCTGGCGCCTGGCGAAGAAGTGTTGCTTCCTTCGGATGAATATGAGGTGGTGTCGATTCTTACAGGAATGTCAGACCAGGAGCGCATTCGAATGGGGCAACGCGCGCGCGAACGAATTCTGGCTGAACATACGTCGGAGCATCGAGCGCAAGAACTGGAGCAGGTGATCGCAAGGGTCAGCTAGCTTTTCCTATTCATGCGGCGGGTCGGTGAGAGGAAATTTTCCCACTCCATGCATCGAGAGCGCGGCTCATTTCCAGTACTGCGCTTTGCCAATCTCCAGCGTGTGGCTGACGAAATAGATGCAGAGAAGGATACCAGGGCGAATCCATTCTACCCACCATCCAGCGCCAATCTGCTGCATGCTGCAACAGCAGGAAACATGGTACGTTGAGCGTTCCGGCCAAATGCGCAGCTAACGTGTCAACTGTGATGACGAGATCTAGATTGGTGATGAGCGCAGCGAGCGCAACGAGGCCTGCATCGGTGAACGCAACAGGATCTCGAAGATTTGTTGACGAGAGGCGATTCCACTCTTCGCGAGGGCGGCCGCCTTGCAGATTGTAGAAAACGATTTCGGAATTTCTGAATATGGGCCGCAGCATGTTGAGCGGAATTGAACGGGATGGGTTCCACTCTCCAGCTGACCAGACTACTCCAACTTTCGGAGTTGCAGGGTACGCGCTAACGGCGTCGTGAGCTCGCTGCAGCACATCGACGGGCAACCGAAGATGTTGAGTAGCTGCGGGCAGGGAGGCAACAGTCGAGCGCAAAATATAAGGCAGCTCCAGCGCTTCGATCTGCACATCG
>Ga0157374_10003685_pt1 | contig 12877 bp, 10 predicted proteins | sample M25metaG_FD_115308 | JGI IMG/M metagenome (GOLD analysis project Ga0157374, IMG submission 115308) | Miscanthus rhizosphere microbial communities from Kellogg Biological Station, Michigan, USA - M2-5 metaG | ecosystem: Host-associated > Plants > Roots > Rhizosphere > Soil | place: USA: Michigan...
AAGCCCAGTTTGGATTTAGCGCCCTGAGTGACTAGCACCTGCAGTCAGTCGTAGGAATCGGAGCCAACAACAGCGAGAACTCCATTTCAATATTCGACAGCTCAATATCATCCCAATCCAATTGTTCACGTTGTTTGCAGAACATAGAACCTGAGAAACGGCAATCTAGAAATAAGGAACTGCAGCAGCTAATTCTCCTCGGAATTCTGTCGATAACCTCAAAGACAAAATGCTTACCAGGAGAGTTCATGCACGATAAAACTTTGGCTCCAGTTGACCTCGCTGAGACGTTGCTCTTTAACCTCAATATATTCAAATTCCTCGATCAGATTGATGGCGATTACGAAAGTGGAGACACGCCCACTATCGAAATTGTGCAGCGGTTCTTTTCCAGCAGATACCACTTCGCGAAGACCGAAGTGGAAGGCGTCATGCCGTTTCTTCGTGATCGTACAACACTTATGATGTTGACACCTGCGTTCACCTTCGCCTCCTCCCTTAGCGATGACTACTGGAATCAGATCGGATTCAAGATAGAAGAATCGTTCGAACTCGAGTTAGACGACCGTGATGACGCCGAAGTAGTCGCAACGCAACACGCTGTGCTTGAAGTTCTCGCCTACGCCTGCCAGAACCTAGTGAACAGCCTTTGCGATGATCGATTCGGAGCCACGATCTTCCACTGTGAAGACTCCATTTTCTTCAGGACGCCCGAACGCCAGCTTACGTTCAGAACAGCGAATGGATTGGGATCTTACATTCAGAAATTCGTCACAGCATTAACGAGAGCAATTCGCGAGAATGCCCTTTACAGGAATGGGAACCAGCGGTGAGGCAAGACAAAGCCCCTAAGGGGCATGAAGATCAACACTCAAACTGCTCTTCCAGTTCCTCACGATCGAGTTGAAGCCTGGAATTCCCCTCATTTCCGGTGGATCTTTCACCCAACATAAATTTCGGAAAAGCTTTGATGGGTTGGGAATGTAGTTGATCAGTGAACTGAAACGAACTAGACCGGCGACGGTACCTCTCTATTTGCCGAAGAAAATTAATTTCGACTTCAATTTATATGAAAGGAACGCCAATGCAAACCAATCGCCTCGACTCTGGAAACTTTGTAGGCTCGCCGTCCAAAGAGACCCCTAGCCTAAGTGTGTCCAAGACAAACAAACAGCAGATTGAACGGATTGAACTCAAGCTCAAGGAGTCCGAAAATAACGCAAAGTCACACCGACCGATCACCACGGTCGGCGAACTGCTTGATGCTATCGCCAAGCAACGAGGGAGCCAATACCTTGGACCACTTAAGACTGCAGCAAACTATTTCTCCGATTACATGGCGACCCCTCATTCGCAGTTGAAGATCGCAATGCTCAAATCGGCAAGCCAAGGGTTTAGAGCTTACCTATACCGAGTACCAACCACCGGCGGTAAACGTCTTAAGGGCAGCTCGGTCCGCTCATATTGCAGCTGTGTTGAAGCACTCTTGCGGTCTGCACAAGAGCTCGGGTGGCACCATCAACCGAGCTCTGTTGAGATTGAATGGAATTTGGCAATAGCTGGCTTGAAAATGAGACGTGGTATCTCAGGATTGATTCGCTTTGCACTTGCGAAGGGAAAAGCACCGAGTCAACTGACTGACAACGACATTCTGGCTTTCCAAAAGTACAAGCTTGGCAAGGGCCGTTCACCTCTCTACGCTAATAACATTGGGAGTACCTTCAAACGCATTATCGCTGCCGCCAACCTGCAGCACAAGTTCCCTTTGCTCACAGCTCCTAAAGATTACAGATATGCAATACCCGTGGAGAAGATGCCCGAGCCCATGCAATCGGAATTGCTAGAGCTGCTCGCGTTCAAATTGGGCAAGTCCGATCATCGAGTTGCGCGGAAGAAGAAAAGTCGGCCGATCTCCGCCAGAGAAATCAAGGCGGCGGTCACTCGCCTCTTTGGTTATGCGGTCTCCGAGAGGAATATGGATCCTGAGACCCCGAGAGCGCTTCTGGATCTAGTATGCCCAGATATCGTCGAAGGATTCATCACCTGGCAACTTGACATCCGCGAGGTTGAGAGTGTGAGCCTCAATTGTTTGGGTATTTTGCGATCTGCGCTATGCGCTTTCACGAAGTACAGCTCCACCGATTTCTCATGGTTCACAAACCTTCTTGACACAATTCCAGAATATGATCAGGAAAAACTTGCTGACCGAAAAGACCGAAAATTCCTGTCTTACGACGAACTGAGTCAAATACCCCTTAAGATCGCACAAGAAAAGGAACGAGCTGAGAGTGGTTCAGCGGAATACGCGCGTTTGGCCCACGATGAACTCCTGTTTCGCTGGATGCTTGCCTTCGCTTGGCGACCGACCAACATAAGGGAATGCAGTTTGGGTACGGACAAGAGAGACCCAAACGTGTTCAAGTCAACCTTTGGAAACAGACAAGTTGCAAAGCCCGATTGGGTAGAAAGAAAAATGAAGCAAAATCCGTCCACGAAATTCTGGCAAATTTACTTTACGAGAGACCAGGTAAAGGGCAAGAGGCACATCAGAGGAGTCGTACCGAAGCACCTTGTCCCTTTGCTGGAAGCCTATTTGCTAAATCATCGACACCTCTTGGTAAGTGAGATCGACGACGGTGCTCTGCTCTTGAGCCGATGCGGCCGGCAAATGTCTAGAGATTCCATTATTGACTTGATCGGAGCGCTAACATTCAAGTATGGCGGGCGCAGGGTCACGCCGCATCTATTTCGCGACGCTTTTGCAATTTGTTGGCTCGAAGAGAATCCTGAGGACTACCTTACTCTCAGCAAAATTCTATGGCACCAGAACATTGAGACAACACTGAGACACTACGGTGGTAACTATGACGAGTCGCACGGAGCCAAGAAAGCCGGAGAATGGATCGAGCGCCGAGAGGAGCGCCGATAGAATGCTGTACTTCAAAAGGCCATTTGGCGATCCGGTGAGCCCCGCACTGATCTGCAATTGCCGACTATGATCTCCCGATTGATCCCGTGTGGCAGCTTGGCCGCCGCCATACGGTCCTAACTAATCACGCCGTTGCTGCAAGAGATTGTCTTTTGGCAATCGCGTCCGTCAGACCAACCCTGATAAGGGGGATTATCGGGGCCTATCTGCTGGACACGTGATGAACCGGGACTCTACGGTGAGATCCGGCCGCTAACCCGCTAACCCCAGCTTACTGCCATGTCTGTTCGGTTCCGAAATTAAATCCGTTTCGCAAGAGTCAATTACGGTATCTCGGTCACTGATCTTTTCCTCGTCCTTGGCAATATAGGTTTATGAGTGCTCCAGGTTGGGAGCCTTTGTTGTCCTTAGACTTGGACGGAGTGTCTGAGCGGGATCAAAGGAGACACACGATTGTCTAGAACGTCCGAACATCACCCCCCTATGATTGTCAGGGAGAAGGCGCAACCTTCGGCCGAGCTTTCTCCCTTCGTCGTATCCTTCGAACACAATTCGCTCTTCGTGGATCTCTGCCCATGAACCTACCGGTGAGCGGGTTCATGTACCTCGCTCTCAGGTAGTAGAGCCCTAGATCAGAGTCGAACTGTTCGCCGCGATAGAGATATTTGTTTGGCGTCGTTCCAGTTGAGTTGATCTTGTTACCGAAGGCGTCGTACTCGAAGGTGTCGGTAATTGTGCCGGCAGAGCTCGACAGTTGGCGAACATTCCCACCACCGTCATAGCCGTAGAAACTTGGCGTCCAGGTGTTGGAGATGACTTGCTCCTGTGCGATGCGTTGCTAACTTCAGAGCAAGATGGGTAGCGATGGTCTCGTAGGGATTTGCTTCCTTGAAAAGCCCCGCAAGTTGCGCCGGAGTGTAAATGGTTGGCAGTTTCTTTTCGTACTTCGGTTTGGGCGGAAAAATGTTCGGATCGACTCCCGAAAAGCGAAGCATTGACTGAAGCCGCTGGCGCTTGTTCGCGATGGTCCTGCCAGAGCGCCCATTTTCTCGCAGGGTCGCATCGTAGGTGAGAATGCTGTTACGCGTAATTTCTTCGACATGGATGATCGGAACAAAATGCAGAAACTCCGCCTTTACAAGGAGGGCCTGTTCTCGAGCTTCCATTGCCCCGTTTTTCTCCTCCTGTTCGATATAATCATCGAAGGTATCGTCGAGGCGCAGCTTCTTCTTTTTCTCCTTGGTTGGGTCGATGACCACCAGGCCCAGAGCTTCGGACTCGGCCTTCGATTTGAACTTTGCTGCAATTCGGAGACGTTTGGCCTCGGCATCGGATCCGTTCCTGCCGGCGGGTTCGTAAGTCGCTCCATTGTTTTCAACGCGAACATCGAATGTATAGTTTTCGCCGATTTCGACGGCGAGCTTTTCACCAGCATTTTTCGGATCTTTGAACTCGGCGAAGCCGGATTGGACACGGCCGGTGGAGCCATATACGGCTGGTTTGCGGATCCATTTAGGATCCGTAGGCCGCCTGAAGCGGATCATGAGGGTGGCTTTGGGCATGTCGGAATCTCTTGCTGAGTATAGGTCAAAAATACCCGACCACGCCCCGACAACGCACATAACTCTAGTAATATCAGTCCCGAACTGGGAATCCCCTCTCTCCGCCATATCCCCCCCAAACTACAGATTCAAACCATTCACCGAATCTCTGTATTTGCGTTCATTCCAACTCCCTCGTTTCCTTTTGCATATAGATACTGGTCCTTTTCGCAGGTCCATGCGTTTATTTGCAATTGGATCATGGATGGTCCATCGGGAAGGATCACTCATCGGAGTGGGGCCGGCAACCAGTGACTTGTGATTAATTGCTAGCTGGAGTTGTAAAGCTCAGCTCCAGGTGAGAGGGATTGCTATGGATGCATTCTTCACTTCTTCGGGCATGATTGCGCTCATCACGTTGACCTTTCTTGAGATCGTGCTCGGTGTCGACAACGTCATCTTCATTTCGATTCTGTCGAGCAATCTTCCACAGTCTCAGCAAGGGCCAGCGCGTCGCATTGGACTGCTAGCCGCGATGGGAATGCGCATCTTGCTCTTGCTAACTATTGTTTGGGTCATCAGGCTGACAGCGCCGATTTTTGTTATATTGAGCCACCCTGTCTCAGGGCGAGATCTCATCTTGATTGGCGGCGGGCTCTTTTTGCTCGCGAAATCAACCACTGAAATTCACAACCGCCTCGAAGGCGAGGAAGGCCGCAGTTCGGCACGAGTACGACCTTCTTTCGCTGCGGTAATTGCTCAGATCGCAGTCCTGGACATTGTGTTTTCGCTCGATTCAGTAATTACTGCCGTCGGTATGGTGGAGGAAATCCCCATTATGATTACAGCGGTAATCCTTGCCGTTGCCGTAATGATGTTTTCAGCCGGTCCGATCAGTGCCTTCGTCAATCGCCATCCGACTGTGAAAGTCCTCGCCTTATCGTTCTTGCTGCTTATTGGCATTTCACTCGTCGGTGAAGGGCTCACAATGCATATACCGAAGGGGTATATCTATTTCGCGATGGGCTTCTCGGTTTTCGTGGAAATGATCAACCTGCGCGTCAGAAAAGCCGCAGCACCTGTTCAACTGCATGAGCCATATGTTTGAGATCTTCTGTCTCATTTCTCTCAGTCGCTGATTAGGAAGGATAGCGGGCGCACCTTCCCCGGGATCGGTGGAAGCCCGATACCGGGGAAGAGTGGTGTAGGACATGAGGCCTGTCTCACCCTCGCGTAGAGATCGAACTGACGCTAGTTCAAGACTGGTGCTGGCTTCGCGAGCAGAACGCCGAGTGCACAGCTTGCCATTCGGGCTAGTTCTCCATCGGCGCGGCTGGTGAGAACGATCGGAACCTTTGCTCCAACTACAACTCCAGCCGCTAAGGCTCCAGCTAGGTATTGAAGCTCCTTGAACAGGATATTGCCGGCTTCCAGATTAGGAACCATCAGTAGATCTGGATCTCCTGCGACCTGCGACTTGATCTTCTTGATCCGGGCTGCGTCACTTGAAATGGCATTATCAAATGCGAGCGGGCCATCAACTATTGCTCCGGTAATCTGTCCGCGATCAACCATCTTGCAAAGAGCTGCAGCGTCCAGCGTGGACGGTATAGCCGCGTTCACTGACTCTACCGCCGACAGGATCGCTACCTTGGGGTTCGTGAGCTCTAGCTTGTGCATCATGTCGATTGCATTCTGGAGAATATCGATCTTGGTCTCCAGGTCCGGCTGGATGTTGATTGCCGCGTCGGAAACAAAGAGTGGCTTGTGATAGGAGGGCACATCCAAAACGAATACGTGGCTGATGCGCCGACCCGTGCGCATTCCTCCCTCGCGTGACACCACGGCGCCCATAAGTTCGTCGGTGTGGAGGGAGCCCTTCATAAGCATTTGAGCCTCGCCCTTGCGAGCCAGTTCTACACCTCGAATCGCGGCTGCTCGACTTTCGGCAATGTCTACAATTCGGATTGTCCCCAAGTCAAGCTGCATGGCCTGCGCAGTGCTGCGAATCTTCGATTCGGAGCCCACCAGAATCGGATCAATCAATTTATCCTTGAATGCCTGCATGGCGCCACCAAGGGACACTTCGTCGCATGGCCATACAACTGCAGTTTTGACAGCTGGCTTAGATGTTGCGCGTGCAATCAAGCCGCGGTAATGCCGATAGGGATCATTCACTATAAGCTGAGGTACTGGAATAGTTGACCAACGCAGTTTTTCTGGTGGGGCGATCACTTGGGCAGTGCCCGAGAAGATCGAAGTACCGTCGCCGTTGCTAGCTACGCAATCAAACGTAACGCTCTTTGAGATATCGTCCTTGGCCGTAACCTGCACGCTGACGAGAATGCGATCTCCGACATGGATCCGATTATGGAATGAGAGTGAAACGTTTGTCAGCGTGCATCCGGGCCCAGGGATGTTCATGCTGAAAAGGCCGGAGATTAGAGAGGCACACCACATATTTGGACCCGTCGGAGGTATCCCTCCAGCGCGTTCAATTCGTTCATCGGAGTCCAGAACGGAGTGGAACCCGGAAATCGATGCAAAGGCCATCGCGTCATTTGTGGTCAGTACATGCTCAGTCCCAGCGATATCACCAACTGAAATCTCGTCGTATGTTTTACTCTCAATAAATCCCAGATTCACTGAATTTCCTTTCATGCTCAATCGCTTGTTAATGTCGGCTATGTACTATTGTCTATTCTCAGGGCAGCACCCCCAGTGACTGCGGTCACTCGAGCCGACTGCTCAAACCCTTTCGCCTTTCTCAACTTACATCAGGAACTCCCGTGCTGAGCGCACTCAAGCTGTTGCCTGCCGAGTATTCGCGTGCCATCGATCGCGCCAGCTTTCCCGTTCCTGTGGCACTGCTTCAACTTGCTCAAGAAACCCGATTGAGGCCGGCAGGCGTCAAAGCTCTTGAGATGAGTCTGCAGAGATGGCGAACACGTCTGTGCTTGAAGTTATTCGGCACAGGCACTCAGACCCGTTCTTTGCCATGATGCTCCCAGAAAACTCGATCAACCGAGTGGACGTCTCGGTCTATTCCATCCCAACTGATGCCCCCGAAGGTGACGGGACACTTACATGGAATTCCACGACGCTGATTCTGTGCGAAGTTTGCGCAGGCAAAGAAACCGGAATTGGATACACGTACGGAAACAAGGCAACAGCCGTGATTGCGGACGAGCTCGGCCAGAAGTGTCTGAACGGAAGACCGGCATTCGATGTTCCTGCGCTCTATGATGCCATGCTCCGGGAAGTACGCAATGACGGGAGTCGCGGCGTTGCATCGATGGCAATCTCTGCACTGGATGTTGCGCTCTGGGATTTGAAAGCCAAGCTGTTGAACTGCTCCGTTGTGGATCTGTTGGGCCGGGCCAATTCCAGTGTCGCCGTTTACGGAAGCGGTGGTTTCACCACGTACACCTTTGAGCAGCTTGCAAAGCAGCTTTCCGGATGGGTGGCGGAAGGCATCAAATCCGTCAAGATGAAAATTGGCGCCCAGCCGGATGTTGACCTCGATCGCGTGCGTGCCGCTCGGAATGCGATCGGACCGGAAGCAGAACTCTTCGTGGACGCAAATGGTGCATACAGTTCGCGACAGGCGCTGTTGGTTGCCGATCAATTTAAGGATTACAACGTAGTCTGGTTCGAGGAGCCCGTTAGCTCAGACAATCTCACCGGTCTCCGCCGCATCCGCGATCACGCTCCGATCGGAATGGATATCGCCGCAGGCGAGTACGGCTACGATTCACTCTATTTCCGGTGCATGCTTGAGGCCGAAGCTGTCGACGTCTTGCAATTGGATGCAACGCGTTGCAAAGGCTTTACCGGCTTTCTGCAAGGAGCCGCAGTAGCTTCGAGCTTTGGATTTCCCATCTCCGCTCATTGTGCTCCTTCGCTGCACATGCATTTGGGTTGTGCAGTGCCAGGCTTTCGTCACCTCGAATACTTTCATGATCATGCGCGCATTGAGCGAATGCTCTTTGACGGATTCATTTCGCCTGTCAATGGACGACTAACGCCGGACGCGTCGAGACGCGGACTGGGATTGATATTCAAGCGGAAAGATGCAGAGCGCTTCGCTGTGAAGGCAGTCCAATGATGTACAAGCCGAAAGCTGTGGCGTCGGTGCAATCGCAGTTCGTTCTCACCACCGCGCTTGAGCACAGTGCAAATCGCAATTTACCGGCGCCACTGAACCAAGCCGCCATCTCGGCACTCGAGCACTTGCGCACGGGCTGCTTTCAGCGCAGTCTCTGCCTGGTTGTTGCGACTACCAGCGTGGCGAGCGGGCTTGAAGTTGGTTATGAGCATTACAAAGGGAGCTACAGTAAACCCGTCATGTACACGCCTGTAGCTCTGAGCGGTGTACTTGCAGCATCGGGTCTGCTGGGCGTGTTCAGTCGCGCGGGTGCTCGCACGATTCTGCATTGGGTAAGCATGCTGACTTTAGCCGATGGGGTTATCGGATTCTTTTTCCATGTGCGCGGAATCGCACGCAAACCGGGTGGATGGAGCCTGCCCGTCACAAACATCGTTATGGGACCGCCGATTTTCGCACCATTGCTCTTCGGAACAAGTGCATATCTCGGATTGATGGCGTCATATCTTCGGCGCGAGGAAGATTTTCGTCAACCAGACCGCTGGATTCAGGATGTTGCAGGAGAAATCGTTCGAGAAAAACGTGATTGGCGTCGCGAACTCGGGCGCGGTAGATTTCAGAAGCATCTTTCGGCGCTCACATTTGTATGGGCGTTCTTCAGCGGATTCGAAGCACTCTACTCGCATTACAAATCCAACTTCCGCTATAAAGCACAATGGACGCCGGTTCTGCTGACGCCACTGCTGATGGCAGCATCTGCCGGGGCAATCAAGAGTCCTCGCGTAGCGAATACCGCTCTCCCAGTTACGTCAGCGCTCGCGCTCGCCAATGGCACTGCGGGATTGTTCTATCATGCACGCGGAATTGTGCGACGTCCCGGCGGATTGAAGAAACCACTCTACAACATCCTCTATGGGCCGCCGATCTTCGCGCCTCTTCTGTTCGCCGCCTGTGGATTCTTAGGGCTTGTCGCCAGCCTCTTACGGAGGGAGCGCGAATGAGTCGCAAATCATTTCCAATTCGCTCGTCTGGTGATGAAATCCGAGATCTGGACCAGCCTGGCTATTACGCCGGCTTCAGCACCATGGCTCAGAGAAAGTACTGGGACCAGACCACTCAGGACGTCGTCAGTGATCGCGTTCAGGAGACTCCTTCGATTCAATTCTTTTCGGCGCAAGAGGCAACATTGCTCACTGCAATCATCGATCGCGTGATCCCGCAGGACGATCGGTCTGCGGCACGAACCATTCCGATTCTCCCCTTCATTGAGGAGCGACTGTACAGCAATCTGTTAAACGGATTTCGCTATGAAGACATGCCGACCGATCAGGAAGCATATCGGCTTGGTAGCGCCGCAATCGACGAGATGGCGCGAACTCGCTTCGAGCAATCTTTTGTTGATCTCAGTGTGAATCGTCAGGAGCTGATCCTTAAATCTCTCCACGACGGAAAGCCCGATCCGGAACATGCGACATGGCAGCGCATGCCGGTGCATCGCTTCTGGGGACTGTTGTTGGAGGATTGCGTTACCGCGTATTACTCACATCCCTGGGCTTGGGACGAAATCGGATATGGCGGCCCTGCCTACCCTCGCGGCTATATGCGACTCGAGAATGGCCTTGCAGAACCTTGGGAGAAAACCGAGCAGCGTTACGACTGGAAACCGCCGGCAGATTCGGTATCAGAAATTGATGCGCAAGGTGCTCCTCTTGAACATGAGCCATTACAAGGTCACGGAGGAACTCACTAATGCCCCATCGACTTGGGCCGATGCAGACGCTTCCTTTGCCAATGCATCGATTTGCCGAAACCGAAACCGTCGACTATTGCATTGTTGGGGTCGGGAGTGCAGGCGGGGTGCTGGTGCAGCGGCTTGCTCGAGCCGGATTCCGCGTGGTTGCACTTGAAGCGGGCCCTTTCTGGGATACAGAAAATGATTGGGTCAGCGATGAAAAGGGCTCGCATAATCTTTATTGGAATGACCTGCGAATCACTGGCGGAACTCATCCACTGGCATTGGGCGCAAATAACAGTGGCAAGGGAGTGGGAGGAGGTTCTGTTCATTGGGCGGCTTTTGCCCCGCGGTTTCATCCGTCCGACTTTCGCGTCTACACACAAGATGGCGTCGGCGTTGATTGGCCCATGTCTTATTGGGATCTGAAACCGTATTACGAATTGCTGGAACGCGAAATCCCTGTAGCTGGTCCTGCATGGTTTCCATGGGGCGATCCTCATGGTCACCCGTACGGACCTCATCCTCTAGGCGGGGTAGGCGATGTGCTTGTGCGTGGATGCACAAGGCTGGGCATTCGCACAGTCGCGGGCGGACCGGTCGCAATACTTTCTGCTTCGCATGGCGATCGCCCACATTGTATTTATCGCGGATTTTGTATTCAGGGATGCAAAGTGGGCGCGAAGGCGAGTACCTTAATCACGCACGTACCCGACGCGATCAAGCATGGAGCGGAAATTCGCTCTCACTCAATGGCCTCACGAATCATGTTGCGTAAAGATGGCCGCGTCGATGGCGTCATGTATTTCGACCGCGACGGAGGAGAGCATTTCCAAAGAAGCCGGGCCGTCATTGTGTCGGGTTATGCAATTGAGACCCCGAGATTGCTTCTCAACTCCGCCTGCTCCGGGCATTGGCAGGGACTCGCGAATTCTAGTGGAACGCTCGGCAAGTACCTTATGGCGCAGGCCGGCAATGTTGTGGCGGGAAGGTTCGATGAGCTAATCCGCCTTTATAAAGCGCCGCCTGCACATGCGCTTTCAGAGGAGTTCTACGAAACAGACAAGCGTCGTGATTTCGCTCGCGGATTCGCGGTGCAAACAGTAGGCCCGCTGCCGATAGCGTTTGCCAAGCAGATGATTGCCGCGATGGGCGCATGGGGCTGGGGTCTGCGGCGAGTGATGATGGACTACAACCACTGGGCAACACTCGGTGTCCTGGGCGAGATCCTTCCCTGGGAGGACAATCGCGTTGAGCTTGCAAAAGAAAAAGATCAGCACGGACTGCCTGTCGCGAAGGTCACCTTCAATCTGCATGACAACGACAAGAAGCTGATTGAGTTTGGGAAGAATAAAGTGATGGAGATCATGTGGGCGGCCGGTGCTCAACAGGTCGTGCAAGAATCCCGCTTCGCTCATCTTGTTGGTGCTGCGCGTATGGGAAGCGATCCATCCACATCTGTCGTTGACAAATTCGGTCGAACTCATGACATACCGAATTTATTCATCTGCGACGGGAGCATTCTGCCAACCCAGGGTTCGGCAAATCCCGGACTCACGATCCAGGCGCTTGCAGCACGAACAGCGGATTACCTGATCAGGCAGGGCGATTCGATTTTCCTTTCAAACCAACGTGATCTTACCGAGCCAGAGATTCGCTACGACCTGAGTCCGCCCTACACAAACTTCAAAGGGAATCCACGAATCGCCTGAATCATGAGAGGGATCGAGGGCGATTTGCATCACGTAACTGAGAGGTGATGACGCATCTAGATTAATTAGGTCGAAAGACAGAACAGCAATCTCGAGCTCAGAAGTTTGTATTTAGATCATCGTTTCTCACATTCGGTTGCATGTATCTCTTGCGCTTAAATATTTTTTGTTCTGGATTATCAATGGCTCAGCGCCGGATGGCATTCACCAACGGGTATGCATAAGCCTGCAAGTCACTCCGGCTATCCAGTGCACCAATTTCTGAGACTTACATCTAAGCAATTTATGACGCTACCGGAACCCCAGCGGCGGTACGAGTGCCGCTTACCCCGATTCACTGCCGAAGAACCGATTGGATCGGTTCTTCGGCATGTAAAACGGCGCCATTCTAGCGCCCCCACCCCAGCCCGACGGTGCCTGCGATTTCTGCCTGTGGGAGTTGTGGCTGCGCTGTTGTTCGCCTTTTCGTCACGCGCCTCCGCGTCTCTCGGCGGCACTTCCAATTCTGTTGAGATCGACCGTGCCAAAATGAATGCCTCCCACCAAGTTGTGCAACGTGACACCTACGCTGTTCACGAGATCACGGCGCCCCAAGGCACGGTGATCAACGAGTATGTCTCGGCTGATGGACGAGTATTTGCAGTCAGCTGGCATGGTCAGTTTCCTCCCTCAATGCAGCAAATCCTTGGAACCTACTTCGATGAGTATGTTGCTGCTTTGAAAGCGCAGGCGCAACTGAATCAGACGCAGCCGAGAGTGTACGGGCATCGGCCGCTCAATCTCCAACTGCCGGGTCTTGTGGTGCAAACCGGCGGTAGCATTGGAGCCTATTCGGGCCGTGCCTACATCCCTGAC
>Ga0157374_10003687_pt1 | contig 12875 bp, 18 predicted proteins | sample M25metaG_FD_115308 | JGI IMG/M metagenome (GOLD analysis project Ga0157374, IMG submission 115308) | Miscanthus rhizosphere microbial communities from Kellogg Biological Station, Michigan, USA - M2-5 metaG | ecosystem: Host-associated > Plants > Roots > Rhizosphere > Soil | place: USA: Michigan...
CTCATGAGTATCCTGTGTATCTTCCTCCTCCTTCTCCTCTTGTTCTTCAATAAGTCTTGAGTCTCAAACCAATTTTCGAAAGAGAAGATGAAAAAGGAGGAGAGAATGCCTCTCTTGTTTCATATCTCACGTCAAGATATAGAAATCTAAAGTGTGAAGATGATGATGAAAAACTAGAAGTGACTCAAAGTTCACGGAATGTCTAGGGTTTTATGTCCATGTATCTTGGCATTAAAATGTGTAAAAATAATGACGAGAAACCCGAGTGAGATTGTGGTTGTGATGTATACATAGTACACAGACATTCAACAGACAAGAAAGAAAATCTCTGTTGAAAAATCTTAAAGCGATCAAAGGATTGCAAGTGAATGCATTTGCGTACATGTCTGTCTTCTCAACAATAAGGACACAGAGATGGGGCAGATGGTGCATTAAAAACAGCAACACGAGTACATACATACCTCTCTTTCCAGTAACAAAACTACGAGGAAGGAAAATAACAACAAAATGATGATCCAGGTGCAGAGACATTCCTTCCGTCGTCTTCGGGAAGGAAAGCCAGTGGAAGATACATCACTCCTTTCATGTCTCGGGAGTAGAAGGGATGGCATCCTTTGAGGTCAGGAAGGGATGGAAATCATGATGCAAATGAGGTTCAAAAGTTCTTTCTCCTTCCACTACTTACTTGACACCACTTCCTCATGCCATTCTTCTTTTAAAAATAGATTTACAATGACTCGTGTGTGTATGTACTCAAAGATGCGTAGAAACGATGCAGGTCAGGTACAATAAACCAGACAAGATATGATACGAGTGGTATCCGAGGCTGTAATCCATCTTTCCTTGCATTGAGTGCACGATCAAGATCATCTTTGCATTTCCTTGAGTGCTCTTGGCTCTCGATAAGAAGACATATCAGGTGACCATGCTTGTCTTGCTTTTCTTGCCAACCCATGGGAGGTAATCTTTTCTTCTTAAAACGTTCCTTTTACTCAGACCAGTAACCAGGTAAAGAACATAACCATGAGAGAACAAAACATTGTTGAAGATACTCAAGGGAGTGAGAGAAGCCTTGTATCACTCACAGGATAAGGATTCTACGTTAAAAGCATACCTGAAGAAGGATCTAAAACTTGTGGACAATTTCTTGTGAAGGAGTAAGACCTGGCTTTTTACTCTGAAAACAATTTCACTTTGTTTTTGCGAGACATGTTTGTGAAGTTTAATACAGATGACATCAAGAAAGGAATAGCAGCTCGAAAAGATACCGTGTCTTGTGATGCGAAAATGAGTTTGTTCTTCTTTCCTCCTGCCTTCTTGACAAACACAAGGAGATTCAAGTGTAACAAAGAAAGTTTGTTTTCTTAGACGAAAGATGTTCGTCTTGCTTTGCTTTACAGGATCCATTTTGTCAGGACTCCATTAATGCAGCAGTTTCATCATCGTCATCCGTCTTGAGAATGACTGGGCGAGCCTTGTCTTGGATGATAAAAGGCTGGAGGTGAGAAACCCTTGAGGACTACTAACACAAGAACAAGGCAAGTGTTCTCATGAAAAATTAATAACATTTACTGGAGAGAATAAGGAAGGAATGGTACTGCTGTTGACCTGATAAGACTTTACTGGACTTCTCTTCATCATCAATCCTTCACACAAATCGCAGATAATCCTCGAGGCTAGCTATTTGAGTACAATAATATCCTGTGTGCTTCATGTTAATGTGGCTAAGATGGTAGTGTCAGGTATTTAGCATGAGTAGTGATGAAGAAGATATATTTTGAATGACAGGAATGAGTAACCAGAGCAATGTATCACTTGTTCTTAAGTTGTAATTACAGTGAAACCAAGAGAAATGAAAACACTGGACTCGTCTTGACAGCTCGAGGATGTACATACATATCTTGTTTGAGTGAAAGAGCTGACATCAGCAGACATGTTGAGAGATATTTCGTCAACTCAGTCACTACACACTTAGTTCTCCATTTCTTTTCCTTCGACTAAACCTTCAAAACTGTACACGTCGTGTATTTGTATGAGTGCTCTTGTTGTCTCTCGAAAAGTGATGATGATTCGGGAATGAAATGTGGATCCGATGCCTCTGCATGTACACCTACTCGACATCGAAATTAAGGTCTCTTGCAGGAGACTGAAACGAGATGATTCAACGGAAGCCCATGAAAACAAGAGGATTCCAAGAGAAAGTCCTAATCTCATGTCCAAGGATCCAATTCAAAGCTTGTTGCTCTAAAGGTACTCCTCAATACGATCAACTCATGCGAAGCAGATCTCGAGACTAGTGATGCACAAGACGATCGATCGAGTTAGTAGTTCATGGCATCAGGAATTTGTGTATGCATTTCAATCTTGTTTCGTCCTCATGCTTATCTCTCCTCTTGAGTCGGGAAATATTAAATTTTGATTATTCATCATCAGCATGATAATGCCTTAAAAGCAAGAGAAAGACGTGTCGGGAGAGTAAAAGAATGGGGTTAGAAGTTAAGGGCAGAATCGTCCCAAGACATGGCATCCTTGCTTGTCTTGCTTACTCCTTCCTCCACCTCCTCATCTTCAGATGAGGAATCTGCATCCTCTTCATGGTAACTGCATTCCGAGTCTGAGTCTTCGTCATCATCTCCGTTCAAGGGATGGTGTTCTCCATTTACTCCCACTTCATGGTCGATCTGGTCCAAGGGATTGACGGTGATAGTGAGAGCTGTGTCATCCCAAGCCATTTCCTGTTCGTCGTCTCGTGATTCACAGGTTCGATGATGTGCTGCTCGAATACGAATGACTCCCAGGACGACCATGAAGACTAGGAAGCCAACACATACGACTATAATGACAGTCACTGCATGTCCCACTACTATCGGTGACACTCGAGACATTCCTTCAAAATAAATGTTATCAGAATTGATTGAAATACTTTACCAAAGATACGTACCTCCTGGTGTCCTGGCATCATCCAAGAGACCTGAGTCAATCATTCCAGACTTAACTCGGGCTTCCTTGACATCAACTCTATGCTCATGAAGTTGTATTTTAGCAGGAACGGGTTGATGAAGGGTGTGTTGGTGCTGACTATTGACATCCTCTCGATTCGACGGGGTTTCCTGGGGCGTTTTGTGTGTCGATGTTGATGGAGGAGAGGAGTAGGGTCCCTTGGGGTGAATAACTGTTAACGTCTGTATGTAGTCATTGCTCGTGAATCGTCCATTCAATTCCGAACAAGAGAGTTTGAAGGCACGATTCAAGAAATAGGCTGGTTTCCTGTTGAAGTAAACGATCTGTCGCAGAATCGCCTGATAAGATCGAACACTATCCGCTCCTGATATAATAGAGAGCACATTCCGCAAACACAGAGAGACAACACGGTTAGTACAATGGATACAAAGATTCACAAAAAGTTCTTGTCGTGGTATCTTGAGGTCGGAATCCAGTAAAAGGATCAACAAACAAGATAAAGCGAATACTATTGAGATCAAACGACAAAGAATAGATTGTTAGTCTACTCACCAATAATGACTAGTCCATCTTTACTCTGCTTCGAATGGACCCCGAGATGCTTCATCAAATTGAGAGGCAGACGGAAGTATTCATACTCAGGATTTAGTGAAGGAGATACCTTGATAGTACAGGCATCCAATTTGTGGTGGGAAGACTTGGCAGGAATGGTCTTGGTCGTCTCATCTTCACTGCCATCACTTAGATCGTCCTCATCATCATCTTTGATTTCGTTTTCTTCTACAGAATCTTCATCCTGATTTACTGTGATAGTGATGGAGGAGAACAACTCAATTCCCTGCACGAATGACTCGTACTCTCGAGCGATGTTTGAAGAGGAGACAGCGATATTGGATGAGACAGCGATACTGGATGACCGCTTACAGTGACTGCAGGTGAGACAACAGCTCACGAGGAGTAGGATGACGGAGGCCTTCATGACTTGAAAGATATTGATGGTGATGATGATGGTGTGATGCCTGTCAAGTTGAGGAGTAAAAGGACATGAAGAAGAAGGAGCTAAAAGTGGACACGGTATACTTCATGAGACAACCCAATGGAACAACAAGAGAATATGTACTGATGTGTGTTGTGATGAGACAGCAGACACACAAGTCAAGTCAGGATGAAACAAGACCAGGGATGTGTTCTCATAGACTTGGCAACGAGTAGTACTCTATGATGCTGACAAGTCGAGAAGAACAGAACAGAACAGCAGCAGCAGAAACAAAATGCCTCGACTTGAACAGCTCAGTCTCACTACTACTCTATCGATCGGTCAGGATGACTATTCTTTTCTCTGGCTTCTTGTCCTTCTTGTCTGTCTGCCCTCCTCTTCATGAGTGCTCTTATTTCGAGAATCAAACCAGGATCCAGTTGAACAGGAGGGTCCCTCTTTCGACTTTCCTTCCCTTCATTCGATAAACTTCTGAAACCAGTTCTTTCTCTACAGAATAAAGATGTTATTTATCTGTCAATTTAAATGTAAGAAGCTTCTTAGGGACAAAAGCACGTCAAGAACACATAAATCAGAATTACATCACAGAACAGAGTAACACTTGTCAAGACAAGGACACTTAGGGATTAAAATGTCAGACTCAATGGTACTTTCCATTGATCCTTCATATAACTATGCAGTTAAAGAGAGTATTTTCTTTTCATGTCGAGAAATATCTAGTTTTGATAGGTATCATTGATGATGTTGTTGAAAGACAAGTTGATTCCTGTAGGGCAGTCATTATTGCATCTATCTATCCTTTCAAAGGAAGGTTCCTCTTCTTCCACTCTAGTTGTTCTTGTTCTCTGCAACTTTGTCTCTTGTTTTATTGCACTGTACTACTGCAAGTATAATGAGTGGCGTATTCAGTAGACAAAGAGATGAGAACAGTTCCATAGACACATGAGAAATCATCGGAAAAGGAATCAACTTGTATTAGTATGACACCAAAGATCAACATGCAAAGCGACGTTTTAATCAGTAGACAGTGAAAGGGAAATGCAAAGCAGTCGAGCGATATAAATGAAACCACACGAGATGTCTTCCTCTCGGATGACACTAATGATGGCTTGAATGTAAAACGGAGTTGTCATTTCAACATCAGAGTAAGAGTAAGTTGCTGCCTTCTCTTAGGGATAACAATCATAATTGCTAGCAACTCAACTATAAAATGATCATGATAATTGCTTTCAACACTTGGACTGATGAAAGGAATTTGAGAAGTAAACGAGGGCTGGGACAGAGAGACGGCCTGGAGCCATGAAGACACAAGACAAGAAGGAGACCACACAGAGAAGAGTGAAACATTTTGGTCATTTGAACACCTGTACATTCTGAGAGAAGGATTAGGGACACTGTTTGCATTCACTCCTTCACTTGTTCGCCGAAATCTCTCTCATGCTTCCTCTTGTCCTCCCTTCTTCTTCAGGAAACTTGAAGAGGGAGAGCAAGAGAGGGTTTGTCAGTTGTATTTCTGGTTCTGACTCGTCAACGTGAACACGACTTGCTAGACTTTGAGGAGGCAGCCGTATCTTCTCTTTACCGTTTTATAAAATAAACTGCAAAAATGAATACAATGATCATGCAAAGTTTAATATTCACACTATTCTTTGCAACATTATTCTGCATCCATTCAGTATCTGCCCAACGAAGAAGATCGAAGCCTCCTCCTCTGATTGAAGATGTTCCCAGATTTAAACTCCCAACTCGATCAACACATTGCAACTTTGGAAACCAGTCTTTTGAAGTGGAAGATAAATGGAAACCAAATCTCGGTCCACCAAACAATGTCCTTGTCTGTGTCATCTGTGAGTGTGTGTCTGTGAATAGAAAGAACCGTGTGGTCACTCGAGTAAAGTGTAGGGACATTAAAAACGACTGCCCTAAACCATCTTGTGATGAACCAGAACTTCTTCCTGGAAGATGTTGCAAGACATGTCCTGGAGATAGAAATGAAAACTTTGAAGATGACCTTCGAGGACGAAAAATTTCAAGAAAAGAAGACGAAGGGAAACAAATCTATGCCTTGGTCGGCAGATCAAAAGCAACTGCTTCACCTCCGAATCCGCCTCAAGAACATCGTGATTTTAATGCAATTATAACTAATGTTAATGTAATGGATGACCAGGAAGATAATCGCATCACTTCAACCCATAAATGCTTCTATGAAGGAGAGATATTTCAAGACGGATCTCAATGGAGAGCCCAACACCAAGAGTGTCAAATGTGCTCATGTCAGGTAAGTTTAAGAAACTTTGCGCACAATTTTTATTTATTTATAATTTATTTGAAAAATAGAAGGGACGGATTAGATGCCATGACATTGTTTGTCCAGTGCTGTCGTGCCCTGATCCTGTAAGAATAGACGGCCAATGCTGTCCTTCCTGTCCTGGTGACATACCATCCCGGCCTTCTAATGATTCCAACTCTAAAAATGAGTGCTTCTTCAGTGGAGACAACAAAATGCATTTGGCAGGAACAAAATGGCATCCTTATCTACCTCCCTTTGGGTTCGACATGTGTTCCATCTGCACCTGCATCCCAGACTCATTAGAAATCGAATGTCGACGAAGTGTGACCTGTCCTCCCTTGACTTGTGATGAAGAAGAGGCCTACAGAGAAAATCCCACAGACTGCTGTAAACGATGTCCAAATGCAGCCGTTCGGGCCTTATCGTCTCCAGACGAACAAGGGGATCAGAGATCCTCTTTCATGTACAACAAGGGACCGAACGAACTGCTTGCCAGCGGAGGTGAGTATACCCTGAGACGAGGAAAAGATGCTAATGAACTTATTTTTTCTTGTTGTTGTTGCCTTGACTGTGATCTTGTTCTTGTTTCCTGGATGCGGTTCCTCACATCTCATGCTCATCCCTCACTCAACTCTTGGCTCAGGATGCAAGTTTGGAGGCAGAGTCTTTGCTAATGGAGATGAATGGCACCCGACAATTACATCCTACGGCAAAGTTCAATGCGTCAGATGCCACTGCAAAGACGGGGATGTCAAGTTCAAGCGAACCAAGTGTCCCAAGTTGTCATGTAGTAAGAAAGACATTTTGCCTGGAGAGTGTTGTCCTCGATGTGCAGGGTTGAGTTAGAGGAATCATGACTTATCGGATTCTCATCACCATCATTACCATACGTGACAACTATGGTCTCGAGAGAAACCTCTGCCAAAAACACTGTAAATTCATTGCATTCAACCAGAAAGTCAACGACTTCCACTCCCATTTCAATGTGAATTTTTGTGTCTTGTACTGTACAAATCTTTCATTTTTTCTTTTTCATTTTTTTTAAAAGAGAGCTGCTTTCACGTGATAATGACGACGAGCAAAGAAAAAAGAGTGGAATGCAAGTTACACAGAAAGATTTGTGCATCATTAACTGCGATTGACAGCCAGAAGTTCCTAATGGATTGAGAAACAGGATAAAACCCTTTAAAGTTAAAATGAAAATAGCTATGAATAAAAGTACTGTAAATGTAATTCAAGTATATTTGGTGCAAATAACTTTCGCAATACATCATGGATGGATGCGAACACGCGTCAATGATGTTTGAATTCATGGTAATTGATTGACTTATCCATGACTAACGTCAAGAAATTAACGTCATTGGTTTGAGTTGGCAAATAATATATGCAAAATGGATATAAAAAGGGCATGAATCAATTAATATCACTCCATATTGTCCATTTTATTGGAAAAATGATCAAGATAATTCTATTCGGACTAATTGCTGCCTCGGCAGTTTCAATTTCCGATGCCCAATTGGTATGCAAGGATGAAAAAGGAAATGATGTCGACTGGTTCATGGTTTACAAGATTCCTTATCAAAATACAAAAGAATTCGCAGACAAAGACCCACTTAACACTGGGTTCTCTTATGCTTACATGACTGGAAAGCCTCTTAAGGGTGTATCCATGACTCAAAAAGGAAAAGGGCCCGATTTCTCTGGCAACTGGACTTTGAGTACAAAGTTGGCCACAGATACTACGTCCATCTTCGCAGTAACATTGGACCCATTATATAAAACACCTAAACGTTATACTCATGTCATGTATAACGATGCTCCCCCTCATGATTATGGTAAGATTGATAAAAAGCTAACAGTATCTAAAAATTTATAAAAATAAAAGGAAAGGAAAATGGAGTTAAAGCCCATGCAAAGGGTGTATTGGCCATGGATAAGGATACTGGGTTTTGGCTGATTCATTCCGTGCCAAAGTTTGCCAATCATCCTGATGCTAAAGAATATGTTTATCCTGAATCAGGGAGAAATAATGGACAGACTGCCCTGTGTATCTCTTTCAGGTAATTTATTTTTTAAAAATCTTTTTTAATATAAGTTTTATATCAGAACTAAAGAACAAGGATTCGAAATTGTCAACCAGCTCTTGTATATGGGAATTAACATGTATGATCATCATGCAACCGATGATGTTTCAGTGATAGTTACAAACATTAATGAACTTAAACTCAAGAAGAATCAGAGGCAAGCACTCAAAGGAAATAAGAGGAGCCATCCCATCGCAACGATCGCAGGAAGAGCCTTTACTTCCTACGCCAGAAGTAAGGCTGCAGCCCAAGATGGTGATCTTTATGCCGAGTACGTGGCCCCTGCACTCAAGACCAGCATGTTCGTCGAGACCTGGAGACGAGGGGCTGGAGGTCCTTTAGAATCTTCCTGTAAAGCGAATTACAAAGTGTATAACATTAATATCATGAAACTCAACTTCGACAAGAAATCTAAGTTCCCAGATTCGGGCGAATGGTCTTACATCAGTGACCACAGTAAATGGGGAATGTCTGACAACAGTTTAACTCCCGTTGTTTGCATTGGAGACGTCAACCGAATGGAATCCCAGAACAAACGAGGAGGAGGAACAGTCTGCATTAAAGACCAAGACATATGGAATGTATGGAGAAATTCCATTCATGAATTGGAATCCTGTAGCAAAAAAGGATAGTCAGTCGACTATACTGTCTTGTTTAACGTTCTCTAATTAAAACTTGCAAAGAAAAGAAAAGTTGTCACCTGAATTTGCGTGAGAAAGTATGACATGGGAAGTGTAATCTCACTCGCGATCCTTCACAAAATCCTGCGAAAATGAACTCGTTATTCCGTTCGAGTGTCAGTCTTTTAGGCGACAACACTCATACTGATCCCTTGCAGACATACACTTGCCATTCTCACGCTTTTCCTCATCTTTTTCCCCGAGAAAAGTGGATGAACAAGACAAGTAGGAAACAAACAAATTAGAGGGAGTCAAGAAAAGAATGAAATAACGAGCCATCGAGAGAGGAAACGAGAATAACATGACTGTTCTCTTTACTTGAGTTCAACAACCGAACCAGAGACTGGTGAACAAATATTTTAATGGCAATAATAAGTACAGGATATCTGATTGTTTCCTCTGTAATCACACACCATTTGGACATAACAGGATGCAGATCAAGTTACTAGTTGTTCTAATTCTAATTCAGGCCTTGGAAGGGTCAAGATATTCTTCTTCTCGAGTCCGTGTCCTTAGAACTCCTGAAGAGAAGATGCGTTTCCTAAACTACTCTCGAGTCGCCAAAGAGAACTTTTTCTTTGGTTTGAGACCCATTCTGTATGTGAGCAGGTACTCTTGCAACTGTCCTGAAGAGGCTACAGTCCCTGGATCATCTGCACCCCTTGACTTACCTGAGTTCCCTTCGGTCGAGGACTCTGAGGTCATTCCTCCTTCAGACTCGTTCATGCCTGGCTCTCCCTCTTCAAGTGAAGCATCTCCTCATCCTTTTCCTTCCAAAGACAAGAGTGAGTTTTTATCATAATCATTACTCTCTCAATGCATTCCATCCTCGTTTACATTTACCATTATCCTCGCCCTCCTTAAATGGTTTAAAATACATGTCTTATGATTCGCTCTACAGATACAGAGGATGAAACAGATGGAGAAGAGTTTGAGTTACTCATTTCAAACTCAAGGACTGGACATGTCTTTGACACCGCAAACTTTCCTCCAGACCATCCACTCATCCTGGCCTTCGGAACAAACCCTGTCCAAAGAAGGTCTCGCAGGAGAAGAAGACAAAGGACCCGAGTATAACACATAAAAAATGTTTAATGAAAGAAAAAAGTCAAAAAAGGATTAAAAAGGTTCCTAACTTTAATGCGCCTGCTCTTCTTGAGCAGCTGTTTGTACGGCATGTCTTTGTTTCCAATGGTTTTATGATGACCAGTGATAGACAGCTTGATCAACTGGTCCTCCGAGTTAGACCATTCCTGGACCAGGAGCATGTTGTCACTGAAGTCTTGTCAATTTTGAAGGACGTTGCCCACCATGACTTATTCTCGATGATAAGACACTACCGTCCACTCATTCATAGTGTCTGCCAAGATGCCAACAGAGATAGATCTGAAGGGGATGATGATAATGAAGAATCTCCGGAGGAATCCCTTGTCCACGGGGTCTGTGTCATTGCATATGTATCATGGTCTCAAGAGGTTGCTGACTTATTACCCGTCCACTTCATCCCATTGATCTACTCAGATATGTTTATTGTCCATGAATTGATTCCTGTCGTGATTCCATTTCTGGAGAGAAATGCTCAAAATTCCATTTCGAAAGGATTAACTCTGCTTGATAAACTCCTCGAACATGTGGGCACACCATCCTTAGCCTGTTTTCCACCCCAATTTCATGACTACTTGAGAAGGTACCCCGTACACAAGACCCTGATCAAAGTCATGAGATTCTCTCCTGAGGCATCCCATCGAAGACATGCATATAACCTTTTTACTCGGATCCTTCATTGTTTTGATAGGAAGGGAACCTTCACCATGATTGACATGTTGATTAACGAACCCTGTCAAGTACCAGGAATCATTGAATTGTCTGTGAGAGAATATCGAAACCTAATCATACTGGACAACTTTGCTAGTCTCTCTCAAAGACATTTAAATCAAATGATACGACGACTTATCACTTATTGCTTTGAGTCTGAAGAGGATGAAGGTCTGTTGGACAGAAACGAAGCCCTTCTAGGACTACTTAACTTTATCCTCTTTTTGATGCTTCGAGATCCTGAAGAGAGGAATGACACGGGTATTTGGGACCTCAAAGATTTGTTACAACAAAGTTTGTTGAGTCCTGTACAGAATTACCTGGAGGACAAGAAGAAGAGCTTACTCATGGATCTCGAGAAGTGTCGATCTCAAGATGACAAGGTCAAGCAAAACAAGTTGTCTTTTGTAAAGAACATGAGCCTTTCTATTCGAAACGAACCCAGTGGTGTCTGTGCTTCTACAGAGGATTGTCCTCAAGACTATGAAGAGCAAGGGATACAAATGTCTCTGTTGAAGATCGATATCATTCAAAGTGTTGTTGGCAGAGTATCTGAGACTTTAACTTGTAAAGAATTTAAATGAAAATGTAACACTTTATTTTTCATGTGCTTTTGATCATTCATTTTCGTTCGTTGTTGCCTTGAAAACTTGAAATGAAAAGGAAAGAAAAATGAAGTTAGTCCTTTTAATTTGGATGAGAAATGAAACTTACTCTTTTCTTTAAGTCCTTTACCAAAGTTTTGACTGACAAGATGCATTGCGTAGATTGAGATGCCTCGGGAGACCAATGCAATGACTCCACAGGCAACTGCAGATATTTTTAGTGATTCTGCCCCATGGAAGTCATTAGTAATTCGGACCAAATTAAAGATGACGACGGCAGGTTCTAACCAACTCGAGGCATAAAAAGTATAGACAATTATCATGTTCTCAGTTCGTATTGCAAAGTATGCTTGTGCAGCCCAAAGAGTAGTGATTAGAACTCCTACTACGATGACAATCACTTCGGTCATGTCTGCATGAGGTTCAATGAAAGACTTCTGGACCCAAAGAATTAAGACACAGCCTCCCATTTGGATGTCAAACTTGAGGGCCGAGTCATGGATCAATAGCTTGGAAAACATGTTCTGTAGTTCTTGATTCGCACCAACAGTATAGAAAATCAAGTGATTGGATGTGTAATATCTTTTCGCGAGAATGACTCCAATGACGAGAATGACAGGGACAATGATTGTAGTGACAATAAGTCGGATCATTTTTATGTCTTCGGATGCTTGACCTGGTAATGTCGGTGTAACATTACTATTATGTGTCAAATGTGTCACAAATTGAACATAGTTAATTATGACATAAACCCAGATAATGATGGTTGTGATCATGTAGACGATGAGATCGTGAGCTCTTTCACCGACAACTCCAGCCATGAGATGGTAGAGGGAAAAGGCTGCAGTCCAGAGAAGAAGAATGGCATAAGTGTAGTCGGCAAGAACGTTATCAAGGTTGTGATCATGGAAATGAGTAGTGTTTGTAAGGTTAAGATGGACACCACGAAGATCGACCATTCGATCGATAGTGAATCCAACAGAGGCAAAGATGCTGGCCAAGGAGATGGCAATATATGTCCATTCTAAAGTCGAAAGGGTTGAACAAGTTCGGCACTGCATACAGCATACAATTTCAGTTAGAAATAAATGTGAGACAAAAATAAATACTTACTGTCCCAAAGAATGTCGAAGCGATTTTCTTTCTTGGTTTGAGCTTTAAGTCAGTCAACTTGTATGTCTTCCTCTTGGGAACTGGAGATGGAGTTGTCCCATCACAGATATTGATATCATACTATTCATGAGGGGAGTTGCCATTGTCAGTACCATGTTCTCTTGTAGGTTCATCAGTAATACTGATAGACAGAGTGATGGGCAAGATTTCTGAAGGGTCCTTTGACAAGGATGGGCTTGCCAGTGGCATGTTGGCCATATCCTTCTTCTCGAGGGAGTGAATGAATTTCTCAGAGCAATTATCGTAGTCTTTAGACGGAATAACAATACA
>Ga0157374_10003688_pt1 | contig 12873 bp, 9 predicted proteins | sample M25metaG_FD_115308 | JGI IMG/M metagenome (GOLD analysis project Ga0157374, IMG submission 115308) | Miscanthus rhizosphere microbial communities from Kellogg Biological Station, Michigan, USA - M2-5 metaG | ecosystem: Host-associated > Plants > Roots > Rhizosphere > Soil | place: USA: Michigan...
GAACGTAATCGAACATCAGAAACGCGAACAGGCCATCGTCAAATTGCGCCAGCTCGCCAATCAAAACACGATCGGGAATGTAGACGCTTGTGGCATTGCCAGACGTATCGATGATCTGCGCTATGCCGGGCGCAGGCAGCAGGAGCGAGCGCGGCCAATAGTAATGCACACAGCCGAGCCCGGCTAGTGCCGCGAGCACCAGGACAATGATCGAAACAATTCGCATGGTCCGCTACGCTAGAAAAGCCGGGAACACCGAATGATAACGTACCTCCGCGCCCTAGCTGCGCTCCTGGTCATCTTGGCCTGTACTAGTATTGGACGCGCGGAAGAACCCGCTGTCACAGTCCACCGAAGCTGACGTTTGGTGGCGGAATCCAATTACGGTCGATCTGCCGCTGGCGGCCGGCAGGGGAGAAATATTCGGTGGCCCGTTAGGCGAGAGCGAGGTTCAGATTTTCGATCGCCTCGTCGATTTCCGCCGTGTTCTTGTAGCCGACGGTGACGCAATTCACGCCGGCGTGCTTGAAAGCGTACCGCATGGCAGCCTTGCGGTCCTCGCGATTGGTGAATGAGCCCTCGCCGACCAGCTTCATGCTGATCACACCCATACCGTCCTGGCGGACTTGTTTTACGTGCTCGACGACTTCGGTCACATTGCCCGGTCCGCTGGTATTGTAGTCCTCGCCGTCCATGTGAGAGCCTTTGTGGTTCATCCGGATCATGGCGATATCGAGCCACTTGTTGTCTGGGAAGCGGCGTAGGGCCGGCAGCCCGTGCACAGATGCACCATGGCCCAGGACGGCATGTTTGGATTGCGCTTCCAGAAGCCCATCCTGCCAGCGAACCGTGTCAGTGGGCCAAGTCGGTGTGTGCTGCCAGTGCAGCAGCGCGATATCGAAGTAGTCGGTATTGGCGAGCTTGCGCAACTCGTCGATTTTTTCCTGCGGATCCACGCCGTCGTGCGTGGTCACTTTGGTCATTAGGCGGTAGCTATCCCGTGGGATGCCCTTGAGCGCCATGCCGAGCATTTGGTGCATTTCGCCATAGGACTCCGCCGTTTCGAAGAAGCGGATGCCGTGGTCGTAGGCGTAGCGCACCAGCTTTGTAAAGTCGTCTTGTCCTAACTGGCGTTGCACACGGCCGCTGAAGGTGCCGGTACCGAACGCCAAGCGGGTCACTTTTACGCCCGACTTTCCGAGCGTTACCCAATCGGTTGCCGTTTCGCGCGCGGCTTTTACCGGCAGGCCTCCCGCGCTTACGAGTGCGCCAGCGGCGAGCCCGGTTTTTAGAAAATCACGTCTGGAGCAATGAGCCATTTGTGTTCTTCTCCAACTGGCCGCATCTTATCATGATTCTTGCGAGAGCTAGATGAGCGGCGTGTGTGTCTGCCGCAAGTCCCGCATGGGAGGATTAGTGCGCGCCAGCATCGATTCGAATCGATCGCGTATGCCTTGGTCGAGCTGCGGATGAGTGAGAATCCAGAACTGGTTCTTACGAATCGCCTCGACGACGGCGTCCGCAATCTGCTCGGGCGGAGTGCCTTCTTCCACGAGCCGCTTCAGCGCCTCATAAAACCCGAACGATGCGGCGGGATCGGCCGGGACGCCTTCCGGCCGGTTACGCCCGCTTTCGGCCAGGCGCGTTTTGGAGAACGCCGGACAGAGCACGGAAACGTGGATCCTGTCCGTGGCGAGCTGGAGCTCGGCATAGAGGCATTCCGAGAGAGCGACGACGGCATGCTTCGATACGTTGTAAGCCGACATAAGCGGCCGCGTGGTCAGGCCGGCGAGCGAGGCGGTGTTCACAATGTGCGCCTCCCGGTTCGCTTCGAGCATACGCGGAAGAAACGCCTGCACGCCGTGGAGGACGCCGAAGAAGTTTACGTCGAGGGTCCAGCGCCAGTTGCTGAGCGGCTCCTTCCAGACGGGCGCGCCTGGCGGTAGAATGCCGGCGTTGTTGCATAGCAGTTCCGCCGCTCCGAACTCCTGGTAAGTCCGCGCCGCCAACTGTCCGAGATCCGCCGGTTTGGAGACATCCACGCGTTCGAAGATTACCTGCGTGCCCGTGCGGCGCAGCTCGTCCGCAAATTGAGAAAGAGGCTCCGGCTCGATGTCGGCGAGCGCCAGGCGCATGCCTTCGGCGGCGAAGCGCTGCGCCATGGCTTTGCCAATGCCGCTGGCTGCGCCGGTGACGACGGCGACTTTGTTTTGGAAATTCTGCACGCGTTTGAGTCTACAAGACGCGCGGCGCGGAGCGGACGACCGCTACCTAGATTCTAGGAAGCATGCTGCGCGCGAGCAGAATGCATTTGCGGTTGGCGTCAGGGACCGGGCCGGGCAGGATACGAATGAGAGTGTCTCCTTTCAAAACGTTCAAGCCCAGATTGCCGAGCCGAACAGCGCGGTCTCCGAGATCGGGTATTTCCTCGCCGGCGCCTTTCAATCCGCTCAAGAGCGCTTTGCCGGCGAGGACTGCCGTCATCTGCGCGCGTCCATCGCCGGAGGCTACCACTACCGTGAGCAGCGGGTATTCGCCATTGCTGCCGATCTGGCCGGCTTGTGCCGCGGCGCTTTTCAGAAATCGATCTACTGTATCGGCGGCTTCCGCCGCAGTCTTTGACTCGCCGGGCGTGTGGAGCATGCTCGACATACCGGTTTTGCCGAGCTTCGCGCTCAAGCCAGGCGGACCATAGTACATGCAACTTGTATCGTGCACTTCCGTCCGCTCAATCGGCTCTCCGAGCAGGCGCGCCGCTTCTTGCCCGGAAAGCAAATCGCAAGGATGAATGGAGACAACGGCCAAGCTGCGTGTGTGAGAACCGTCAACGCCATATTCGTGGGCTTTGGCGACGACAGCCTGCTTGACGCGATGCGCCACATAAAACAGCCCGCCCAATACTGCGATGCCGCCAACGCCCAGGATGCAAAGGACGATTAGAAGGATTTTCACTCCCGAACTGGATTTGGCGGGCGGCGCGACGGGCGCTGGACCTACCCCGCCGGCGGCCGGCGTACGGCACTGCGGGCAGAACGCAAAATTCGCGCCCATGGGCGCGCCACAATTTCTGCAAAAATTGTTCATCTGTGCTCACAATCCCGGCGTCGCGGCGCGGCCGCCGTTATTTACTGAAAGGTTCAGGTCGAACGTATCAGAATTCGAGTACTCAGAGCAAGGACTAGCCGATCTTGCTTCTCACCGGACAATTACTTACAGTGTTCGCAGGAAGGCGATTAAGTGTTCACGCTCATCCGGCTTGAGCGTCAATCCGAACTCATGCCCCCGAATAGCGCGTGTCTTTTTGCCTGGCGGAAGCCAGCCACCCGGATCATGGGACTCACTAAGGCGCTCGGGATCGAACATCTCTTCAAGGCTTGCCGCGGACCCATCGTGCAGGTAATGGCCGCGGTACCAGAGCCCTCTCAGCGAAGGCACCTTATAGTATCCCGTTCCTTTCCGTGTCTCTAACGCCAGGCCTGGATCGGTGCCGATGGACAACGGTAACAGATCTAAGGTTGCAGGTGCATCTTTTGGTGGCTCGAACCCGCGTGCCAGTGTAATCTTATTGCTCGTGTACAACGGAGGAACGTGACAATTTAAGCAACCCTCCCGCGCGAAAATCTTTTGTCCCTTCAGAGCATTTTGATCGAAGGGGTTCGGATTGCGAGGAGGTTTCAGGGAATAGATATACAACGCTAATGCGTACAAGGCTTCATCCGGCAACCTTGAGTGGGTTTTTTGGGTGCCCTTTGCCAGCATGTGATACGGTCCGAAGTCCGTAGTCTCCGCGAAGCTTACAAGTGCCGCATAGCGCATCAAATCGCCAATTCCCCGATGCAGATGGGTCGCGGTGTGGTCTATATATTTCCGGTCCTTAAAACCAATCAAATCCGGGATTTTGGCGGGGTAGTAAAGGCTACCATTCCACCGGGTTACGGCGCCGGCGCGAATGCCCGCACCAATCAGAGCCTTGTACTCAACCACATTGGTCGTCTTCAGGCGCTCGTTAACGTCATCCTTTCTCCAAGGTATGCCGTAGGCTTGGTATAGCCAATTGCCCAACGGTTCCGGTCCCATGAGGAACGGCGGCGCGCCGGTTAACCTGTGCAATTCAGTTTCTATGCTGGGGACCATCCTGCTTTTGAAATTTTTGCCTTGGTGTGTACGGGATACCTCGGCATCGGTGGGAGCACCGGGAATTCGGTTGCCATCCGATTGGTATAAAACGTGGCAGCCACTGCAATTTGGAAGCGAAAGCGCCACCCCGCGTTCAGTGGGGACCCACCGCAGGTCGGAAATCCTGCCATCCGGCAATGGCACCGTATGTGCCTGGTTGTATATCTCCCCGCTCCGGACCAAGGCCTGCAACCTCGGGTCAAGGGTCCGCAAGTGCAGAGAATCGGACTGATCAAATACCTTTCGTCCTGCCTCAACCCAGTCAGCTTCGGTCTTTAATTTTTCAGGTTCAATTAGCGGCTTCGGACCGATCCGTTGCAGCATCTCCCAATATCCCTTCGGCTCCCGGCCGGGAAAATAAACTGGATACGCGCGCAAGTTTTCGACCCTGAGCGCATAGTACTCCTTTTCGGAAATGTGTGTGGGACGAACATTTAAGCCGGCTACCGGGGTCGCCCAATCCGCAAGAGCTGTTTCATCCCAGGTTTTAGGTATCACCGGATGATATGAAGACTGGGGCCACAGCTGCGCAGGGATAATTATCACTAGAAGGAGAAGGAACCCAATCTTCATTTGAGGAGCCTCCAACAGTGTGCCCAGGATAGCGCCACTCGGCACTTCCGAAGGATTAATGTACCTAGGCGACGTTAACACAAATTTCAGCGCTTCGGTTATAGTCTGGCTGCATGCATAAATGCTTTGTTGAGATGCTCCTGACGATGGGCCTAGTGGTTGCGGCGCCCGGCGCGGAGCCGCTCCCGTTACCGCAAGTCGACGGCGATTTCTGGCAGGTGGCCGGCGATCCGGACTTGGGCAAATACACGACACCGAAACAGCAGCCGGTGGATTTCGGGATCTGGCAGGCGGCGGATGGCACCTGGCAGCTTTGGTCCTGTATTCGCGGGACGGCGACCCCCGGCAAAACCCGTCTGTTTTATCGCTGGCAGGGCCGAAACCTGACGGATAAGGATTGGACGCCAATGGGTATTGGCATGATGGCCGATCCGAATTTCGGCGAGACGGAAGGCGGGCTGCAAGCGCCATTCGTTCTGAAAGAAAATTCCGTCTACTACATGTTCTACGGCACTTGGGAGCATATCGCGCTTGCGACCGGCATGGACGGGAAAACATTTGCGCGCCAGTTAACCCGCGATGGCGTTTCCGGCATGTTCGGTGAGGAGGCGGGGAGCAACACACGGGACCCGATGGTGCTCAAAATCGGTCTGCTGTATCACTGCTACTACACGGCTTATCCGAATCGTCATGGCGCCGATTTTGTGCGCACGTCCAAGGACAAGATCCATTGGAGCGCTTCGCGCAGAGTCGCTTACGGTGGTTCTCAGGGCGATGGACCATACTCCGCAGAATGTCCGTTTGTTTATCATCACGCGGCTTCGGGCTACTACTATCTGCTGCGCAATCAATTTTACGGAGCGAAGGCGCAGTTTGCGGTGTATCGCTCGCGGAATCCGCTGGATTTCGGGAAAGATAATGACCAATATCTGGTCGAAACTATGCCGTATGCCGCGCCGGAAATCGTCGAATCCGGCGGGCAACTCTACCTCGCCACACTGCGGGCCGATTTGAAAGGGATCCAAATCGCCAAATTGAAGTTTGCGCCGAAGAGCAGTAACTAACGAAAGTGGTATAGCAGAATTCCGTAGCCGACGCCGGCCTCATCAGCCGGATGCGCAACCTGGAATGCCATGAAACGGCCATCTGTCGAAACTACGGGGTTCGAAGCCTTGAAGCCTTCGTAGTCGTTGAAATGCGTTAGCCGCTTAAAGTCTTTGCCCGTCCCATCCAGGCGGAGTTTCCAGATATCGATGTTTCGGGAGCCATGATCGCCGCCGAGTTCGGCTACCTGGCGATCGCCTTCCACATTGGTATACTGACCGTCCGGATAAATGCCCTCACATTCGTTGTAAGTGCCCGGTGCTTTCGACATGTTTTCTACCTTACGGGTGCCTAAGTCGATGGTCATGGCCGATGCAAGGTGCTGTGGCTCGTAGCAGGTGAAGGTCATTTTCTTGTCGTTGTCGAAAAAGTCCTGCGCCTCTATCGTGCAGGCGTTGGATTTGCTCTCGTAGACCATGCGCTTGTTTGTGAGCTGGGGAGTGGCGCCAGATGTCTCAACGGTGGCGATGAATAACTGCGAGTGGCCGGTTGGGAGGGATGGGTCTTGCGCAGGGGTCACGGAGTAGGAAATTTGCATGCTCTTCTTCGAAAGCGCGGCTCCTTCCGACATTTTCTGATTGAAGCGCACGGGTCTAGAACCGGGCTGCTTGCTGAGAAACCAGAGTTCGTTGTCGGCTCTGCGGCTACCGTGGATGTCGGAGAAATGCTGCGGGCCGATCAAAATGTAGTCGCCCGAGGCCAGATGCATGATCCGAAGAAAGGCGGCGCCGGGTACGCTACAGGTGACGCAGCGGATAATGCGGGTCTTCAAGTCAATGACGAACGCATCGCCGAAGCTTTTATCCATGAAAGCAATACGTTGATTGTCGGGCGAGATGTCGGCCCGCTCACCGAAGTGGGTCAGCACCTCAATGTTTTTCGGCAAATGGTCAAGGGGATTGCCGGTCTTCCGCTGTCCGTACGCGGACACGGAAAAGGCTAGCAGGATCACGAATAAGCAGAACATAAAGGGACGCTCCGGTTTCATAATGTGGTGCATGGTTTTAGCCGCGACGAAGGGTGATTTTTAGCGCAAGCGATTTCAAAAGTCAAGGAAGCGGGCAAAAACATAGCGCTAATGGTCCTAGTAAATCCACCACCGGCGCAATGAAATGTAATCGCTTGACTTCGCAGGCATCAGGGAATAGTATCTGACTCAATCCACATTGTTGGATGAGGTTTCACAATGTGGGAATGGCCGACCTCCAGCAGCGGGGAGCTTGTCGGTACTAAATAAGGATGGTTGCAAAATGCGTGCAGGGGTTTGTTGTAAATGGCTAGTTTTCGCGTCAGTTTCTCTTCCATGTCTGGCGCAGGTGACAACTTCAACGTTTCTTGGGACGGTATCGGATCCCTCGGGCAGTGTCGTCGTCGGCGCCAACGTCACGTTGACGAGTCAGGAGACCGGGGCAGCCAATAGCAAGATTACCGGTGACGACGGCAGTTTCGAATTTGATTTTCTCCGTATAGGGACTTACCGACTCAAGATCACCGCGAACGGCTTTAAGACGCTGCAAACCAGCGATATCAATTTACAGGCGGGCGCGAACGTCCGGCGCGATTTTAAGTTGGAATTGGGCGCGGTTAGCGAAACTATTTCGGTGGAGGGAACCGCTCCTCTTGTGAATACGGTTTCGGCAGAGCAGTCGCAGAGCGTGTCGCGCACGGAGGCAGCGGAGCTTCCACTGTCCAAACGAAATGTCTCCAATTTGCTGGGGCTCGGAACTGGGGTGAGCCCTGGCGCGGGATTCGTGCGGCTGAACGGGGTAGGGAAGACGGGAACGCTGTACACGGTCGATGGAACCAATGCCACGGCCGACCCGGAGAGCCGCACGACATCCATGCGCGGAAATTTCGAGCAGATCAATCTCCTGAGTTTGGAGGCTGTCGACCAGGTAGAAACGACCAAGGGTATTCTGCCCGCCGAATACGGCCAGGCGTTGGGCGGCAACGTCAAGCTCATTACGAAATCCGGCACCAATTCCTGGCATGGAGGCGCATTCGAAAATTTCCAATCCGACAATCTGAACGCGCGCTTGCAATTTCTGAGTACGAAGCCAAATGCCGTGTTCAATCAGTTCGGAGGTTCCGTTGGAGGGCCGATCAAACGCGATCGACTCTTCTTTTTTGCGGACTACGAAGGCTACAGACAGTCGGTGACGCAAGTAGTAAGCGGCACAGTGCCGACCGCTAGTTTTCGGAACCAGATTACTACTGCCGTTCCGGCGTATTCGGTGCCTCTAGAGGTTACTCCGCTGCCGAATCAGAGCGTTGCGCCGGGCGCCGATACAGGACTCTACATAATCGGGCGCGCGCAAACGGCCAATGATAACCATGTGGACGTGAAAGGCGACTTTCGCCTGACGAACATGAGCAATCTTGCGCTGACCTACTCGCGCGGGCGACCGGTGCTCACCACGCCTCGCATCTTTATCGATGGCGCCAACGATCAAACGTATCACGGGTTCACGGAACGCGGGACAGCGAGCTACGTATTTGGGCGGGCGTCCTGGACGTCGGAAACGCGCTTTGGATACAACCTCAACGACATGGATCGCACCGACGCGTATTTAAAGGTGGGCATCCCGGATATACTTCCGCTCGGCGGTAGAGCGCCGCAGCTATCTTACTCAGGATTTTCAACGCCCGGAGCAGAGTTGTGGTTGGAAGAAGGACGAACCTGGAGCCTGGAAGAGAAGTATGCCAAGTTTGTCGGCAAGCACAGCGTAAAGTTCGGCGCCAGCTATATGCGGTTCGGAGTATTTCGAAATAACCCCCAGAATCCGACGATCAATTACAGTAACAAGGCGGATCTTCTTTCGGATACGCCGAGCTCTCTCAACATTACATTTGGAAATGGAAGTTACAACGGAGCGAACTGGGTTTTCGGCGCTTTTCTGCAGGACAACTGGCGAGCGACCAGCCGGTTAACACTGAATTTCGGAATTCGCTACGATTACAACTCTACGTATATCGCGCATCCGCGCGATCCTTCGCAGGATTTTGGACTGTATAACCTGAACGGACTCATCGATTCCTCGTTTCACTTTGGACCGGTGCGAAGCCCGGACGATCCCTACAATCCGGATGCGGGGGTGAATCTTGCGCCGCGCTTCGGATTCAGCTACGATCTCACGGGCAAGAGCACCACCACGATCCGCGGCGGATATGGAGCGATGTTCAGTCCGGTTGCGCTAGGCGTCTTCAGCGGTGCGGTGGGCGCGAAATATCTACCATTCCGCACGATTCTGAGCAGGCAGGATGGAATTGTCAACAATCTGCATTTCCCGGTCTATAACGATACGGTTGCGGCAATTTTAGTGCCGCAGCAGCAAGTTCGTCCGACGGTGGTCATCGATCCAAACCTTCAGATGCCGTATGTGCTGGCGTCCTATTTCGGTGTCCAGCATTCGTTGACCTCGTCGCTGGTACTGGAATCGGCGTACGTGGGAAATCGCGGCGTAAAGTTTCCGATCAACCGCACATACAATTTCCCGAATCGCGTCACCGGTGTACGTCCGAATTCCGACCTGTCGCAAGGCTACTATCTGGACAATTCGGCAACCAGTTGGTATCACTCCTGGCAGACGTCGCTGCGGAAGCGGTTTACCAGGAATTTCAACTTCGCCGTGCGGTACACATGGTCCAAGCAACTGGCCACTGATAGCGGTGACATCGGCGCTTACTATCAAAACGACGCCAACGTGCGCGCGCAGGATTTCTTCAATTTGCGCCGCGAGTGGGGGCCGGCCGATGGAGACACGACCCATTATTTTTCAGCCGACTGGGTTTATCAGTTGCCGGCACTTACTTCCCTGCACAGCTCCGTGCTTAAGCATGTGTTAGGAGGCTGGCAGTTTTCCGGAATCGTTAGCGCCGCAACCGGGCAGCCGATCATTATCACTGAACAGACAGGAGAAAATATCAGCCGACCTGACTATGTCTCCGGAAACCCGATTAATTCCGACTACTCGCAGACGTTGCATTATCTCAATCCGGCGGCGTTTCTGGCGGTTCCGATAAGTGCAGCATCGAGTCTACCTATTCGACCTGGCAATCTTGGACGCGGCGCAATTCGCGGCCCGGGTTTCTGGAACGTGGATCTATCGCTCGGCAAGAACTTCCGGTTCAGCGAGACGGTGCAGCTTCAGATCCGGATGGACGCCTTCAACGCGTTCAATCATACAAGTTTTTCGAGCTACGCCTCTACAGATATCACCAACTCCTCATTTGGCCGTTTTACCAATACAAGGGGAGCGCGTGTGGCGCAGCTTAATGCGCGGCTGAGCTTTTAGTCAAGGCGGCGGTTCAGGAGAATTCCCAACCGCGGCACTTATCGATCTCGCGGCGGCTGCGGTTGATGTACGGCCGCAGCTCCTCGAGGCCGTACTGGCGCGCTACTTCGCGCGCGCTGATGCCGGGCCGCTTGGCGCTCAGGACGAACCAGCCTTCCATGGGGAGCCATTTCTCCTGCTCCACATCCGCGCCGCGCTCGCTTAAAAGCTTGTCGAGTTTCTTACCGCGATTCAGGTCCTGATGAAAGATGCACCGGTCGAGATCGAGGACAACGCGAGTTACGTTCGCGTTGTTGGAATGATTCGCGTGGTCGTGTACTAACAGTTCTCCGTCAATATCGTAAACAAGACAATCCGGGACCCAGGTGCTCGAGACGATGTAGTAGTTGTAAGCGATCGCCCGCGCCTGGAGGGACCTTCCGGCCGAATAGGCGCTCGGCCAGATCACTAATTCCGCTCCCTGATCGGACAGGTGCTGCCAAAGCGGCGCCCAATTCACATCGAAGCAAATGGCCAGTCCGACGCGACCGAAGTCGGTTTGATAAACGCGAACGGCTTCGCCCGGGTGAACCGGCGGATCGAGTACGCACTCGGCTTGCCACACGGGATAGATTTTGTCGTAAACCGTTGCGACCTTACCCGCGCGATCCAGCAGGACGGCCGAGTTGTAACGGCGGCCAGCCGTCCTTCGATCGATCGGGCAGACGATGTACGTCTTGTGTTTTCGCGCCAGCTCGGCGGCGGCGTGCACCGTGGGACCCTCCATATCTTCGCCACTTTGCGCATTCAGCCCGCGGCACGTTTCGGGTAGCGCGATGAGATCGGCGCCGTTTGCTCCTTCTTTGTCGACCAGCGAAACGATGGTGTCGAGACTCATTCCTGGATGGAAGCCGATGCTGACAACACGTACCGGCCGTGCAGCGAAGCGGGTGACGCCTTCGGAACGGGCCTGGAAGCCTGTGGATAGAGCGCCGAGCGCGAGGGCTGAATTGTTTAGAAAGCTGCGTCTCTTCATGGACGGACTCCTGTCGATATCCAGCATACCTTCGAAAAAGCGACTTGACAAAGGCAGCCCGATTAGCCGATAAATGAAGCTGTCGAAAGTAGACATGTCGAAACAACAACAAGAAGAAGTTCCGTACGGGACCTTGGATCTCCTGATTCTCAAAACTCTCGAGAGCATGGGCAAGCTTCACGGCTATGCGATTGCACGGCGGATTGAGCAGGTCTCCGGCGATTCTCTGCAGCTAAGCCAGGGCTCGATTTATCCCGCTTTAATCCGCCTCGAGCAGGAAGGCTGGATTTCGACCGATTGGGGGATTTCGGAGACAAATCGGAAAGTCAAATTCTACTCGCTCACCAAGGCGGGAAGAAAACAGCTTCTTATCGAGGTGGCGAATTGGGAGAAATCGACCGCGCTGGTGGCGCGATTTCTGGAGCCCTCGACATGAGTGTTCGGCGCGCACTCGCACGGCTGTTTGCCATTGCCGGTGGCCGGACGCGGCTCGACCGCGAGTTGGAGAGTGAAGTTCGCGCCCACCTGGAACTGGCGGAAGCCGACGCTCTAGCGCGCGGCTTGTCCGGAGAAGAAGCACGCCGGGAAGCGCGCCGGAAGTTTGGAGGCATTGAACAGATGAAAGAAATGCATCGCGATCGCCGCGGTGTTTCCTGGATCGAAACGCTCATCAGAGACTTTCGCCACGGGCTGGCTTCTCTGCGACGTGCGCCCGGTTTCAGCGTCATCGTAGTAGCGGTGCTGGCGCTGGGAATTGGCGGAACAGTGGCGATGTTCAGCGTAGTAGACGCCGTTCTTCTGCGGCCTCTTCCATTCCCGGAAGCCGGCCGCATCGTTCGCATCTGGGAGGCGCCACGGCCTGGCGCGGTGAACGCCACTGCGGCTCCGCAGTTTCTTGCATGGAAACGCCTCAGCTCCGACTTTGAAGCTATGTCCGCCGAACAGCAAGTCTCTGCCACTCTCAACGATTCAGACGGACCGGTGCGGCTTGCGGGCAAGGAGGTGAGCGCAGCCTATTTTCAGGTGTTTCGCACGGCGGCGCAAATCGGCCGGACATTTACATCTGGGGAAGATCAGCCCGGCTCCGCACCCGCAGTTGTCCTCAGCAATGCGACCTGGCAAACATATTTTGGAAGCGATCCCCGTATTCTGGAACGGAACGTTAGGCTGGATGGGATTCCTTGCCAGGTAATCGGCGTTCTGCCAGCGGGCGTTTTTGACCGCGATCAGACGGAATTCTGGAAACCGCTCGTATTTACTCCTGCGCAACTATCCAGCCAGACGCATTGGCTCACCGTATACGGACGATTGCGGGCGGGCGTAACCCTCGCGCAAGCACGAGAGCGACTGGAGGCGATCTATGCGGCAACACTCGAGACGGCGCCGCTTGAAGAACGTAAAGGAGCAATCGCGATAGCGCCACTCGCGCAACTGCTGGTAGGTGGGAGTCTCGAGCGTTCCATTCTGGTAGCGTTCGGCGCAGTGTCGCTCGTTCTATTGATTGCCTGCGCGAACGTAGCGAATTTGTTGTTTGCTCAGGGTGCTCCGCGGCGGACGGTATTGGCGGTCCGAGCCGCGCTTGGAGCCGGCCGCGGGCGTCTGGTTGCGCAGCTACTGACGGAAAGCCTGGCATTGTGCGTCTTGGGAGGCGCCACGGGTGTGGGTTGCGCCTATCTGCTTCTCCATCTGGCGGCGCCATGGCTGGCGCAA
>Ga0157374_10003691_pt1 | contig 12871 bp, 8 predicted proteins | sample M25metaG_FD_115308 | JGI IMG/M metagenome (GOLD analysis project Ga0157374, IMG submission 115308) | Miscanthus rhizosphere microbial communities from Kellogg Biological Station, Michigan, USA - M2-5 metaG | ecosystem: Host-associated > Plants > Roots > Rhizosphere > Soil | place: USA: Michigan...
AGGTCCTGCAGGATGTAGTGATAAAATTTGCCGGTGATTCCGGAGACGGAATGCAGTTAACGGGCACTCAGTTCACTAACAACACTGCTTTGCTAGGCATTGACCTTGCCACTTTTCCTGATTTTCCGGCCGAAATACGTGCCCCCCAGGGAACCCTGCCTGGTGTAAGTGGTTATCAATTGCGGTTTTCGAGTGACCGGGTTTTTACCCCCGGCGATGAGTGCGATGTACTGGTAGCTATGAATGCCGCTGCGTTGAAGTCGAACCTGAAGGCCCTGAAAAAGGGTGGAAAGATAATAGCCAATACCGATGGTTTTGATATTAAGAACCTGCGCCTGGCCAACTATCCTGATGGCATTAACCCATTGGAAGATGGCAGCCTCGACAATTATGAGGTCATTAAAATGGATGTGACCAAGATGACCCGTGAGGCGCTGAAAGAGATCACCATGGGTACGAAAGAGAAGGACCGTGCCAAGAACATGTTCGTACTGGGTTTTCTGTACTGGATGTATAACCGGGATATGGAGAATACCATCCAGTTCCTGAAAGATAAGTTCGGCAAGAAGCCTGAGATCCTTGAAAGCAACGTGAAGGTGTTACAGGCTGGTTATAATTTCGGCGATACTACTGAAACGTTCACCACCCGCTATATAGTAGAGAAGGCCCGCATGGACACCGGTGAATACCGTTCCATTATGGGTAACCAGGCAGTGGCCTATGGTCTTATTGCCGCTTCACAAAAAAGCGGTTTGCCTTTGTTCCTGGGGACTTATCCCATTACGCCGGCTTCGGATATTTTACATGAACTGAGCCGCCACAAAGGCTTTGGCATAAAAACCTTCCAGGCAGAAGATGAAATTGCCGGTATTTCTTCAGCCATCGGGGCTGCTTATGGCGGCAACCTGGGAGTTACTACTACTTCCGGTCCTGGTATGGCGTTGAAAGGGGAGGCAATGGGCCTGGCTGTGATGCTGGAGATCCCCCTGGTGATCTGCGATATCCAACGCGGAGGCCCTTCAACCGGGTTACCTACCAAAACGGAACAAAGCGATCTGTTACAAGCCTATTATGGCCGTAATGGCGAATGCCCCATGCCGATCGTCTCTGCCAGCACACCAAGTGATTGTTTTGAGGCAGTGTATGAAGCGGTGCGTATTGCGGTACAACATATGACACCGGTGATCTTTCTGAGCGATGGGTATATTGCCAATGGTGCTGAACCCTGGCGTTTCCCCAAGAGCGATGACCTGGCTCCTATACCAGTTAAGTTTAAAACTGAGCTGGGCCATGGCGAAGATAAATTCCAGCCTTATTTGCGTGATGAAAAACTGGTGCGTCCCTGGGCTATTCCGGGCGTGCCTGGTTTGGAACACCGCATTGGTGGTTTGGAAAAACAAAACAATACCGGTAACGTAAGTTACGATCCTGAGAACCACCAGCTGATGGTGAAGATCAGACAGGAGAAAGTTGATAAGATAGCTGATTATATACATGAACAAACATTGGATAGTGGTCCTGAAACCGGTAAGATCCTGGTGCTGGGCTGGGGTAGTACTTATGGTGCTATTAAAAGCGCAGTAGCTGAATTGCAGCAACAGGGCTATGCAGTTAGCCATGCGCATTTACGCTATGTGCGTCCTTTCCCCAAAAACCTGGGCGCAATACTCAAAAACTTTGAGCAGGTGTTGATCCCTGAGATCAATAACGGACAATTGATAAAGATCATTCGTGACCAGTACTTTGTTGATGCAAAAGGCTACAACAAGATCATGGGCGTGCCCATTACCAAAACCGAGTTGGTAATGAAGCTGCAGGAAATGCTGGGCCGCGTGAACTAAAATAATACAAGTAATTAAATGAAAATCCCGTCCTGGGTTAGTAATTGGGACGGGATTTTTTATACTCTCTGGTTTTATATAAACTGTTGTTAACTCTTGGTTTTTGATCTGTTACCTTCCATTTTCTTCTTCATATCGTCGGTCTTGATCTTTCCATTTACTGTATCTGCTTTCATTTTCATATCCCCGTCTTTCAACTTCATATTGCTGTTATCTATTTTAAACTTTTTGTTCCCTTCTTTGATCTTGATCTCGTCTTTATCCATTTTTATTTTATCAGCATTCAGTTTAAAAGCCCCTGCGTCTGATTTGGAAATGAAATTGTTTACTATATATCTACCCTGTCCATACACGGTATCACCGGTATTCATGTCGATATAAAACTCAATGGGCTCGTTGGTAACAACTGAATAGGTTTTTCTTGCCTTGGGATCGTAATACAGATCAACCGGTTCTCCTGTGTTCAGGTTAATGTAGCGGTGAACACTTGAATCGCCCATGCCAGTTGTTGAGGTGTTTGATCTTGTGGGAATGGTATCAATCACAGATTGTTGGTCGGCCACGGCATTCATATCCTTTCTTTCATTGGCAGTATCCTGACAGCTTGCAATAATTAATGCACTGCCAATGAGGGCCATAAAATGTTGGTATGTGTTCATATAGGTTTTTTATATCATAAGCAATAATTATGCAATGGGAAAAGTGATGTGATTATATGGTAAGATGTGGAATAATGGCAACGCTTATAAACGTTAGAACTTCAACGCGTACAATTCCATCGCTGATTCCTTTCCTTTTAGATCAACCAGACCGAGGTTTTCCGATTGCCAGTTCTTTAAATTGGTTTGGGAAACAAAGGCTTTTGAAGTAATTACCTGTTGATTCAATTCGCTGGTTGCGGAACGCAGGCGGGCTGCGGTATTCATGGTATCGCCACTCATGGCCAGGTCTTTTTTAATAACCCCTATTTCACCAATGGTTACTTCACCGGTATGTATACCTGCCCTGAATTCGGGCACCACGCCGTATTGCCTTTTAAAATAGTTCCTGTTGCGTTGCAGTAACCTTTTACATTCCAGCAGTGCCCGCAGGCATTTTCTGTTGGCGTTTTGTTTTTTCACCGTCCAGGAGGCAACTACTTCATCACCTACATACTGGTAGATCTGGCCATCATTTTCCAGCAAGGCTATCGAGATAAAGTAGATAAAGTCGCGAATGAAACGGAAATATTTTTTATGGCCCAGTTGTTCTGCAATGCTGGTAGAGTCAACCAGGTCGACGAAGATAACCGTGCGTTTTTCAATTTTGGGTGTTAAATACCGGCCGGCCAGGATGTCGCAAAAAACACCGGGGGAATATTTTTCATTTACCTCGATGAACAGGATGGTAACCAGGAACGTGATAAGCCAGCGGATCCATTGGCTTACGAAAAGACCAAACTGAAATGTTTTATAGTAATGATGGCCCAACTCGGTATTGAGCGGTTCCTTTTCAATTAACCAGATATAGGTAAAGTGTAAAATATAGTTCAATATGAAAGCAGCAGCTACCAACAGAACGCATTTTACGAGCAGGCTTAACCACAGCGGAAGATTTCTTACCAGATGTTTTAGCTGGTAAATAAGCAGATAGGCAATCGTAAGGCAGATCAAAAAAACCAGCCCGGTGCGTAACAACAATACGGCCGAGGTATGCATGTCGAACGGCTGTTCAGCCTCATCCATATGGTCGCGAAAGAATTTATACAAATAAACGCCCGTGTCTACGATGGTCCAGAATAAACCGGTCATCAGCATCAGCTTTATGCGGTACCTGCTGATGGCGCCTAGTTTTAGCACTATATGATGACCAAAAGCTTTCATATCATGAACTGTATGGTGAAACGGATGATGAATTTATTACTGGTTGCGCGGGCGTATGCACCGAAATCGCAATTATAAAGGCAATTACCGAAAGAAATAATCCGATCGTAAATACGGTATAGGCCAGCCTGATGAGTTTGTATTTACGGGCCAGTACAACGCCCAGTTGGTGAATATCCATAATTAATGAGCTGTATAAATAATCGGGATCGCGCATCATGGTATTCATGGCCCACTTGTACTCGCTCAATTCTGATCTGTAAAAATTGCCAAAGAACAACAGGTTGGTGTTTTTATGAAGAATGTCTTCCCGGCTGAAACTTCCTGTAGAAACTTTGGGCCGGGTAGCCATAATCGCAATAAGAATGGTAGTGAGTGAAGAGGCCAGGAATAAAAATGTAGGAATGGTTAAATGCCTTTCTACTTCTATACGGCGGATGAGCACAGACAGGATCACTGAAATAATAATGGCATTCACGCTGATCAGGATACTGGCTTTTCCATCGGCCATTCTGCTCAGTTCCAGATGATTTCCCGAGGTTAACCGTAACATGGTTTGAATGCCTCTGCCAACCAATGAATTCTTTTGTTTGGCTACGGGGTCTTTTGTTTTTTCGGGCAGCAATAAGGTCTCGCTTACATTGAGGCCTTCAATATCTTTATTTATTTTTTTATTGAGCTTACGCATGTTCTTGTCCTTTCCCTTTTGCAACAGGCCAATACAATAGGATGTATAGAACTGGTGTTTCTCCAGCAGATCAAGGCTGTTTCTTTCCCAGTCCATTACCATGGTATTCATATTGCGCAGGATCAATTCCTTCTTCATGGCTTTGTTGGTTTCCTTAAATTCAGGCAGGCCAAAATGATAAGTATCTGCATCGCAAATGATCTGTTCCTGTAAGGTCTTAGGTGTTGGAGGAAATTTGGTGATGCGAATAAGTGCGGCAATTTTATTGACCATTTCTCCATCATCGGTTTTCGATAGCAGGTATTCTGTCATCAGGGCCACGCTTTTTTCTTCGTGGTTGCTTGGGTCACTTATGAGGTGACCGGTATCATGAAACCAGGCTGCTATAAATAATTCGAGCAGCTCCTTGTCGGGCATTTTGTAGTGAGCTGCAATTTCATGTGCATGCTCTACAACGTTTTGTGTGTGTTGCAGGTTATGGAACACCAGGTTGGCGTGGTTATGTTGTTTAAACAGCGCCCTTACATAACTTTCTGTGTCCAATAGCAGCGCATTATAGGTTGACATACGAATAGAATTAAAATGTTAAGTTCAATTTGGTGCCCAGGGTGAAATTCACGATGTGCTCTTCTTTTGAAAAACCTACGGTAGCAGACACCAGCACCATATTATAAGGCACGTAATAAAAGCCTCCTCCATATGCATAATGCCATTGGTGGCTCTCTTCGCCCTTTAACCAAACCCGGCCCACATCGTTAAATGCCACCAGCCCAAACTGACCAGGCAGCACATACGATTTGCTATCGAACAGTTTTACGCGAAACTCCAGGCTGCCATAGGCCAGGGAGTTACCGGAGAACCGGTTCTTTCTGAAACCGCGTAAATAGTTATTGGCGCCCAGCGTAAGCGCCTGAAAATATTCCAGGGTGTTACTGTAAATGTGACCACCGCCTAACCGTAGAACGGTTACCCATTTTGCCGGAAAGCTCATGCTCGCATAAACGGTCATTTCTGATTCCAGCTTGGTGAGGGGTGAACTGTTTTTATTAAGCGGTTGCAATTGGGTAAAGGTGGTAAGCCAGTTGATACCCCGGGTAGGGAATAATTCATTGTTCAGGTTGTTGATGAGGAACCCGGCTTTACCGCCTGCATAGGCTTTTACTCCATACACGTCGTTTGAATCGAGCCCAACATGCGAAGGTTTACCCAGGATATAATTTTCGTTGTTTTTCTGATCGTTCCAGTAACGATATATAGATGGGCCGGCAAATACGCTGAATACAGAAGCTACTTTATACCTGAATAAAAAGTCGCCGGCTATGTCTTTGTATCGCGCGCGGTAAAATTTTATACTTGAATCCTTATTGACCTTTGTATTGTTACCAAAGCCAAAGAAATTGCCCAGGGCCGGGTTCATTACTTCAGCATTGATCACTACATCTGTTTTGGGCAGTATATCCACAAACAATGCCCTGTATTTTATCTGCATGGCTTTTTGACCTACTGCAAACAATACCGAAAGCCTTTGATCGGAAGAGTAGGGGGCTTTGCGGAAAGCATATTTGCGATACCATAAGCCAAAGCCGGCCATAAAGCCGTCATCGACATTGTAGCCAAGGTTGATGCGGGGGAAATGGAAGATGTTGTACTGGTATTGATCGGTAAAATCATATTCATTCACATTCGTTTGGCTGCTGAAGCGGTTTCGGGTAAACCTTCCTTTATCAACATAGTTCTTTTCTGTAGTAAGATCGTACAGGTAATTTTTAATATTACCATTTATATGGAAGGTGTCATCGCCTTTACCGCCGATCACTCTTAAAAATGTTTTGTTGGATACATTGGCCGAGATATCGAATTTATCGTTTCCGCGCAAGCCGTATAAGCGGATCTCTTTTGTTTTATTGGGATTGAACAGGCGGTCGTACATCACAAATCCTGAATCTTTTCCTTCATGCGCCAGCACCTGCACGCGTACATTTTTTCCTTCGTTGAATACTTTAAATAATTCTGTTTTGTTACTGCCCAGTACGGTTACCTGTTTGGCCAGGAAATCGTAATACTTCATTGATTTTACTCCCAGGTCGTTGCGGCGGCTGATGAGTTTATCAGTGATTACTTTACCATCAAGGGCATAGATCTCCGGCGGCATTTGTTTCACTGCCTTTTGAATAGCAGTGTCGGTCATTTGCCGTCTGAAAACAGTGGTCACTGAATCCCATTCTTTGCTATCAAGATCATTCAGGAACAGGCGGTCAAAATCTTTTGCTACGGCAGACAGGTGGTTTATATCCGGGATCTTATATTTCAATCCTTTCAGGAAGGGCAGCCGTTTACGGGAGATATAAGCTATTAATAAACCATCTGAATGAAAGAAAGCCTGGTCGCGGTCTTTGGGAATGGGGTAAAATAATTTACCCCGGCCGGTATCGCGAATGCCCCATTTAAATTGATCCATATGGCGGTCCCAGTCGGCAATCAGGATATCGAGCAGGCGGGCTTTTAATACTTCCGTTTGTATAACGCGTTTATTGTTGTCTTCCGTCATTTCATTGAAGACAGTTATGGAACCCTTGGTATCGGTGCCATCCCAGCTGGCATCTTTGGGTTCCAGCATACAAACCTTATTGGCAAACAAGGGCCGGTAAACGCCAAAGGCCAGGTCGTCGGGCACCAGGAAGAATTGTGGCGTGGCATGCGCTATATGCGCCGAAGCGGCCAGTGAGGCAATTGGTAAGGGCGCATAAGGCTGGGCAGCCGAGATCATATCCTGCACAATTTCTGACGCCATGGTGTTGCGCAGGTTTTCGGGCAGGGCATCTTCGGGGTCTTTTTCTACGGTGCGTAAGGCCCATTCCTTCCCATTTTTATCTTCGAGCGTCAGCGATTTGGTTTGTTTACCACCACCCATACTCTTGATCTTGAATCCACCATGTTCCTCTTTAAGCCGGAATACTTTCAGTTTCACTGGTTGTCCCCATACATCGCGATAATTGTTGCCTAGTACCAACCTTTTCAGATCTGACGCCTTTTTTTTATAACGCAAACCTGCAGCGGCTTCATAATAATCGGTGTAGGGTGGTATTTGTAATTTAGCGGTGTCTTCCTTGAGTGTGGGCGGTTTTGAAAAGTCGATGATGTTTTTTGAATAGGTTTCTTTGGTTGTTTCAGAGTCAATATCTACCGTGTAGAATTTGCAGGTTACCGTTTTATTTTTTGAGATCTCCAGTACGGCAAAACCCAATGAGTCGCCATTTATATACAGGGAGTTTTTACTTTTTTCAGCCCGGCTGGTGTGGCAACCTGCCCCACTTACAATATAGTAATGGCTGGTATCTTTCAGCAGTTGTAAACTATGGTCGTGACCGGTTGCGTAGATAATGTTGGGATGTAATCTTGTTTCGGCCCTGATCATATTCACCATATTGGTGTAAGCGGGGTAGCTGATATCCTGCGGACTGCCAAATACGCTGCGGCTGATGGGATAAATGGAACCTAATACCGGCAAGGGGATCCACAGGTTCTTTTTCATGTCGGTAAAGGGAAAGATGTGTTGTTTTAAACCATAGTACCCACCATGTACGCCATTGCTCATAAAGGGATGGTGGCAGGCCATGATCACCAGCTTGTTGTAATTTTTTCGCAACATATCAGACAGCTGGATCATGAATTCGTTCTGGGTTTTACAGGGGCAATCCCATTCAACTCCGGGTTTATCATTCTGGTGCAGGAACCACTGGCTGTCGAAAACGATCATGACCACATCTTTACTGATCTCCACTTCTACCGGTCCGGGGCAACCTTCCTTTGGAATGAACTCAACGTTTTTTTCTTTCATCACATTTACATAGGCTTCCTGGCGTAACAGGCTTTCCCAGCCATAGTCGCGGCCATTGGCCCAGTCGTGGTTACCGGGGATCATATAAACATGAGCGGCCGTATTGGCGGCTACATTCATTTGCGAATCGAGCACCGATCTTGATACATTGTAATTCCTGTTGCCTTCATCGGGCAGGCCAAATTGATACAGGTTGTCACCCAGGTAAACGATGGTTGTTTTTTTATCGGGATGCAGGTATTTTTTTATCGCTGAAGCAACCGGATGTTTGCCATTGACCAATGCACCGGCATCACCAACTAAAATAATCCGTGAGGCTACCGAGTCATTTGTTTGAGCTGAAAGTACATGGCCAATTAAAACCATAAAAAGAGCAAACAGGTACTTCATGATTTCGCTTTCTTGTTATATTTAAAAAATAGGATGTTAGCTACGCCGCTTTTTGCCGATTCGTTTGAAATAAGCATATCCCCCTGTGGGGTAAAAGTAATTCCTTCCGGTTGTTTAAAAAGCCCTTCATCCAGCGGATAGACTTGTTTGGGGTTGCCCTTACGGTCGGCTATCACTAACAGCTTATTGATCGACGATAGAATGAACAACTCGTCTGTAACGGGGTTAATAGCTGCGGCAGAGGGTTTGAACTTCATTTTTTTTTCGCCTATCATGCTGGCAATAGCCGTTACATTGATAGAAGCCGAATCGTCGAAACGTTTGTTAAGCAGGTTGAAATGGAAAGCGGTCAATGCTTTCTTTTTATCACTCTCACAGTCCTTGCAGATCATTGTGAGTTTAAACAGGTGCGGATCATAGTACAGGATCTCAAATTCATTACCCTTAGCTGGAAATTCTTCCTGCTGTGACAGGATCTGGTTATGGTCGTCGAAAGTGAAGGCGGTTATATCGCCATCGCTTTGCAATACATAAAAAACCTTGTCAACCATTACCAGATCTTCATAATCACCATCGCCCGAAAACTTCCATTTTCGAATTGGTTTACCTGCAGTTAAAGGTACCTTATACAGCCAGCCGAATTCATCGCCCACAGCAAACACGCTGGTATCTTTTGCATAAAAGGCCAGCCCTGAGATCTCATCCAGTTCTACTGGTAATTTTAATAAGAAAGGTTTGTTGAGGTCGTAGCCATCGGGACTTTTATATGCAGGGTCGCCATTGGCTGATGAAGTGCAATGGCTGTTGATGAAAGCAATGAACAAGCATAATACGAATGCGGATCTGTAAAGCATATAAAATTGAATGGCTCACCAGTTATGTTTCAAAATCTAGTGCCATGGATTGTTGGTAGGAAGGGGGAGTTGTATATCAATAGCCTTTTATATATGGTGTAGAAATTCGTCTACAATGGGAAAAGTTGATAGGGTTAACAGGTTAACAGGTTAACAGGTTGACAAGGTTGACTGCTTACCCGGAGAACCACTGATTATCAATTCTTTTCTTTTAAAACAATTGAAAAATCAGTTCTTCTTTTTCAATTATCACGTTCTGAAATTGAATTATCTGGTCAGGAAATTCAAAAGAATGAGCTTCCGATTGAAAAGAACGATCAATCTTTTAAATCAAATGGCTGCCCAGTTCAATAGAATACTCTTTCCTTTTAATTGAACGTTCTTCCAATTCAATTATCAGATCGTGAAATTCAATTACCAAGTCAGGAAATTTACCTATCAGGTTCTGAAATTCAATGGAAATGGCTTCCAATTAAACCAAACGATCAATCTTTTAAATCAAACGCCTATCCAGCTCAACGGAACAGTTATTCCATTAAATTGAACGTACTCCCAATTCAATTGCAGACACTGTTGGTTGAATTACCTGGTCTGTTAATTCAATTTCAGACCTCGAAATTCTATTGGTCAGTGTTACTTCTTCGGTATAACTTCTTTCTGATAATACTTACAAACCGATGTAATGCCGCATTTATCGCATTTGGGATTGCGGGCAACACAAACGTAGCGGCCATGTAAAATAAGCCAGTGGTGGGCAATATGCACCAGTTCTTTGGGAATGTTTGCTATGAGTTGCTTTTCGGCAGCCAAAGGCGTTTTGGCGTTCAGGGTGAGGCCAATGCGTGCTGCTACCCGGAAGACGTGGGTGTCTACCGCCATGTTGGGCTGCTGGTCAACTACCGAGGTAATGACATTAGCTGTTTTTCTGCCTACGCCAGGGAGCGTAACCAGTTCATCTACAGTGAGTGGGACTTCGCCATTAAACTCCGTCTGGAGCTTTTGGGCCATCCCAATCAGGTGTTTGGTTTTGTTGTTGGGGTATGAGATGCTTCTTATTAACGGGAACAGTTCATCAAAAGTGGCTTTTGACAAACTGTCCGCGTCCGGGTATTTCTCAAAAATAGCCGGTGTAGTCATGTTAACCCGCTTGTCGGTACACTGTGCCGACAATATTACCGCCACCAGTAACTGGTAGGGATTATCATACAGCAACTCAGTTTCCGCATCGGGTGCATGATGCAAAAAATAGTCGATTACGTACTGGTAACGTTGTTTTCTTGTCATTCTTTCACTTAGAATGACTGCGAAATTAAGGGAGTGGATTAATGTAGCCCAATGATTGTTACATTATTGGGGGTACTTGTTTTCTGCCGGAAGCTTTAAGCAGTTGCAGTAGCCGTTTCACGGGCGTATTGCAAGATGTTCATAATAACTTCTGTTCTGGGAGATTCAACGATCTTGTCCAGGTTTCGGGCAGAGGCTTTCAATACCTCTAATTTTTCGCGAAGCGTCCAGTCTTCCTCTAATGCGGCTTCAATAGCGGCATTCATTGCCGGCGAGGTTTCTTTGTACAAATAGCGTAAAAGGTCCTCCGGTGTAAAGAGAATAGTCATAGGCAAACCATTTATGTCCTTATAAAAATTCCGAAAGAGTCAATTTCGGAGTCCGTCCGTGTTATAAAACGATATTAGGTTTCTCTTATTGTGCAGGAGATTGGATAGGAATGCGAGAATTCGATGACAATATATAAAAAGGCGGTGAATGATGCAATAGGAGGACCGAAACTACTTATTCAGGTGATATGAACAAATCTTCATTGTCCTTTTTCATGAGGTATTTTTCGCGGGCGTATTTTTCGAGCTTTTCGGGGCTTTGCTTAAGACCTTCCAGCTCTTTTTTGGTGGTATCTATCTGTTGGAGGTAGTAATCCCGGCTTTGTTCCAGCTGTTTCAGCTCGTTGCGGTACTTGAAGTGGGTGGTAATAATATCGCGGTCGTCGAAGAACAGCAGCCATACTGCAAACACCAGGGTGGTGAGGAAGTATTTGTTCTTCAGCCAGGCAGGGACCGGTATGTTCTTAAGAAGTTTCATCTTTTATAAGGCCGGGGATCAGGAACCAAGACCGCTTGTGCCTTGATTCCTTGCCCCTTTGCCTTTATAGCTTATTTACCAAATTTAATTCTTCCTTTTGGATAAATCGCATTTTCGCCCAGGGCTTCTTCAATACGAAGCAGCTGGTTGTATTTAGCCAACCGGTCGCTACGGCTTGCAGAGCCGGTTTTGATCTGTCCGCAGTTTAAGGCTACGGCCAGGTCAGCGATGGTAGTATCTTCGGTCTCACCACTGCGATGGCTCATAATAGATGTATAACCATTTGTTTGCGCCAGTTGTACGGCATTGATGGTTTCGGTAACAGTACCAATCTGGTTCACTTTAACCAGGATGCTGTTGGCAATGCCTTTGTCGATACCTTCCTGCAGGCGTTTAACATTGGTTACAAACAGGTCGTCACCTACCAGCTGGCATTTGCTGCCGATGGCTTCGGTTAATTTCTTCCAGCCATTCCAATCGTCTTCGGCCATACCGTCTTCGATGGAAACGATGGGGTATTTTTTAACCCATTCAGCCCAATAAGCCACCATTTCATCGCTGCTGATGGTTTTGTTTGAGCTTTTGTAGAACTTATAGGTGTTGCTTTTTTCGTCGTACATTTCTGTGCTGGCAGCGTCCATAGCAATGCCAATTTGATCACCAGCTTTGTAACCGGCTGATTCAATAGCCGCTAAAACGGTCTCAATAGCCTCTTCCGGGCTTTGGATATCAGGAGCGTAACCACCTTCGTCACCTACGTTGGTGCCGTAACCTTTCTTTTTCAGAATAGATTTCAGGTGGTGGAAGATCTCAACGCCCCAACGCAGACCTTCGCTGAAAGAAGGAGCGCCGATGGGAACGATCATAAATTCCTGAAAATCAATTTTATTATCTGCGTGTACACCGCCGTTCAGGATGTTCATCAGGGGCATTGGTAATACAGTGGCATTAACACCGCCCAGGTAACGGTACAAAGGCAGGTTGGTTTCTTCAGCAGCTGCTTTGGCAACCGCCATAGAAACGGCCAGGGTAGCATTAGCACCCAGTTTGGCCTTGTTTTCAGTACCGTCGATCTTGATCAGCAGGTCGTCGATGTAGGCTTGTTTTACTACTTCAATACCAATCAACTGGTCGGCAATAATGTCATTTACATTTTTTACTGCCTGCAAAACGCCTTTACCCATATAGGTTTTCTTGTCGCCGTCGCGCAGTTCAACCGCTTCGTGTTTACCGGTAGAAGCACCACTGGGAACGGCTGCTCTTCCCAAAAATCCGTTGTCAGTAACTACATCTACTTCAACTGTGGG
>Ga0157374_10003692_pt1 | contig 12870 bp, 9 predicted proteins | sample M25metaG_FD_115308 | JGI IMG/M metagenome (GOLD analysis project Ga0157374, IMG submission 115308) | Miscanthus rhizosphere microbial communities from Kellogg Biological Station, Michigan, USA - M2-5 metaG | ecosystem: Host-associated > Plants > Roots > Rhizosphere > Soil | place: USA: Michigan...
ATCGAGCGACAGCACCGGATCCACACTGTCGACCAGGATATCGAGCAGAGATTGCGGCAACCACAACTCGCCGGCCTCGCCATCGAGGCGCAGCGTCACCCGATGGCTCACGTCGAGACGCCGATCCGGCGGCCACGCGGCGACGATGCTTGTTCGTCGTCCGCCAATCGTCGCCGCCAAGGCCGGGCGTCGACGATACACGGCGTTGAACGCCTGCACATGCGACGGTGCGATCAGCGGAAAAGAAAGCTCACGCGCTGCAGGCTGAGCGATTTCGGCGCTGTCAGCGAGAGCGTCCCCGTTTGGCGTGTCGGCACTGGCGCGCGAAGTCGTGTCAATGGCGCCACCCAGGCCGACGCTCAGCGGGGCATCGAGGATGGATCGAAGAGCGGCCTCGGTCGGCTCGACCGTGGTGTCGGTGGGTGCCGCGACCGTCTCGGTTGTCGCGCCAGCGGCGTCGGTTGGCTCTTCGGCGAGGCTGGCTGGAGTCGCAGCGACGTCGGGTGGCTCCACGGTGGTGGGGCTGGCGGGCTCCGCTGGGGTATCGGTCAGTGCTTCCACTGTCTCGGCCGGCGCTGAGGCGGGCAACGTTGTCTCGCCCGCTGTCTCGGTTGGCGCCAATGCGGTGTCGATCGGCTCGACCGCGGTGTCGGCTGACTCTACGGCAGAATTGGCTGCGGTCGCAGCGGCGCCGGGTGGCTCCGCAGTGAGGCTGGCTGGCTCCGCTGGGGTGTCGGTCAGTGCTCCCACAGTGTCGGCTGGCGCAGCGGCGGCCACTTCTGTCTCGCCGGCAGTCTCGGTTGATGCCAATGCGGTGCCGATCGACTTGACCGCGGTGTCGGTTGGCTCCCCGGCAGAGTCGGCCAGCGCCGCAGCGGCGTCGACTGGCAGGCCACCAGGAATGGATGGTGGTTCCGAGAGGCCCTGCACCTGATGCTGGGCGCGGGGAGCGCGCAGAGCGTCGGGGAAATTACTGTCTCGTGTTTCCGATCGAGGAAACAAGAACCAGGCCAGAGCAGCGAGTTGCAATGCGATCGGCACCATGAATGCCATCGCATAGGCGGTCGCTGACGTTTGACCTGATGCCGCCTGCGGCCATATCGCGACGACGCTACCAACGGCCGACTGGATCAAAAAGGTGGCAACATACTGCAATACGCCGACGCTCGCGCAGGCGCGAGCCGCATAGGCTTGCGGAAAATGTGCCAGCAGCACCACGAAGGGCAGCAAGGCTGCGGCGCCAGCCACCAACGCGCCCCAGACGATAGAGGACGGCAATCCGATTCCGACCACCGCGGCGAGCTGGATGCAGCCGCCGAGCGCGACAGCGCCTACAAAGACGCTTGCAGCCGACAGGCCCTTTCGAACACCCCAGTCGGCGAGCGCCCCCCAGACCAGCGCACCAACGGTCTGGCCCACCGCGATGAGGGTGATGTGGGTGATGATGGCGGTGAGCTTGACCCCATTCGCAGCAAGCCAACCTGCAACCCATTGGCCCTGGATCGCCCATACCGTCCCGACCACAATCGCAGCGAGCGGCACAAATCGTCGAAAGATCGGGTCGCGCAGGACGAATGGCAGGCCGTGGTCTTGATCCGGCACATCGCCGGTGACGCTTGCTGGTGTAGGAACCAGCAGCACGGCCAGGATGGCGCAGAGCGCCGCCATGGCGGCCAACACCATGAACAGCGACCGCCATTCGTTCGCGTAGGCGAAGAGTGGACCGGCCATCGCAAGCGCGCCGAGCCCTGCGACCGTGACGAGGCCCCCCGTCACCAGGCCGAGACGTTCACGCGGAAACCATGTGGCGATCGCCTTCAGCGCGGTGAGGAGCGCCGCGGCAGCGCCCGCGCCGATCAGCGCACGGCCAATCATGAGGCCAAAGGATCCCGTGGACACGCTGAATATCAATGCGCCGAGGGCCGTCACAGCCATCATCACGGACTGGACGGCACGCGGCCCAAAGCGATCGATCGCGATGCCGGACGGCAGCAGGCAGACCGCGAAAGCTACCGGAAATGCGGCTGTCAGCATTCCCAGCGTGCCCCTGCCGATCGCCGGATCGGTCATCAGATCGTCGGCAATGAGCGGATCTATTCTCTGAAACAGAACCGACAAAAAGTATCCGAAGGCAAGCGGAAGAAATCCCACCAAAATCCGGAGCAAAGAAATGCGATCGCCTTTGATTTCAACCCGTGTTGCCATGCAGTACTAGCTTCCAGGACGGCCAAAACCTCACCATGAGGCGCATTCCGGTGAAGGCGACCATGGATTCCGACGCATGGCGACCATTTGATCCGGTCGATGTCAAGCGTCGGGTGGCGCCCGGTTGCGGCGCGGCAACAACCGGCAGGTTGTCGTCGAGCAGCCGCCGGACAAGGACGGTGGCTACACTTGGCTGGATGTGAGCGTGGTGACTTTCATCACGCTCCTAATTGATGCTGGAGCATAGTCATTTGCGAGAACCGGTTCCGCTTCTCGGGGATCATGGCTTCGGCGCGGCTTGCCAGCGGGACGCGACGGACCGTTGGCGCGGCAGGCCGCGCTCTTGCGCGCAGGTCAACTCATGATCGTGCCGAGGGCCTTGGCGCGCGCCTTGGCATCACTGATGGCGCGGATCGCAGTCGCGCGCGCGAGCAATTTCTTCGCTTCGTTTGCCGATAATCCCTTGGGTGCTGTGGCACGCCCTTCGTCGACCAGCCCAAGCAGGCCGTACACAATCATCAAATTCCGCCGATGTCGTGGCTGCGCCCCCGGCGACGCGACGACGGAGCGCGCGACGTCGATCGCCTTGGTTTCCTGCCCTTCGAGCGCAGCGGCGAGGGCGAGATTGGTACGGATATCGAGGTCGTCAGGGGCGAGAGCGCTCGCAGCGTCGAATGATTCGTGCGCTTGCGCGAACTGGCCCGTGAGTGTCTGCGCCAGGCCCAACCGGTTATAAGCCGCCATCGTTTTGATGATCGGGGCAACCTTCGCCAGCACCACGACGGCGGCTTCGGCATCTCCAGCCTTGAGCTGGGCCGAGCCTAATCCGAGCAACGCATCGGGATTATCAGGGGCCACGGCGAGCGCAGCCCGGTAGGCCTGGACCGCCTGATCGGTCTTGCCGGCGCGCGTATACGCGTCACCGAGACGCGCCTGCGCCGCGGCATCGCCGCTCGACGCGGCAGCCGCTCGCTCATAGAGCGGCAGCGCGGCGTTTATCTGTCCCTGGGCTTCGACATCGGAGGCAACCCGCATCAGCCCATCTTTATCCGGTTTATCCGGCTGCTCAGTGCTGGTCGCTGCGTCCAAGAATGCTTGGCCCGCGCACCCGGCGAGCAAAAAGCCGAGGAGGGCCGGCATGGCACAGGATGTGAGACGAAACCCGATGCTCATCGTCCTGTCCTTAGTACCATTGCGGCGCAGCATCATTGCGCCGCAATATGGAGGTGACCCGGCTACCGTACCACAAGCCGGCGTAACGCGCTCACCTCGCCCCGGCGGGCTTCTCCGTCACGTTCTCAGGCCCGGCGCCCTGCACCTGCGTGTTCGGGCGTGGAAGGCCGCCGGCCAGGGTGCCCTTGGTGCCATAGATGTATTCCTGCGCCGCACGGGCCGACGGAGCCGCCGGAGCGGCGCCGAGCGGGCGGCCGCGAACCAGATCGGACTGGCGCTCGGCCATGCGCTGGAGGTTGTGCGCGTTGGCGCAGCCCGGCGGCAGATGCGGTCCCAGGAACGGGGGCTCTGTCGCGTCAGGCGTAAGGCAGGCTTTCGGGACCAGCACATAGCGTGTGCGTCCCTTCCGGTCGACCACAGGCACCGAGGCATAGTCCGGCGAATAATCCGGCGGCTGCTGCGGAAAAGTGCCCCAGTAGACCGTCGGTTCCGGATAGGGCGGCGCGACCGCACAGCCGGCGAGGGCCGACGCCGCTACGGCGGCGAGGCAAAGGTAGATGGGGGACATACGCGGCATCGTGTACCCTCGATCAATCATTTGAACACAAAGCCGGAATTTTGCTCGGGCAGCGGCCTGGCTTTAACGAGCGCCGGTCCGGGCGGCGGCAATGGCGCCGGCCTGTCGAGGGGCGTCGCGAGGCCGCGGTCACGCACGGGTTTGACAAGCACTGGCGTGATGAGAATTACGAGCTCGGTCTCGTCGCGACGATATCGGGCAGAGCGAAACAAGGTGCCGAGAATCGGCAGGTCCGAAATTTCGGGGGTTCTGTCGAAATCCAACGACATCTGTCGCTGGAACAAACCGGCGATCGCAAACGTCTGGCCGCTCGCCACCTCCACCGTCGTATCGGCCCGCCGGACCATCAGGCTCGGGAGGTCGATGCCGTTGGACTTGACGGCCCCTACCCGCGACAGCGAACTCACTTCCGGTTTCACCCGCAGGGCGATTCGATTCGTTCGAATCAGGGTCGGCGTGAATTCGAGCGAGACACCGAACGGCTTGTAAGTGACAGTGATTTGCCCTGCCTGATTTCCGGGGGTTGGGATCGGAATTTCGCCTCCCGCCAAGAAGCTCGCGGGCCGGCCGCTTGACGCCGTCAGGTTCGGCTCGGCCAGGATCGTCATCATCCCGTTGCGTTGCATCGCTCCGACGAGGGCATCCACCTCGCCGCCGCTGCCGCCAAACGCAATGCCACCGCCAGCCGGCCCGATACCCAGGCGCTGGACGTCATCGCGCGACACCTCGGCAAAACGTACCCGGATATTGATCTGTTGCGAGCCGGCAATGGTGCTGTTGTTGATCGGCGGCTGCTCCGGCGGAGAGAAAGTCTCCGCAGCGTTCTGCACATCGAGCGCTTCCTCGACGGAACCGGCGCGGCCGGTCGCGGCCACCCGATTGCCAAACAGCTTGAGTTTGGTGTGAGTCGTCGGCTGAAGGTCGCGGGCCGCACTGTTGGCGGAGCCGGGGTCGGCGACGACGCGAAACGCCACGTTGGCGCGCATCTTGTGTTCCGCCGAGATGGCGATCAGATTCGTACTGCCGATCTTCCTGCCATAGATGTAGACGACATCCGGCGCGACGACACGCAGATCGGCGATCGTCGTATCGCCCACATAGACCGATTCGGCCGCCTCATCGAGTTGCAGCAGACGCCCCTGGCCCACCATCAGCTCGATCGATTGTCGAGACGAGGAAGTGTTTGTCGGCGTCTGGCCGGCAACCGGTGGCGCAAAAAGGATGGCGAGCAGGAATGCGCCCGCCTTCAGCTTCCACGCGGCCCTTACATACGATTTCACGAGGCCCGCTCCCTCAACAGCCCCTGACGGGCTAATCAAACACCGGGTTGATAGCAACCAAGCAAACAAAAACTGATATCCGCGCTTTTACGGTAAGTTGACGCAATCTCAAATGTCGAACCGGCAACGTACGGGCGAAAAACTGGTTTTGGTGTTATTTGCCCACAGTCACGGTCACGGTCACAGTCACAGTCAGCCCCACGGCCTGCCTCATACCGGCACATGTAGCGTAAGGATCTGCCGGGGAGCCCGAGTGCTTTGCGCCGGCCAAGGAGCAGGCGCAATCTGCAGGCTTCAGCCCGCCCCGGCCCCCAGCTTCAACCGTTCTGCAGGTTCGCCGATGCTGTTTTCCGCCTGGTTGCCCTTGGTCAGGGAGCCGAGGGGCTGTACGTTAAACTCAGGCGCCAGCTCCTGATAGGACATGACCGGCACGTAGATATTGCTGCGCGTGAGCAAGTGTCGTGTGAGCCGCCGCACATCCATGGCGGTGAGCACGACGGGATTCGTGCCCGGAGCCGCTTCCGCCAGGGCACGGGCGATTTCATCGATCAACGGTTGGACCGCCTCCTCCGACAGGTTCATGTAAGTCCCGGCCGAGGTCTGACGCTGGGCGGAGCGAAGCATGTCTTCGACCGAGCGCTCGAGCATATAGGCCGCGATAACCCGGTCGCGATCGGCACACCGGAAGCAGATCTGGCGGCCAAGGGCGACGCGAACGTATTCCACCAGCAGCACCACGTTCTGCTCGCGCTGTCCCCATTCGACCACGGCCTCGAGAATGGCGCGCATGTTGCGGACGGGTACGTTTTCATCGACCAGGCGCCGCAGGATTTCTGCCAGCTTCTGCAGAGGCGCGATCTTCTCGGCCTCCTTCACCAGGTCGGCATAGTTCGCTTGAATCTTGGTGAGGAGCTTCCGCGTCTCCTGAATACCGACAAAACTGCCGGCCCGCCGGTACAACATCTGTATCAGGCATCTGGCAAGAATCTGGGCCGGCAGCGCAAAGGCGACGCCAGCCTGCGACAAGGTTTCCGTATGGGAGCGCTCGACCCACAACGCGGGGCGATAGTTGATGAGCGGCAACTCCTGACGGTAAGGGATTTCAAGCAGTTCGAGGTGGGCTGGATCGTCGTCGACGAGCAGGCCCTGCGGCGGGACCGTGCCCTCAATGACCGGCGTGCCCTCGAGGTCGATGCGGAAGCGGTCGTGCGCGAGGATCGGGTCGACCTCGAGCGCGATCGACGGGATCTCGATACCGAGATCGGTGAGCAACTCGGCGCGCGCTTTGGTCGTCAACTCGGCGAAGCCCTCCGGCGGTACGGCCGACGCGAGCTCGCTGCTGACCCAGACGACGATGGCGGCATCCGATGCCGGCGGGCCTGCCAGGCTTGCCGCTGCCTGAGCGGTCGAGCCCACCTGCGCCGGTTGCGCGGCCGCGCCTGCGGCTCCTGCCGCTCGCTTCACCGGGGCGTTGCGCGCTGCCGCTTCTTGAGCCGCCCGCCGGCGGCCGGTCAAGAACCCGGTCACACCCAAAATCGCCGCGAGCAGCAGAAAGGCCACCGCCGGGAAGCCTGGAACGAACGCCATTCCAACCAGGATCACCGAGCCCATCATCAGCGCACGCGGCTCCACGAACAACTGCCCGGCTATTTCGGTGCCCATGTCGCTGTCCGACGATACCCGCGTCACCAACACGCCGGCGGCGACCGAAACGAAAAGCGAGGGGATTTGCGCGACCAGCCCGTCGCCGACGGAGAGCAGCGCATAGGTCTCGGCGGCGGTTCCGACCGTCATGCCGTGTTTCACGCTGCCGACGATCATGCCGCCGATCAGATTGACGAGGATGACGAGGATGCTGGCGATGGCGTCGCCCTTGACGAATTTCATCGCGCCGTCCATGGCGCCGAACAAATGGCTCTCGCGCTCAAGCCCACGGCGTAGCCGATTGGCCTCGGCCTGATCGATGTCGCCGGAACGCAGGTCGTTATCGATCGCCATCTGCTTGCCCGGCATGGCGTCGAGGCTGAATCGGGCGGCGACCTCGGCGACGCGCTCACCACCCTTGGTGATGACAACGAATTGCGCGATCGTGATGATCAGGAACACGACCAGACCGACGGCAATGTCGCCGCCGATCACGAAGTTTCCGAATGCGCTGACAATATCGCCGGCGTCGGCCTGAAGCAGGATGAGGCGCGACGTGGTGATGGTGATCGCCAGCCGGAACAATGTGGCGATCAGGATGACCGACGGGAACGACGAGAACTCGACCGGCCGCGCGATATAGAAGACGACCAGCAGGATGAGCATGCTGACGGAGATATTGATGGCAATGAGGCCGTCCACCAGCCAGGTGGGCAGCGGAATGATGATCATGATGATCGCGACGAGCATCAAGATCGCCACGATGAGATCGGTGCGGCCGGACAAATAGACGAGCGCGCGTGCCAACCTATTGATCATGATGAAGACCGTTCGCGGTGTTCGAGGAATTTGTGAAACATGCGCTTCGCTTCGCTTTCATTGCCGCCGAGCCATAGCGCGCGACTGCGCAGCAGATCGAGCATGGGCTGGTTCGCGCCACCAAGCGCCTGCAGCCGATCGAGGACCTCCGCGGCGGCCTGCGGCGAACGGCTGCGCAAGAAGGCGTCCGCAAGCGTGCGCAGCACGCCCTCGTCGTTGGGTGCAAGGCGGGCGGCGATCAGCAGCAGGACGAGCCCGCGCTTCGGCTGACTGTGACGGGCATAAAGATGGCCGAGCGCGTGCAGCAACTCCACCGTCTGGTCGCGTCCCGGCGTCATGTCGGCGTATCCTCAAGGCTGCGCGCACGCAAATTGCGGCGCTGCTCGATCTCTTCACCCAACACGCTCTTTGCCAGGCGATTGAATTCTTCGCTCTCCTTGAGCCGCGGCAGAACCGTGGTCAGCAGCTGATCGAGGATCGCAATCGCGCGATCGGTCGACAGGATCTGGGGATCGGAAACGATCGGCCTGACGAACTCGGTGACAAGCTCACGAAGAATTGCCTCGCCGACCGTGCCCTTGCGCTCGTGGATCGCGGCGGCGATCTGCCGCGCGAACTCCGGGGAATCGACGGCCTTGTCGTGGGCGGGGCCGCCAATACCATCCGGTGTACGCGATTCAGGCCGGTCGAGTTGCGTACGGTCTATGCGACGGTTGTCCATCCCAGACGATCTGTCCTTTCCGCGCGTACTTTACTGACGATAGACCAGCGCCAGGGTCTCGCCGTCCTTGGCAAGCAGGATGCGGCCTTCGACAATATCCTTGATCATCCAGCCATTGTCGAGGAAGGCACCCTTGTAATAGCGGTTGCCCTCGGCCGTAAGGACGTAGGGGCGCTCGCCGAACCACACCGCCTGCACATTGAGGACCGGCGCCGGCTTTTTGGCATCGGTCGGGCTCACGTTTGCGACGAGAACCAGCCGCCCGCGATAGGCCGCATCGAACCATTGTTGCGCTTCGGTCCAGGCGCCAACCTGCTGCTTCGTGATGCTGCCGTTGACGACGACTTGTCCACCGGCCGTGGTAACCCGAAGACCCGAAAGGCCCGACGACACGAGGCGCTCGGTGAGCTTGCGCCCGGCGTCTTCAACGTTGGGCGCGGCTGCGTTGGGCGCGGTTCCGTTTGGCGCGGTTCCGTTGAGCGCGGCGGCGAGGCTCGGTGGCGGCTGGCGGTCGCAGCCATTGAGCTCTGCAATCGCCTCGCGCACCGAAATCCCGGTTCGCGTCGATAAGCAATGCTCGATAAACTTCCGGTCGGCCGCGGGGAGATCGGCCATGAGCTTCGATGCGGCGGCCAGCGTCGGATTTTCGTTGTCCGGTGCCTGGGCCGGTGCCTGTGCTTCGACCCGAGTGACGCTGGTCAGGTCGTTCGCCTTTGCGGCAGGGCGCATGGCGGCCAGGCCCAGCGCCGGAACCGCAAGCAGGAGCGCGCCGGCGATCATGACAGCCTTGGAGATGCGCGGCCGGGCGGCGGCGGCGCCAGCCTCGGCGGAGGTCGGCGCGGCGGCCTGATTGCGCTCGATGGAGATCCGCAGCCGCGCCTCTCCGATCGTCAGATCGATCGGCGCTTGCAGCGCGCAGCCATAGCCATTCGCGATGATATTCTCACCGACGCGGACTTCTCCGCCGATCGCGTGAAGGTCGATGGTGCGGCGGCCGACCCGCAGGACGGCATGCTCAGCCGCGATGCCGGCGTCCCGCAAGACGATGTCGGCGCCTGGGGTGGAGCCGATACGGATATCGCCCGGTTCAAGCTCGAGGCGCACGCCGCGATGAAAGCCGGCCGTGCTCTCGAGCACGAACGTCGACGGCGACGACGAGACAGCGGCGGAGAGCCAATTCGTGAAGGAAGACATCAATCCGGTAGCGGCCATTTTGGACCCCAATTCATTCTTAGGCTGGACGTCCACAAGGTAGACCCGCGCCGCCGGAAGAACTGTGAGAGACGTCACAAAGGCCCGTCGTCACCAGAAAGCGGACTGGATACTGGAGCTGTCGACCGAGACCGGTCAATGGGCGCTCGGTTCTGCTCCATGTCGCCGGCTTCCTTGGGGCGCCGCAGCTTCGCCCGCCCTGTTTTGTCTCGGCGCAGTCGCAGAGGTTCAGATGGGGTAGCCCTCTTGACGCATCCGAGCGGCGCAACCTCCCCCCACCCGTACGTTCCCCACACCCGCATTGCCCCACGCGTCCGCGTGGACCGGGCGCGTCACCAACTGGAGTGACGTCCGTCACATCTTCTCGCGCAGCAATCGACGACGATTGGAGTCAGGACACAGAGGCAGCCTTGAAAGGTGACACTCAATGAGCATCGGTTCGACGGATACGGTCAAGAACGCAACTCCTCCTCCCAGCAATCCCGGCACCACTTCGCCGAAACAGGTGAAGGAATTCAACGAGGCAGTCGACCGTTCGGCCACCTCAAACAATAGTTCACAGCAGTCGCAGGGTTCGTCAACGTCGGCCCCCATCCTGCTTGCGCGCCGGCCGCCGATCCCGGCCCAAACGGCTCAGCAAACCTGCGCGTCACCCACCGCACAACAGAAAGCCCGCGCCTTTGTCGACCCGGCGTTGCGTGACGTGGCCTCCGGAAAGAAGGAAATCGCCAAGGGCGCGAAGGGACAGGACGTTGGCAAGATGCAGGAAGCCCTGCAGACGGCCGGTTACAAGCTGCCCAAGTACGGCGCAGACGGAAAGTTCGGCGACGAGACGATCAAGGCGCTGAAGAAGTTCCAGACCGACCATTGCCTGAAGGATACCGGACGTCTCGACAAGCAGACCATGGAGCAGCTCAGCATCGCGTCCACCAAGTTCCCCGAGTACGGCAAACTGTTTGCCGACGGGAAGCTCAACACCACCATTGCAGTCGGCTTCGATGAGGGTAACTCGCACAAGGACCAAACCAAGGAAGTCATCGGGGGCCTGTCGAAGCGAGGTTACACGGAGCTGGACCCGAACACGGCCGCCACCGACAAGGCCATGGGAGAGCGGTTCAAAGCCGCCGGCATTGATCCGGCCGCCGCCAAGGCAGACGGGGTTCAGTACTTCACCAAGACCTTCCAATACAACGGAAAGGACGTCACCTCGGTGGTGAAGCTGATCACGCCGGACACGCCGCAGGCGAAAGACAAGTTCGCCAAGGCCATGGGCGAGTCGGAGATGGTGATCTACAGCGGCCATGGCCGCTACGGCTCCGGGCCCGATTTTGACCCCATCAACTCGGCCAAGGGGAACTACGTCATCGGAAAGCCTTACGAGGCTGGTCACGTCGCGCTGAACAGAGGCCCGACGGATCTGCAGAAGACGGCGATGACCAAGGACTACCAGCTCATGTTGTTCGACGGCTGCACCACAAACTATTATCTGGACGACCTGCGCCGCGTTCCCGGCAAGGACAGCAAGAACCTCGACCTCGTCGTATCGACCGGCACGCTGTCCTGGAGTACCGGAACCACCGACGTGTTCACGATGCTGGACGGTGTCACCTCAGGTCAGAGCATCAACCAGATCAAGTCAGACCTCGAGGACATCAACAGGAAGCCGGGAAGCAAAAAGCAGTTGTGGAAGACCGACGGCTTCAATGACAACTAGGTCCAGGCATAAGTCCAGATAACCGCGAGAGCCATCCCTGAAGTCAGGGCTGCCTCGCGGACATCAACTGGAAGGTGAAGCACATGGAAATTCGACGGCTTCGACGACAACTGACGTCGCGTCTGATCCAATCCGCGCTCGCTTGCGTGCTCGTGCTCGCGCCGGGCACGGGCTGGGCTGGCGCCAACAAGGGCAATCCAATGGCCACGTTGAACGATCCCGCGGCCTCGCGCGCCGAGCGCATCAAGGCCGTCAAGGCTCTCGGCGACTCGAAGGACCCCCAAGCCATCGACGCCCTCGTCAAGCAGCTCGATAGCAGGGACGAGGGTATTTTTGCAGCGGTCGAGAGCGCGCTGCGCACCCTTAACGCCGTTCCGGTGCTGGAGCGGAGGCTGGCGGACAGCGGCGCCTCTGAGGAGCAGAAAGTGCTGGCTTGCAAGGGACTGCGGACACTCAAGGAGAAGAGTTCGATAGCGCCTCTCGTTTCCGCCCTGAAAGATCAAAGCGCGCGCGTGCGCAAGGAGGCCGCGCTGGCGCTGGGCGTCATTGCGCCGGCCGAGGCTGAAACGGCACTGCTGACGGCGCTTTCCGACGGCGACGACGACGTGCGCTACTTCGCGGCCGACGCGCTCGGCAACGTCCGCACCGCCGCGGTGACGCAGGCCATCGAGACGCGCCTGGCAGCGGAGACCAGCCCGGTCGTCCGTTCCGCGCTGATGGCCGCCAAGAACAAGCTGGATCGGGCCGCCTCGCGCTAGAGAGCCGCGCACCCGATCGACGCTGGATCATGATGCGATTTGAAGGAATCGCATCATGATCGGATCTTTTTGTTTGAGCATGATCTCCGCGCAAACGCGTTCCGCGTTTGTCGCGAGGGAAAACCGGTTTCCACTTTTCCGGATCCTGCCCTAGTCGCTGATACCCCTGATGCCGCTCATCGGCTCGTATCCTGCTTCACCCGAAAGATTGTCGTCGGCAGAGAGGATATCGCCCGATCGATCGCGGGTGACGAAGCCACCCTGGGGGTGGTTGCTGAGGACCGCGACGAACTCGGTGCGATAGTTGGTCTCGGCGCTCAGGGGCTCGTCCGAGACGATGATCGACGACCGCGGCAATGCGGTCGGCGCGACGCGGTCGAGCACTTCCTGCGGGATCGTGATGCGGTCAAGCGCGCTGCCGGCGTCGTCGCCGCCGTCGATCGTTACCGCACTCCAGCGCAGACCCGCGCCTTCCCGCGCCATCGCCGTGAATACATGCGTGCCGATCGGCTTGCCTGGATTGTGTATCTTGACCGAAGCTTCGATGCTCGCATCGAACACTTCGCCGCCATCTCGGACCGGCTTGTGTGTGGCACGTCGCACGTAGAGCTTCTGCGTCGCACGGCTGATGTAGATGGAGACCGGTTCGAGCGAGAGATTTGCCTGGTCCGCGGCCCTGCCCGTGTCAGCCTTTTGGATCTCCGCCGCCTCCGCGGTGTCCTTTGCGGAGTTGCTCGCGTCGAGCCTTTGCCTGGCTTCGGCACTCA
>Ga0157374_10003694_pt1 | contig 12868 bp, 7 predicted proteins | sample M25metaG_FD_115308 | JGI IMG/M metagenome (GOLD analysis project Ga0157374, IMG submission 115308) | Miscanthus rhizosphere microbial communities from Kellogg Biological Station, Michigan, USA - M2-5 metaG | ecosystem: Host-associated > Plants > Roots > Rhizosphere > Soil | place: USA: Michigan...
GAGCCAGCGTGCGGCGTCGATCTCCGTAGCCATGTCGGCCAGCTTGAATTGAATCGCCTGGAATTCGCTGATCGTCTTCCCGAACTGTTTTCTTTGCTTGGCATATTTGACCGATGCTTCGTAGGCCCCCTGGGCCATGCCCAGCGCCAGAGCGGCAATCGAAATCCGGCCTCCATCGAGTACTTGCAGCGTATTGACGAAGCCCAGTCCTTCTTTGCCCAGCAGATTTACATCTGGAACGAAACAGTCGCTGAAAATCACTTCGGACGTGTCGCTAGCTCGCATGCCCAGCTTGTTTTCTTTTTTGCCGGCGCGAAATCCAGGATTGCCTTTCTCGACGATGAATGCTGAAATTCCCTTCGTTCCCTTGGGCTTATCGCTGACCGCCATGGCCACGCAGACATCCGCATAGTGTCCGTTGGTAATAAATGTTTTTGACCCGTTCAAAATCCAGCCGCCATCCTTGCGCGCCGCGGTCGTCCGCGCGCCACCTGCGTCGGAACCGGCCTGCGGCTCGGTCAGCGACCAGCAGCCCAGTTTCTTGCCCTGGGCGAGGGGTGTGACGTACTGCTTGCGCTGTTCGGGAGTGCCAAATTTGTAAATGTGATTGGTGCACAGCGAATTGTGCGCGGCAACAATGAGGCCGATGGAACCATCGACTCGCGCCAGTTCTTCAATGACCGTCGCGTACTCGATATATCCCAGGCCCGCGCCGCCGTACTCTTCCGGGAAAATCACGCCCATCAGTCCCATTTCGGCGAGTTTCGGAATCAGCTCGGAAGGAAATTGAGAGGTCTCATCCCATTCCATTACGTGCGGCGCGATTTCGGATTCGGCAAATTCGCGAACGCTGCGCCGGAGTTGCTGCTGCTCGTCGCTGAAGGAAAAGTCCAATATTCCTCGATCCAAGCCTTAAATAGCTCTCAATTATTTATACCATACGGGCGGCGCAGGCTATTTGGAGAGGCTTGCTAGAGGTTCCGAAGAGCCAGTGGCGCGGCCTTTAGCCTGCGGGTTTTGATGCTCGCCAAGCACAAGACTAAAATCCGCAGGCTGAAGCCCGCGCCACTTAATTCCAGCCCACGTGGTGGCCTGCGTTTTGTTCGTCCAGCCACTTTTTCAGAGGAGCGAAGTAGTCCAGTATCGCGGTGGCATCCATCTTTCGTTGGCCGGTCATGGCTTCCAACGCATCCGGCCACGGGCGGCTTTGGCCCATGGCCAGCATTTTCGCGAGCTTTTCACCAGCCGCCTTATTTCCGTAGATCGAGCAGCGATGCAGCGGACCCGTATAGCCCGCTTCCTTGCACAAGGCGCGGTGGAACTGGAATTGTAAAATGTCAGCCAGAAAATACCGCGCGTACGGAACGTTGCTGGCTACGTGATACTTGGCGCCGGGGTCGAAATCGGCCTCACTTCGGGAGACCGGAGGCGCGATTCCCTGATATTTCAAACGCAACTCCCACCACGATTTATTGTAGTCGGCGGGCTTAGTTTCGCCGGAAAAAACTTTCCAGCGCCACTGGTCTACCAGCAGTCCGAACGGCAAAAAGGCAATTTTCTCCAGCGAGCGATCGAGCAACAGGCCGATATCCGCCGATGGCGGTGAAACCGTGTCGATCAGACCGATTTCTTTCAGATACTCCGGCGTGACTGATAGAGCGATGGTGTCGCCAATCGCTTCATGGAATCCGTCGTTAGCACTGTTGCGGAACAAGGGCGAGAGACCATCGTACTCTCTCTGGTAGAAATTGTGGCCGAGCTCGTGGTGCACGGTCGTAAAATCCTCGGCCGTGGGCTCGATGCACACTTTGATCCGCACATCTTCCTTGAAATCGATGTCCGAAGCGCTGGCATGACAAACCACTTCGCGGTCCCGCGGCTTGGTGAACATCGATCGCTCCCAGAACGAAGACGGAAGCGGCTCGAAACCGAGCGACTTGAAAAATCCCTCCGCGTAGCGAACCATTCCCCTGGCGTCCACATTTTTCGCGCGCAACGCAGCTCCCACATCCGGCCCGGAGTTATCGGTGGATGGTGCAAGCAACGGATAGATGTTGTTCCATTCCTGCGACCACATATTGCCCAGAAGATGCGCTGGAATCGGCTGGTCTTCTCGTACGAGATCCTTTCCGTATTTTTCGGCGAGCTTCCAGCGAACATAGGCGTGCAGGGAAACGTATAGCGGGCGGACCTGGTCCCACAGGCGGTCGAGCTCCTTGGCAAATTCCTCCGGCGGCATGTCGTAGTTGGAGCGCCACATTGCGCCCACGTCAGCAAAGCCCAATTCCCGCGCGCCCTGATTGGAGAGTTCCACCATGCGGGAGTAGCGCTTGCGCATGGGCGGAGAGATTGAGTGCCAGCCCTTCCAGGCGTTCAGCAGTTCCTGGGAATCGCGGCTTTTGGCCATGATTTTTTCGATGTCCGGCAACTGCTTGCAATTGTCGGTCTTGCCGCCTTTGGCATCGTCCGGGCACCATGTGCCTTTGCCGTAGTCACTGTCGAGCGATACATCGATTTTGGCGAGTTCGGCCTGGGCCGCCGCATTGTACGGAGCGGGAATATCGACCGAAGATTTCAGAAGCTTAAATTTGCGGGCGACGTCCGGAGGGAGCGGGACTTTTTCGTAGCGCCTTGCCTGGCGCGCGAGATCTGCCGTGGCCGCTTTCACGGCGGCGTCGGCATCCGCCGAAATGGCTTCGGTGTCATCCGTGATGTAGGTCTCGGAAACCCAGGTAGCGCGCTCGCTTTTGATCCACAGTTCCAGTAAGCGAGTTTCAGCCTGGGAAATAAAACGTTCGGCCTCGGCCGCGGTTGGCGGTCCTGCGCTTGCCTTCGAGGGAGAAGAAAGAATCTTCTTGGAAGGCTCTGCCTGCCCGTTCGCGAAAAGGGTCGCCGCCGCGGTCGTTGCCAGAACCAGGGCAATCTTCCGCAAGATGAGTGCAGGCGTCGGATTTTTGGAGACAGCTTGGACGAGAGCCACGCGCTGAACCTCCCTACTCCAGAAGATGTACAAATACCTCGTTCGAAACGGTCAGCCGTTCCGGAGATAGCCGCAAGCGCGGACCATCCCATTCCACCAGGCCTTGCGCCAGCAGTTCCTTCATGCGCGGACGCAAGTGCGCACCATACCTGGATTCAATGTCCCCGAGATTGACTCCAGCGAGCTGGCGCAGGCCCAGAAAAAGTTCTTCTTCCAGCGCCTGCTCGCGCGTCACGCTTTCAAGCTGCTCCACCGGAAACCGCCCATGGAGAATCGCATCCGCGTACGCCGCCGGATCATGCGCATTGGCCCAACGCTGCGAGCCGTTGAAGGAGTGCGCGCCTGCACCAAATCCGAAATAGGGCTCCCTGCGCCAATACTTGAGGTTGTGTCGCGATTCCAAGCCGGATTGTCCCCAATTCGAAATTTCGTAGTGGCTATAGCCGGCGGCGGCAAGTTCCCGGCAGCCGTGCTCGTAATAATTGGCCATGGAATCGTCGGACGGCAGAGCCTTGGCCGAATAACGTTCTCCGCTTTGCAAAACTTCCAGGCCGAGCCGGCTTCCCTCGTCGATTTCCATCCTGTAGATCGACACGTGTTCCGGCCGCAATCGCCACAACTGTTCGCCCGACTCACGCCAACTGCGATCCGTCTGGTGCGGGAGTCCGGCGATCAGATCGAAACTGATATTGGAAAAACCTGCGTCGCGAAGGAATTTCGTGGCTTTGAAAACATCGGAGCGGCGATGCATGCGTCCCGCGGCGCGCAATTCGGCATCATCGAACGATTGAACGCCCATGCTGATTCTGCTGAATCCAGCGCCTCGCCACGCAGCCGCTTTTTCCAGAGAAATGGTCTCCGGGTCGGCTTCGAGCGTGACTTCCTCAAATTGCGACGGGAAGGAGGCGCGAATTGTTTCTACGATTTTGGAAAGGCTTGCAGGTTCAAGCAGGCTGGGCGTCCCGCCCCCGAAATAGACGGTGTCCACCATGGCGTCCGCCACGCCTGAGATTCGGTTTTCACTTTGAAGGCGCGGAAATTCCGCGATTTCGCGGCAGACTGCACTGACGTACGGCGCATACAAGTCTTTGGAGAAGACGCCGGTATGGAAATTGCAATAGGTGCACTTGGTCTGGCAAAACGGAACCTGCACGTAAATGCCGAGGCGTGTCATCAGCGTAGAATTTAGCACAGGCCGCAGCAACGCGCCTGCTGGCGTCTTTGTGGCCAGGACCGGATTTGGCGCTGTATCCCGCGAGCGGTGCGCCCTGAGGCTGCGGCCACGTCAGGCAAAGGGGTCGGGATGAATCTTTACGTGCACTTCGCGGTTACGCGGGCCGTCAAATTCGCAAAAGAAAATAGCCTGCCACCGTCCGAGGCGCAGGCGCTTATTTTCAATCCATACGGACTGTGAACTTCCCACCAGAGTCGCCTTGATGTGCGAATCCGAGTTCCCTTCGGCATGTTTGTAACCGACGTCGCGCGGCACCATGCGGTCGAAGGCCGCTTCCATGTCGCGCGCAACGTCCGGATCATATCCTTCATTGATCGTGACGCCAGCGGTGGTATGGGGAACGTAAATGTGGCAGATACCGTGGGAAACGCCGGAAGCGGCAATGTACCGTCGCACATCATCCGTAATGTCGACCCACTGGGTCCGCCGTGATGTCTTCACGCGCAACGTCTCGATGCGGGCACCGGAAGAAACTTTGTCTGAACCGCTCATGAGGGCCAAACCAAATATGCCAAACGCGAGGCCGCCGGAGAAGGCGCCTACCACGATAAGAAAATCCCCGGGTCTGAAGACCCGGACTACAGCAGTTTGTAGCCCGCCGCTTCAGAGGCGGGGAATTTCGCGCCCAACTTTTATCCAAAGAACATGTAAAGACAACCGGACGTTACGCCAACGCTGAGGCCGACGTGACCCCATAAAACGAAAACCACGGCTTGGCCGCCGTCAGCCGACCATTGACGTTTTTAATGTTTTTTACGCCCTGATCGTTCAGCCAGTCTTCCAATGCCTTCACACCCTGCTTGCCGTATATGGGGATGGCATCTTTCCAGGTGGCGCGCCCGCAAAGAACGCCCGAGAAATTGACTCCCGTTTCCGAGGCCAAATCGAGAGTTTCGGAGAAGGTATCGTTGCTCACGCCGGCCGAAAGATAGATGAACGGCTTTTTTGCGGCGGCCGCGGCTTTGCGGAAATGGTCTTTGGCTTCGTCTCGAGTGTAGGCGAAATCACCCTTGCACGAACGCGTACCTTTAACGAAGGCCATGGTTACCGGAACCTCGACCTTCAAAACGTCAACAGCGTACTGCGGCTTGCTGAATTCCTCCATGCTACGGGTCACAACTTCAGGCTTTTTCTTCGCGAATTCCAAGCCCTTTTCGTCCGCGCCTTCTTCGTACCCCACGAATTCCAGAAAAAACGGAGCGTCGGCGGCCAGGCATTCGGCGCCAATACGTTCGACCCAGGCATGCTTCACGTCATTGATTTCCGCGGAATCGAACGGCGTGTAATACAACAGGATTTTGATGCAGTCGGCGCCATCGGCCACCAGTCGGCGCACCGAGTAATGATCCAGCAAGTCGGGAAGGCGACCGGGCTGCGTATTGTCATACCCGCTGTTTTCGTAGGCCAGCAACAGACCCGCATTTTTGGCGCGCTCTTTGGCCGCGGAAAGGCCGTATTCCGGGTCAAGCAGTATGGCCGTTGCGTGCGGAGTCAGCACGCGGGAGACGGCCTCCTTGAATTCCGCCATCATTTCGTTCGTGACGGCCTTCTTATCGATGCCTTTGTCCTTGGCAATCGCACTTTTCAGAGAACCACGCTGATCCATGGCTGCGGCTGCGATCACTCCGCGTGAATCGGAAACGGCTTCGAGTCCCTTGCGCTTTCCGGGCGTAAGCTTCATCCGAAATTCCTCCGATGATGTAAATGCAAAATGGCCTCGTCCAAAAAATCTTACCACGCCTGCATGCGATTCTATTGAGAATGAGGCGAAAGGTACATGGGTGACAGTAGCGCGGGCTTCACAGGCTGCGGAAAAACTCAAAAACGCTGTCATTCTGAGTGAAGCGAAGAATGACAGAACAAGTCAACACTACTTTGCGGAAGGAGGTAGTGACAGGAAACAGTGATCGCCGGAACCGGTCTTTATATGGCGGTCCATCTGATCGAGTAGTTCGCGGCCTTCGGCAGCCAGGAAGGTGAGCAATCCGAAGGAGCGCTCCTGCAAGGCGTTATTAGGGAACAGGGAGCTGCCAATCTCATTTTCGTGCGTATTCACCACCCCAGTACGGAAGCTTTCCGCGCGCCCGGCCTTGGCGCGCAGGCCATTAAACTGATACAGCATTTTTTCCGAAGCCGTATCCAACGCGCCTACGAGAGTCTGGTCCAGCTTGCCCAGCGGCTCACGGAGGCCTTCGATCAGGCTCTTCAGCGCGGCTTCCCCATCTTCAAAGCGGGCGGTGAGTGCCTTCGGCAAGGCCTCCGCTTCGAGCCGCGCGCGAAGCTTCTGCCGCCCCTGCAGGACTCCGCGTGGATCCAGATTATATTTCTTGAGCATGTTTGAAACGTGAGGCGGCACGAGCGTAAAACTGGCGCGCGGAAGAATCGACGGCGCCCTCCCAAGAAGTTTCTTATAAATCAGCGATGTCTGCGCGTGATACGCCACTTCGGCCGGGCCCGCAATGTAGGCGACCGTTGGCAAGAGAGTGTCTTGAATCACGGGTCGAAGCAGCGCATTCGGACTGAAATCTTCCGGATGCTCCTCGAGCGCCTCCAAAATATCGTCCAGCGATTCCGCTTTTTCGCCTGCCGCCAATTTCCCGTTCTTTGACCGCAAGACGAGACGCTGTCCATCAACCATACGAAAAACGAGCGTGCTTTGCTCGGTGACTTTGACCTGGGCGTGGAAACCCGCCTTTTCCAGCGCCGCGGAACGAGCGACAAGTTCTTCCCCTAGCGATTTGTGTTCTTTCACCGCCTTAATCATCGTCGGCAGCGAGAAACGGTGCAGTTCCGTGGACATCGGATCCAAAAAAATAAGTCCGTGACCCGCGAAGATCCGCGTCATCAATTTTCCAAACGCCGAACCAAACGATTCTTCGGGCCGGTAATTTTCGCTGATCCAGCGGGCCACATCTTCAGCCCGGGGGCCTTCGAGCAGCGCAGCCACCTGCGCGGACAGACCTTGAACCGCCTCGCCCAGTGGAATGTCGCCGACACGGCGGTCATCCGGCCCTGCTATGTTGAGATCGAAGCGTTCAAATCCCCCGCGTTTCGAAAAAAAACAATGATTCACTTCGGCGAGGTCATGATCCTCGGTAGCGAGCCAGAAAACCGGCACGGCATTGACGCCGCGGCCGGTCAGTTCGCGCGCCACGTGAATCGCGGTCAACGCTTTGTAGACGCTATACGCGGGGCCACCGAACAGGCCGACCTGCTGGCCGGTGACCACGGCGAAGGCACCGTCGCGAAGACGGTCGAGATTGCGGTTAGTCGCTTCGTCTCCGCCAAACGCCTCATTCTGTTTTCGGAGAACATCCACAACGCCGCGGCGAATAGCAACGTCGAGCCGCATCTCACGCACCGAGTCATCAATTCCGCTTGCAGTGGGAGGATGGAGATAGAATTGGGAGACGGCGGGAAAGTCGGAAAGAAATGCGGCATAGAGGCGCGTGGTTCCGGGCAACTCGGCCGCTGAGATCCAACTACACTCCATCAGGCTTTCCATCCTTATGCTCGCATTCGTGCAGCGAGCCGCCTTACTGATATTGCAGAGATTATTCGATGATTAGACGGACTTATGGATTCAGACTGAAACGGTCGTAGGCGCCAGAGCCGCCATCAGGGTGTCGACTTCCTTCTTCTGCGCGTCGTTCAGCGGCAGCAGTGGTTCGCGCACCGGCCCTCCGTAATATCCCCGGCGGTCCATCGCATATTTCACGCCGGCAATACCCATCGCGCCCACGATCCGAGTGGTCGGCGGAATGAGGCGGCGCTGCAATTCCAGAGCTGCTTTCGCATCCCGGGCAACGATGTGGTCAAAGAGAGTCACGCAAAGCTCAGGCAGGTAATTTGCGAGAGCGAGAATAGCGCCCTTGGCTCCCATGGTCATTGACGCATAGATTGTGGTCGAAGCGCCCGTCACCAGTTGAAATGTCTCCGGCACCGCCGCCAGAATCGCTCCGACGCGATCCACATTCCCGGAGCTGTCTTTCATTCCCGCCACGTTGGGATGCTCGGACATGCGGGCAGCTACGTCCACCTCAATCGCGACACCCGTGAATTGAGGGACGGAATACAGCAGGATCGGGATTCGCGAGGCATCGGCCACTCGCGTGTAGTGTTCGATCAGAACGCGAGAATTTATCATCGGCTTGAAGTAACAGGGTGGACAAACAAGCGCGTAGTCATAGCCCAGTTTCGCCGCCGCTTCCGTGCGAGAAATCGTTTCGGCCGTGGAATCGACGCCGGTGCCCGCGATTAATATTTTTCCGGGAGCGGCTGCTTCACGCACCACGGAGAGAACCTGTTCAAATTCGGCGCGGTCCAGCAAAACAGATTCGCCGGTCGAGCCGAAAGCCAGATAGCCGGAAAGGCCAGTGCGGTTGTAAGCGGTTACATTTTCGCGCATGCGGCCCAGGGCCACAGATACGTTCGTTTCAAATGGCGTCGCAAGCGCGGGAATGATTCCTTTAAGTGGCGGCGTGTTTCCCATGTGGGATGTCCTCTTTGATTTGCAGATGGTGCTACACGATGCGTCTGGACGGCGTCGGCCTCGCTGCGGGTTCAGTCTCCAGCGGCGGGAAGTTGCGGTGCTGCTGCTTTCTTGGAATGCAGCGCCTGCAGCGGCGTAACCTCCAGGGTTTGCTCGACGAGAGCCCGGATGCCCTTGGCAGCCGCGGTAGCCGCGGACAGCGTCGTGATGCACGGAATGTTGTAGCGAATGGCCGCCCGCCGGATGGACTTCTCGTCGTAAAAAGACTCGCGGCCGAGCGGAGTGTTGATAATCATGTCCACTTTGCCGGTCTTCACGAGGTCCACGATATTCGGCCGGCCTTCGTTCACCTTGTAGACCGGTTCAGCGGGCACGCCTGCTGCTTCGAGCGCCGCCGCGGTACCGCGCGTGGCGATCAGGCGGAAGCCCAGGGCGTGCAACTCCTTGGCCAGAGGACCGCAGTGGCGCTTGTCATGGTCGCTCACGCTCAGAAAGATGGAGCCTTTGCGTGGCAACCGCTGCCCGGCAGCGAGCTGCGCTTTGGCGAATGCCTGGCCGTAGCTCTTGGCCACGCCCATCACTTCGCCGGTCGAGCGCATCTCGGGACCTAGAATCGTATCCACGCCGCGAAACTTATTGAATGGGAAGACCGGAGATTTTACGGAAAAATAATCGCGCACCACGATTTCCGCGACGCCATTGGTCACGACGACCGGAAGATTCATGTCACGAAGCTTTTTGCCGGCCATCAATCGAGCGGCAACTTTTGCCAGCGGGACGCCCGTCGCTTTACTAACAAACGGCACGGTACGCGATGCGCGCGGATTTACTTCCAGCACATAGACCGTGTCGCGCTGGATCGCATACTGCACGTTCATCAGGCCGACTACCTGCAAGGCTTTGGCGAGACGCTTGGTGTAGTCGCGAATTTTCGCAAGCACCGCCGGCGTGAGACTCACAGGAGGCAGCACGCACGATGAATCGCCGGAGTGCACGCCGGCCTCTTCAATGTGTTCCATCACGCCGCCGATGATCACTTCTTCGCCGTCGGCCAGCGCGTCCACATCGACCTCCGTGGCTTCTTCCAGAAACTGATCGATGAGGACCGGTCGTGCCGGCCCCATCAGCGCCGCCTGCGCCACATATTCCTGCACCGTATTCAAATCGTAAGCGATGACCATGGCACGCCCGCCGAGCACGTAGCTTGGGCGCACGAGCACGGGGAAGCCGATCTCGCTCGCCACTCGGGCGGCTTCTTCGGGCACAAGCGCGGTGCCGTTCTTGGGTTGAGGAATTTTTAATTCGTCGAGAAGACGCCCGAATCGACGCCGGTCTTCCGCCAGATCGATCGATTCCGGAGCGGTCCCGATAATGGGCACGCCGTTGCGTTTCAATTCCAGCGCCAGGTTCAGCGGGGTCTGCCCGCCGAACTGCACGATTACGCCGTGCGGTTTTTCGCGATCGACAACGGAAAGAACGTCTTCGAGCGTGAGCGGCTCAAAGTACAGGCGGTCCGATGTGTCGTAGTCGGTCGAAACCGTCTCCGGATTGCAATTGATCATGATGGTTTCGTAGCCGTCTTCGCGGAGGGCAAAAGACGCATGGCAGCAGCAGTAATCGAATTCAATTCCCTGCCCGATGCGATTGGGGCCGCTGCCGAGGATCGCGATCTTGCGGCGGTCTGTCGGCGCGGACTCGTCCTCATCTTCGTAGGTCGAATACATGTAGGGCGTAAAAGACTCGAATTCCGCTGCGCAAGTATCGACGCGCTTGAAAACCGGAGAAATGTTGGCCTTGTGTCGGCGATGACGCACGGCGGCGGGAGTCGTCTTCCACATCTGTGCCAATTGCTCGTCACTCGTGCCGATGCGCTTGGCTTCGCGCAACAAATCTTCCGACACCGTTTCAATGGTCACCGATGCCAGCCTGCGATTCATGGCGATGATTTCCTGCAACTGCTCGATAAACCACGGATCGATCCTGGTCAGCTCGACTGCTTCTTTCGAGGAGATGCCGCGCTCCAGCGCAACGAAGAGCCAGTGGATGCGATCGGGACGCGGCGTGGCGATCTTTTCGCGCAGCAGCGAAACCGGAGTATCAACCGGGGCGCGCCATGGCGAACTCGGCTCCAGCGAGCGGATGCCCTTCTGCAGGGCTTCCTTGAACGTGCGGCCGATGGCCATCACTTCGCCCACGGATTTCATTTGTGTGCCGAGGGTGGAATCCGCGCCAGGAAATTTCTCAAACTGCCATTTCGGAATTTTGGCGACCACGTAGTCGATGGTGGGCTCGAAACAGGATGGCGTCTTCTTTGTAATGTCGTTGGGAATTTCGTCCAGCGTCATTCCAACCGCAAGCAGCGCCGCGATTTTTGCAATGGGGAAACCCGTAGCCTTGGATGCCAGCGCCGAGCTTCGGGAGACGCGTGGATTCATTTCGATCACGATCATGCGGCCCGTGGCCGGATCGATGGCGAACTGGATGTTCGAACCGCCGGTTTCAACTCCCACTTCGCGAATGATGGCTGCGGCGGCATCCCTCATCCGCTGGTATTCCTTGTCGGTCAGCGTCTGCGCGGGCGCCACGGTGATCGAATCGCCGGTGTGCACGCCCATGGGATCGAAATTTTCAATCGAGCAGATGACCACGAAGTTGTCGCGGAAATCGCGCATCACTTCGAGCTCATATTCCTTCCAACCCAGCACGGATTCTTCGACGAGCGCTTCATGCACCGGGCTCGAATCGAGGGCATGCAAGATCGCTTCCGTAAATTCTTCTCGATTGTAGGCAATCGATCCGCCGGTACCGCCCAGCGTAAATGAAGGCCGGATCACCACCGGGTAGCCGAGTTGGTCGGCAAGTTTAAGGCCGTCCTGCGCGTTGTTCACGAGGGCCGATGCCGGAACGTCCAGGCCTACCTTGCGGATCGCATCCTTGAACCACAACCGGTCCTCGGCCACCTTAATCGCGCGCAAAGACGCGCCAATCAGTTCGACGCCGTATTTTTCGAGGATGCCGCCTTCCGCGAGCTCCACGGCCAGGTTCAATCCAGTCTGCCCCCCGACCGTCGGTAGCAGGGCCTGAGGTTTCTCCACGGCGATAATTTTTTCGAGATATTCCTTGGTAAGAGGCTCGATGTAAGTGCGGTCGGCGATTTCCGGATCGGTCATGATCGTCGCCGGATTCGAGTTTACGAGGACAACTTCGTAGCCTTCGCTGCGCAGGGCCTTGCACGCTTGCGTGCCGGAATAGTCAAACTCGCAGGCCTGGCCGATCACGATCGGGCCGGAACCGATAATCATTATTTTCTTGATGTCTGTGCGCTTGGGCATGTGTCGTTAGGCCTTGGCCTGTCCGCGCCGCAATGCGCCTGAGAGTTTCCAATTTTTCATGGTGTCCGTAAATTGCCGGAACAAGTAGTGCGAATCGTGCGGCCCAGGAGACGCCTCAGGGTGATATTGCACGGAGAATAGCGGCAGGCTGCGGTGCCGCAATCCTTCATTCGTGTGATCGTTCAGATTTACGTGCGTGACTTCTACGTCGCTGGACGGAAGCGAATCCGGGTCCACGCAGAATCCGTGGTTCTGCGCGGTGATCTCGACCTGTTCGGTCATGAGATTTTTCACCGGATGATTCGAGCCGTGGTGGCCGAAGCGCAGCTTGAAAGTTTTGCCGCCGAGCGCCAGGCCGCAAAGCTGGTGACCCAGGCAAATTCCAAATACGGGCACGTGGCCGAGCAGGCCGCGAATCGACTCTATCGCATAGGTTGCGGGCTCCGGATCACCGGGACCATTCGAGAGGAAAACTCCGTCAGGCTTCAAGGCCAGCGCATCTTTGGCCGATGTTTTGGCGGGAACCACCGTCACTTCGCAATTGTGATCGACAAGCAAGCGGAGGATATTCTGCTTGATGCCGTAATCGTAGGCCACCACGCGAAACTTCTGCGCTTCTTTCTCGGACTGCGCCTCCCCCATCGATTCATGCCAGGGCGAAGCAGTCAATTCGATGGAGCCTTTTTCCCAGCCGTATTGTTTTTCGGAGGAAACGCGGCTGGCAAGTTCCAGTCCGGCCATCGACGGCAAGGCTCGCGCTTCCGCCAGCAAAACTTCGGTTGGCGTGCCGTCCGTTGAAACCAAGCCGCGCAGCGCCCCCATCTTCCGGA
>Ga0157374_10003695_pt1 | contig 12867 bp, 10 predicted proteins | sample M25metaG_FD_115308 | JGI IMG/M metagenome (GOLD analysis project Ga0157374, IMG submission 115308) | Miscanthus rhizosphere microbial communities from Kellogg Biological Station, Michigan, USA - M2-5 metaG | ecosystem: Host-associated > Plants > Roots > Rhizosphere > Soil | place: USA: Michigan...
AAACGACAGCCAGAAAGAGCACAAGGATTTTGAATAGCCTGTGCACTAAAGCGACGACGGCAATTTGACTCGTGTTTTGCCGCCGGAGCAGTTGTCGCGACCTCAGCTCTGACACGACGTCGCTGAATTGCATCAGCAGCCAGCTAACGCCCACGATACCCAGCAGGTGAGAAGCGTTAGTCCAGAATGCTCGCGCCAGCACAGAAAGGCCATGAGCAGCGAGGATGCGAATCGCGATCGCCAGCAGTATCAGCCGCATCGGTTGCCTGAGCGATAGCAGATAGCGGTCGTCCGTCTGCCCCGTCATACGGCGGATAGAGGGCCGCAGCAGCGGTATGAGCGCTCGGGTCAGCCAAGATGCGAAAATGATCGCCAGCGCGACGGCCAGGATAATAGTCAACCACCGCCATAGTGGAAGCGTAAACAGCTTGATCCTTGTCAAAAACGGTGGAAAAAACCTCTCCAAGCCTGGCGAATTGATCTCCTCAAATGCCTGCGGAACCCCGCGCAGAGTCTCGGACGAGAACAGCCAGATAGAAGGTCCATTGCCGCGCTGGACGCGGTCGAGAAGGACTTCCAGCCTTCCAGACTCCGTTTCGACGAATCCGATCAGATCGCGATTCACGCGCAGGCTGTCTTTCAAGTGGCCTTCGGGCGACCGTGACAGCGCGTCGAGCTTACCGGACAGATCGTGATTCAGTACTACCTGGAGTTGCCGTGCCAGTTCCTGCGCCTGCGAAGGCGGATCTTGGCTGTCCAGATATTGCGCCGCTTGGGCGTAATCCCCCTTTCCCGCAGCTTTCAGGAAACCCAGCACACAACCGCGAGGTATATCGCGGCCGAACGGGTCTTGCTCGGCTGGTTTCGCGGGGGTTGCCGGCAATGGCGCCGGCGCAACAGGTACTTGGGCATAGATAGCCGGCGCGAGCAGCAAGACTGTTGTCAGGGTTGCTAGGCGACGCATTCTTCACTACCTACTTATTGCACTGACTACTTCGCTCCGTGCTCAGGCTACATGCCCAGCCGTTTTGATGTCCTCCGTGCCGAATATCCGCGCCTTCCGATTCAAGGAAGCTGCCAGCATCGAGATGCCCGAACAGGTGTATGAGCGCCGCAGCCAGCCCAATCTCGGCTGCCACTTCAAACAGGTTCATCATTTTCCCCGAACGTGTGGGGCACTCAATTTTGAGGGAGTCTCCGTAGAACAGGTAAAAGTTCAGGAGAGCCCGAAGCAGCAGTGCGTTTACCGGCATCCAGATTGGTCCACGCCAGTCCGAATTGCCTCGAAACATACTGGTATCGGATCCGCGGGCAAATACGCGATACGATACTCTTGGCGATAGATGTTGAGCACATAGGGATGATCCCGGTGATAGCGCGAGAGCGCCCGGATTCCATACGGGCTCAGAATCACGCGAATCTCGCTGGAGACGGTGCCCCACTGCCGCTCGCTTAGATACGGTCCCCACTTCGTCCATTCCATTTCCTTGTCATGCGCCTCGGCGAGACGATTCCATTCCACGGTTGTGCTGGCGCCCGGCATATGATGTATTCCTCGCAATCCGAGTGGCTCTATCCGCTCTGATCTGAGATGCCTTCGAAGGTGGGGCAGCTTTTAAAAACTGCATCGGAAGCTCAATTGGTGCAACTCTCTTCAACTCGGACGCGGCTCTCGGCCTTGGTTCAGCCCAGACTCGCGCTCATGCTGCCGGAGCGTCTCAATGAGCAGATCGGACAAAACGCGGGCATACTGCGGGCTTACATAGATACGAGTATGAATTCCGCGATCCTGCTGCCCGAACTCGAGCAAAAATTCAAAGGGGTTGTGACCGATCTGGAAAAAGTTCGCATACCGGCCCTCTTTGGTGCTGGCCCCCTTGGTGGACGGACGATGCTTGGGTTCTTCTGCGTCCATGCTGCCTTCTGTCAAGCCCCTTGCGCTGCCGTACGTCAACCCACGCTATCTGATGCGTTCCGCGCGCGATGGCTTTAGATTTTCTTCCAGCATTGCGTTTTTCCGCTGGATTGTCTAACGGATCTCCCGATTCCCGCGGTTTAGAGAATCACCCAAGCGTCAGAGATTTATTTTCTGAGTCGCGAATCCAAAAATCGGAAACGAGCATCGAACGGACGGTCGGGATAAATTAGGATACCTCGGATAGCGGGCGGAAAGGATATTTTTGTGTCGGGAACCAGAGTGTTGCTGGCGGACGATCATCGGATGGTAGCGGAGGCGCTTGCAGCACTGCTGAAAGGCTCATTCGATCTAGTTGCGCTGGTGCGGGATGGACAATCTCTGGTCCAAGAAGCAACCCGGTTCAAGCCGGATGTGATCGTAGCGGACATAATTTATGCCGGTCCTGAATGGAATCGATGCGGCCCGGCAGCTCCGGACGCGCGGAATCCATTCGAAAATCGTATTTCTTACCGTGCATGCAGATCCGAGGGTGGCGGCCGAAGCCTTTCGGGCCGGAGCCTCCGCTTTCGTATCTAAGGAATCCGCCGGCGAGGAGCTGATCCAGGCTATTCAGGATGCCGCTCAAGGGCGTGTGTACCTCACGCCACTTGTCGGCAGCGATGTGACTGATGTGCTGGTCGAAGCTCAAAATTCCCCGCCGGGGCTGGAACCCGCGCTTACAACGCGGCAGAGGGAAGTGTTGCAATTAGTGGGCGAGGGAAAGACCATGAAAGATGTTGCGAGTCTGCTTGGGATTTCAGTGCGAACGGCAGAAACTCATAAATACGAAGCGATGCAGGTGCTGGGAGTGGAGACGACAGCAGAACTCATTCATTGGGCGATCCGCCTTGGGCTTGTCTCGATAACGTGAGATCGCGAACGCTCCAGCGTTCTTTAGGTCGTGTATTTACCCTTACGCCCTGCTAGGTAGTTGACCTTAAGGGGAATTTCCTACCCGCCACTCGGGAAATATACGGACACTTTTCTAAATCAGTGTATGTCAATGTTTCATCCACTGGAAGAACTTTTGGTTTAGCCGAAGTATGGGCGAAGGAAGGCGATTCGGTATGAGAGCTCGGCCGTCGTGTTGTCAGGAGATTATCGGTACCTCCGCACAGATCCAAGTTATCAAGCGATGCATTGACCGGGTGGCGCTTTCGGAAGCGGCTGTTTTGCTTACCGGCGAAAGCGGTACAGGCAAAGAGTTATTTGCGCGCCGGGTGCATAGCATGAGTAAGAAATGCCACGGCCCCTTCATCCCTGTAAATTGCGCCGCGATTCCAGATAACCTGATAGAAAGCGAGCTTTTCGGCTTCGAGAAGGGCGCGTTCACAGGCGCCGGTTCGCGTCAGGACGGACTTTTGGTTCAAGCGAACTGCGGCACATTTTTTTTAGATGAAATAGGCGACTTGAGCCCTTCAGCACAGGCTAAACTCCTGCGCGTCCTGGAGCAAAAAGAAGTGAGGCCGCTCGGTTCGCGAGGAGCGCAAACAATCGATTTCCGCCTGGTATCGGCGACCAATCGTAATCTGGAGGAACTCGCGCATCAGGGCCGATTTCGCCAGGATCTCCTCTTCCGTATTAATGTTGTTCACGTTCACATTCCTCCTTTGCGAGCTAGAAAACAGGATATTGGGCTTATTGCGAGCTCTTTTCTCAGGGAGTTAAGCACTCAGTACTCAGATAACGTTGTCAGTCTTACACCGGGTGCGCAGCGCCGGCTGGAAGGGCTTCCATGGCGGGGAAATATACGAGAGCTGCGAAATATCCTAGAGCGCGCGTTCTTACTCTGCGATTCGGAGGACATCACTGAGCGGGACATTGCGAGGGTGTATGAGCTAGCCAGTCCTGACTTTGTAAGATCTTCAACGTTAACGCCAACGAGCTTTCAAGTCGCGCCGAAACAACAGTCTCGCTATCACGTGAGTCACACGAGCTATCGATACTCTAAAGTCAATTCATCGGATCGCTCGGAACCGGAGCAATTCCGTGAGGCTCTTGACGGAACGCATTGGAATAAAAGCGAAGCGGCCAAGCTCCTCCGGTGCTCCCGAATGACGGTGTATCGCAAAATTGTGCAATATGCGCTATCTCCGTCCGCGGGGGTTCCCGACCCCTACAGTACACCCGAGTTGGTATAAGGCGCGTGTATGCCTCGCGTTCCCTGTAAACTAGTGGCGTATTGCGGGGAATTCGTTGTTGTTGGAATCGGATCCGACTCTTGGCCAGGCTGATGGCGACGCAGGTAAACAACCTGTCCCAAAAAATTAACGTTCTCACCGCGACAGAAGCAAACATAAAAAAGACTCGTGCGGTCTTTTGATCTCTAATAGGCAGAAAGGACTGACGTGACCGCTGCTTCAAAAGCTCCCTGCGTGTTCCTGGCCTTCGCCGGCTCACTATTCGCTCAACACCTCGATTTCGGATTCGATTTCGGCGTAAAAGGCGGAGTGCCATTTACCGATGTTCTCGAGGCCGCCGGAGTTATCAACGCGCCTATAACATCCTTCCAACGATCAAGCGACTATTTGATTGGTCCAGTTGCCGAATTGCGAATCCCTTTTGGATTTGCAATTGAGGTAGACGGGATTTATCGAGGCGCCGAGTATCATTTGACCACGAACGACATCACCACAACGATCGGCGCTCACTCCTGGGAAATTCCGTACCTTGCCAAATTCCGATTTCCAATTCCATTGTTAAAGCCGTTCATTTCGGGAGGCGGCGCCTACCGGACTTTCACCGATCTGCCCAGCAATCTTGTGACGCCGACACATAATGCCTTTGTACTCGCCGGTGGATTGGAGTTGCGGATCAGCAGGCTTCGACTTTCGGGCGAGGGTCGGTGGCTCCACTGGAACAGCCCTCCCAGCACGAACGCCGTCCGGCTCACTCAAAATCAAGGCGAGGTGCTGTTCGGATTGGTTTTCTGAATTGTTAGCCCTCAAAAAGCGTTTTGCGGCCTGTCTTCCGGCAGGTGATTCGGGAGATTGCAAGGGTGCATCAAATCGCGGCCGGAAGGACTGGACTATGTCGACGGAACCGTCAGCGTGGACCACCAACATTGCGAGCCTCGAGCTGCGACAGCAATCCGCCGCGGCCGACAAGTAAAAGCAATTATGGCGCAAGTTCCAGCGTGGGCTGGAGTTTCTGATATTCCCCGCCGTTGTTTGACGCTGTCACACACCGTAACAGGCCAGAAACAAGTTGTTACTGTCCCAACAATCGAAATCACTTCTAAGTAGTTCATTACTCGGAACTTCTGGACTGGCCACTACGTTGCGATGGCACCCCGCAGGGCGAATTTCATCGGAGGTGTCATGAACAAAAGAGCGCAACCGTCCGAGCCGGAAACAATATGGCGAGACGTTCCTGAGTACGAGCTCGTGCGACTGACAAAATTGGGAAATGTTCCAGCTTTTGAAGAGTTGGTCAGTCGAACTCGCGATGTTTGCCTTCGCGTGGCTACTTCCATCCTGAGATGCCGCGAAGACGCGCGGGATGAAGTACAGAGCGCGTTTTGGTTGGCCTATTCGAGAATCGATCTTTTTACCTACCAATCGAAGTTCTCAACGTGGCTGGCCCGGATTGTAATCAATCGTTGTTTTCTCCGCCTGCGAACCGGTCAAAGGAGACTGGTCGTTGCGAGCCAGGTAGCTACAGGCTATGGCGAGTGGTATTCGTATGAGGCTGTGACAAGTGAAACGCCGGAAAGCCATCTCGGCAGGTGGGAAATGAATCAGGCCCTGCGGCGCGAGCTGCGCAGTATTCCCCCGCTACTTCGAGTTCCCATTGAGCTGCATTACATAAATGAGATCCCGGTCAAGGAGGTGGCAAAGAAGCTCGGATTGACAGTGCCTGCGGTCAAATCCAGGCTGCATCGGGGGCATCTCTTTTTACGTGGCCGGATGTTGAAGCATGCGCCGCTTAGTGGTCCGGCAAGCCTTCCCGCGACCGTATAGCCGCTGAAGAGAAGAATTGCCGTCCTCGGAAACAACTGGCTTGCCTGTTGTGGATCGGTTCTCACTTATTGAGGGAGGGCCAATCTACCGTTTTCAAACAGCAGTCGGCATGGCCTTACCCGACCGCCGCCCAGTCGTCAAACGAGCGTTTCTAACAACTCTGGTTACCTGGCTTCCTCTGCTCCTGCTCTCGTTACTGCAGCACCGCGCCTTAATTCCGGGATAAAAATACCCTTTCTCTCTGATTTCGCGGTCAGCATCCGCTTCCTGATAGGACTGCCCCTGCTGGTCATCGCGGAGGCGATCATTGACCCGAGGTTGAACCACGCAGTCAAGCACTTTGTGGAGTCAGGCTTCGTAACGGTCGAAAAGCTGCCGGCTTTTGAAGAAGCTGTTAGAAGGACAAACAAGCTGCGTGACAGCGCGCTTCCGGCAATTCTAATTCTGCTGGCTGCTTTCGCGCCCTCGATTTGGTACAGCCAAACGGAAGTTTTGCGGGCAGGGGTCTCGACCTGGCATACGATGGTTTCGTCGTTGGGAGAACATCTGAGCTCAGCGGGGTAGTGGTTCGGCGCAATCAACCTGCCGCTCTATCGCGTGCTGCTGTTTCGCTATGGCCGTTCTCGATTTGATCAGGATCTCTGCTGGCACGCGCAGTTTAGCAGAGCCGGTGCCCCCTATGTCAAAGCTAACGTGTCCCAAACTATGACCGAATACTGTGACCAAAATATCGTGGGGCAGGTTGCGCACAATTAGGAACAAGAGTTCCCAGCCAAGTGGGCCTGTTCGCAGGGGGAATCGTTGGTCGGTGTAACCACGATCCGAAAATGAGGCATCTCAACGAGGCGTGGATGGAGGAAACGAGAAAATGGACCTACCAAGATCAACTCAGACTTCGCTGCGTGCTCTGGAGCTGTGTATCAAGCCAGCCAGTTTTCGGCAATGTTCCTGGAGCTTTCGTTGGGTGGTATGGCGTGCCCCAAGCCCACGAGCGCTAGGCGAGCAAGAGACAGAGGGATAATCCGTACCGGGCCGCTCTAGATCATATTGCGAAAAAACGACTTGCTGGAAGGTGGATTGCCGATGTAACCCGCTCACCGTGACGAGTCGCTATACTTCTTACTAGAATTCATTTCCGGACCTAAACCGCACATCTGGTACGGAGCTCAGAGAGTCAAATTTGCATCTGGAGTCGGCGATGCGGTGTGTTTTCGGAAGAACGCCGACCCGGACAATTTCGCGTAAGTATTACATTGAGAAGTTCAGTTGGATATGCAAGATTTCATTTCTGAAGCTTCATTCTGGGTGCCGAAGCGCTTCGCAGTTTCAGCCTGGACAGAGCATGCGCCGTTCGCTTTCTGGTTGATCGACGTTCATCGGCCACAAACACTTGTTGAGCTTGGCACTCATTACGGATTTTCTTACTTCGTCTTTAATCAGGCCCTGAAGCGCCTCGATACGAAGAGCCGCACATTTGCGGTCGACACCTGGAAGGGTGACGAGCACAGCGGCTTCTACAGTGAAGAAATATTTGCAGCGGTGCGGGATTACAACGATCGCCAATACGGTGATTTTTCCGGGCTCATCCGCGCGACCTTTGACGAGGCGCGGGCAGATTTTCGGGATGGCACGATTGATCTGCTGCACATTGACGGGCGTCATTTTTATGAAGACGTAAAGCACGATTTTGAGACTTGGTTGCCTAAGCTCTCCGAACGCGCAGTAGTGTTGCTCCACGACACTAACGTCCGCGTCAAGGACTTTGGTGTATATCACCTTTGGGATGAGTTAATCAAACAATATCCGCATTTCGAGTTTCGGCAAGGGCATGGATTAGGCATTCTTGGTATCGGAACTACTCTCCCCGATCGGTTGAAGGCCCTGTTTGCCGCAGCAGGGGATGAGAGCGCTACCCGGCAGATTCGCGCCGCATACGCGCGGCTGGGTGCTGCGCTCATAGATCGCATGGTCGTGAAGGGACTTGGTTCCGATGCAACGAATTCAGAGCGCCCGGAATTGGGACACTTTCGGGCGGAACTGAGTCGTGTCTACCAAGAAGAGGGAACGCTCGAATTGGGGCGGGTTGCGTTGGAGCAGGACTATAGGAAACTCGAGCAACGAAACAGGGAACTCGAACAGCACAGCCAGGAACTCCAACATCATAGCGAGGAACTCGAACAGCACAGCCAGGAACTCCAACATCGTAGCGAGGAACTCGAACAGCACAGCCAGGAACTCCAACATCGTAGCGAGGAACTCGAAGACCACATTAGGCAGCTGGAAGCTCATTATCAGGAGTTGCAAGCTCAGTACAAGCAACTGGAATCTGATCATGCCGGCGTTGTGCACAAAGTTCAGGAACTGAAAAGTGAGCAAAGTAGAGTTCATCAAGAGAACAAGCGGCTTCAAGGCGAGCGGGACGAACTCGTAGAGCAGGTTCACCAAAGCAACTCCGAATTACAGAACAGCAAAGCTGGCATGTTGAAAAGTGTCGCCGAGCGTGCCGATCTGCAAGCCAAACTGTCACGGACCGCTGCAGAGCGCGAACGTTTGAAATCCGAGCTGGCATTCCAAGCAGCGCGGTCGGCCGCCATCGTCGGCTCGGCTAGCTGGCGCGTGACTGCTCCCCTTCGCTGGGCCACCCAAAAAGCGCGACCTGGTAAACGCAACTTGCGTTTACTTGTTCGAGCGTCATGGTGGCTCGTGACCTTCCAATTTCAAAACCGGCTGCGTTTACGGGCTGAAAAGAGATTCTTACTCGAATCGGGACTCTTTGATTCGGCTTTTTATCTGAAGCAGAATCCAAACGTGTCGCCGGCTCGAATCGATCCTCCGGAACACTACCTGCTGGGCGGAGCAGCTGCAGGCTTAGATCCAAATCCTATCTTCAATTCTGATTGGTATCTCGCACGGAATCCCGATGTTGCCAGTCAGCGTGTCAATCCGCTGCTTCATTATGTGACGTCCGGTTGGAAGGAGGGGAGGAATCCAGGGCCGCTTTTCGATATCGCATTTTATCTGGAGCAGAACAAGGACGTCGCGAAAGCAGGAATTGAGCCCCTGGGCACTTATCTTCGTTTGGGTGGCTTTGAAGGACGCGACCCGCATCCCCTTTTCGATAGCGACTGGTATCTTGCCCAAAACGCCGATGTCGCGGCGGCGGGCCAGAATCCGCTGGTCCACTATGCAATTCGCGGATGGAAAGAAGGGCGGAATCCTCATCCGCTCTTCGACAGCAGCTTTTACTTGGCTGAAAATTCCGATGTTGCGCAAGCTGGTATCAACGCTCTCGAGCACTACTTACACTCGGGAGCATTTGACGAACGTGATCCGCATCCTTTATTTAGCAGTAGTTGGTACTTGAAACGTTATCCGGATGTTGCGGAAACTCGTGCCAACCCTCTGATTCACTATTTGCAACACGGATGGAAGGAAGGGCGCAGCCCATGCGCGTTCTTTGACGGGTCGTTCTATCTTGCCCGATATCCAGAGGTGGCTCAGGGAAAGGTAAGCGCACTGGAGCATTATCTAGCTTTAGGAGCCGCTGAAGGACGCAATCCCAGCCAGACTTTCGATACGAATCGGTATCTAACACAGAACGGCGACGTGGCTGCATCTGGTTTGAATCCACTAGCTCATTATGTTCGCTATGGTCTGCGGGAGGGCAGGCCCACCGTGCCCAGTGCGCACGCGATTACTAAAAACACCTCCCTTACACACGGCAAGCCTCGCATCGTCTTCATTTCAGGTGAAAGCCACACGCCAGGGCATCAGTACCGCGTCCTGAATATTGCTAACTCTCTGGCGCCGAGGTGCTTCGATGCCGTCATTATAAAAAGTTCGGAACTTGCCAGCAGGCGCGACGAGGTGCTCTATGTGGACATCGTCTGGATCTGGCGAGCGCCCTGGTCCGAGAACATAGCGGCGGTAGTCGAAGCGGCCAGGCGGAACGGAGCAAAAATCATCTTCGATGTGGATGACCTGATGTTTCGGCCTGAACTTGCTGTGACCGAAGTCATTGATGGGATACGATCTATGGCTCTGGCCGAGACAGACGTTCAGAAATTGTATTCGATGATTCGAGCGACTCTGGACCGGTGCGACCACTGCACAGTTCCCACGGTTTCGTTGGCACGCGAAGTCAGAGACGTGTGGATGCCCGCCTCGGTCATTCCAAACGGATTCGACAGACGCACGTTTGAATGCGCCCGGTCAGCTTGGCGAAACCGAAGATCGGAGTCGGGCGACGGCATGATCCGGATTGGCTACGCTACCGGTTCCCGGACACATCAGCGTGATCTGGCATTGGCGGTACCCGCGCTAGTGGAAGTTCTTTCCGAAAATCCCTCCGCACGCCTTGTGCTCTTTCGACGAGCCCTGGAACTGGAAGAATTTCCTGAATTGAAGCGGCTTGAACATCAGATCGAATGGCGCGATCTCGTGCCAGTTGAGAAACTCCCCTTTGAATACGCAAGATTCGACATCAATTTAGCGCCGCTGGAGGTAGGCAACCGGTTCTGCGAAGCTAAGAGTGAACTGAAATTCTTTGAAGCAGTTTTGGTCGGAGTTCCGACAATTGCATCACCAACGGAGCCATTCGTTGATGCTATTCGGCATGGCGAAACTGGCTTCCTGGCGAATAGTAATTGCGAGTGGCATGAGTGTCTCGATCGGCTCATTAAGGATCGTGAACTGCGCGAGCGTATAGCCGCTAAGGCCTATTACGACGTTCTTTGGTTCTACGGACCAGAACGTCGTAGTCTCGTTGTCAATACGTTCGTAAACCGTTTGTTAGGCCCACCATCTGTAAACTCAGGCCTTTTCCCTCTGGAGATGGAGTCGGATCGGCTGATGCCGCTTCCGGAGATTCCAACTGCAGACTATGATGTGCTGTATCAATCTGAACGAAGGGGTATCAGCCGTGTTTCGGTTGTCATCCCCGTTTTTAACTATGCTCAATACCTGGAGGATGCCCTCGAATCAGTTCGAAAGCAAACCGTACACGATGTCGACGTCATCGTTGTCGATGACCAATCAACAGACAATTCCGTCGCGATAGCCAGGCAATGGCTGAAGCGTTATGCTTCCGCCTTCAACAGGGTTGCCTTGCTGCAGAATCGTAGAAACTCCCAACTGGGCGCATCTCGCAACGTGGGAGTAAGCTTCTGCGATACAGAGATCTTCTTTCCGCTCGATCCCGATAATCTGCTTCTTCCGCCTTGCATTGAGAAATGCCTCGCTCTTCTCGACGAAACGGGCGCCGCATATGTCTATCCGACTATCGAAGTATTCGGGAACCGAACTGAACAGATAGGTCTCTTGAGCTATGACCCGGCCTATTTCCAGTGTGGAAATTACATCGATGCAATGGCCATGGTCAGAAAGGCCGCCTGGATCGCGGTTGGAGGCTACGGCGCCCTTGACCCGCCGGGATATGAAGACTACGACTTCTGGTGCAAGTTGGCCGAAAAAGGCATGCACGGCGCACGCCTACCCGAAGTCGTAGCACGCTACCGGGCTCACGGCGATTCCATGCTGCACAACATCACGGACCTCCCGGAAAAGAAGAGACGGGTTTTGCGAGGTATGATTTCCCGTCATCCGTGGCTGTCGCTACGACCGCCCACTGCGAATCAGCCAGGTCCCGTGCCAGAATCACGAAATCAAACTCTTTTGGCGATGGCGAGCCCGTTCAGCGCGAACGAGCAAAAGGTATCGACCGTCTGCTCCAAATCCTCAGATGACCTAAACCCGGGGAAAGGCTAATGCGAGACGACGAACACACGCTGGTATCTGAAGAAACAGGCCGACGCTGGCCGATAGTAAACGGTCGCCCGGTATTCACTGCTGAGGGAAGCGACGTCATCGTGCAATCGGAGGCTCATTTCAGCAACGAGCTGCTGGAAGGAGCCGTCCGCCTTATCGAGCAAGCTAGGTAAGCATGTCGCGACGCGAAAGGCTTATATCCGGACTTGATCTCGAGCGGATGCGTGGAGTCGAGATAGGTCCTTTGATGTCGCCCATCGTAAGTAAGGAAGAATCAGATGTTTTTTATGTGGATCATGCCGACCGCGAAGCATTGCAAGCCAAATACGCCGACGATCCGAACGTAGATGTACAAAAGATTGTGCCGGTTGATGCGGTTTGGGGAGACTGCACACTCCGTGAATGCTTCGCGGACAACCGCAGCTTCGATTATGTCATTGCCTCGCACGTGCTTGAACACGTCCCCGACATGCTGGGTTGGATGCGAGAAATTGCTGACATTTTGCGGCCTGGAGGCCGCCTGATCCTCGCTATTCCAGACAGACGATTCACTTTTGATTACTTACGGCAAACGACGCGCTTGAGCGAGATTATAGATGCCTATCTGCGCCGCAATCGCCGGCCAATGCCCGCGCAGATTTTCGATTTTAACGCAAACGCTGTCGAAATCGACATGATCGCCGCCTGGGAAAATCGTGTTGATCCAGCATCGCTGAAGCACTACGTTAATCTGCGCTACGCTCTAGACCGAAGCATAGAGTCCGTCAGAGATGGGAAATATGTCGATGGGCACTGCTGGGTCTTTACACCGTCCTCGTTGGCGGCAATTCTCGCCGATCTGGTTGATTTGGATCTCCTTCCCTACAAATGTCTTCACCTACACGAGCCAGAGCGCAACACGAACGAAATGGTTCTGATTCTAGAACGGCTACAGGAAAATTCCAGTTCAGAGAAAGAGCAAGCCCGGAGCAGCTTCATGTTCTATCTTCGTCACGCGGGGCCAGAGCCGTGGACAGTAGAGCAGGAATTAGAACTGACAAAACAGGCGTTGCAGCTGGCTGAAACAGAAGTGACCGCCCTTCGGAACAGCGTGCATGCTCTTGAAACAGATATCACAGCATTGCTTTCCTCGCGGTCCTTTCGGATAACGCGACCGCTAAGGAAACTTCGAGCACTGGCGAG
>Ga0157374_10003700_pt1 | contig 12860 bp, 9 predicted proteins | sample M25metaG_FD_115308 | JGI IMG/M metagenome (GOLD analysis project Ga0157374, IMG submission 115308) | Miscanthus rhizosphere microbial communities from Kellogg Biological Station, Michigan, USA - M2-5 metaG | ecosystem: Host-associated > Plants > Roots > Rhizosphere > Soil | place: USA: Michigan...
AGTCCTTTGCCGGAAAGATTTTCGGCAAGGCGCGCGAGATCATCATCGGAGGAATCGATATCGGTGTGCGGCAAAGAGAGAAACAGATCGACGCCATCGAACCGCACACCGTCCACCTGCGCGGCGACGGTCAAGCGAAGCATGGTTTCCAGGTCGATGGGCGGCTCCGAACCCGGTCCTTTGCCGACCAGTCCGGGCCACATGGCATTGTGAAGAGCGGGCGACGAATGCATAGTATTTACGGGTTTTGAAACGTCTCAAGGCCCGAAGCGTATCTTAACAAGATTGCTTCTTATTGGCCGGCAGGGACCAGCTCGATTTCGCGCAAACGCACGCCCAGCTTGCGTTCGTTGCTGATTTTCACGGCTTCTACCTTCAGGTGATGGGCTCCTGGCGAGAGCGAGATGACGCCAAGCCGGCTTTTGATGTCGGGCGTTAGCGGATTGCGCGGATCGGGTATCGTGCCGTCGTTCTGTAGAGCATGCGCGACTTTTCTATCTCCTACCGTCACCTGCAGTTCGTTACCCTGCTCCCACTGCGACGTGTCCCATCCGCCGGCGCTGCGCACGGGCGCAGTCCGCGCGAGCACTTCGTAGTTTCCGGGCCGATAGCTCTCGAAGTCCCATTCGACCGTTTCAGCCGTATCGACCCATTCCGAGGTGATTCCGCGGTTGCTCACTTTGAGTTTGGTTGTGGCGGGCAATTTGCCAAGCGCGCAATTGAGCGTAATGGTCCCATCCGGCTGCTGAACGAGCCCGGTATTCACATGGAGTGTCCCGTTGAGATCCAGCGCGACAACCGAGACATCCGAATCGGGTGCTGCCGATGGCACATCGATACGAAGCGTGTCATGACCGTCCGTCTTGTTTTGCTGGAACTTAAGGCTCGAATTCTTGTCACCCAGAACCGCCGCTTTGCGGACGCGATTCGAAAGACCGTAGAGCTCGAAGGAGCCGTTTGCCGGCCATTCCACGATGTTCAGATAAAGACGATTGCCCTTGCATGTGACCGATCCCCAGTTGAATTCATAAGGATATGGACTCGGCTTCGCCCCATATACGGCAGCCCCGCGCACTTTGAGCCACGCGCCTACTTGCTGCAGGCGTTCAACTGCCGGTTTAGGGATATCGCCCTTGGCGGTGGGCCCCACATTCAAAAGATAGTTTCCATTCTTGCTGGCGACATCGACCAATTGCCGGATTAAGGTTTGCGCCGATTTCCATTTAGTATCGTTGGTTTTAAAACCCCAGGTGTCATTGGTGGTGACAGGAGTTTCCCAATCGTAGTCGAGGACTTTCACCGGGATTTCGTTGTCGCCAGTGCTGCGGTAGTCGCCTTTGTCATTGCCGATACGGCCGTCCACAAGGCATTTCGGCTGAAGTGTGTGCACGAGATCGGCCAGTTCCTTGCTTTGCGCATCGGTAATGATGCGCGGCGTATCGAACCAAATCAAAGCGACGGGGCCATAGTTCGTCAGCAGTTCCCGCACCTGCGGGATGGCTTTTTCGTGCAGATATTTGTCGAAATTTGCTTTAGACGGATCGAAGTCCCAGGTATTGCCATTGCCGTCCGGCTCATGCCAATCCTGCGTCTGGGAATAGTAAAAGCCGAGCGGCATGTGGTGGCGCTTGCAGGCGGCTGCTAATTCAGCGATCGGATCGCGGTGAAACGGCGTTGCGTCGTAGACGTTATATTTCGAGACCTTCGAATGAAACATGGCGAAGCCGTCATGATGTTTCGCGGTGATAACCATGTATCTCTGGCCGGCGGCTTCCGCAGTGCGCACCCAGCGTTCGGCGTCGAAGTCAACCGGATTGAATTGTTTGGCGAGCTGCTCATACTCGGCGACCGGAATTTTCGCACGGTTCATGATCCATTCGCCAATACCGGGAATCTGTTTACCCTTCCATTCACCTGCCGGAATAGCATAGAGGCCCCAATGGATAAACATGCCGAAGCGCGCGTCACGGAACCACGTCATCCGGTTTGGATTGGTTTGGGCAACGCTCAGCGAAGAAACGGAAGCAAGCAGGCAGATGATTACCGGAAGAAGGCGATGCATGAATAGTCCCGGATCATGATATCGAAACAGGCGTGCGCTGGCGCATCTTGACATTTTTTCCGGTCCTTCCGGTGCGGTTTGGCGCAAACCTATACAGAGATACGCCGATCAGGAGGATGTACCATGCGTTAAACGCATGAAGGCTTCTTATTTATCTTTGCTTCTGGTTTTGCTGTCTACGGCTCAAGCGCGGCAATACGTCGATACGGCGGCGCGGACGGATTCGCATAAAACAAACGATCCGCAAGCTGTTGAGACTTTCCGCGACCGCGGGCTCGGCATGTTCATTCACTGGGGAGTGGATGGCGTGCTTGCCGGCGTGATCTCCCATTCGCTGGTAGGCGCGTCTCCCGACTTTCAGGACCGCTTCTTTCGACTGCTGCCGGGTTACTTCGATCCATATCGATTCGAGCCTGAGCGATGGGCCGCACTGGCCCAGTTGGCGGGTTTCCGCTACGTGATGTTCACGGCCAAGCACCATGCCGGCTTCTGTATGTGGGATACGGCCACGACGACATTTGGTGTCATGCACACGCTATATGGGAAGGACGTGCTGCGCGCGGTCGTCGACGCGTTCCGAAAGCGCGGCATCGCCATCGGCATTTACTTTTCACCCGACGATTTTCATTGGATCCATGAACACGGCATCACCATCAACCGGCATGTCAAAGGCGTGTATCCCCAGGATCTCCCGGAATTCATGGACTACACAAAAAAACAATTGAAGGAATTGCTGACCAACTACGGTCCGATCGATTATTTCTTCTTCGACGGACCGGCCGAGCAATTGACCGACTACGCCTGGCAGCTTCAGCCCAAGCTGGTGATCACACGCGGCGTAATGGAAACACCGGAGCAATACACACCCGGAGTGGCGCTCAAAGGCGCCTGGGAAGGCAATTTGACGATGGGAACCGAATGGCCCTGGAAAGCGACTAACGAGAAATATAAATCGGGCACCGAGCTGATCGACATTCTGATCGAAACGCGCGCCAAAGGCGGGAACCTGCTGCTTAACATCGGACCCAAACCCGATGGAACGATCCCGGAGGAGCAGGATTCGCGGCTACGGGAAATCGCGCTCTGGAATTTCGTGAACGGCGAAGCCATCCGGGATGTGCGGCCTTGGGTGATCACCAATGAAGGGAACATCTGGTTCACGCGCAATCCGAAAACGAATACGGTCTATGCGTTTCTCACCAGGATGCAGCCTTGGAGACTAGGCGATGCCAAGACGATCACGCTGCGCTCGCTCAAGAGCAATCCGCAAACAAAAATCTCCGTGCTGGGGCAATCGGATCAAATCGTGGAGTACCGGCCTACGGTAAAACCGCAGACGACCTGGCGTCAGGACGAGCAGGGCCTTCACATCACCGCCTATCGCGCGCAGCGGCTCTATACCGACCGAGGCTGGCCCGATCCGGTCGTTCTCAAAATCGTGAATGCGGACCAGGCGCTGATTCCGCCGGAAGTGATCACATCCAATCCCACCTGGGACGCCTCGAAGCAAGCGGAGACTTTGCGGGGAACGCTCGCGAATCTCGGCGCCGCGCCGGAAGTGCAAGTGGGATTCCAGTATCGAGCGAAAAAGGATGGGACAGACTTATCGGAGAAGACCGAGTCCTGGACAGACCTGCCGCTCGCGCCACGCCAAGCCACCGGCGAATTTTCCTACGATCTAACGAATCTCACCGCAAATCGCGACTATGAATATCGCGCGGTGGTCCGCCATCCGCTGCTGACGATGTATGGACAGGAGAAGACCTTCCGCACAGCCGTGAAATGAGCTCGATTCGCTGGATAGACTTTGCCGTCATTGTGCTCTACATGGCGACGATTCTCGCAATCGGCTTGCGCTTTTCGCGGCGCCAGACCTCGACGGAGCGCTATTTCACTGCGAAACGCAGCATCCCGGGCTGGGCTACCGGACTATCTCTGCTCGCCACTCTGATCAGCAGCGTGACGTTTATCGCTTATCCCGGATCGGCCTACGCGGCGGATTGGAGCAATCTCGTTCCGGGGCTGATGGTTACAGTCGTCATCGTGCTGGTGGGACGGATTATTATTCCTTTCTACCGGCGCGTAGTGCGGGTGAGCGTCTACGAATATTTCGGGAAAAGGTTCGGCTATCCGGCTCGTGTGTATTCCTCTATCGCCTATGCTTGCGGGCACTTTTCCAAGATGGGCTTTGTATTTTACTTGCTGGCGCTTACGGTCAGCAGCATGACGGGCTGGAGCACCGAGCGAGTGATCGTGCTAGTGGGAATCATCACCATTCTCTACACGCTGGTTGGTGGAATCGAAGCGGTGATCTGGGCCGATGCAATACAAGGGTTCGTCATCTGGGCGGGAATCGCCATCTGTCTCGGCTATCTCCTGTTTTTGCCTTCGGCCGGTCCAATGGCGACGCTGGCCGCCGCCTGGAACAGCCATAAAATTAGCCTCGGCAACATGGCTCCCGACTTCACCAAACCCACCGTGATCGTGCTCGCAATTTATGGTTTCTTCTACTATCTGCAGCGCTACACCGCGGACCAAACGGTAGCCCAGCGCTACCTGGTGGCGAAGTCGGATCGCGAAGCATGGCGCGGCATTGCGCTCGGCACACTGCTGTGCGTTCCGGTGTGGAGCCTCTTCATGCTGATTGGAACACTGTGCTGGGTGTTTTATAAAACCGGCGGCGAAACGCTGCCCGCGTACGTGCAGAAGGCGGACCAAGTCTTTCCGTTTTTCATCACGACCCATATCCCGGCCGGGGTCGCCGGCCTGTTTCTGGCGGCGCTATTCGGCGCGGCAATGGCAAATCTATCTTCCGATTTCAACAGCCTCGCTGCTATTTTTGTCGAAGATTACCATCGTCCGCTTAAGCCCTCTTCCTCGGACCGGCAGCGTCTCCGTGTGGCGAAGATCGTCGTCGCCGTAACCGGCGTTTTGTGCATCGTAGTGGCGACAGCCCTGGCACGTAGTCACGGCAGCGCGCTGTCGTTGTGGTACACCGTGTCGGCCATCGTGGCAGGCGGCCTAGTCGGGTTGTTCCTGCTTGCTTTTCTAGCGCCAGAGGCCGGCGCCACGGCTGCGAATATCGGCATCGCCGCCAGCCTGGTGTTTACCGCATGGGCGACGCTCACGCTTAACGGCGGAAAAATCTGGAACCTGGGCCAATTCAATTTTCCATTTCACGACTACATGATCGGCGTCATCGGCCATCTCATTCTCTTCGGCATCGGATACGCTGGCAGTTTTCTATTTCCCAATCGGGACGCGGAGAGCGGCGAGCTGACGGTGTGGAGACGATCCACTGTGCTGAAGTAAAAATGTATGCCTGATTTTTTAGATGCCGCGATCGAGATCGCGCGCGAGGCGGGGCAAGTGTTGATGTCCCATCGTGGAGTGGGGTTCGAATTGAAAGGAACTTTCGATCTGGTCACAGCCGCGGACCGCGCCAGTGAACAACTCGTGGTCAAGCGATTACGCGAGCGTTTTCCCGAGCACGGGATCATAGCCGAAGAAGGTGGGCGCGCGGAATTGAAAGCGCCGCTGCGCTGGTATGTCGACCCGCTTGACGGCACCACCAACTTTGCGCACGGCTTTCCGATGTGGAACGTCACGCTTGCGCTCGCTCGCGAAAATGAAGTGATTGCCGGCGTTGTTTACGATCCGCTCAATCGCGAGCTGTTTGCCGCCGAGCGAGGCGCCGGCGCGCGGCTTAACGGCGCGCCCATGCGCGTGAGCAACGCACCCAAACTGGAAGATGCGCTGCTCGCCACAGGATTTCCAAGTCTGAAGCGCCACCTGAACGTGAACATCCACTTCTACTATCAACTCGCCATGGTCACGCATGGAATTCGCCGCGGCGGCTCGGCGGCCCTGGATCTTGCGTACACCGCATGCGGGCGCCTCGAAGGTTTTTGGGAATTCGGATTGAACCCCTGGGATATGGCCGCCGGAACGCTGCTTGTCGAGGAGGCGGGCGGCAAAGTCTCTGGCATGAAAGGCGAGCCGCTCGATTTATATGGCCGCTACCTGCTCGCCGACAACGGATTGATCCACTCCGAGACGCTGGCGCTTTTCGCCGAAGTTTTTCAGGGCCGCTACGTGCATGAAATGCCCACCTTGCCGGCCGCAGAATGGGAGCTGCAACATGGCTGAGCTTCCCCCCGTTCCGCTCACGCTCGAAGGCTCTTACGCCCTGCATCAAATGTTCCGCTTCCGCCGTGCGGACTGGCGGCAGAAGGAATCGCTTCATCGCAATCGTATTCTCAAGGAGGCGACCTCCGTGATCGGAGCAATGGGAGCCGGCTCCGCCCTCTATTCCCACATTGGCCACAAAGGCGATTTGCTGCTGCTGCACTTCCGCGAGTCGCTCGATGGCGTGCATCGCGCCGAGCTCGCCGTCGCCCAAACGGAGTTGGCCGACTTCCTCGAGCCGGTGCACTCCTACCTCTCCGTAGTCGAGTTGGGCCTATATGAATCGTCGGCCAAGACTTACGCCGAACTTGCAGCCAAGGGTATTGTTCCTAACTCGCCGGAATGGCAGGCAGGTGTGGCCGAGGTGCTAACCCGCCAATCGGCAGCCATGTCGTCGCGCCTCTTTCCGCAAATTCCGGCGGCTCGCTATCTCTGCTTTTACCCGATGGACCGCCGCCGCGGCGAGACCCAAAACTGGTACCAGGTACCGATGGCCGAGCGCCAGCGCATGATGCACGAGCACGGCATGATCGGCCGCCGTTACGCCGACTCGGTCAAGCAAATCATTAGCGGCTCGATCGGCTTCGACGACTGGGAATGGGGGGTGGATCTGTTCGCGGACGAGCCGCTGGTTTTCAAGAAATTAATTTATGAGATGAGGTTTGACGAGGTAAGTGCTGTATATGCACAATTTGGATCGTTCTATCTAGGCATCCGAATACACCTTCCCGATTTGCCGCGCGTCCTTGCCGGCGAACTGCCGTAGGCTGTTCAAATTATTGGCAATGGTACGCTTATTATTCGTAAATGCGTACCGTTGACCTGATTCACCGCAAGCGCGATGGGGAAGAGCTTGCCCCGGAAGAAATTCAATATCTCATAGACGGCTACACGCGCGGCGAGATCCCGGATTATCAGCTATCTGCCTTTCTGATGGCCACTTACTTCTCCGGCATGTCGGACCGCGAGGTCAGCGTCATGACGGAGTCTATGGTGAACTCCGGTTCAATCGTGGATCTTTCGATGATACCGGGGACTAAGGTCGATAAACATTCGACGGGTGGCGTCGGCGATAAGACCAGCCTTATTGCTGCCCCGATTGCGGCTTCAGCGGGCGTGGTGGTGCCGATGATTTCGGGACGCGCCCTCGGCCACACGGGCGGCACGCTGGATAAGCTCGAATCGATTCCCGGATTCCGCACCGATCTCACCATTGATCAGTTTCGCGGGCTTCTAGCCGACCATCAATTGGCTTTCATCGGGCAAACGTCGGAAATCACTCCGGCGGACGGCAAGCTGTATGCGCTGCGCGATGCCACCGCAACCGTGGAATCGATCGCGCTCCTCGCAACTTCGATCATGTCGAAGAAAGTGGCCGTGAGCCTCGACGCCCTGGTTCTGGACGTAAAAGTCGGTTCAGGCGCGTTCATGAAAAAACAGGTGGATGCGCGGCGGCTGGCGCAAATGATGGTTGGCATCGGGCGGCGTCTCGATAAGCGTGTGCAGGCGCTGATTACGGATATGAATCAGCCGCTCGGTTATGCGGTCGGCAACGCGCTCGAAGTGATGGAGGTTTCGCAGACTTTGCAGAATGCCGGACCGGCGGATCTCACACGGCTTTCGCTCGAGCTGGCAGCGCGCATGATTTTCCTCGGCAAAATTGCCAAGACGATGGATGAAGCCAGAGAACTGGCGCAAAGCAAACTGCTTGACGGCTCCGGCTATCGCAAGTTCAAAGATGTCATCGCCGCTCAAGGAGGTAATCCGCAGGTTCTCGACCGTTTCGATCTGCTGCCGAACGCTACCGGCGCGCAAGAGATCACCACCAGCCGCGGCGGTTACGTGAGCGGCATCGACGCAGAGTTGATCGGTCAGGCATCCTGTATGATTGGCGCCGGGCGCAACACGAAGGAAGATTCGATTGACCCGGCCGTTGGCGTGATTCTTGAAGTGAAAGTCGGACAGAAGATCGAGGCCGGCAGCATTCTGTGCCGCATCTATTACACCGATGAAGAGCATCTGGCCGAGGCGGCCGAACTGGTGGAAGACGCCTTCAAGATCTCGCAGCATCCCGTCGAAGAGCGCGAACTGATTCTCGAAGTCGTCAGCTAAGCTGCGGAGGTCGATGGCAAAATACACCGGCGTATTCGGCCTGAGTGCCATCGTTCTGGTTGCGTTTCTTTTTTCCACGAAGCGCTCGGCCATTCAAAAAAGAATTGTGATCTGGGGCGTCGTGCTGCAGTTCGCGTTCGCTTTTCTCGTGCTCAAGACGCCGCTGGAGAAAGCGTTCTACGCCTTCAGCCTGTTTGTCAACGCCATATTGAACTACACCGCCGCCGGATCGAGTTTTGTATTCGGCGACAAACTCGGATTGAAAAGCGATCAGTTCGGGGTGATCTTCGCGTTCCAGGTTCTGCCGATCGTCATTTTTATCTGTTCGCTTTTCGCAACTCTTTACTACTTGGGAATTATGCAGGTGTTCGTGAAAGGCATGGCCATTTTCATGCAGCGCTTCATGGGAACCAGCGGCGCGGAATCCACTTGCGTGGCCGCGAGTATTGCGATGGGCCAGACGGAAGCGCCCGTAACGATCCGGCCGTTTCTCGAGAGCCTTACTGAATCCGAGTTGTTTACGGTAATGACCAGCGGCATGGCCCACGTGTCGGGCGCGGTAATGGGCGCTTACGTCGCAATCGCCAATGTTTCCATCGTGCACCTGCTCACTGCTGTCATTATGACCGCCCCGGCCACCATCATGCTCAGCAAAATATTCGTCCCCGAGACCGGCGATCCGATCACGCGCGGTACGGTGCGGGTGGAAGTGGAAAAGCCGGGCGTGAACCTGATCGACGCAGCGGCGCGCGGCGCGGGCGATGGCCTGCAGCTGGCCCTTAACATCGCGGGCATGCTCATCGCGTTTCTGGCCCTGATCGCGATGGTCAACGGCGGCCTGGGTTGGGCCCACTCGCACGTTGCCTGGGCGCCCGCGTCACTGCAGCAAATCCTGGCCTATATCTTCGCTCCGGTCGCCTGGTCCTTGGGCGTAAGCCGGAATGACTGCGCAACCATCGGCAATCTGCTCGGCACTCGCATGGTGCTGAATGAATTCGTTGCGTTTGTCGATCTCGGCAAAGTCAAGTCGGCGATCGATCCGCGTTCGTTCGTCATCGCAACCTACGCGCTCTGCGGTTTCGCCAATCTTAGCTCGATTGCCATCCAGATTGGCGGCATTGGAGCGCTCGCGCCGTCCCGCAAATCGGATCTGGCGCGACTCGGATTGAAAGCCATGTTCGTAGGGACAATGGCGAACTTTATGTCGGCCTGCATCGCGGGGATGCTGCTATAGGATCGGTTCGTGCAACGTCCTCTTGCCATTCTCGTTTATCTTGCCGCTGCGGGCGTCTATGCACAGAGCCCAACCGCAAATCAGACCCCAAACGATGCGGCGGTCACTAGCAAAAACGTTATCGATCACTTGAACCAGACCATTACCTGGTACCGGCGGATAGCCGAAGTCGATCAATCCTCCACCGCTCCGGAAAATCTTCTGCTGCAGAATAACGTCCACGCAACAGCGAAGCAGGTGCTGAAGCTGGCGTTCGATTACGCGCGCGCGGAAGCCAATTTGCTTTCCAAAACCGGCGCCGCCGGCCCGGTCACGCCCGCGCAGACTTTTCAGCAGGCGACTGTCAACGCGCAAGCCCGCGCAGACCGCATCCAATCCCAGCTTGACGATCTCGATAACCAGATCGCGCACGCCAAAGACCGCGACCGGCCAGTGCTGGCGGCCAAGCGAAGGGCCATGGCCGCAAATCTCGCGCTTGCTAAAGACGCACAGACGGCCCTCAGAAACATGGTTTCATTTGCGAATGCGCCGCAGGGGCCCAATGGCAGCCGCAGTCTCCTCGACCAGATCAATAATCTCGAAAGTCTGAATTCGGCCGTCGACGCGCCGGATGATAATTCCAAAACTTCTTCCAAGACTGCCGATGAGACGGCCGCCCAGGTGTTCCATCCCGAAAATGCCGGCATTATCACGCTCATTTCCAAAGCCACGACACTCGCCAACGATCGCTCGGAACTCGATGCACTCCGAAAAGAGACGGATGGACTGCTCGCCGAAATTGGTGAATTGCGCGCTCCTCTGAGAACCGCACTGCGCAACGCGATGAGCCAAAGCGACGCTCTTGCCAATGCCGCCGACGCTTCCACTCCCGACGATTGGAACGAGAGGCGCAAGCAGATCGATGCGCTAGGCGCACGCTTCAAACAACTCTCGAGCGTTCTCACTCCGCTAAGCCAGCAATCGATTGTGTTACGGCCTGTGCGAGCCGGACTCGAAGAATGGCGCAACGCCCTCGATCGGCAATACCACTACACTTTACGTTTCCTCTTCATTCGTTTGGGAAGCCTGCTTGCGGCGATCCTGTTTCTGCTGCTTGCTTCGGCGCTATGGCAGCGCGCCATCTTCCGTTACGTCCACGATCCACGCCGGCGACGCCAATTCATGGTGGTCAAACGTAGTGTGGTTGGGCTTGCCATGGCCTTGATTCTGGCGCTCGGATTTCTTTCGAGTTTGAGCTCCGTGGTGACCCTGCTGGGCTTCATCACCGCCGGACTCGCGCTGGCGCTGCAGAACGTCATTCTGTCGATAGTCGCTTACTTCTTCCTGGGGGGCCGTTATGGCGTGCGCGCAGGCGACCGGGTTACAGTGTCCGGCGTTACCGGACAAGTAATTGAGGTGGGCCTGGTGCGCTTGTTTCTGATGGAACTGACCGGAATCGGAGCCGACCTGCATCCCACTGGCCGCGTCGCCTCCTTTGCCAATTCGATCATTTTTCAGCCCTCCGCTCTGATGAAGCAAGCGCCCGGCATGGACTACGTCTGGCATTCGGCTTCCGCCACTGTGGCCGACCCCGCCGACCATGGCAAAATCCGCGAGCGGCTGGCCGGCGCCGTCGACCGCGTGTATAGCGAATACCGCCCCGCCATTGAACGGCAGCACGCAACGTTCGAACGCAGCACCAACATGCAGACCGGCGTACCGCGGCCGGTAACGCGCGCGAACTTCACCGATTCCGGCCTCGAGATTCTGATTCGCTATCCGGTAGATGCCGAACACGCCCTGAGCATCGACGACCGCGTCGTCGCGAGTTTGTGGGAGGAAGCGGGAAAAGAACCGAAGATGCAATTCGCTGCCCGCGGTGCGCCCAAGAGCGGGCCGGCATAGGCCCTTTACTATTGGCACGCCGCCATCAGGCAGCGAGCAAGCCCCTGCGAGATGGGCTGATCGGCATTTTCTTCGTAATAGCTGAACGCCGGGCTCGGATTCACTTCAAAACAGTAAACCTCATCTTCCGGTGTGACTTTCAGGTCGATGCCTGCAAATTCCAATCCGAGCGACTTCGACAAAGCGAGACACTTTTCGGCAAGTTCGTCGGATAGCTCCACTTCGCGGAGATCGGCCGGATTTCCGCATTGGCGTGCGGCGTATCGATAATCGGTCGCTGCCGTGCGAATGGCCGTCGCATAGACTTCCCCACCGATGGTATGGACGCGCAGATTCGTGCCATCCACAAATGCCTGGAATTGCGTAGGACACCAGCGAATTTTCTCCAGCCTCTCAAAATCGGCCTCCGCGAGCGTTTGCACGATGGACCGAACCGCGCTGATGGATTTGTAAATCACACGCCCGTGGCGGGCGGCGAATTCGCGAACCAAAGCCGGATCGTTGGTAATCAGTGTTTCAGGAATTTGGAAGCCCAGTTCGCGGATGAGCTGGGTCTGGTAAGGCTTGGAAGAATTGGACGCCATCGGCGTACAGCGATTGATCACACGGGCAGGCGAGATCTCAAGCCAGCGCGCAACGGTATCGTGGAAAGCCCGGCAACGGCGTCGCAGTGGCGAGCCAAGCGGTTCCGATTCGAGTTCCGGAAGACATCGATCGTCCATCAGACGCTGATAGGCCGCTTGAAAATTCTCCAGCGGGTAAATATCGGCGCCGATGCGAAGCTCGCCGCGAACGCCGGCGCCATCGATTTCAAACCATATGTCGCAATCGGCAAACTGGCGCTGGTTCAACATCAAGTAGGGAACGTCTCCCGATTCGATACGTTCCACAACCAGGCGCAGCGGAGTTTCCGACGGAATGCCACAGAGCAGAATCATTGCTTCTCTCCTTCAGTAAAGACTTGCGCGAGGCGTGTGAGGAGCGCCTCGCCGCCGAGCGTCAGCTCCGGATACGGAGTAGCTGTCGCGAAATTCCACCGGCCATCGTTTGCGCGGAACAGATCGATGCCGAGCAACGGATCTCCGGTAAGCGCGGCGAAGCGGCGGCAGGCGCCGTGAATATCTTCCGGCAGCAACGCGCCAAATACTTCGCCGCCGAGGACGACAACGGATTCCACCGGCACACCTTGCGGCGCCAGCGAACGGTAGCCTTGTTCGGGCTCGTGCTGAATAGTCTGGCGAAACAGCGGCGCCGGCAGGCCGGCCCGTTGCGCGACTAGCGCCCATTCCGAAGTATGTCGCCAGCGTCCGCAAAAGCCTTGCGGAGTGGGACGATTGATCACTCTTCCGGGTAGCGCGCTAAGCCAGCTCAGATAGAAAG
>Ga0157374_10003701_pt1 | contig 12856 bp, 11 predicted proteins | sample M25metaG_FD_115308 | JGI IMG/M metagenome (GOLD analysis project Ga0157374, IMG submission 115308) | Miscanthus rhizosphere microbial communities from Kellogg Biological Station, Michigan, USA - M2-5 metaG | ecosystem: Host-associated > Plants > Roots > Rhizosphere > Soil | place: USA: Michigan...
GATGCCTTCCTGCAGCAGGATACCCAGCGCTGCCGAAGACCACACCACGCCTTTGGTGCCCATGCCCGCTTCTGTCAGGCCCAGGTGCAGGGGCTGTTCGGTCTTGCGCGACAGATCGCGATAAACCTTGATCAGGTTTTGCGGCTTGGAGAGTTTGCAGGAAATAATGATCTGATCGTGGCGCAGGCCGCATTCGAGGGCCAGCTCGGTCGATTCGATGGCGGACTGCACCATGCAGTTGTTGATGATCTCGTCGGAATCGAGGCCGAGATCGCGGTCGGTATTCTCCTGCATCTTGCGCATGACCAGCTCTTGATTGAGAGAGCCGCCATTGACGCCGATGCGCACCGGCTTGCCATTGTCGACTGCCACCTTGCAGATGGTCGAAAACTGTTCGTCGCGCCGTGCCCCGGCGCCGACGTTGCCGGGATTAATGCGATATTTGTCCAGTGCTTTGGCGCAGTCGGGATACTTGGTCAGCAAAACGTGTCCATTGTAGTGAAAATCGCCAATGATCGGGGCAGTGCATCCTAGATCGCGCAGCCGGGCTATAATTTCGGCCACCGTAGCCGCGGACTCCGGCATATTCACGGTAATTCGAACGAGTTCCGACCCGGCGTCGGCCAGTTCTTTGCATTGCGCCACGGTGGAGGCAATGTCCGCCGTGTCCGTATTGGTCATGGACTGGACGACTACGGGAGCGCCGCCGCCGACCTGATATTGGCCGACCTTGACGCCGTAAGTCTTCCGGCGCGTTATAGGGAAAATCTGCATATTGGGCTTAGCGAGATAATAATAACAGGGCTCTGCCGGCGGTCAAAATAGCACGGTCGATGCCCATCCCGAAAGAGGTATACCGGCGATCACCCGCTAAATTATCCCTCAACTCACAAGCTGATAACAAACTTGTTCGAACCACAACTTGGACAAATTGGGGAACTTGAAAAGCTTGCTAAATCCAGCAGTTATGTAACAATTCGGTGACACTTGAGGCTTTAGGGGGGATATGTTGATACGCATCGCGAAGCGAGTCGCTTGCCTTACAGTCCTGACGGGGTTCTGCGGATTATTTTTGTTCCAGTCCCTCGCTCACGCCCAGGATCGCATCATGGGCCAGATTCAGTTCATGGATCCGTCCAAGGTGGCCAAGACTTCGGGCGTTTGGATCGACGGCCAATATGTGGGCTTCGTCGGCGAGCTGAAGGGCTCCAACCGGCTCAGGCTGCTGCCCGGGGACCACGACATCACCGTTCGGCAGGCTGGCTATTCGGATTTCAATAAGAAAGTGGTGGTGGAGCCGAGAGCCGTCGTAAACGTTCGCGTCAGCATGGAGCGAGATCCGCGCTTCGTGTACCCAGACCGTAAAACCAGTTCGGAAGTAAGGCTGGACGTTGTGCCTACGCGGGCAGCGGTTTTCCTGGACGACGTATATGTCGGAACTGTGGATGAGTACTACGGGCTGCAGCACGCCATGCTGGTGGCACCCGGAAAGCACCGTTTTAAGATTGCCTTGCCGGGCTTCCGGACATTCGAAACCGAACTCGTTTTGTTTCCGCGCCAAAAATTTGCACTGAGGACGGAATTGGCGGGAGGCAGCATCAACGACGCGGATCCGATCATCCGGTCCGACGTACCCGGCGCGTCGTCATCCGCGCGGGAAGGCGACCCGAAGACCGCCCGGTAAGCGCAGCTTTCCCATATTAATGTCGTTTGAGTCAGCGGGCGCGAATGGCGCCCGCGTTTTTTTGTGCGACATAAATGTTGAATCGGAAGAGGTTTCAGCCCGTTTTCTTTCAGCTTTTGGTGCCTGGCGACGGAATTGAAATGAATACAGGCTGAACAGGCTGCGGAAAAAACTCAAATCGCTGTCATTCTGAGCGCAGCGAAGAATCTCTCTTTGTTTGTTCTCTTATACGTAAATCAAAGAGAGATTCTTCGCTTCGCTCAGAATGACATAACAAGACATTTTTTCCGCGACATGTGAAACCTGTTCTACTTCGTCTCAAGCACCGGCGGCTTGTGTGCCGCGCAGGCCGAGGTCATCGGCGGCTTCGCGCATGGCGGCGATGCAGAAGGCGATGTGCTCTTCGATGGGGATGCCCAGTTCTTCCGCGCCCTTGCGGACGTCGTCGCGGTTTACGCCGCGCGCGAATGCTTTGTCTTTCAGCTTGCGCTTCACGGAATCGGGCTCGACCTCGAAAATGCTTTTGCCCGGCTTGACGAGGGCACATGCGGTGAGGAAGCCGGCCAATTCGTCGCACGCGAACAGAGTATGTTCGAGGGAAGTTTCGCGCGGAGTGTTGCAGTAGTCGGCGTGCGAGACGATCGCGCGAATCATTTCTTCGGGGTAGCCTCGCTCGCGCAGGATCGCCGATCCGCCCGCGGGATGTTCTTCGGTCGGACTGTGCGCGTCATTGGGCCAGCGCTCGTAATCGAAATCGTGCAGGAGAGCTGTAAGGCTCCAGAGATCTTCCTGCGCACCGATTTTTCGCGCGTAGGCGCGGACACACGCCTCAACCGCCAGCGCATGTTTGCGGAGGCTTTCGTTTTGTGTGTATTCACAGAGCAGACTCCAGGCGTCGCTTCGCGTTGGCATTTCGTTCCCCCGAATGAGATTCCCGAGCAAGGCATTGTCCGGCTACCAGGATCGCCTAGGATACCGCAAGCTTGAGGTCGAGGGGTATTTGTGTGCACTTTGGATTGTGGGAATATTTGGCTTGTGTAGCGCTCGGCTTCAGGCGGGCAGGTAGGCAACCCGCACAGATGCCCGCCTGAAGGCGGGCACTTTGTACTATGCCCAGGGGTGCGCCCCAGATGCTCGTAGGAAAGTGCTAATGGAATTCGCGATCTAACCGATTTGATAAATGGACAGAGAAACTACTTGACACTGGAAGCGGATGCCTCCATTATGTCGGTCGCGCCAGCTGCTGCCTTCCCCACGTACGAAGTCCCTCTCATCCGCATGCCGGAATAGTCTGCGAGGAGCACCCGGTGTCGGAACAAAATAGTACGACAGCAATGAACAGTACCAACGGAAATAAGGTTGCCGTGGATATCGACCTTGATCGCGAAGTAATCCGATGCAAGACCTGCGGGCTTGTGCAGTATCGCACCCGCACGGGGAATTGCCGTCGCTGCTTACGCTGTCTGCCGCCGAAGGTGGAATTTCTGATTCCTCCTCCCGAGCCGCAGGAGCTTCCAGGCGATGACCGGCAGCTCTTCGAGAAATGGCCGAACCGCGAGACGGTGGAGAATATTGGTCAACGCATCCGGCAGTTGCGCGAATCGCGCGGGATGACGCAGAGCCCGCTCCAGGCGCGCTCGCGCGTATCCCGGGCGGACCTGTCCCGGATCGAAAGCGGACAGATGCCGCCCAGCCTCGGCACTTTGGAGAAAATTTCCGAAGCGCTTGGCGTCGGTCTGAACCGCTTCTTCGTCCCGGAAACGAACGGCGAAGCCCTTCTGGAAGATCCATTCATCCAGGGTTTGCGGCCCTTCCTAAGACAGCTCGACTGGGAACAGTGGCAATCGATTCTGAAGCGCCTGGCCGCGATCAGCGACCACGTCTCCAGCGGAAACGGCATCGTGCGTCCATTAGCACAGCCGCAGCCTTCCCGTATGGAACAACTGGCGCGTCGGATGCACCCAGCTGCGATGGGCCACCGGTAGTCGGCAGATAGAAATCCTTACAGAACGGCGCGAACTCTCTCTCTGGGAGTTCGCGCCGTTACGTTTTCACGCGCCGCTCCGATATTCTTCCAGCCGTCTCCGCATTCCATACACCTTCAAGGTCAGCGTCGCCCCCGATAGCCAAAGCCTCTGATCGAAAATCGAGGACATTTTTTGACTTTGCCAGCTGACAATTTCGGTCAAAACAAAGGGTGTTATCACGGAGCCCGGTTCTCCCGGAACTGGGTAAACCGAACCCGAAACGGCGTAACCACCGAGATTATTTGTACTTAGCTTGTGTGCTCAATTCGTAAACGCCGGGGTTCCAAATTGGCACAAATCATGCATTTCCCCCCCAAGCAGGAGCCGCTATCAGGCGGTGAAGAGAGCGATTTTGAAGCACACACTAACAGGAAGGAGCATCTTTGATGCGTAGTAAACAAAAGGGTTTTTCATTGATCGAGTTGTTGATCGTTGTTGCCATCATTCTGATCATAGCGGCGATTGCAATTCCGAACTTGCTGCGTTCGAAGATGGCAGCTAACGAGGCCTCTGCTGTAGCCTCCCTGCGAACCTATAACACCACGATTATTGCATACCAGACCACCTATGGAACCATGCCGACCACGGACTTTTCGCAACTTGGACCGGTTAGCGGTGGTGGCACACCGAGCGCGTCTGCGGCCGACCTGGTTGACAGTTTGCTCGGTGTCGCGAATCCGGCAGTCAAGAGCGGCTACAGCTTTAGGTATGCCCCGGTCTCGGCTACACCCGTCACGCAGTACACGATCCTCGCTGTGCCGCAGTCGGCTTCGACCGGTCAGCGCCAGTTCTTCACGGATCAGAGCGGCGTGATTCGTCAGACCACGGATGGAACAACTCCGACGGTCACCAGCACTCCGATTGGATGATCGATCTTGGGGTTTAACTGGGGAGAAGGGCAAGGGCCCTTCTCCTCGGTTCAACCAAGGCTCATGTGTGGGGCAGGCAACTTGCCCGATGCACCGAACGATAGGTCCACTCGACCGTAGCGACGTTTTTTGGCGCGACGGAGCGCCTATTTATGTCGTACATCGGGTAGTTTCCCCATTCCCGAACTGCCTCCGATCAGAATCCAATTTAAAACTAAGCACGTAACTGTTGAACAACGCTGGAGTTCCGAGTGTATGTTCAAGTCAGCACCCCATTGGATCGATTGTGGTGTCAGGAATGCTCTTCTTAAGGCAACGGAGTAAGTCTATCCGATCAGTTTCTAGCAAAGTATAAGGTCGAGAGTCTAAAAGGAGTTAGCAGATGCGCAGTAAACAGAAGGGTTTTTCACTCATCGAATTGTTGATCGTTGTGGCGATCATCTTGATCATCGCGGCGATCGCAATTCCGAACTTGCTGCGCTCGAAGATGGCAGCCAATGAAGCATCAGCCGTTGCTTCCTTGCGTACCTATAACACGTCAATTGTGGCCTACGAAACAACTTATGGCACCGCTCCGACCACGAGCTTTGCTCAACTTGGACCAGTCACCGGTGGTGCGGCACCTAGCGCCTCCGGCGCGGACCTCGTTGACAGCCTCCTGGGTATCGCAAACCCGGCGATCAAAAGCGGCTTCAGCTTTACGTACACGGCAGTCTCGGCTACTCCGGTCACGCAATATACGATTCTTGCGGTGCCGCAGTCGGCTTCGACCGGTCAGCGCAAGTTCTTCTCGGATCAGAGCGGTGTGATCCGCCAGACCACGGATGGAACAACTCCAACTGTCACCAGCACTCCAATTGGATGATGAAGTTTCGGCACCATCTTTGCCAAAGGGAGAACGTTAGACACGTTCTCCCTTTCTTCTTTTAGTCTTCTGCGTCAATTCCAAGCAAAAGAATAGTAGCTAGAGACTTGCATCAGCAGGCCGTCCCAAAACCCGCTTCCGACTACTTCAATCCTGCTTGCGCGAGGAGTTCCAGAAATTGCCTGCGTGTGCGCATGTCGATGGACTGCGCCACCAGTTTTCCATTGCGGTCATAGACGAAAGTTTTGGGAATTCCCTGGATCTGAAAGAGTTCGTTCACCTTCCGTCCGGGATCGAGGAGGATCGGATAGGTAACTTTCTGCTGCGCGATGAACGGCAGGACTTTACTGGCATCTTCGTCCGAGATGGCCAGGACCACCAGGCCTTGATCTTTGAATTGCTGATAGAGTTTCTCGAGATCGGGCATTTCCTTGCGGCAGGGCGGGCACCAGGTGGCCCAGAAATTTAGTAACACGACTTTGCCGTGCTGTTCCTTCAAGGTCCACGGCTTTCCGTCCAAATCAGCCAATTTGAAATCCGCCAGGTTGCGGCGCGCGTTGTCGGTTTCCAGCTTGGAGACGGCAACGGCAAATTGCGGGTCGTCGAGTGTCGCTTGCACGTGTTCGTAGCGCACGAGTTCGGCGAGCTCAACGTAGGGACGCGCCGGTCGGCCCTTCTCGGGCGGCAACGGCTGCTCGTGCAGCGCGGCGGCCAGGGTTGTGGCTACCTCCTGCAGCATGTCGTGGCCAAAATCTCCCTCGGTGGACAGCATGGCCAGGTTATAGGCCAACCGTAATTTATTTGGGGTCACGGGCAACGGCCGAATCTGCAAGGCCAGTTTTTTTGTCGCCTGTCCCCTCACGTCATCGGGAACTGCGCGAAGTCCGCGGATCTGTTCGGAAATGGGTTTTTCCTGACTGCTCCAAATGATTTTTTCTTGTGCGTGGAGATCAACGGCCGGCGATAGGAGCAATGCGGCGACGGAAAGACCGAGGCGGAGCGCCAGGGAAGCGGTAACTAACTTCAACGAGGAATGGGCTCGAATCAATTTCATGAGCGGATTGACGGTCCTGCAACACAGGCTTCAGCCTGTGGATTTTAATGCGCGCAAGGACTAAACCCACAGACTGAAGTCTGTGCTACTCGGATCGTAACTTCGTCTGCACTCTCAGCGCAGGAATAGAGCGCCGATCAGGGCCTTGATAAAGCCCGACAGGGAACGGGCATCCACGGCGGGATGATACCAGTAATCTGCCAACGCCGGAAGTTGCGCAAACAGCGAAAGTGGTTTAACAATTCTTCAGGACAAGGCCGAGTTCGGAGGAGCTGCGAGGTTTGCAGAGCGGAGACGAACAACAGGCTTCTCAGGCGCTCGCGCCGCCCGAAACCACGTGGGCTGCAAGGGCGTGCTCGGCCGGCTGCAGGCCTTGAATCTGAACCAGCTTTGGAGAAGAAAACGACTCAGGCGACGAATGCCGCGCCTTGTAATTTTCGCTGGGGATACCGGTCCGCGCGTAAGATTTTTCGCAATCCTGCGAAGAAGGGCCGCGCATGTTTCCCTCCAGGTACGCCAGACCAGGGCAGCGCGTGCAAGTCGCGCCATGCGTGCATTGGGAGCACGACGGCATGTCCCGCAGCGTGATCGACCGCACTTCTTTGAGCTGAGGTGAGTCGCGCCAGATGTCCACAAATTTCGTGCGGCGAACATTTCCGCTGGGCAAAGGAAACTGCACGCAGGGATAAACATCTCCGTAAGGCGAAACGTAACAAGCAGTGTGCCCGGCGCTGCAGGGCAGCATGTCCAGAGCGTCTTCATCAACTCCGGGCGGGGGAGCGCAAAATTCCTCCACGTTTCCCACCAGGGCCTGGTCCCGGAATACGTTCTGCAAGGCGGCCTGATCCACATTCAGGCTGAGGATGGACCGGTCGCCATCCATCATGGGGGTGATAGTCGGATCGATAGTAAATTTCGCGTCGAGCTCCGCGGCTAGCGCCTGCACGCCCCGATAATCGGTGGCATTCTGGACCATGAGCACATTTGCCAGCCTGACGAGCAATCCCTGGGAGCGAAGCAGGCGCACCGCTTCGATCGACTGGCGCAACGAGCCGGGCAACTTGGTAATCGCATCGTGCACCTCGGCGCGATGCGAATAGATGCTGATCTGGATCGATTCCACTCCCAGTTCGCGAAGACGTCGCGCTTCCTTTTCACGGATCAGGACGCCGTTGGTCTTCAGCTTCACGCAAAACAGCCGGGCTCTGGCATGTTCGAGGATGTCAAAAAAGTCCCTGCGCATCATGATTTCGCCGCCGCTGATGGTCAGATAGAAAACTCCGGCGTCGGCCATCTGATCCAGAAGATGCTTGATTTCGGCGGTGGTCATCTCGCCATGATCGTCATGGTCCAGGTAGCAGTGGATGCAGCGTTCGTTGCAGCGGTAAGTCAAGTCCAGTTGTACGCTCAGCGGAATATTTAATTTGAGGGCCTTGGCGGCCATTTCCACTACTAGTCCGCTCATCGAGCTTCCTTGCGCGACACGCTGGAAGGTACGAGAGGCTGGTCGGAGAGCAGCAGTATGCCGTGCCCAGCCAGTTGTTCGACCAGCGTTTGCGCGTCCTGTAGTGCGGTTCCTGGAGCGATGTCATACTGCGCGCAAATTTTGTTCACGACAATTTCTTCGAGCGGCGTCACGCCGTCTGCCGCTGCCCATATGACGGAGGCGACTTCGTCCAGCGTGAACAGCGTGGAATTAGTGGCTGACATCACCATCGTTTCATCGCCCAGCGCCCGTGCTGCGATCGCCGTGCTTCGAGTCACATATTGATGATTCTTCATACGATCAGCTCCCAAACGAAGGAATTAGGCACAAAGGTGAGCCGCCGAACCGGAACGCGGGCGGCGAAATCGAGGGCCGCGTCAAAAACCATTTTTACGAATTCGGGATCGCGCGCAAAAAATAGAATATTGCCGAGCAGGCCGCGCACGGCATCGGCCCCATCAATGGGCTCGATTTTGTTTTCCGGGCCTTTGGCGAGGAGGTACAACACCTCGATCGGCGCCCGCAGGTTTTCTCCCACCCGCGCCAGCTCTCCGAAAAACGGAGTTCCCACGGCGGAGTAGCGGCCATCCTGCCGGACAACGTAAGAAATTTCGTCGGTCAGCAACGCAGCGTCCGGAGGGGCCAGCCTTACCATGGTGGTCTTGCCCGCGCCCGAAACCCCGGAGAAAAGAAAGGCGCGGCCGTTTCGTATGGCGCTGGAAGCGTGCAGCAGGAAGCCGCCGTCGCGAGCCAGCAGCAATGTGTGAACGATGCGCAGCACCGAATCGAGCGAGTACGGGCTGCGAGTCTGGTGGATATGACCTTTGTCCGTGGAAGGATTCCACTCAGCGCGAAAATCTCCGCGTTCCATCAGCCAGCGCCCGGAATCCCAGGTTACGCGCGCGTCTTCGTCCCCAGACAGTGTGCCATGCGGGGCCAGCTCAATTTCAAATTCGAATTTGGCTTTGTCGGAGGAGCTCACGTACCCGGCGTAGCGCTCATGAATCTGTCGGATGAAATCGGGGCTGCCGCAGCGCAGACGGATGGGAAGATTGCCGATTTCCACCACGACACTGCGAGCCTGGGTTGCCGCCGTTACGCTTGGCAAATCGTCCTCCTGGGCAGGAAAGTCCGCCGCCATGCCGCCAGCCAGAGATAAATGGACGTGGCGCAATCTGAGGATTGCAGCAGACGCACAACCGGATGATGCGATCCGCGCGCCACGAGCGGTATCTGCCGGTTGTTGCGCTCAATCAAAACGACGCGTCCCAGCAACTGGTCCGCAGATACGGCGGGATCGTCATAAAGCAGCCGGTCGCCGCGGGTAATCAGAGACGATTCACCGGGGCTGTCCCCGCCGCTCGGCGATGTTCGCCGGACGACTCGATGCACAAAAAACCGCGCGTCGCGAAAAAAAAGCACGATCTCTCCGGCGGAAATATCCGGAATGCCGGCGCGGCGGACAGAAATAAAATCACCCGGGAGAATAGAGGGGACCATGCTGGTGCCGTAGACACGCAGGCGAACCTCACCGAACGTACGGATGACTTCTTCCGCGAGTCCACCCGCTATTTCGGACGAAGTCTCGAGACGACAGTGCGTGAGCATATCTGCGTCGGTACTATATGTCCGGGCACCGTCGAGCGACTCGGAATTTGTAGGGGCGTGACGCTTGAACGTTAACCCATAGAAACGCAACAGTTAAAGTTGCAGCTTGTTAGACCCATCACGTGCCAGAGGGCAACTGGTTTTCTGCCGGAAGGCGAGCTTGCGTAAACCATATCGTTATTTCTTATGGCGATGGAATCTGCGTGGAAGCCTCAGGCGAGTAATCGCTCTCAATCTGAGACGTGCTTACGGCAGTGACGACGTAATAGTAGGAAAGCCCGGCGGCAACCTGCGTATCAAGATATTGGCTTGGCGTAACTGGGGCGGCAGTCACTAATGTATACGGTCCGCCTGAGAGCGTCGCGCGATAGACATTAAAACCGAACACGTCCGTGGAAGCCTCATTCCAGGATAAATCGACGGAATGGGTTCCAGGGGCTACTCCGATACCGGAGAGGAGAATCGTCGTGGGCGAATTTGCCGCTGTGCTTGAAATCAAAAGGCTGCCCGCAACCGCACCGGTAGTTTCTGGAGCGAAGGTCACCAAAAATGAAGTGCTCTGGCCGGGCGCGATAGGCGACCCGGTGCCGCCGCTCGACATGAATCCTGTACCGGACACCGTGGCATTCAATATCGTCACGCTCGTGCCGCCGGAATTCGTGACCGACACTGTGAGGATTCCGCTGGTTTGGGTCAGAACATTTCCGAAGTTTAGCGAAGAAAGGGCCGGCGTCAATTGGCCGGGTGCATTCACCGTGAGAATCGCGCCGGCGCTGGTCACGCTTCCGCCCGCATTCGTGACGCGCGCGGAAAAAACTTCACCGGAATCGAATGTCGACGTCAGTGGAGTGGTGTAGGAGCTTAAAGTTGCGCCGGTGATGGCTAAGCCATTCTTCAGCCATTGATAGGTAAATGGCGGCGTACCGCTGGCGGCCACCGAAAATGTGGCGGTTTGCAAGGCAATGATGGTCTGGCTCAAGGGCTGAGTCGTAATCACGGGTGGAATGGCCGGAAGGACGGTGAGGATGGCGGCGCTGCTCGTCACACTACCAAACGAGTTTGTAACAGTTACAGTGAACGAGGACCCACTATCCGCAAGCGTTACAACTGGAGTTGTATAAGAGGAAAGCGTCGCGCCTTTAATTTGAGGCCCGCTCTTTTTCCATTGGTAGGCCAGAGTACCGGTTCCGGCCGCAACCACGGAAAATGTTGCCGTTTGGCCAACATAAATGGTTTGGTTTGTCGGCTGAGTCGTGATGGAAGCAGGAACGTTCACGGTTAAGGTGGCAGGCGCACTGGTCACCGTGCCCACCAGGTTGGTGATGGCCACAGCGAATTGAGATCCATTGTCCATTCCGGAAGTTGCCGGAGTGGTGTAAGACGCGGATGTCGCGCCGCTGATGGGCAAAGAATTCCTGGTCCATTGGTAGCTGAGCGGGGCTGTTCCACTGGCCGTAATCGAGAAAGTTGCGGTCTGCCCGGCGATTACGGTGGAGTTCGCCGGTTGCTTGGTGATGGCTGGCGGAGCATTGACGGTGAGAACCGCGCTGCTGCTGGTCACGTTCGCAGCGACATTCGTAACAGTGACGGAGTACGATGCGCCGTTATCCGCGAAGACCGTGGCGGGAGTGGTATACGACGATAGAGTCGCGCCTTGAATTGCGCTCCCATTTTTTTTCCATTGATACGTCAGCGGATTGGTTCCCGCCGCCACCACGGAGAATGTTGCCGTTTGACCGACAAGGACCGACTGGGCGGTGGGCTGCGTTGTGATGGATGGAGGAACATTCACGGTCAGAGTAGCGGCAGCGCTCGTGACCGAGCCCAGTGCGTTGGTAACCGTCACGACGAACTGAGATCCGCTGTCCGCCGCGGATGTGGCGGGCGTCGTGTACGAAGCGGAGGTTGCGCCGCTGATGGGTAAACTGTTCTTTTTCCATTGGTAGAAAAGCGGTGTCGAACCGCCCGCAGTCACGGAAAACATTGCGGTCTTTCCGGCGACGACGGTTTGGCTTACCGGCTGCTTGGTGATGGACGGCGCGACCGGAGTGGCGACCAGAGCCATCGCCATATCAGCATTAGGGGAGATAAACGTTAATACGCAAACCATTGCCAGCAGCAATCCGAAGGCAAGCTGCCTGGAATGCCGGTACGCTGCATTTGTCATCGCCGAATTTCGCAAAATTCTCATGCGAACAGCTCCACAATGAGCAACGGGCAGAAAACATGAATGCGTTCCGCAAACTTTTACTTGAATCTGAGTCCCTGGGATAACTTCTTTTGGTTGGGGCCTGAGATGGGCCTGAATTGAAATTGCGCGATGAGCCTATCTCTCGCCGCAGGATTTGTCCATCTAGTAAATCAGGATTTTCCGAGAAAGATCAAATTGTGATTCATAGCAGTACTGGAACTGCGGCCGGAGAAATCGGGCAACGACCGGGGCCAACCGAAGAGCAATCCGTTCCTATACGGCGGAGACTTCGCAAACCCTTCACTCAGAATTACGGACCGAATCCTCAATTTTTGTCCGGCGGAATGCTAAAATGCAGTTCGCGCCACGATCAAAAAACATACGGTCCAGTTTATCTGCCGTTACACGGAGAGAAGCATGTCCCGACGTCAAGAGTTCCCGATCCAGTCGTTCGCGAAATTACCGAAGCCAAGCCGGAGAGACTTGCTGCAAAGCGCGGGCTGGGCCGTAGCCGGCGCGCTGGTTGTTCCTCGCGCGTTGCAGGCTGCCGAAACAATCAGCCCCGTGATGGAACGGCTGGGCACGTACATGAGCGAGGCCCGTGGCCGCGAGTTGCCGGAAGAAGTGTTGGAGAAAGCCAAACGGCATACGCTTGACACTTTTGGCGCGATGATTTCCGGATCGGAGCTTGCGCCGGGTCGCGCCGCCCTTAAATTCGCGCGCGCTTACGGAGGCGAGAAGGTCGCGACGGTCGCCGCTTCCAATATTGTTTGCGGTGCGATCGAAGCGGCGCTTGCGAATGGCCTGCTCGCTCATTCCGACGAGACCGACGACTCTCACGGCCCATCGCAAAGCCATCCGGGGAGCTCGATCGTACCAGCCACGCTCGCCGCGGGAGAACAATTCGGGATTGACGGCTCACACTTCCTGCGCGCCATGGCGCTCGGTTATGACATCGGGACTCGCGTGACCATGACGATGGGGGGCAGGGACATCGAAGCCAAGACCCACAAAAACAGCCACGCGATTGCCGGAACATTTGGGTCCGCGGCCGCCGCGGGCTGTGCGGCCA
>Ga0157374_10003702_pt1 | contig 12854 bp, 14 predicted proteins | sample M25metaG_FD_115308 | JGI IMG/M metagenome (GOLD analysis project Ga0157374, IMG submission 115308) | Miscanthus rhizosphere microbial communities from Kellogg Biological Station, Michigan, USA - M2-5 metaG | ecosystem: Host-associated > Plants > Roots > Rhizosphere > Soil | place: USA: Michigan...
GATGGGCATAATACAGAACCTGCTCGAAAAGGGATTCTCAGCATTTTACAAAAAAATATCGTTTCTGCCTCAATCCTTTTCTACAAAAGAGTTTTCAGCTTATGAACCGGACGCTAGTGACTGGAAATGACTAAATCAAACTGCCCTGCAGGAAAATTCAACTCCATAAAGCCACCCTGTACTTTGTTGACTTGCTGTGAAGGATGCCCGGCATTGGCTAGTTTTTGCGCGGCCTGGGTCAGCATATCCGCCGACAAATCCACGATCGTCAAATGCGCGTTGGGAAAAGTATCGCAGGCGAACAGAGAGAGATTACCCGTCCCGCAACCTAACTCCAAAATTGAAATAGGCGCACGATTATCCAAAAAGCAGTACTCCAGGACTGTTTTCATCATTTCCGTGTAAGGCGGAATCGCTTTTAAAATAGCGGCATCATAGCCACCACTGATCCGGTCAAAAAAATCTTCGACAGAATCCTCATCTGCCAGGATCTGCCCTTTAGTTTCATCATGCTCAAAGGCTTGCATTCCCATATCCTTATCCCATTCACTCATCGGAAATCATATAGCCATCTTATCCGTTGAAACCGAAATTTAACAATCCCTATCCAGAAACCAGAAAAAAAGCTGCCCATCTGTAGGCAGCTTTTTTCAAATTGGATTTTTTACCAAACCTAGCTATTGCTATAGGCTCGGAAAATTAAGGAAGCGTTATGTCCACCAAAACCAAAAGAATTGGACATCGTTACCTCCAACTTCTCCACCTGACGGGCTGTATTGGGCGTATAATCCAAATCACACTGCTCATCAGGATTTTCGAGGTTAATCGTTGGCGGAATAGTTTTATTTTGCATGGCCATCAGGCTAATAATCGCTTCCACAGCCCCTGTGGCGCCCAACATGTGCCCAGTCATACTCTTGGTGGAGCTAACCACCAGACCATTCTTGGCGTAATCGCCAAAGACACGCTTAATGGCCAATGTCTCCGCAATATCACCCAGCGGGGTACTGGTGCCATGCGCATTGATATAGTCCACTTTCTCCGCCTTCAGACCGGCATCATCCAAAGCCAGTTGCATTGCGCGAGCTGCGCCATTGCCATCTGCGCAAGGCGCCACAATGTCGTTCGCGTCAGCGGTACGCCCATAACCGACAATTTCACCCAGAATATTGGCGCCACGGGCCACCGCATGCTCTAATTCTTCCAGAACCAGCACACCAGCGCCTTCTGAAATGACAAAACCATCGCGGTCTTTATCAAAGGGACGGCTGGCCTTTTCCGGTTCATCATAACGGGTGGATAACGCCCGCATGGTGTAGAAACCGGCTACAGACAGCGAAGTAATCGGCGCTTCCGCACCACCGGCGATGATGACATCCGCCTCACCGTACTGAATCATTCGGAATGCGTCGCCAATGGAGTTGTTACCGGTTGCGCAAGCGGTTACGACTGACTGGTTGGGGCCTTTAGCGTTATACTCGATGGCAATCCAGCCACCGGCAATATCGCAAATCATCATAGGAACCAAGAAGGGGCTGCATTTGGTAAAGCCCTTTTCCAGCGAGCTTTTCATCTGCACCTCGATGGTGCCAATTCCACCAGCGGCACTGCTGACCACAACGCCAAAGCGGTTCGGATCAACCGCCCCTTCATACAAGCCGGAATGCTCATAGGCTAACTTTGCGGCGGCCATCGCAAATTGCGCGTAACGATCCATGCGCCGGGCTTCCTTTTTCTCCATGTAGTCTTCCGGCACGAACTCCCGGCAGATGGCGGCAATTCTGCAGGTTATTTCTTCCTCCGGGGTCAAAGTATTCGGACCAATACCCGATTTCCCGGAGATCAAATTGTTCCACATGGTATCCAAAGTGTTGCCGACGGGGGTGATGGCACCCATTCCGGTAACAACAACACGGCGCTTTCCAGTATTTGCCATGATGAGTGATCAGGACCTTATATTTTCCTATGTACGCGTGGGGATGGCTCTTTAACTTGGCAAGTGTCCAAGCTTCACTATTCTCAACTTCTGCGGAGAGCCATGACAGTCCCAAGACTAGGCTAATGCCTAGCCTTGGTGTTTTTCAATGTAGCTAACGGCATCGTTAACGGTTTGAATTTTTTCAGCTTCCTCATCCGGAATTTCAGTGCCGAATTCTTCTTCAAAAGCCATAACCAATTCCACGGTATCCAAGGAATCAGCGCCCAAGTCCTGGGTAAAGTTGGCTTCCAGCGTAACTTCAGCCTCGTCAACGCTCAATTGCTCAACGATGACTTTCTTAACACGCTCAAAAACGCTTTGAGTTACGTTGCTCATGAATTTAGCCTCCAATTTTTTAAATCATTATGAGTGAGTAAATCTTATCTTTGCTAGGGAATGGGCAGTACAACTGTGTTTGTCGAAGTAAAAGCACTGATAAATACTTTGACACGGCTCAGTTGAGATTAAAACACGAGACCTCCATCCACATGAATGACCTGGCCGGTTATATAACCTCCCGATGTTATCAAAAATAGAACGGTCTTGGCAATATCTTCCGGCTCTCCCAGACGGGCCAACGGGATGTGCTCGATCAACTTATCCTTGGGAACGCTCTCTGTCATGTCGGTCGCAATGAATCCAGGCGCAACCACATTTGCCGTAACGCCCCGGCTGCCGAACTCCTTCGCGATGGATTTGGTAAAACCGATCAATCCGGCTTTGCTGGCCGCGTAATTCGCTTGCCCTGCGTTGCCAAACACCCCCACCACGCTGGAAATATTCACGATGGCCCCTGCGCGCTGCTTCAACATAATGCGCGACGCAGCCCGACAGGTATAAAACGCACCAGATAGGTTAGTATCCAGCACCTTGGCCCAATCCTCATCGCTCATACGCATCAATAAGCCATCCCGGGTTATGCCGGCGTTATTGACCAGCGCGTCAATTCGTCCAAATTTCTTATGCGTCTGCTCAATCAAATCCTGCGCCTCTTTGACGTCAGCGGCGTTGGCTTGGATAGCCAGACAATCCACGCCAAACGCCTTCGCGGCATTTTCCACTTCCAACGCAGCCGCCTGATTGGAGGCGTAACTGAAGGCCACATGATAGCCCGCCTCGGCTAACGCCAAGACAATGGCCCGGCCAATGCCCCGTGAGCCACCGGTAACGATAGCCGCCTTACCTGTCGTATTACTCATTTGCAATTTTCCTTAACCTGAAAACTTTAATGGCCTAGACATTCGCCAGGCTAGCGCCCAACTGCTCCACCACATCCTCCAGGGATGCCATGTCCAGCACGTTAAACACGCGCACATCGGGAAACATTTTTTTGAACAGACCGGTCAACACTTTGCCCGGTCCAAACTCCACCACAGTATCCACACCCAGTTCTTGAACCAGCTTCTGCATGGTTTGAGTCCAGCGAACCGAGCCGTCAATCTGTCGGCCCAGCTTACGTCGAATTTCTGACGCGTCTGTTGTCGGCAAGGCATCGATATTCGTCACGACCGGAACATTCGCCTCATGAAAGTTAAAGTCGCTGAGGAAATCCGTAAATGCCTCAGCCGCCGGATGCATGAGCGGGGAATGAAAAGCACCGCCCACCGGCAAGGGTAGCACTCGCTTGGCGCCAGCCTCCTTCAACCTGGGAGAAACCGCTTCCACCGCCTCTACAGAACCGGAAATCACGGTTTGATTGTCCGAATTATAATTCGCAACCGCCAACACCAGGCCGGTTTCCTGTTTATAATCCGTTACCACTTTTTCGACAGCGTCACCGGACAAACCCAGCACAGCGCTCATGGCCCCTTTGGGAGCATTTTCCATCAGCTCAGCCCGATGCTTAACCAACTGTGCCACCGTTTCAAGGGAAATAACCCCAGCAGCATAGTGCGCGCCATACTCGCCCAGACTATGACCGGCTAAAGCTACCGGTTGTACACCACTACGCGCTTTGAACAACTCCAAGGCAGCAATCGAAGTAGCCAAAATCGCCGGTTGAGTATATAAGGTGCGCCGTAATTCTTCTTCCGGCCCATTGAAGCAGATCTGGCTCAAATTGGCAGATACCAACCGATCAAAAGTCTCATATACCTTTTTGCCAGCCGGATGCTCGTAAAAGTCACGCCCCATCCCAACGGATTGAGAACCTTGTCCTGGAAATACAAATGCAACTCTGCTCATCTCGTTTACCTTTTCTTGCTTCAGCGCCCCCATAAGAAGACACGCATTGTTCAGATTAACAGGAGGCCAGAGCCAGTGGCTTCATTGCTTCCCGTTTTTTCTGCATTTCATCCTTCAGGCTTTGCGGCAAACGCTGATCAACGGCTGTCCAACGCAGAATCGTCGTACCCCAAGCCAATCCAGCGCCAAAGCCGCACAGGACCAGTAATTCGCCCGGTTTAACGCGACCTTCCAACACCGCCTCATTCAAAGCGATAGGGATAGAAGCCGCCGAGGTATTGCCATACTTTTGCAAATTCACAATGAGCCGCTCTTCAGGAATGTTCAGTTTTTCAGACATGGCCTGCATGATGCGGATATTGGCCTGGTGCAGGACCACATGATCCACGTCCTGAATATTGACATTGGAACGATCCAGCACTTGTTGAATGGATTTTGGCACCACCCCGACCGCAAACTTGAAGACCTCGCGGCCATTCATGTACACATAATTGTTCACGGGCGTTTTGGGAGCCACCAACGGGCAGTTTTCCGCCTGGGTGAACAATGTAAGCTCCATGCCCTTTGTGCCATCCAAATGCAAGTCACTGGCCAGAATATTATCTTCCACGCCGGGTTCCGCCTTCAGAATGGCAGCGCCTGCCCCATCCCCGAACAGGATGCAGGTATTCCGGTCATGCCAGTTGGTATATCGAGAATGCGTATCGGCCCCAATGATCATGGCCGTTTTATACATGCCTGTTTTCAGGAACTGTTGAGCAATCACCAAAGCATAAACAAAACCGGAACAGGCCAAAGCCATATCAAAGCCCGCCGCGTTGTTCGCCCCAATCTCCGTTTGCACCTGGCAGGCCACCGCCGGGTAGATGGTATCCGGCGTCGAGGAAGCGACAATGATTAATTCAATTTCAGAGCCTTGCATCCCAGCGCTGGCTAATGCTTCTTTCGCAGCGGCAATGGCCAAATCCGCGACGCTTTCATCTCCGCTAACCACATGCCGGGTACTAATTCCGGTACGGCTGGTAATCCATTCATCGGAAGTTTCCACCAGCGTCGCGATATCATCGTTTGTAATGCAGCGTTCAGGCACATAGGAGCCAATTCCAGCCAAACTGATGCCATAGCCGGACAGATGAGACGATCCTCGTCCGTTTTGAGCACTCTCAGCGTAATTCGGAGGTTGTGCGCTCATTAATCTCTATTCCTTCCCGTATCTGATTGCTGATTTTGCCGAGGACATCGGCCATAATGGCTTCCTTCGCCACCCGAATGGCATTTTTAATGCCCAAGGCATGACTCCCGCCATGACTGATCACACAAACGCCTTTAATACCAAATAACAATGAACCGCCGACTTCCTCAGGATCCACCATCTTCTTAGTGGCGTCAAAAGCAGACTTCATTAAAGCGCCGCCCGCCATAGACAGCACTGAACGCTTGATTTCACGCTTCAATACACCGCTGAACATTTTCATGACGCCTTCAGCGGATTTTAAGGCGACGTTACCGGTGAATCCATCCGTTACCGCTACATCGGATCCCCCGTTAAAAAGATCCCGGCCTTCCACATTACCCACAAAGGCAAAGCGAGGATCTTTACCCAGAAGCTCAAAAGCCGAATGGGCAAAGGTATTGCCTTTTCCATCCTCTTCCCCAATGTTAAGCAAACCAATTCGCGGCTTGGCGACATTGTGAACGTTCGCCATATAGACATTTCCCATCACGGCGAACTGCACCAGCATATCCGGCGTGCAATCCGCATTGGCCCCCGCGTCAATCAACAGGCAAGGCACAGAAGAGGAAGGCAGCAAGACGCCGATAGCCGGACGATCCACGCCTTCAATACGGCCCACATACAAAGTAGCCGCACCCATAGCAGCACCTGTACTGCCTGCGGCCACCATCCCTTGGGCATCGCCATTTTTGACGCATTTGGCCGTGATAATGATGGACGAGTCTTTTTTCTTACGGAGCCCGGTCGCCGGAGATTCACCCATTTCAATGACTTCGCTGGCGGGCACCACGCGATACGCCACACCTTGAGTATCATGCTTCTTTAGCTCGTTCTCAATGGCATCAGGACGCCCGACCAGCAAAACCTCTACCCCGTATTCCCGCGCACCTGCTAAGGTACCGCTGACAATCTCCTGGGGCGCATAGTCGCCGCCCATGGCATCGACCGCGATTCGGATGGGGTGGTTCGACATTGTAGTGAGTCTTTACCTAAATCAAGATGCTAGTGTTCGTGGTGAGCATGCAGCTTTTCGCTGATCACACGACCTTTGTAAAAACCACAGTTGGTGCACAGGCAGTGAGGACGATTAATAGCGCCACAGTGAGGGCAATTGGTGCTGGCAGCCAAGGTGGCTTTCCAATTGGCGCGACGATGAGCCTGATCGGAATGACCAACACGTTTCTTAGGAACTGGCATGGGGAAAATCCTCTATTTCGATAGGATCTGCTTGGCAGATCATGGACACAGATACGTAGCGACGATTCTTACAAAAAAATTGACCTGTTACAAGAGGGTAGTGAGGAGCTTGCCATAAAGCATGCATTTTTAGCTGAAGCGACATTCAGCCTGACCGCAAAGCGAGTGATTCTCAGATTCCAGAACCAACCATTGATGGGCTAAATCTTTCAGATCCAGCTCACCGTCTTCATTGATCACTTCATAGAAATCTTCGGATTGGAGTTCCTTTTCTTTTTCCGCGCGTTCCACGAAGCGGTCAAAGACGTAACGCTCCTTGATTTCCACCTGAACAGGCACATGGTAAGGCTCCAGACAACGTGCGCATTCCTGCGTTAGAGTAGCATTAATATCGCCGAACACGCTAAAGCCTGCAATCTCAGGAGAAAACGACCAATTACAGTGGACCGGCCCTTCGGTTTTCAGATCGTCATAACGGTAGTCAGCGCTGAAACGGGTAACCGCCTTGCGATTATGCATCAAATCGGGAATATTCAGACGCTCATTGCGGACTTCGGACGGCGGTACGTCCTGAGAGGATTCCATTTTCATTTTCTCCTTTGACTGCTTGCGCTTGGCAAACCAGGCAGGTTTGAGTTTTTATTAAGGATATCACTTTCCTTTTCTTGCAGGAATTTTTTTAAACTTCCCCTTCATATCACTTGAACATCTCGATTTGTGGAGCTGAAATCGACTATGCCCAGTCTGTCCGAAACTATGACGGTTGCTCGTATTGATGAGGATTACGGCATTGGAGTCACCAAAATGCCCATTCCGGCAATTCCACCCCAGGGTGCGCTCGTTAAAGTAGTCGGGTGTGGTGTTTGCGGTTCGGACCTGGACAAGTTCGTTCATAAAAAGTCCAGCCCCGGCAGCATTTTGGGCCATGAAATGGTAGGCATCGTTGAAGCACTGGACGAAGGACATCCCGGAGATTGGAAAGTCGGCGATCGCTTGGTCAGCTCTCATCATGCGCCGTGTGGCAGATGCCACTATTGCGTCAATGACAGCGAATCCATGTGTCGCCAATTCAAACGTACCAATTTTAACCCCGGCGGATTTTCACAGTATGTCGCCCTCAGTCCGGAACACTTGGCGCATACGGCTTTTCAGATTCCATCCGATATTTCCTGGGAGGAGGCCAGTTGCATTGAGCCGCTATCCTGTGTCTTACGGGCCATCCGACGCGGCGGAACCCAGGTGAATGGCTCGGTTCTGATCGTGGGATTGGGCTTTATCGGTATGATGGCGGCCCAAGTCTATCAGAACGACGGCTATGCGGTTTACGGCGTGGATTTGGACCCGAATCGCATCCATCTGGCCCAAAGCCGCCACTTTGTGCTGGACGCGTTTCATCCGGTGGAAGAGCGTGTTCGGTTGCAAGAAACCTTGAACCGGCACACCACACTCGGCAAGGTGGATACCGTATTCTTGACCGCAGTGAATCCAAAAACTCTGGCCCTGGCATTGGATTACGTGCGGGATGGTGGCAATCTCATTATCTTCACCAGCGCACCGGAGGGAACCCAGGTGGATCCCAGCCGCCTATACTTCCGGGAGATCAACCTGATCACCAGCTACTCTCCCGCTTTAAGCGACTTAAGGGAGGCCGCCCAAATGATTTTCCAGCAGAAAATCGAGGTGGAGCCCTTAATCAGCCATCGTTTACCGCTTCAAGACGTGCAACAGGCCTTTGAACTTTACCGGAGCGGACAAGCTCTGAAAGTATTTCTACAAATGGGAGAGTCCCAATGAGCGCCTTCCAGCAGAAAACCCATTCCGAGCCGAATGCGCCCGGGCCGGATAAACCCGATACGATGATGGCCGCGCTCTTCTATGAGCCCAACGTGGTTCGTTACGAGGAAACACCCATTCCCACACTGGCACCCGGCGAGTTACTTATCCAGGTTGAAACCGCGCTGACTTGCGGTACCGATGTCAAATGCTACCGCCGGGGACATCCGGTGTTGCTCAAAAACTTTCCCTCCCCATTTGGCCATGAGTTTGCGGGAACCGTAGCCCAAATTAACCCGGATAATATGGAATGCCGTTTTGAAATCGGGGATCGGGTGGTATCGGCAAACTCCGCGCCTTGTTATCAGTGCTTCTATTGTCATCGGGGACAAACCAACCTGTGCGACAATTTGGATTTATTAAACGGCGCTTATGCGGAATTTATCCGTATTCCGGCTCAAATCGCCCGCTACAACACCTACCGCATACCGGATCATGTCCCTTTTGAAGTGGCCGCTTTCAGCGAACCATTAGCGGTTTGTCTTCACGGTTTGGAGCAAGCCCATATCGCGCCCGGGGATCGGGTTGCGGTGATGGGCCTTGGACCCATTGGACAGTTGATGACTCGGGCAGCCAAGTTGAAAGGCGCTCATGTGACGGCTCTGGCCCGTTCACCCCAAAAACTGGCCCTCGCACAAAATTTTGGTCAAGCCGATGCGACGGTAAATCTGGTCGAGTACCCTGAGCCGGAAGCCATCCGTCAGGTTGCCACCCCGGAAGGACGCGGTTTTGATATCGCGATTGAGGCCATTGGCACCCCGGAGACCTGGGAAAAAGCCATTGCCCTGGCTCGCAAAGGAGGAACCGTCAACCTCTTTGGAGGCTGCAAAGGCGGCAGCACGATTCAACTGGATACTCGTCGGCTACATTACGATGAAATCAAGCTGGTCAGCTCATTCCACCATACACCGCACCATTTTAGGGGAGCGTTGGAAATGCTCAGCAGCGGTCAAGTCGATCCTCGCGCTTTAATTACCGATATTTTACCGATGGCCCGTTTTGAAACAGCCTTGCAACGGATAGAAGCAGGCCAAGACATGAAAATCGCCTTAAAAAACGCACGAGCAGAGTAGTTCAACTGTGACCAACGCCTCAGTAATCCGTTTTGAATGACCCATTGTGGTGGGTTCAAATAAATAGTTAGGCAATTCTCAAAAACTTATCGTTTTTATATAAACATAATATAAAAAACAGGAGATTTTTGAAATGCGCGAACAGTATCCTTCTTTGAACAAATCCAGCATCCCGGCTCCACTTTCACTATCCGATACTGCGGCACTGGAAAATTTCGTGCGACTTCAGCAATCTCAAGAAGAATTTTTAGCCTGGCTAAATACCAATGAACGCTTGGCAGTAGTCGATCGTTACAACTACCGCAAAATCAGATAATTAACGAATCTGCCAAGCAGGCAACCGGCTCTCATTACTCTGGTAGCGCATGACCCCTTAACCGAGAGGTTCAACTTTTAGCCACCCAGACTATCTTTGGGTTAAACCACTGTTGAATTGCAAAAAACAACCCAATTGACCATACTGGCACTGTTAGAATCTGCACAGCGGCTTGATGGACATCCTTTTACCCGGAGTGAGCTTGAGTCATGGGTCGGAGTGACAAAATGTTCGAGGAAGGCGTTCAATTTTCTATACGTCAAGCCTGATGCCTCAATTAGTTAGAAAGGGTTTGGCATGTTGCTATCTGTTATTCTGCATTTGCTTTTGACTGCAGCGATTTTGCTGCTGGTTAGCGCCATTATGCCAGGGGTTCACATTGCCGGTTTTGGCACAGCCATTGTAGCGGCGCTTATCATGGGTCTGGTTAACTTTTTTATTCGACCTGTGCTCTTTTTCCTGACCTTACCTCTGAATTTTCTGACCTTAGGGCTATTTTCCTTTGTGATCAACGCACTGTTATTTGCGCTGGTCGCCTGGCTGGTACCGGGCTTTGAAATTTCCAACTTTATGAGCGCCTTGGGCGGTTCCATACTGATGGCCATCATGACCAGCATGTTGGGCCTGCTCCTGCCCCAACAAACCCGAGCGCTATAAGCGATTCCACTTAAGGCATAGAGCCAGGAAGAAATTAAAAACCCCCTTTTTAAAAAGGGGGTTTTTAATTCGGAGAGGGTGGGATTCGAACCCACGGTAGAGGTTTAAGCCCCTACAACTTCTTAGCAGGAAGCCGCTTTCGACCACTCAGCCACCTCTCCATAAGTTCCTTGTAAAGTAAGACAAACTTTTTGCTTTTATCTTACTGTGGCTCTCAGGATGACTGCGCCCGGCTTACATTATTATAACGCAAGCTAGTGCAGTCTAGCTCGTGAGCAGGATGAAGTCAAGCATTCATTGGCCCTGAATGAGGTATATCCTTTAAAACGGGAAACCGAAAGCCGCCATTCCTGAAACTGAATTCCGGCACATGGGGACTTGCCATGCCAAACAGCGCATTGACTCCCTATGAAGCTTGTCCTATACTTCCTCTGGCTTTTGAGTGTTCTTTGCCGGTTTCCCCTCACAATTGATTACCCTGAGCGCCTGGAACCTACAAAGCTTGAGCCGGTTTAGGCGTAAGTTCTAACCTTGTTCCCCACTCGTTACCGCTGATACTCATCAATCAATTTTTTGGAGGAAAGAACCCGATGGCCAATGTGGTGGTGCTAGGCGCCCAATGGGGTGATGAAGGCAAAGCGAAAATCACCGATCTCCTGGCCGATGAAGCCGATGTGGTCGTACGCTGCCAAGGCGGTTGTAACGCTGGCCATACGGTGAAGCATGGGGATGACGTATTCAAGTTCCATCTGGTTCCCTCCGGCATGCTGTACGGCGATACCCAGTGCATTATCGGCAACGGCACCGTGATTAACCCCCAAGTGCTGCTCAACGAAATTGAAGCCCTGCAAGGAAAAGGCTACAATACGCGCAACCTCAAGCTAAGCAACCGTGCCCATTTAACCTTGCCTTTCCATACCGATCTGGATCAGGCGCAGGAAAGCGCCTTGGCCGAGAAAAAAATAGGCACCACTGGCCGCGGCATTGGACCCACCTATATGGATAAAGTCGGACGCTACGGCCTACGTATTGGCGATTTATACGAAAGCGAAGCCGTCCTGCGCGAACGGTTGACCCAGATTTTAGACATTAAGACACCCCTTCTGGAAAAGTGCTATCCGCATCTACCGAAATACACCGTGGAAGAATTGCTGGCCTGGTGCCAATCCTTCGCCCAAAAACTGGCGCCCTACGTCGCCGATACCGTGGCATTGGTCCATGAAGCCCTGGACAAGAAACAAAGCATCCTGTTTGAAGGCGCCCAAGGCACCCTGTTGGATGTAGACTACGGGACCTATCCCTTTGTTACCAGTTCCAATGCCACGGCAGGCGGAGCCTGCACAGGCTCCGGCATTGGCCCCACCCAGATTGACCGTGTGATTGGCGTGATGAAGGCTTACACCACCCGCGTGGGCGAAGGGCCATTTCCCACTGAATTAAACGATGAAGTCGGCAAGCAACTGCTGGAAGTGGGGCAGGAATTTGGCACCACTACCGGGCGGCCACGCCGTTGCGGCTGGTTTGACGCCGTAATCGCCAAATACAGCGTTCAGGTTAACGGTTTGGATGGCTTGGCCATTACCAAACTGGACGTGTTTGACGGCATGTCGGAACTCAAAATCTGTACCGCATACCGTAACCGGGAAACAGGCGAAATGATCAACCAGTTTCCTTCCCAGTTGCGCGCATTGCAAAATGTAGAACCGGTTTACGAATCCTGGCCCGGTTGGCAAAGTTCTTTACAGGATGCCCGTCGCTACGAAGATTTGCCGGTACAGGCCCAGCGTTACCTCGGCCGCATTAGCGAGCTGATCGGTTGTCGCTTATCCATCATCAGCGTTGGCCCTGAACGGAACCAGACTATTTTACTGGAAAACCCCATTAAAGGCGGCAAACGCACTTTGCAGTCCGCCGAGACAGTAATTGCATAATCTTTTCTTGACGCAGGTGGTTGAGTCGGTAGAATACTATGTATTGCAGCTGATGCATTCCCTCCCTCACCGGTATTAACTGCCAGCGCCTATGCGAGTTTAGCTCAGTGGTAGAGCACTCCCCTTTTAAGGGATAGGTCCTGGGTTCGAATCCCAGAACTCGCACCAAAAGCGGATATTCAATTGAATGTCCGCTTTTTGCTATGTGAAAATTTTACGCTAGTAAAATTGAGCTGTCTGCCAAACTCTATAAGCTTATTCTGATGATAGGACTAGTTTCACAAGTACAGGCCGATGGTCGGATCCCACATCGGGACCAATTGTCCTATCTAATACCATTTACTCCATTTAAAGCCGGATAATGTCACCCTCTTTTCTTCTGTAGCAGTGGATGATAAGCTATCTATGGTTGGGTAAGAGAAGTCGGAGGTGGTGTATATGGTTCAGGCGA
>Ga0157374_10003703_pt1 | contig 12850 bp, 9 predicted proteins | sample M25metaG_FD_115308 | JGI IMG/M metagenome (GOLD analysis project Ga0157374, IMG submission 115308) | Miscanthus rhizosphere microbial communities from Kellogg Biological Station, Michigan, USA - M2-5 metaG | ecosystem: Host-associated > Plants > Roots > Rhizosphere > Soil | place: USA: Michigan...
CCGGTCGTCGGCGATATCGATCGCAAGATCGCTGACCTTCTGGGACTGTCCCTCGCAGCCGGCGAACCGCTGCAGGGACAACGCTATGCGCCCGGGCAGGAGTTCAAGCCGCACACCGATACGTTCGAGCCCGGCGGTTACGACTACCTGGTGCACACAGCCGACAGCGGGCAGCGCACCTGGACTGCGATGATCTATCTGAACGAGCCCGAGGACGGTGGAGCGACGCGTTTCAAGGCCATCGGCAAGACGATCCAGCCGGAAACGGGAAAGCTCCTGGCCTGGAACAACCTGCTACCGGACGGGCGGCCCAATCCGGCCACCCTGCACCAGGGCATGAAGGTGCGCCGCGGGATGAAATATGTTCTCACGAAATGGTTCAGGCAGCGTCCGAATACTGCCAACGAGTGACTGGAACCGACCAACAACTGGACCCGGCTTGATTCGTTTCAGCCACAGTTCCATGCTTCGATGACTGTTGTTCGAGGGGGCGAGCTTCCCATGTCATTTCGTCTTTGCCTTGCCGCGCTTCTTTTCACTGCCGCGAGTGCCCCGGCCGTAGCGCAGGATGCCCAAAGTCTGGTCTCCAAGAATCTCGAGGCGCGCGGCGGCGCCGCAGCGTTGGCCGCAATCAAGAATGTCAGTTTCGAAGGGCGGACGATTTTCCCAGGCGACTTCGAAGTTACCTACAAGGAAACGCGCGCGAGGGTGGGCAGCAGTACCGCGGACCGCGTCGATTTCGGCGTCCAGGGCCTCAACATCACTCAGGCCTACGACGGTCGTGACGGTTGGAGGATCAATCCACTCCAGGGCCGCAAGGACGCCGAAAAGATGTCTGCGGACGAAGCGCGCTCGATGGCCGACAATGCCTTGATCGAAGGGCCTTTGCTCCTTGCGCGTGCCGATGGCAGCCGCGTCGATTATCTCGGCCGCGACGATTTCGACGGGACGCTCGCTTACAAGCTGAAAGTCACCCAGAAGGACGGCGACGAATTCACGTACTGGCTGGACCCGGACACCTATCTCGAGATCAAGGTCGACGAGATGCGGAGGATCCGCGGCGTCCAGCAAACCACCGAGACCGAGCTAGGCGATTATGAAAAAGTTGCCGGCGTCTATTTTCCGATGTCCGTCGAAAGCTGGGCTCAGGGCCAGACCAACCAGCGAACCCGGACCATCATCGCGTCGGGATCGGCAAATGGAGCGGTGAGCCCGGACATATTTGCCGAGCCGCGTGGGCCCGGAACGCCGGCAAAGGCGATGGGCGAGCCGCCCGATGCGTCGAACAAATCGCAAAAGGCGCCCGCGAAGGAGAAGCCGCCGGCCTCCAAGGAGCCGCCCGCCAGTCCATCCAAATCTTCGGGGGGGAAATGACCATGGTACGGTATCTTCTCCTCGCGTCCGTCGCCGCCTCGGTCGTCAGCCCCGCCGGCGCCCAGAGCTTTGACAGCGCCGCGGTTTCGGGCCTCGATGTTCGCAATATCGGTTCGGCAACGATGTCGGGCCGCATTGCCGCGGTCGATGGTCACCAGCGCAAGGATGGAAAGATCAGTCTGCTCGTCGGATCGGCATCCGGCGGCGTCTGGGGCTCCGACGACGGCGGAACCACGTTCAAGCCCGTCTTCGACAAGCAGCCCGTGCAATCCATCGGCGCCGTGGCGATCGACCCCAGGAACCCAGACAATATGTGGGTCGGAACCGGCGAAAGCTGGACCCGCAACAGCGTTTCGGTCGGCAACGGCGTCTACAAGTCGACCGATGGCGGAGCGACCTGGACTCATGTCGGGCTGCCTTCCACCGAGCGGATCACGCGGATTCTCGTTCATCCGAAGAACGGCAACATCGTCTACGTCTGCGCGCCGGGGGCGCTCTGGTCGGACTCGCCCGACCGTGGGCTGTACAAGACGACGGACGGCGGCAAGACCTGGTCGCTGATCCTGAAGGGCGCAAACCTGTCTACCGGCTGTTCGTCGGTGGCGATGGACCCGGCAAATCCGGAGCACTTGCTGGCGGGCACTTGGGATTTCCGTCGCAAGCCCTATGAATTCCGGTCCGGAGGCAATGGCCCGGATGCACCTTCGGGAAGCCGCTTTTCCGAGAGCAGGGACGGCGGCCGGACCTGGACAGACCTCAACGCCGGCAATCGCAAGGGGCTCCCGGCCCAGCCGTGGGGCCGCCTGGAGATCGCTTACGCGCCCTCGAATCCGAAGCGTGTCTATGCCTTCATCGAAAACGTTCGTCCTGCCTTGTTCGTTTCGGACAATGGCGGGCTGACCTGGGAGGAGCGCGACCGCAGCCAGGGAATGGTATGGCGCCCATTCTACTTCGGCCGGATCGTTGTCGATCCGAGAAATCCCGACAGACTGTTCAAGATGGGCTTCTCCGTCATCGTCTCCGATGACGGCGGCAAGAGCTTTTCCAACGCCGCCTGCGGATCGCACGGAGACTGGCACGACGTCTGGATCAACCCCAACAACACCAAGACCATCGTCGGCGGCGACGATGGAGGTCTGTGGACCACCTACGACGGCGGTGTGAAATGGGTAAAGAGCTGGAACCTGCCGGTCAGCCAATTCTATCACGTCAGCACGGACATGAAGGACCCGTACCAGGTCTATGGCGGCCTTCAGGACAACAGCTCGTGGGTGGGTGACCAGGAATATCCGGGCGGGATCACCAACAACCGTTGGGAAAATCTCTACGGCGGCGACGGGTTCTGGGCATTCGCCGACCCGTCCGATCCCAATTACGCCTATGCCGAATATCAAGGCGGTCACATCTCGCGGATCAACCGCAAAACCCTGGAAGGCCGCAACGTCCAGCCAATGGCGCTGTACAAGGAGAAGCTCCGCTACAACTGGAACACGCCGATCGCTCTGTCTCCCAACGAGAAAGGAACGATCTACATCGGGTCGCAATTCCTGTTCCGAAGCCGCGACCATGGCGTGACCTGGGACCGGATTTCCCCCGATCTTTCGACCAATGATCCAATGCGGCAACGCCAGGAGCAGTCCGGCGGGATCACGGTCGACAATTCATCGGCCGAGATGAACACGACGATCTACTCGATCTCGGAGAGTCCGAAGGCCGCGGGGCAGATTTGGGTTGGCACCGACGACGGGAACGTCCAGCTAACCCGTGATGGCGGGCGGAATTGGACCAATGTCACGGCCAGTCTCGGGATGCCGCAGGGGAACTGGATCAGTTGGGTCGAGGCGAGCCGGTTCGATCCCGCGGTCGCTTACGTGACGGACGACCGTCACTCCTATGGCGACATGCAGCCCTATGTGTACCAAACGACCGATTATGGCCGGACCTGGCAGCGCATTGTCGGCCCAGGAACAGCAGGCGTCCGTGGCTATGCGCACGTCATCAAGGAAGACAGGCTTAACCCGAACATCCTTTTTCTGGGGACCGAGTTCGGGCTGTTCGTTTCCCTGAATCGCGGCTCTTCATGGGCGCAGTTCAAGCCGAACAATTTCCCGGACGGTCTCGCGGTCCGCGACATCGCGCTCCAGGAACGTGAGGATGACCTGGTGCTCGCGACCCACGGCCGCGGGATCTGGGTGATCGACGACGTCAGCCCCCTTCGCTCACTGACGTCTGCAACCCTGGCAAGCGACGCAACCCTGATCCCTGGCGGGCCGATCGAGCAACGGATCCAGGGCGGCGGTGGCTGGGCCGAGGGCGACGCGACCTTCTCCGGCGACAATCCGCCGAGCGGCGCGACGATCACTTACTACCAGAAGGCGCGGCACGTCATCGGCCGGATGAAGCTCGAGATTCTCGATTCACAGGGCAAGGTGGTCGACGAGATTCCGGCCTCAAAGCGGCGTGGCCTCAACCGGGTGAACTGGTCGATGCGCACCAAGCCGCCGGTGGTGCCGCCGGCAGCGTCGCTCGCCGGAAATTCCGCGTTCGGAGAGCGTTTCCTGCCGGGCAACTATACCGTGCGGTTGACCAAGGCCGGCAAGGTCTCGACCGAGCCGCTGACGCTCGTTCTCGACAAGCGCGCAACGTTCACCATGGCGGATCGGCAGGCACAATTCGCAGCTTCGGAACGCGTGAAAGGCATGTTCGAGAGGATGAGCAAGGTCGTTGCTCAGATAAACGACGTGCGAGGCCAGGCTGGAGCGATTGCTGCCAGTGCCTCGGCACCTGCTGATGTGAAGGCAACAGCGGCGGCGGTGTCGGGCAAGGCCGACGCACTCCGGAAGGAAATCGTCGCCACCAAGGAAGGCGGCGCTATCACCGGCGAAGAGCGGCTGCGCGAGCATGTCGACGAGATCTTCGGAGCGATCAATTCGGTGGAGGACCGGCCAACCGCCTATCAGATGGCGCGGATCGATGCGCTCGATCGCGAACTGAAGGAAGTCGAAGGGCAGTGGGCAGCGCTGCAGGCGGGCGACGTCGCCGCCTTAAATGCCAGGCTCAAGGCTGCGAACCTGCCGCCCCTGACGGCTGCGGATGTCCAATTCGATCCGGACGATCTCGCCCGGGGCGGACGCCTGTCAGCGCTCGCGCGTGGACTGGTCGGAACTCACTTCTACGGCAATGCTGCAGCTCTCAGAGAGAACGGCGAACGCGACTGATTATTCAATGCCGCTGGAGCCTCCGTGCCCCATCGGCTTCACGTGAACCGTCTTGATGTTGACGAACTCTCGGATGCCATAAGCCGAGCATTCACGGCCATAGCCTGAATGCTTGACGCCGCCGAATGGCGTGCGGGAGTCCGAACGCACATTCTCGTTGACGAAGCTCATCCCCGCTTCGAGTTCGTCCGCTGCGATGCGACGGCCGCGATCGAGGTCGGACGTGAGGACTCCCGAGCCGAGGCCGAATTCGCTGTCGTTCGCTATTCGGATCGCGTCAGCTTCGTCATTTGCGGCAATGATCGCCGCGACCGGCCCGAACACCTCCTGGTCGTGGGCGGGCTGGCCTGGCCGAACGTCCGCCAGGACAGTGGGGGGATACCAGGCGCCCGGCCGGTCAGGGATCTTGCCGCCGAGGAGCAGCCTCGCGCCCTTCGCAATACTTTCCTCAACCTGCCGGTGGATCTCGTCACGAGCCTTCTGGCTCTGCATGGGGCCGAGCTTTGTGCCCTCTTTCGTCGGATCGCCCATCTCAAAACCGCGCATCGCATCGACCAATGCCGCCTCAAAACCTTCAAGGATCGAGCGGACTACAATGAACCGCTTGCCGGCGATGCAGCTCTGGCCGCCATTCACCATTCGCGCAGTTGCAGCGACCTCTGCAGCAGCCGGAATATCCGCGTCTTCCAGCCCGACTTAGGCATCGGCCCCGCCAAGCGCGAGAACGCATTTCTTGAGAACCGACCCCGCGGCCGTCGCGACACTGCGGCCGGCCGGTACGCTGCCCGTCAGGGTCACGGCGGCTATGTTTTCATCCTTGATCAAGGCTTCGACGTCGGCGCTCGGCAGCAAGAGCGTTCGGAACAGGCCCTGTGGAACACCGGCCTGTTGCAACACTTCCTCGATCGCGAGCGCGCAGCCGGGGACGTTGCTCGCATGCTTCAGCAGCATGCCGTTACCCGCCATCAAGGCCGGAGCAACGGCACGGAAAACCTGCCAGAAGGGGAAGTTCCACGGCATGACCGCGAGGATGATGCCGATGGGATTGAAGGTGACGAACGCCTCGCCGCCGCCGATGTCCGCAGTCTCGCGGGCGAGATAGGATTCGGCGTGATCGGCGAACCAATCACAATGAAAGGCGCATTTCTCGATCTCTGCGCGGCCGTCGTCGAGCGTCTTGCCCATCTCGTCGGTCATGAGCCGCGCAAATTCGTCCTTCCGGTTGCGAAGAATCCCGGCCGCCCGATGGAGGATTGCCGAACGATCGGCGAAGCTGGTCCGTCGCCAATCGAGATAAGCCGCTCGAGCGGACTTCGCAGCGTCGATGGCCTGGTCGATCGTGTGCTGATCGTAGACCTTGCCCGGCTCGCCGGTCGCGGGATCAACAGTTTGCAGCTTTTGGCCCGTTGCCGGTCGATCGAGTTCAGCTTGTTCGGGCATTGCGGTCCTCCGTTCGCAGGAGCCGCATAAACCTGAGCGGCGACAGCTCCAACCGATCAGGCCGGCTTAGTGTCCCGATGTGATCTGCTTCAGGAAGCTGCCGGTGTCCCACATTAGCCACTCATGATCCATGACGCCCTCTGGCGTCCAATGGCCTTTGACGATCGTCGTAATCCTGAACGGCCTGTTCGTGGGCGAGATGATCGATCCGTTGCTCAGCTTCAGGGGCTTTGTGAACGTGCCTTCGACCGTGCTCATAACGGACGACCACTCGCCAACGCCGAGCCTGATCGTGTGGGCTTTGATCTGCGTGTCGGGGGCAAAGGTGAACTGGGCTTTCAGATCCTCGACGTGTCTCTCGATGCCATGCGTCTCGTGACCATCCGGCCACGTCACGATGACGTCCTTCGAATGGCTTTCGCCGAGCCGGTCCCACTTCTGTTTCGAGATGACCTCAAAATCCAGGGTGTCGAAATTCCTGAGGTTTTGCTTCACCCGGGCTTCGCCGGTCCACGCGCCTCCCGCCTCGCTGGTTACATGCACTTGGGGCTCAGCGCCGCGATTTTGCGAATAAACGCTAGAGGCCACGAGAAGGGACGCGCCCGACAAGGCCAGGATCGACCTCCGGATGAATGATGGTGTCATGGCTGATCTCCAGGCAAAGTCTGGGGCAGCATGCTTTTCCCCCCGATATCCTGTCTTGGGCCAATGGTCGCAATTTTCGAACGTTTGCACGCAGAGTTCGTTTTTCGCGATCGAGCGATCGCGGGTAGGCGGCGAAAGGGCGAGCACCGCACTCAGGTGTATGTGACGAGCGCCAGCGAAGCGCCCCTTAGATCGGGGAAGCAAAGTCGTCGGAAAACTGGAGCGGGCGAAGGGATTCGAACCCTCGACCCCAACCTTGGCAAGGTTGTGCTCTACCCCTGAGCTACGCCCGCTCTGAGCTGACGCCGGTCGGCTGAATGCCGTCTTCGGCGGAGGTGAGGCGCGCGCCTAGCATGGCCGCATGCGCTCCTGCAAGGGACCATATCGACGCTGCTTGTGGCGGCCGCCCTACCCGCCCATATGGGCGCGACACGACGGTTGTTGAAGGAGCACCCGGAAAGCCGTGGCGACACTGGGAATGACAGAAGCCGAGCGCGAATCGATCGAGCGATTCGAGCGCGACGTCATCAATCCGTCGATGACTGCGCTCGTCATCCTGGATTTTTGGGCAGAGTGGTGCGGACCATGCAAGCAACTTTCGCCGATCCTCGACAAGGTCGCCGAAGACTATGCGGTCAAGGGCGTGAGGCTGGCCAAGATCGACGTCGACCAGGACAAGCTGCTTGCGGCGCAATTCCGCATCCAATCCATCCCGACCGTCTATGCAATCTATCGCGGGCAACCAGTTGCCGACCTCACCAACTATCGCAGCGAAGGGCAGATCAAGAAGGCCTTGGACCAGCTGCTCGCCCAGCTGAAGATCGAGCCCGAGGGAGCAACTCCGAAAGCCGAGATCGAGCCGCTGGTCGCCATGGGCGAGCAGGTGCTGGGCGACGGCGATGCGCCGCGGGCTGTCGGAATCTTTCGCCAAGTCCGGGACATGGCGCCCGAAAATCCCGAGGTCATCGGCGGTCTTGTGCGCGCGCTGATCGCAGCCGGCGAATCGACGGCAGCGCGCGAAATCCTGGATGGCCTTCCGGAAGAACTGGCCAAGAAGCCCGAGATCGCCCGTGGCCGAGCTGCGCTTGAAGTCGCAAGCGCCGCACCGGCTGCTGACACATCCGCCATCGAATCGCGGCTCGTCTCCAACCCTGACGATCACGAAGCACGATTCGAGCTTGCTTCGGCCAGGATGGCGGCGGGCAATCGCGACGGCGCCGCCGAGGAGTTGCTCGAACTCATCCGGCGCGACCGTGACTGGAACGACGGAGCGGCGCGCCAGCGTTTCCTCCAGCTCCTGGAGGCGCAGGGACTCGAAGACCCATGGTCGAGTGCACAGCGCCGCAAGCTGTCGGCCCTGCTCTTCACATGAGCCGAACCTTGCGTGTCCCGATCTTCCCGCTTCCAGGGGCGATTCTTTTCCCGCGATCGCAGCTCCCGCTGCACATTTTCGAGCCGCGCTATCGCGAGATGGTCCGGGATGCGATCGACGGTCCGGGGCGGATCGCCATGATCCAGCCCCATCGGCTCGACGACGACAACAAGGCGCCGCTCTACTCGGTCGGCTGCGTCGGCGAAGTGGTCGGAGTCGAGGAGCTCGATGACGGACGGTTCAACATCGTCCTGCTGGGATCGAATCGGTTCCGTTTTGTGCGCGAGGAAGAGGTCGACACCGCCTATCGTTGCGCCGAGGTCGATATCGAAGCCTTCAACGACGACGAACCGCCGCCGCTGGCGTCGATCCAGCGCGCCGAGGTCGAGCGTGAAGCTCGTCGGCTTGGGGATGCAATGGGGCTCGCCGTCGATTGGGCTGCAGTCGCGCGGCTAGACGATGAAATGCTGGTCAATGCGATTGCTCAGGTTGCGCCGTTCGACGTGGGGGCCAAGCAGGCGCTGCTAGAACAGGCGATGCTTGAGGAGCGGGCCGATTTGCTCGTTCAGTTGATGCAGTTCCACCGGGCGGCAGTTACAGGTGGCGTCGAGATCGAGCCGACCCTTCAGTAAATTAAATGGGCAAGCCCCTCAGAAGCAGCGGCAGGTCCCCGCTGGTTCCGCGCGCTTCGGTCATCAGCCGGTTCCGGAGCGGCGAAATCCGCCCAACGAGGCCCATGCCGAAGCGGCGGATCGCCGAGGCGGTCGCTCCGGGAATTCCATAGATTCGGGTGAGGCTGTCGGTGGCGAAGGCTACCGACAGCGCGTCGAGCGAACGCCAACGCTGGTAACGGTCGAGCAATTGGCGATCGCCGAGGTCGAGACCTAGCCGAGCCCCTTCCACAAGCACCTCAGCAAGCGCGGCCACATCGCGGAAGCCGAGGTTCAGCCCCTGGCCCGCAATCGGGTGAATTGCGTGAGCCGCGTCGCCGACGAGCGCAAGGCGGTTGGACGTGATCTGCGCCGCATGATGGAACCCGAGCGGAAATGACGAGCGCGGGGCGAGCATCTCGATCGTTCCAAGAAAGCCTCCCATCGCCGCCTGCGCTTCCGCGGCAAAATCTTGATCGCTGAGCGAGAGCCAACCCGGGGCGTCCTCGTTCTGCACCGACCAGACAATTGCCGACCGGTGGCCTACGGAATCGTCGCTCATCGGAAGCAGCGCGAACGGACCGGTCGGATAGAAAATTTCATAAGCGATATGGTCATGCTGATGCTCGTGGCGAAGGACGGACACGATCGCTTGGTGGTCATATTTCCAGCGGGCAATATTGATCCCCGCCGCTTCGCGCGTCGACGAATTGCGGCCATCGGCGGCAACGAGCAAAGGCGCCGAGAGCTTGCGGCCGTCCTCCAGCGAGACAAGGACGCCATGCTCGCCGCGGTCGACATTCGTGACGCGCGACTTCCACAGCAACCAGATGTTCTTGCCGGCCTCGGCACGTGCTTGGAGCGCAGCCCGCAGGTGGCGGTTCTCATGCATGAAGCCCAAAGGCTCATTGTCGTCCGGATCGAAGTGAAGCCCGCCGGGCTTCAACCCATCGGCCACGGCGATGCGCCAGATGGGGCATCCCGGCTCCCCGAGGTAATTCGCAACCCCAATTGTCTCGAGCATCCTCATCGAGCTCGAGGAGACGGCGCTGGTGCGCCCGTCGAAGGAGCCTTGGGCCCTCGGCAAGGGATCGGCGGGATCGACGACGATTGCCGAAAGGCCGCTGGAATCGAGCGCGGACGCAAGTGCTGGTCCGACAAGCCCGCCTCCGAAGATGATCACGTCCGCGCGGTCCATTCGAGCCCACGTAGCCCGTTCGTCGCAACGACGCCACGACTTCGCTTGACCCGGGAGTTGGCGTGGGAGATTCTACCCGACAACTTCTTGGGGGTGGGACATGGCGACCGTGGCGACACGCGCACCAAAGCGCGAACTGGCGCCGGATTGGCGGGATTCGCTGCGCGAAGCGGTGCGGCGGTTCTTCGTGCGCAGCTGGGGCGCGCTTCTGGTCGGAGCGAGCTCGGCCGGAGCGGTGGCAATGGCTTCGCACAATCCGAGCGACCCTTCGTTGAGCACCGCGGCGGGCGGTCCGGCGACGAATTGGCTGGGTAGCTTCGGCGCATATTTGAGCGACGCAATGCTGCTGCTGTTCGGGCTCGGCGCAGCCTTTTTCCTCCCGGTGATCGCAATAGCCGGGCTTCGAATGATCCGGCTACTTCCAGCCGGCCGCATCGGACGCTGCCTGCTGCTCGCTGCCGTCGGAGCGGTGCTTCTCGGAATTGCACTCGGCCTCACGAGCGCTTCGTCAGTCTCGGGACTTCCGGCGGGCTGGGGCGGCGCCCTTGGCCTTGCGGCGGCTCACGGCGTCGATTCGGCAATCGGCCTCATCCCCAATCCGCAGATCGGCGGACCGGCCCGCTTTGCGATCCTCCTACTCTTTGGACTCGCAGGACTTGCGGTCGGCTATCTTGCACTCGGGCTGACCGATGACGAGCGCGCGTGGATCGGTGGCCTGGTCAGGCGAAAGTCGGGCGAACGACGGGGTCCGCCGCGGGCCACGGAAATACGCGAGGAACGGATCATTCCTGCCGCACCGCCAAAGGCGCGGCCGACCGTTGCTGTTGCCGAGCCGGCCCGCGGTGTTGCGCCTGCCGCCAGGAACAAGGATCGAAAGGTCGGCTCGTCACAGACGAGCCTGGCCCTGGGAGACAGCTACCAGCTTCCGACGCTGGACCTCCTGTCGCCGGCACCCAAGGAGAGCCGCCAGCAGATCGACCGAGCCGGGCTCGAGCGCAATGCGAGGTTGCTCGAGAGCGTGCTCGAGGATTTCCACGTCCGCGGCGATATCGTCGAAGTGCGACCCGGCCCGGTCGTCACCATGTACGAACTAGAACCGGCCAGCGGTATCAAGGCAAGCCGGGTCATCCAGCTGGCGGATGATATCGCGCGCAACATGTCGGCCCTGTCCGCGCGCGTTGCCACCATTCCCGGGCGGAGCGTGATCGGGATCGAACTTCCCAATTCCAAGCGGGAGATGGTCTCGCTGTCCGAGCTGATCGGCAGCCACGCATTCGAAGATCAGAACATGTCGCTGCCGCTGATCCTGGGCAAGAACATCGCCGGCGATCCCGTGATCGCGGATCTGGCCCCGATGCCGCACCTGCTCGTTGCAGGAACCACCGGTTCGGGCAAGTCGGTCGGGCTCAACTGCATGATCCTGTCGCTTTTGTACCGGTTCGGTCCGGATCAGTGCAAAATGATCATGATCGATCCCAAGATGCTGGAGCTCAGCATCTATGACGACATCCCCCATCTTCTGGCTCCGGTCGTCACCGAGCCGGGCAAGGCAATCCGCGCGCTTAAATGGACCGTCGAGCAGATGGAGGAGCGCTACCGGATGATGGCGAACCTCGGTGTCCGCGCGCTTCCCAGCTTCAACGCCAAGGTGCGCGAAGCGAAAGCCAAGGGCGCGAAGCTCGGGCGCAGGGTTCAGACAGGTTACGATGCGGACTCCGGCCAGCCGCTCTATGAGACAGAGCAGCTCGAATATGAGGTGCTGCCGCAGATCGTGGTCGTGGTCGATGAGCTTGCCGACCTGATGATGACGGCCGGCAAGGAGGTCGAATTCCTGATCCAGCGCCTCGCCCAGAAAGCACGTGCCGCGGGCATCCACCTCATCATGGCAACCCAGCGGCCGTCGGTCGATGTTATCACCGGCGTCATCAAGGCGAACTTGCCGACCCGGATCAGCTTCCAGGTGACGAGCAAGATCGATAGCCGGACGATCCTTGGCGAGCAGGGCGCCGAGCAGCTGCTGGGTAAGGGCGACATGCTGTACATGCCGGGCGGAAAGCAGATCATCCGCGTTCACGGCCCGTTCGTCACCGATGAAGAAGTGCGCGCGGTCGCAGAGCATTGGCGCAAGCAGGGATCACCGGATTACGTCCAGGCCGTGACCGAGGAGCCGGAGGATGGAGGATATCTGTTCGACGGTCAGCCAACCGGCGAGGACGATGCGGAAACTCAGCTCTACCGCAAGGCCGTACAGATCGTCGCCGAAAGCCAGAAGGCATCGACTTCGTATCTCCAGCGCCAACTGCGCGTCGGGTACAACAGCGCGGCCCGACTCATCGAGCGGATGGAAAAGGACGGACTTGTCGGACAGCCCGACCATGTCGGCCGCCGCGAAGTGCTGATCGACCCTGAAGGGCACCCGATCTGAGCCTGAACGGCCCGGAACCGGCGGGTTCAGAGCGCATTCAATGGCAAAACGCCAGTTTCGGGCGCAAATCTCAGGAGCTTTGGTGAAATGAACTTCACGACGAACATGGCGCGCGCGTTGCTGCCGGTTGCACTGGCCGCCACGCCAGCCCCTGCTGCGGGACCTTCTCCGGACCTCGCTCGGCTCAAGTCCCATCTTTCGTCCGTCCAGACCATGACGGCGAACTTCACGCAGACCGATGCGAAGGGGCGTGTGGAAAACGGCACCTTGCAGATGAAGCGCCCGGGGCGGATCCGATTCGAATATAACGCTGGGGACGTCCTGCTCGTCGCAAACGGAAAGACGTTGACGTTCGTCGATTATTCCGTGGGCCAGAAATCGAGCTGGCCGCTAGGCCGGACGCCGCTCGGCCCGCTGCTGTCGAACTCACCCGACTTCAATGGCAAGGCCGAAATCCTGCCCAGCAACGACAGCCGAGTTGTCGTCGCGCGTGCGAAGAACGCCGGACAGTACGGCCAGCTGACGCTC
>Ga0157374_10003705_pt1 | contig 12844 bp, 11 predicted proteins | sample M25metaG_FD_115308 | JGI IMG/M metagenome (GOLD analysis project Ga0157374, IMG submission 115308) | Miscanthus rhizosphere microbial communities from Kellogg Biological Station, Michigan, USA - M2-5 metaG | ecosystem: Host-associated > Plants > Roots > Rhizosphere > Soil | place: USA: Michigan...
CGCAATGAGATCCGACTTGTTCGGGCGGAGAACTGGGACCTGCTTGCATTGCAGACGGAAGAAGAGCGCGGCGAAAGTCCAAACGCATTGCCAATCGAAATCAGCCAATGCAAAAACATTACGATTGCGAACTACCATGGCTATCGGGTCATCAGCAGCTATTCGCCTTTTCCCTATGCCGTTACGGTGTCGGAATCGAGCGACATTCGTTTTCGCAACCTGCATGTAAACAGCAATGCGAAGGTGTCATTCGATAACTCTGTTCTCGATGCAACCCATCATGCCGAGGTCCGCGCCCGCGAATTTGCGAATCTCGATATTCCCGGAACTCCGACGTCCAATCCTGTTCCCGTGCCGCCAGTGCTTGCTCCGCAAGCCAAAGTAGAACGCCTGGCGACCGGCTTCTTCTCTGCGTCCGGCGGCGCGGTCGATGCCAAAGGAACGCTCTACTTTGTCGATACACACTGGCAGCGCATCTACAAATGGGACGATGCGAATCGAGAAGTTGTGCTTGTAAGTAGCGATTCACTCGAACCAGAGAACCTCGCCTTCGACAAGGCAGGTAATCTGCTGGTTGTCTCTCGCAATGGTGCAGGAAAGGTGTTCACGTTCCGGCCCGACGTTCCACCGAACACCATCAGCTTATTGACGCCGGAAAAAGGTGCTGGCCAGTACTTGCCATCGGCAGTCTTTGCCATTCGTGGCTTTGCAACTGACCGGCCCTGGCATTATGGACTGGCGGAGAATGGCGGCGGCATTTCAGCAGGCGAGACTTTTGTAAGTGGTCACACCGAATGGGGTACAAAGATGGCCGATGTGTTGCGCACATTCGGTTTGCAAAAAGCTGTCCCAGGGCACGCATTCTACGTCACCTCTGAATCCGAGCAGAGCACCTACAAAGGAACCATAACGGTTTCAGGATCCATCGCCGACATGAAGCTATTTGCCGATGCCGGCGGCGAGAGCGTAACGCAGGACGAGCGACGACAGATTTATATCGCCGCAGGGCAGATCCTTGTCTACTCACCTGAGGGAAAGCTGCTGGGTAAAATCGATGTGCCGGAGCGGCCCATTGACCTTGTGTTCGGTGGCGCTGACCGTCGCACTTTGTACATTCTGTCGCATCATTCTCTGTTCGCGGTAAAGATGCAGGTAGCGGGTCTGTGAAGAACTGACCCGCTCCCGTGGGCCAATCGGCTGGCCCACGCTTGGTATATGGCAATTTTTCTCCACAGGCAAACCTTGTCAGCTATTCAATTGATTATGTTTAGCCCAGCAACAAAAGTTGCATTGCGCCGGTGACCACCGCACACGTGTTCCGCTGTACAATCGCAAAAAGGCTCCGTAAAAAGCAGTGAAGCCGGAGCCGACTCTGTGCGTCAAATATCAAGGTGTCCCAAATGACCTCACAAAAAGAAAAAACCGAGACGCGCAAGCTTCCCATGATGCCCATAAGGGACATGGTGATCTTCCCCTACATGATGACCCCCTTCGTGGTTGGTCGGGAGTCGAGTGTGCGCGCACTTGAAGAAGCGCTCGGCGGTGATCGCAAGATTTTTCTCGCCACGCAGCACGATGCTTCCATCGACGAACCTAAGGCCAAGGACATCTACCAGGTCGGGTCGATCTGCAATATCGTGCAGAGCGTCAAAATGCCCGATGGCAACATCAAGGTACTGGTTGAAGGCGTAGAGCGCGCCAAGTCAACTGAGGTAAATGACAAGGACGGTTTCTTTGTCGCCACGGTGCGCACGGGTAAGAGCCAGTTTGAAATGACTCCGGCTGCCGAGCAATTGATGCAGCGCGTGACGGGCCTCTTCGAGCAGTACGTCAAGCTGCAGCAGTCGCTCAATTACGAAACCATCATCGCCACCGTGCGAATGGACGAGCCAGCCAAGTTGAGCGATACGATCGCGGCGAACCTGCAACTCGGTATTGAAGAAAAACAGGAATTGTTGGCTATCTTCGATCCTGCAGCGCGGCTTGCGCGCATAGCCGATGTTCTCGATGTTGAGATTGAGAAACTCGATCTGGACCGCAACATCCAATCTCGAGTAAAGCGGCAAATGGAGCGGGCGCAAAAAGAGTATTACCTCAACGAAAAGATCAAAGCTATTCAGAAGGAACTCGGGCGCGGCGAAAAAAGCGAGTTCGATGAACTGCGCAAGAAAATTGAAGCAGCCGGGATGCCGAAGGAAGTGCTCGACAAGGCCATTCAGGAACTCAAGAAGCTTGAGGCCATGCCGCCCATGTCGGCCGAGTCCACTGTGAGCCGCAACTACATTGACTGGCTGCTCGCTGTGCCATGGAAGAAAAAGTCGAAAGAGACGCGTTCGATTGATTACGCGGAAAAGGTTTTGAACGCCGATCATTACGGATTGGAGAAAATCAAGGAGCGCATCCTCGAGTTTCTTGCGGTACGCCAATTGGTCAAAAATCCCAAGGGTTCGATTCTGTGCTTTGTCGGACCTCCGGGTGTAGGCAAGACCTCGCTTGGCATGTCGATTGCAAAAGCGACCGGCCGCAAATTCGTGCGCCTTTCGCTTGGCGGAGTACGCGACGAAGCTGAAATCCGCGGCCATCGGCGCACATACATCGGAGCGCTGCCCGGCCAGATCATTCAGCACATGAAGCGCGCAGGCACCAAGAATCCTGTGTTCCTGCTGGACGAAGTGGACAAGATTTCGTCGGACTTCCGCGGCGATCCGGCATCGGCGCTGCTTGAAGTTCTCGACCCCGAGCAGAACACGACTTTCCAGGATCACTATCTCGACGTGGACTACGATTTGTCGCAAGTGCTGTTCGTGGCTACGGCAAACGTGATGCATACCATTCCAGCGGCGCTGCAGGACCGCATGGAAGTTCTGCGGCTGCAAGGCTACACCGAGCAGGAAAAGCTCGAGATCGCCAAGCAATACCTGGTGAAGAAACAGCGCGAGCAGACAGGCCTGAGCGAAAAGAATATTGTTTTCAAAGACGACGCAATCCGCGAAATCATTCGCTCGTATACGCGCGAAGCCGGCGTGCGCAACCTGGAGCGCGAAATTGGAAATGTGTGCCGCAAGGTAGCGCGCAAGGTTGTGAAGGCAGGCGCGAAGCACAGCGAAGAAATTACCGGACCGAATGTTCATGAGTATCTCGGCGTGGTCAGGTTCCGCGACTCCGAGGTTCACGAGAAGAGCGAAGTCGGATTGGTGACGGGCTTGGCGTGGACCGAGGTAGGCGGCAGCATTATGACCACCGAAGTCCAGGTGCTCGACGGCAAGGGCAAGCTCACCATCACAGGCCAACTCGGCGATGTAATGCAGGAGTCGGCACAAGCAGCACTCAGTTACATCCGTGGTCGTGCGCAGGCGCTCGGTTTGACGCGCGAGTTCTATCGCAACGTTGACCTGCACCTTCACGTGCCAGAGGGCGCAATTCCAAAGGATGGTCCTTCGGCAGGCATCACCATGGCCACGGCGCTCGCGAGTGCGCTGGCAAAAATTCCTGTTCGGCGCGACATCGCTATGACTGGCGAAATCACTCTGCGCGGTAAAGTGCTGGCTATCGGCGGATTGAAGGAGAAGTTGCTGGCAGCATTGCGCGCCGGCATCTTCGAAGCCATTCTGCCGCGTGCCAACGAAAAGGATGTAGCCGAATTGCCGGACAACATCAAGAATTCGATGAAGCTGCACTTTGTAGATTCCATGGATGAGGTCTTGGCGCTGGCTCTTGAGGCTCCGCTGCCAGGTACGATTCCCACGGTAGACGAAGGTCTGGCCCCAACGGTCTCGACGACTGAAGTTGGCGGCAACGCTCCCGCTCCACAGTAAGCTGCGGCATCTCAGCCATCGGCTGCTTCACATTGCAAACACTCCGCAAACGCAAAAGAGGAACTACATAAGTAGTTCCTCTTTGCACGTGAGCGGTAAGAGCGTGAAGCCGTCAGGCTGGAATCTTCAATTCCTGTCCTGCACGAATCAGGTCAGGATTTGAGATTCCGTTTGCCTGGGCGATCTTGTTGTAGCTTTGGGTATCGCCGTAAAACTGCTTGCTGATTTTTGAAAGATTGTCGCCGGATTTCACAACGTATGAAGCTCCGGCGCCCACAGTGATGTTGTGCTGAAGATCCGCATAGGAAGGATCGACTTTCTTGATCTCGTCCCAGGCAGCTTCTTTCAGGTGCTCTGTGGGAGCGGTGGCAGTCAGTACGGCCTTTCCATTCTCAACGTGAAAGTGCGCTATTTGAAATGCATTTGCCGACATGAAATCGGCTACGGGCTGATATTTGTTCTTCAATTCCTGATCGGTCACAGTAGTCCACCTTTCCTCGATGGGAGATCATCCAGCGACACTCCGGCCGCCGCCCCTCGTACTTGAGGGCAATCGGATTGGATGCGGGAGTGCGCTCAAATGCCGCCGCAATTCTTGGGAGCGCGAGACTAACTGGCCACTGCAAGTTGCCGGGTTACGCGTGAGCGGTAAACACGATACCCGTGGCCCGCTGCCTCCACCTTAAGGAATGGCAACGTATCAGCCAATTGCATGAAATCGGGCACGTACATTGCGAAAACCACAATGACGTCGCGAGGATCCTTTTCGAGCGAGCGGCCCAGATTATTGAGAACCGCGCGCAGCACTTCCTCGCCAAAGGGATTGGAGAAATACAGCACCAGGTTGCCGCTCGGATATTCGTAATCCAGTGCATTGATGTTAATGCTTTCAATTTTGCTCGACCGGACCTTGCGACGGTTCCTGAAGTTTTCCAAGGCCTTGTCGTGCAGCTCTCTTCTCAACTCGATTCCAACGAGGCTCTTGAATTGCAGATTGGCAGCCATCAGGAGAGCTCTTCCTTTGCCGGATCCGAAGTCGATAAAAGTGTAATCGCGAAAGTCTTTCACCGGCAGAGCACTGAAGGCTCGCCGCACACATTTGGGGCGCGTGGCGAGGTAGGTGTGGTTATCTGGATCGGTTTCCCAGCCCTTGCGTGTCTGATCTACACGGTCGGCTGTGGTCTCTGTGCCGTAGCGAAGATCAAACCACCAATCTTCGATGTCGGTGTTAAGTTTGATCAGTAGCGGCACGCCGGGGAGATTGCGAATCGCATCACGCAACATAGTGATATAGATGCTAACTTCACTAAGTTCGTCCTCTCCATAGCAGGAATATGCCATTCCCGCTCGCAATAGCATTTGCAATCGGGCAACCCCAACATACCTACAGAAGTGTCCGTTTCAACCAGGCCGCGAATTGATCAAGTGCTTCCACCGATTGTGGGAAACGCGCCACCGTCCCTGGATGCACCGGAAAATTGTGGTGCATATCCGCGTAATGCAGATGAGTTGCCTCGACCCCGGCCACGCGCAGCTTGTCAGCGTAAGCAATACCTTCGTCGCGGAGGGGATCGTGTTCCGCCGTTGCGACAAGCGTAGGGGGCAGCGCTGGAACTTGTTCCAATTGCAAAGGTGAGATGTTTGCATCGCCAGGAGATACGCCCTGAATGTACTGATCCCAGAACCAGCGCATAACACTTGCATCGAGGCCGCAGCCCGTAGCGCATTCCGTGTAAGAAGCGTGACCGGCACTGGGATGGTCCGTAACTGGGAAGAGCAGTAGCTGAGCTGCGGGCTGCACGGGATCTCCCACAGCGCACAGGCGGTTGGCAGTTACGGCAGCCAGGTTGGCACCGGCGCTGTCGCCGCCGACTGCGAGACGCTCCCGGTCACCGCCTATCTCTTCGGCATGTTCCGCGAGCCAGTGCCACGCGGCCAAGGTGTCGTTCAAGCCGGCGGGGAATGGATAATCCGGTGCGAGACGGAAATCAATCGCCAGAATCTGAATGCCCGCAGCTTCGCAAAGAAGTCTGCAGAATGGATCGTGTGTCGCGATGGACCCCACCACCCAGCCGCCGCCGTGCATGTAGAGGAGCACGGGCAAAGGCAACGCTGAGTCCGGAGGGGTATAAAGCCGCGCAGTGTGCCGCGCTGTGATGGTCAGGTCGCGGGAGCTTACGCGATTGGGTAAGCCGGCAATTGCGGTGCGGCTTTCGAGAGCACGGTTCATAATGGCGCGTCGGTTCGCCGCTGTTTCAGGCGCATCGGAGTTGCTAGGCGCGGCAATCTCTTCCAGATATCTCTTGAGAGCGGGATCAAGTGGCTTACTCAATCGCGGGGCTTTCGTGTTCATCGTGACCTCTGGGAGTGGTGCATCAAGGATAGCGCCAAACCCACCGACGCCGACCCAAACATCATCGTACGACCTCTCGAGGCCAACGCGAATCAAGATCAGGCTCGATCATTCGCCGTGCTGGCGGTTATGCTTGAGACCGATGCGCTATACGACACAGTTCTTGCTTTCAGCCATGGCGGAGGGGCAGTTTCCCGCGCCAACGGTGCCTGAGATTGCGTTTCTGGGGCGATCAAACGTTGGTAAATCGAGCCTGTTGAATGCACTGGTGGGCGAGAAAGCGGCAAAGGTGTCCTCAACTCCCGGGCGAACGCGGGCCATCAATTTCTTCCAAATCCTCGATGAGCGGCAGCGGCCCAGGATGAATCTTGCCGACTTGCCTGGATACGGCTACGCCAAGATCTCGAAATCGATCTCCGCCGGCTGGGGAGAATTTATCGATCCCTATCTGGCAAGTCGAGCCACTCTTGCTCTTTGCGTGTGCCTGATCGATTCGAATGTTCCCCCGCAGAAAAGTGACGCGCATCTGCTGGATTGGCTACGGGGAGCCGACCGCGATTTCGTTGTGGTTGCCACAAAAGTTGACAGGCTAAGTGGGAACGAGCGCACCCGCAACCTTGCAGCGCTTAAGAAAGAACTTGGCGTGGACAAGATCATGGCAATTTCAGCAAAGACAGACTACGGCGTCAAAGCGTTGTGGACGCGCATCGAAGAGGCGGGAATCAAAGAATAGACGCAGTGCTGCTCACGAATTGAGTGGCTGCCCCAGCGATGTGATGAGCGCCTTCGCGGTATCACCATCGCAAGCGACAGACCGAAGCCGCCTTGCAGCAGGGCCAAGATAGCGAGGCGAGAGGCGCAGCCAGCGGCGATTGAGGCGATCCGCAGGCGGCAAGTGATGGGCGAGTAGCGCTTCAAATCCAGTGAGATTCTTAGCGTATTCAGCAGGTGCGGCCCAGATGAAGAGACTCTGCGTATAGAGGCTCGCTGCAGGAATTTGATGTGCTCCCTGACTGAGAAATAGATCATACGCGGATGTTGGCTCTGCAGCGCTCGATGGCGGCAGCAGATTCGGCAGAACCCCGCGTTCGATCATCTCCAACTCGATCGCCTCTGGAGCGAGCGAAACCGCCACAGCAACCGGCTCGTGTTTGCGGATTTCATTTTTCATAATGCGCAGTGCTTCGTCGAGCGAGTTCACAACGAAGTCGATAGAACCCTCGCGTTGTGCGTGTCGCAGCGCAGTTGGTAATTCGGACGCAGCAAGAGTGGCGGCGCCGGCGATATTGGCCGCGACAGCAAAGGCGCGGCCTGCCTCATCGAGCTTGCCGACGTAAAGAAGCCGGCCGCCTAGATTGGGCTCTTCGGATTCTGGTGCGCGGCGCATGAGGCCCGCGTAGGCACGATGAACCTGCGCAATAAAGTCGAGAGTTGAGCTTGGAAGCGTTTCGGGCACAGTCTAATTCGCATGCACGTCGAGCCAACCGATCTCGCGTACGTAAAGGATGAACTCACCAGGAACTACGGGGATTGCTGCGGTCTTTGCGTGCTTGCCTTTGTAGCACCCGTTGGGCGCGGCAATACCGGTGCTAATGATATCTGCAATGGAGTACCAGTGGATCGTGGAGGTGTCCTTCTCCATTCCGGCATCGCAATTCATGTAAATGTCTGTGGAATTGTGATATGTGCTCTGCACCGAAATAAAAGTAGCCTCGGAGGGAACCGTGACCTTTCCCGATCCGTCGTCATTAAGCAAGAGCGTTTCATTGCGAACGGCATTGAGATGATTAAAGTGGATCACGTAGTTATCAGGAATGATCGTCTTGCCCGTTTTGCCATCAGCGACGATGATCGTGATGATTCGGTTCGCAGGTTTTGTCTGTTGCGCGTTGATCGGCAACGAGAATGCAGCAAGCGCGGCAAGGCAAGCAACTGCGCGACAGAGCAGCAAAGGCCCGGGACGCTGAGTTGCAGCTTTCAATTGAACCATGCTCTTACTTTGCCATGAATCGCCCGCTGCACGCGCGGAAAATATTTGCAGGGAAACCAGGTGCTATCTACCAGGAGGAATACGGCTGTCCATTTGTGCCTGTTTCCTGCGAGCCTGAGTGGACATCATCGACGCCCGGCTCCGTCTGGTCAAGCGAATACATTGCGTCGCTGGTATCAGTGGTCCACGTATCTTTTCTCTGCGTCATGGGATCTTCAGGAATGACTTTGAGATAGCCATCCTGGACCAGATCATCGAGCGACTGCGGAGCCTTCTGCTTATCCATCGTGTAGGAATCGATGGCCGCACGCATCACATGAAGGTCTTCTCGTAGTACAGCTTCGCGAGTGTTTTTGATCGACGTTGCATAACGCGGAATCGCGAGCATCAGCAGGATACCGATGATCGATAGAACGATGATTAGTTCAACCAGGGTGAACCCGGATCCGTGTTTGAGATTTCTACGCAATGTGATTCTTCCTGCCTGTGCCCTTGTTTCTACCACTTTGAATACTTGGTTCCGTCCAATGCGGTGCCCTGCGATTTGGAGTACACATCGAAAACGCTTTGTCCGCCGTATGAGTCTGAGTCGGGATCATCCTTCATGGAACGCAATCCCCATTCTGGTTTGCCGGTCATGGGATCGACTGGAATGCTGCGAAGAAACCTCAGCTTCTTTCCCTGTACTTCAACTCCAGTGACAAGCGTTTGCAGATCGGGAGGATAGCCTTGGCTGTCGACCTTCGTTTGAAACGCTCCGCGGTCCGCGGCATCTTTGTACTTATCGATCGCGTCACGCATCATCCACAAGTCGCGCTTGAGTTCTCGCTCGTTCTGGCGCTTTACCTGAAACCGTGCGACCGGAAGAGCGGCCATCGCCAGAATGGACAAAATAGCTACCGTGACGATCAGCTCAACAAAGGTAAGTCCGCGCTCGCGCCTGTCAGCGACGGACTTGCCCGAATTGCTCATGTTGCAGTGCATCAAAAAAACTGCTCCTACTGAATAACTAGGTTTGCCTGCGCAGGTTGCACCGTCAGTGGCTGCTGCTTGCTATCCACTGCCCCTGCGCGCGTCATCGTGAGTGATGTGGCCCCCGCGGCTTTGGCTTGGAACGTAAGAATGCAAACCGAGCCGCTGCCGCTGATTCCGGGGGCCCCCGGTGGACGCGATGCAACCACCGTCACATTTCCCGGACCGTCGTCTCGATGTATCAATGCGACCGCTTGCCCATCGCGATTGAGCAGATCGCCAGCTGAAACATTCACGAGCGTTACCTTCGTAGGATCGTATTTAATCTGTACCGGCACAGATGCTACGTCATTGCCCGAGTTGAGTACCACCGGTACTTGGAAACTGCTGCCGTTTGCAACGGAGCCGGAAGGCATGGTGAGCGCAAATGAACTGGCTGGTGAAGCGCTCTTCGCCGCAGCTTGCACGTTAGCCCCCGGTGTCGCTGGAGGTGGAGTTGCCTGTACGGGAACTGGAGGCGGAGGCACCGGTGGAGGCGTACTCGCATTCTGCGCAGCGGCGTTCATCTGCGCCATGAGTGCAGGTACCGCAGCTTCCGCCGATGCACCGGGCGCTGTACCCACCGGACCCTGCAATGAAGCCGGACGAACCGACGGAGGTGAATTGAATGCGGATCCTCCTGCGTTGTTCTCGCTGGAAAGCCGCAAGTCGATGGATTGTCCAGTGCCCGTATCGACGGGGCGCAGATTGGCTTGGTTCAGGTCTTGCGTGCGGACAATGTGAGGCACAATGGCGAATACGATATCGTCATCAGACGTGCTGTGATCCTTCGAGCCAAAAATGTATCTGAGAATTGGGAGCGCGCCAAGTCCAGGAATGCCGGTCGAATTCTGAGAATCCTGATTGGATTGAATGCCGCCCAGCAGACTTGCTTCACCTTCGCGCAGGCGAATTACCTGATCGATTACGCGCTGGCTGATGATAGGTTCGGTAACGCCGCTGATGGTCACGTCGCCACTGTGGGACGTGACTTCGATCTTGATCTTGATGGTTACATCGTGATCGAAATGGACGGTGGGTGTCATTTCGATCTGCACACCGACGTCCTGATATTGAAACTGCGTATTGACCAGTGAACTGACCACTGCCGTGGCCGCGCCGGTCTGGTAAGAACCGGTTGCCACTGGAATACGCGAGCCGATCTTCATGCTGGCCTTTTGGTCATCAGTGGCGCGAATACGCGGGCTTTGCAGAACCTTTGTATTGGAATTCGAGAGCAGCAGGTTTAGCGTGGCCGCGCCAACCGTCACCGCAAAGTTGTTGGAATTTAGATGAGCAAAATCATAGAGAGTGGAATTAACTGGTGTTGTACTGGTGCAATCAGTAGTCGCAGTGCTGACGCAACCCGGCTTGATAGCCACGCTAACACTGCCCGGCCATGCAATACCAAGGTTTCGCTCCCAGTTTTTGCTCACTTCCATTACCGCGATGTCGACGACCACTTCAGCGCGTGCCTTGTCGAGATCGCCAATAATTTTCTGCGCAAGCAGAATTTCGTCGGGCGTGCCGCGCATCACGATAGCGTTCTGGCTAGCTACGCCGAAGAACTTGGCGTTGGTAATCACATTGCGCAATGCCGTTTGAACGTCATTGAGATCGTTCTGCTGCCATGCGTTGCTCAAATAGAAAGTCTGCACTGCCTGCGAATCAAGTTCCGTCCGTTTGATGCGCGTGTTTTGCGCCACAAAAATGGAGTTGGCGGTGATCGGCCGCCAGAAGGTGATGGACATTGTGCCGACGATGCGTAGCGCGTCCATCAGCGAAACGTTGTTCAAATCAACCTGAATGCGCTTGGAGTTGTAGTCGGGGTCAAACAGAACGTTGACACCTGCCGCTTTGCCCACTGCCTCGTAGATCACTTTTGCATCTTCGGTCATGTGCAGCGTGAGGCGCTCATTGGAGACCGGCTTCAGCGTAATAGGCGCGCCCATGCTTTCAACTTCCTGCTGCTCGCCTTCCGCCTGCGGTATGGCTGCTTCAGGCGGTACTGAATTAGGATTCTTCGCTTGCAGCTTGCGGATTTCCTGGGTGGCCGCCTCGTTGCTTGGATCGAGCGCAGCTGCATGCAGAAATTGCGCCAATGCACCTTGTTCGTTGCCCGACTGCAGAAGATTGCGGCCGTTGGTCACGTGGACGCCGGCAGCGGTTGTACGAACCCGATACAGTGCCGCGCGGTAGGTGATATCTTTGGGATTTTTCGCGTTGGCTTTCTGGTAAAAATCGTAAGCCGCGTCGTAATCCTCGCGCGCTTCTGCGTTCTGGCCGCTTTTGTACAACGAGGTTGCTGATTGAGCGTGAAGGCGTGTGGTGCCCGCAAAAGCGAAAGCGAGCAGGGCGATACACGCAGTTTTGACGATGGCTGAGGAATGGAAAGATCCGGCGAGAACCGGAGCGTGAACGCGGCTTTTCATCAAACTCCCAGGCGTCTTGACCGGCAGAAATCCTCCGGTAGGCCCTTGCGGGCCGCCTTGGCTGCCCTGGACGCGGTTTTTCACGATATTGCCAACAGAGATTTTCTTCAACCGACAACGCCTCATTTTAGCAGGGCTCCAAAGCAGAGCGGATACAGGTAAATGCGATACTAGAGAGAGGATCTGAGGGAACTTCCCCATGGCGCGCCAAACCAGTCACACAATCGTAGCCAAAGACGCCGCAGGCCCGAAAAAGCCGGCCCGCCCGCGCGACCCTGTGGCCGCCGGAGAGCGGGACGCTGCTCATAATCGGGTCGCCGGACATAACTACTTTCTCCTGGAGAAATTCGAGGCCGGAATTGCTCTTCGAGGTACTGAGGTCAAGTCGATCCGGCAAGGTCAGGCTAACTTGAGGGACGCGTACGGCTTGGTTAAGGATGGCGAGGCTTTTCTGCTGAATATGCATATCGGACCTTACTCTCACGGGAATATCGCCAACCACGACGAAACGCGAACGCGCAAACTGCTGCTACATCGAGAAGAGGTTCGCAAGCTACTCTCCAAGACGCAGATCAAGGGCCATACGCTCATACCAACGCGGCTTTATTTCCGAAATGGCCGGGTGAAATGCGAACTTGCGGTCGCTAAAGGCAAGCAGGACTGGGACAAACGGGAGACTGAGCGCCGGCGCGAGGCGGACAAAGATGCCCGCTCCGCGATCAATGCCAACAAGCACCGCATGGGCAGGTAAGTTAAGCGTCAGCCCTCAGCCCTCGGCTTCCAGCTAATTTGTGGCAAGTGTCGGTATTCTGGCGTCGATCGCGGATGTCGGCCCTACCTCCGGATTTGCCCAGCTCCCGGCTCGTGGTGAAAGAATAAGTACATATGCGGACCCAACTGACCTTTGCAAAACTCTCAGAGATCAAGACTGAACTGCTGGCCGTATTGGCCGCCGATACCCAGTCCGGCAGGGGGCCGGATGACAAGCCCCAGCCCACTCTCCTGACCTCAGACCCGGCCGTAAAGGAAGCGGCACAGGCAGTGCTCACCAGCGGGGAATATAAGGCAGGCGCCAACGAAACCCTGCTGCTGCATTCTCCGGCGGGGCTGGCGGCAAAGCGGCTGCTGGTAGTCGGCGTGGGCAAACTGGGTAAGGCCACCCTGCACAAGGTGCGCAATGCCGCTGGACCCGCAGTCGGGTTCGCGAGGCCGGCCGGAGTCGGGGAGGCGGCTTTTGCGCACC
>Ga0157374_10003706_pt1 | contig 12842 bp, 10 predicted proteins | sample M25metaG_FD_115308 | JGI IMG/M metagenome (GOLD analysis project Ga0157374, IMG submission 115308) | Miscanthus rhizosphere microbial communities from Kellogg Biological Station, Michigan, USA - M2-5 metaG | ecosystem: Host-associated > Plants > Roots > Rhizosphere > Soil | place: USA: Michigan...
CGGGTGCGTGCACTGGGGTCTTTCATTCGCGGCACTAATGGCAAGAGTCAGGGCGTCATTCCGTTTCTCAAAGTCGTCAATGACACGGCGGTTGCAGTCAACCAAGGTGGGCGGCGCCGGGGAGCGGTCTGTTGCTATCTGGAAACCTGGCATCTCGATATCGAAGAGTTCCTGGAATTGCGTAGAAACGTCGGTGATGACCGGCGGCGCACGCATGACATGAACACTGCGAACTGGGTGCCAGACCTATTCATGAAGCGGGTAATGGAAGATGGTGAATGGACGTTGTTTTCACCGGAGGACGTACCGGATCTTCATGAAACGCATGGCAAGGCTTTCGAAGAGCTTTATCAGATCTACGAAGCCAGAGCGCTTGCGGGCAAGATCAAACGCTTCAAGAAAGTCAGCGCCGTCGGCCTTTGGCGAAAGATGCTCTCCATGTTGTTCGAGACGGGACATCCTTGGATCTGCTTCAAAGATCCCTGCAATATCCGATCGCCGCAACAGCATATGGGCGTTGTGCATGGTTCCAATTTGTGTACGGAAATCACGCTCAATACATCGGATGCTGAAATTGCGGTATGCAACCTTGGATCGGTGAACTTGATGGAACACCTGTCCTGGAGCGAAGAGCGTCAAGCACTGGAGATAGACCATCGCAAGCTGCAGGATACCGTCCGTATCGCGGTTCGCATGTTGGATAACGTCATTGACCTTAACTACTACGCAGTGGAAAAGGCCCGACAATCTAATCTGCAACACCGCCCTATCGGCCTAGGCATGATGGGATTGCAGGACTGTCTCTATCAGCTGAGGATTCTGTTTGCTTCGCAAAAGGCGGTGGAGTTCTCGTCAATGGTAACGGAAGCACTGAGTTACTACGCCTATTGGGCATCTACCGATCTAGCGGAAGAACGTGGCCGGTATCCATCCTATTCAGGCTCTTTATGGGAATGGGGTGTTTTACCGATCGATTCCGTCGAGCTACTAAAGAGATCGCGTGGCAGTTATTTAGATGTCACCGTAGCGCCAACGATGCCCTGGGATAGCTTGCGTGAGCGCATTGCTGTGGTTGGAATGCGTAATTCCAACTGCGTTGCGATTGCACCGACGGCAACGATTTCCAACATTGTCGGCGTATCGCCCTCCATCGAGCCGTCCTATCGAAACCTGTTCGTCAAATCGAATCTATCAGGGGAATTCACTGTCGTGAATGAATGCCTGGTCGATGATTTGAAGAAACGCGGATTATGGGACGACGTGATGGTTGCGGATCTCAAGTACTTCGATGGGAGCGTTCAAGCAATTGATCGTGTTCCCGATGAGTTAAAACAGTTGTACGCAACGGCATTTGAGATCGATGCAACATGGTTGATCGAAGCAGCAGGACAGCGTCAGGTATGGATCGATCAGGCGCAAAGTCTGAATCTTTTCTTCAAGACAGCATCAGGAAAAGTGTTGGATGAAGCTTACAAATTGGCGTGGGTGCGAGGTTTGAAAACAACCTACTACCTGCGCTCTCTTGGAGCAACGTCCGCCGAAAAATCCACGATGCAAGCTGGTTCGCTCAATGCGGTCGATAGCAGCACCTCCAATCGGACATGTGCTCTCCATGATTCGAGTTGTGAATCCTGTCAGTGAAAGCGGGAGGACGACATGGAAAAGCATTTGTTCGAAGCTAGGCTGGAGGAGCTGAAGCGTCGTGCCCATGGCCGCTGGACGGATATTCTGTTGACGCTCGGCGTCGATAAGAAAATCCTCAACAAGCGCAATCAACCCTGTCCCTTGTGTGGCGGCACCAATCGGTTCCAATACACCGATAAGTGGGGTGAAGGAAATTACCATTGCCGTGGTTGCGGTCCCGGTGGCGGATTCAAGCTGTTGCAGGGTTATCACGGTTGGGATTTCGGTAAAGCGATTAAGCAAGTCGAAACGTGCGTCGGCAGTATTGCAACTTTATCTCAGTTCCGATCCACGGAGCCTTCCGTCGAAAGAATGAAAAGGCTCGTGAAACGAATCTGGGATGAGGGCAAGCCGGTTAGCGCTGGCGACGAGGTGGATCATTATCTCAGCAATCGCGGATTGCACTTAGCGGCATACCCAAAGACGCTGCGTTTTCATCCTGCGCTTGGTTACTACGAAAAGGATGATTCAGGAAAGTCGAAGATAGTTGGCGAGTACCCGGCAATGCTGGCCTGTATTCAAGGCGCCGATGGGCATGCGGTAACGCTGCATCGGACCTACTTGCAGAACGGCCAAAAAGCGCTTGGGCGCGAGTCGAAAAAGGTCCTTAGTGCCGGCATCAACGGCGCTGCGGTCCGGCTCTTCGAACCAACCGAAGAATTGGCAATAACGGAAGGCATCGAAACCGCATTGGCGGTGCATCTCAGTACCGGCAAACCGGTATGGGCGGCCATCACTGCGGGGAATATGGAAAAGCTGTGGATTCCGGAATCGGTGCGTCGGATTTGCATCTATGCAGATAACGACCAGGACTCGGAATACGACGGACAGGCTTCGGCTTTCGTTCTCGCTCGCCGTTTACGAAAAGAGCAGAAAAAAACCGGGCCACGGGATGTAGAGGTTTTCATACCGAAACATGCCGGCGCCGATTGGGCGGATGTCTGGCTCTCTCGCCTCACAAACGCGAAGAAAGCAGCTTGATACATGGAGTGCGGCCTCGGCCGCACTCCCCTTTTTAGCGGGACTTCGCAAAGGTTCCGGCAAAAAGGTTTTTTGCTGGTTGCTGCCATACCAGATTTCGACGCATCGTCGAAATGAAGGTAGCCCTAAAAGCGTTTCACGCGATACACAATCGCGCATCACCGTGGCTCGAATGGCCACATCTTCAACCCCAGCGGGGAATGCACAATCCCCGCATGGGGGCTTGTCGTCCCCGCTTTTCTATTGGAGCTTAACCATGAAAAGTGGACGATCCCTTGTTCAATTGGCAACCGAACTTGAACGCCAACTCGTTACCAAGAAAGATATGGTCGTACCCTCTGGACTCATGCGTCATCACACGAATGAAATCGGTGAAACGACATTGAAAATCGAGGAACGAGATGGACAGGCAAGTTATGGCGTTACCGAGCTGGCCCGCCGCCAACTAGCCGAAAAGCTGAAGATTCCCTTCACTTACTTTGAAAGGATGCGGACTGACCAACCCGCGTTGTTGGATAGAAACGTCAACACATGGCTGCAATCGGAGAACGAACGCCGGATGATTCGCACGTTGGACGGAAATGTACGCGCAGTGCTTTCCGAACGTTATCGGCGACTCGACAACTTCGATCTTGCAGAGCATGTATTGCCGATTCTGCAGAAATTACCCGATGCGAAATTTGAATCGGTGGAACTGACCGATACACGCATGTATCTAAAGGTAGTAACACCGCGCGTGACTTATGAAATCGCTCCTGGCGATGTCGTTCAAGCGGGTGTCGTGATTACCAATTCCGAAGTGGGCCAAGGAACCTTGGCAGTGCAACCGCTCGTCTTTCGGCTCGTTTGTAGGAATGGGTTGATCGCTACCGATAGCGCGCTTCGCAAAACGCACGTTGGACGCATCATGCAAAGCGCTGAGGAATCGGTAGTTGTCTTCAGAGATGATACGCTTCGAGCAGACGATAAAGCGTTCTTTCTGAAAGTTCGCGATGTCGTCGAAGCTGCCGTTTCGGAAACTACTTTCCGAATCATTGCTCAGAAGATGCAGAAAACACTGGCCATTGAGCTATCAGGGGATCCGGTAAAAACGGTCGAAGTCCTTGCCAATCGCTATGTGCTCAATGAGGCGGAACGTTCTGGCGTCCTCCGGCATTTGATCGCAGAAGGTGACTTGTCTGGATATGGTCTTGTGAATGCCGTTACCGGTTATTCCCAAGATATAGCCGATTACGACAGGGCGACCGAGTTCGAAGCGTTGGGCGGAAAACTCATCGAGCTTCCCGCCAAAGAATGGAAGCTGCTCGCCGAAGCAGCGTAATTTTCATTCGCTAATTGCGGCATCTCAAAGCCGCTTATTCATGCGGGCAACCACTTTTCGGTTGCCCCGCGCCTTTCTCGCAGGGCTCTTCCATAAAAGGGGAGCCTTGCATTCCCAGTCTTTTTACACCTGTTTCCACTTATCCGGGCGGCATTAATGCGCCGCTTGCTTTCATTCTCAGGAGACAAACCATGCGTACTATCTCCAATCCTACTATCGAACCGGCGAACAACTCATTCGTGATCGAATTCGTTTTGTTCGGCACGGCAACAAAACCAGCAACTCGAAAAAAAGTCACTGTCATGGCGGTAACAGCTCGTGGTGCAAAACGAATCGCCAAAGCACAATAGCCGAGGAGTTGTGACCATAACGTTGTAGCAGAACAGATCAGAATTCAATAAGGCAAATCAGCACCAACTGACATCTATCGCCGCTGCGCAAAAGGGCTCAACGCCCTCTTGCGCCTTTCTAAAAGATTATTTAGATCGGGATAGAGGCAATATCCGTATAGCAATGATCCGATTCGCCCCGCATCATTGACAGTGCAACTTGCGACGTCGTTTCTTCCTTACAAGTCGCCATCATGCCAATTGCTTCCATTTGACTCACGATACGAGTTGTACAGCGATCACCATTTTCTGCAGGCCGCGTATGCAATAAGTACTTGCGTTCATCTAAAAGATTGCCCCCCTCATAGAATGCCACCTTAAGGTCAAAATTACAGCGATTGCCGTGCAGAGAAATAACTACTTTTGATGAATCACCATTAATCTTTTTTGACCGAACTGCCGTTGCAATTTGATCTAATCGACGGATTTGATACAACCACATGTTTGTATAGAGCGGTTCATGAAATGAACCCGTATAGGATACGTTTACTGAACAATCAAGCCTTGTGTCACGTTCCAAGGCTGACTTCAGCATATGCTCCAAGCGAACACAGAATTTTTTCCCCGTATCCTTATCGGGATGATGCTCACGGAAAACATGCCCACCGACAAGATATCGCAGAAAAGTTCGGCTCCTTCGCAGCGTACCGTTCCTCCTAATAAATGGATGGCTACACGCACCGCCTCGATTCCCCTTTAATGCAAGATTAATAGTTCCTTTGCGTATAAGTGAAAGGGGAATCCGTGCAAGGTCATTAAATTTGAATAAGGCTGGCAGGATTACCGTTCTCTCTACATTATGAGACCGATCGATCCAATTCTCCGTTGAGTTCCAAGACCGTTCGATATTGGATAAGGTACTCTCGACTTGGCTTTCTGGAATATCTTTATTGAATTCCATCAAAATCGGCACCGTGAAAAGCGAATTCTTGACCTCGAAACCTTTTAAAGACAGGCGGACAAACTCACTATTTTTCTCAGCAGCACGTCTGATAATATTTGCAGCATTACCGGAATTTTCCTGATTTATCGTATTCGTCAACTCGTTATCTCGTGACTGCTCAAGCAACGTTTCGATACGTTTGTCTAGCATTGACTGCATAACATGGCAGGAAGGTTGGCGTTCGATAGCAATGGCAATTTCTGATAATTCACTATCGCCAACTCCCGTGCCTTGCTGACCTCTTGTATTCCCGGTAATCACGCCTCCCCCCCTGGCTTTCGACAAAAAGAATCAGGAGTATTACGCAAAACGACAAGGGCCAATGCCTATTGGCGACCTCACGCAAAAACCCTGATGCCATCGTATTGTCTGAACAGCTCTGAACAGCAATTTACAATTGTAAATTGCCATTTCACTCGGGATTCGTGCCTCCGAGTCTTTGGTAGTAGTAGCCTTCAAACATTATCAAACTCATTTCGGTGCAAATGCACAATTAAATTTCGAACGCACATTCGACCTTGTCTGCTATTTAGATGGAATATGGAGCTGCACAAAACCGGATATGAGGCTTCTGATATGTACAACTTGCAAATCCCAATACCTTTCATCGCTACGTAGTCATACAAAGGAAAAAACTGATTGCCCATTTTGCATGGCTTTTGGGCCGATACGAGTGCGACAAGCAAATTCGAAATTACCGCTCTCTCGTCCGCTTACAATTTTCGATACGTCACATGTGGGCCTGCAATCGCCCTTACTTGGGAACCTTTCATATAACTAAAATGATGCTTGCTAGGCCAATTATTTATATAGTCAAAGGTACCACATGAATTGGCGAATTCAGCGGAATAGCCTCAAGCCTTCTATGCTCTGCCTCATATATCATGACCCCATTGTTTGTAGTTCCTTTGGATACTGTAGGTCCATGAACCCAAGTAGGACCATCAAGAATTGCGTGTCGCCCAAAAGTAAAATCAATCACAGAATTGGCAGTAAATAATTGAAAGCCTTCAAAGTGATCATTTCCAGAAAATCCGTAAATACAATCATGCGCTGCCATTACATCAAGATGCTCCAAAATATTCTCAACAAGCCTTACCTCGGTAGTTGCGGAGCCAGTACAGTCTGGAAATGCATAATGAGTCAGAAACAGCTTATGGTCACCACAATCTTTTACGTCATATTCTGGCAGAGAGAGCAAATAATCGAGATTTCTCCGTGACAATAGGGAGGGCAATTCGTTGTTTTCGTATAGGTGAATTTGACCGCGAGAAATATATTCCCGATCAGAAAATTCCAATTCATACCAGTTAGTTGGGTATGGAAAAAAGCTCCTATGTTCAGGAATTTTTCGTGTTGCATATAAATCATGATTACCAACAACTACAGAAGAGCATTTCTCTCTTATCAGATCGACCACCGCATTAGCATTACGCTCTTTCAAATAACCGTAATACGGAACTGAATACCCTACTATATCGCCTAGGCAAATAATCTCATCAACCTGATGAGATTCTAATATAGAGAACGCCTCCCTTAGTCTAATGATGTCTTCGTGTATATCCGACACTATCCCAATACGCATTAATGTGGTTCCTTAAAATATGTAAGCTTTGATTAAGATGCATCAGGCTTATTCAACATCTCCTTTACAGACCGCTCAGATTAGCTTGCCATGAATAATATTTCGCGACTTTTAAAAAAACCTTAAAGGAAAATTTGGCTTATCGTTTCGTTAATTTTTTCCGAAGGAATTTCACGAGCTTTCAAATTTTCGTACTCAATTACATATCTGCATATTTTCGATGGAATGTCTGATGACAAGGCAAGATATTTACTTTGGAAGTTTTCGGCATACCTTGCAATATCCTCAGGCGTTACGTTTATTTTATGCCTTAGGTAACTCACTCCTTGCAGATACTTCCGTAGGACACGCCCACGATTTGTGGCAATTGGCCGTTCACCTTCCTTAAGTATCACCATCGCCGCGCAAAGTGCATCAGCAAACTTCATAGAATGAGGCGTTATACAAGGAACGATATCAGCAATAGGAGCTGCCCCTATTGGCATACTTAATCCTAGAAGCCGGCTAACTATAGTCTCAACGCCAAAGGCAATCTCCATTGCATAAGGTTCTTCATCAACTTCAATTACTATTATGTTTCCGATGTCACGCAGCACCCCGTTAACGCGATCGAATATGGCGAGATTGCAGTTTCTCCCATACACATTTTGCAATCCAAATTTATGGGTGTAATACGAACTAGTGTTAGCATCCACCTCTAAACACTGGGGCTTCATGCTTTTTTTCCAGAAGCCATATAAATCTCGGTCTTTAGAAGAGACTCTCACTCTCAACTGGCTTATAGGAACGTGGAGGGAATCAGCAAAGAACTCCCATGTTTGCGCACAAAGATAAGATAGCTTCGTATAGCTATTGAACGTGCCAATGCTTGAGAAGTATGATGCCCATTGAGGTTCAATCTCATCCTTTGTTAGATTGAGTGCATTCTGCGTTCTTAAGCAGTTCTGTACTATATAAAAATCCTTGTTCGGCCGGTTAGAATCCACAAAATATGGTTTAAAAGTGCTAATCGTGGAGCCTGTGAACAAGACGCTTTTATCGTATTTAGGAATAAGGCCACTAGGTTGATGCTCGAAGAAACCACAGCTTCCAAAATGCTCAACAAATTTTCTCCGTATATCGTCCCGCATATCAGCAATCAAACTACGTTCTGCATGTAATTCGTTAATTCTGCCGTACCGTAAAATATGTGATTTCGTTTTCATAAAATAATCAGAAAAAGTTACGTAAACAACTTATGGATGTTTATGGATATTGAAATTCCTACGGTATCTCATCACGCCTCTCGATCGAATCGAATATACGAACTGCCATTGACTAAAAAAAGAAGAACGATGCGTTATACAAAAAAGACATGAAGAAAACGAACTATTGCTTGCTCAGTAGGGTTGTACTGAATGACTGACATAAAAATTTTTTACTATCTGGCATATCGGTGTCAGTTGTTTATTAAGAACTCAATAAATAATGTAGAGGTTAGACTGCTCGCAGCAAATGCGTATCAAACGCTCAGCCGTTAAGTCGCCCACTTGCAACCAGTATGAATGGTCCTAAACAATGCAAGTCAAAGTTATTTTTTCGACGATGAAACTTTTATTTATGTGCCAAGATCATCTAACTCTGCACCATTGCGCGCAGCTTCAAGAACTTGGAAGCTGACAAGCATAGCTACGTAAAACTTTCAGCTTATTATGTGAAGCGATTCTGCGTAACGCATCATCATTCGTCCACCGAATCTTTCATCGAATCCAAGCCTAAAGAATCAAGCATTTTCGATACTGTCGGACCGTTGTGTAATGAATATCCGTCTTTATACAACAACGGCTCGCCATCATTAAGCCAAAAGGAAATCTGCCCTATCCGCATTCTTGGATAGATTCGGAAAGGTTTTACAGAAACAAGTTCTAACGTCCACTGATGACAAGACCCAGTGTGCCCAAGATTGGCCGAAACCTGTAGAAACAATCCTAGTCGTCCAAGGGAACTACGTCCGATGAGTGACATCGCATATCTGTCACTGCCCAGCGTTTCGAGAGTATGTCCTAAATATGCAATTTGAGGCTGAAGCACATATCCTTCTTCAGGAATATCTATAAAATCAAAATTTACCTTACCGTTTTGATCTTGCTTAGGCACTCCTAACATAGGCCCCAGACGGTAATTGTAACTATTGGGATTGATTTGCCGCACGTCAAATGGCTCAATAACAAGACTTCCATTTTCACGCATTCGTTGTATCTCATTACCGGTTAGGATCACTCCCTCCTCCTTACTGTATGCGCAATTTTTTAATACGTTATAACCAAAATACATTTTGCAAGACAGCTTCAGGATCCTCTGATCGTAAAGTCCCTGTGACATTCAGACACCCGCGGACCTATTGAGCCTTGATATTTTCCCGAATAAAGATCAATTTCCCCTTTCGGCTTCCAAAAAGAAACTTGTCCGATTCTCATGCCAGGATAAATTCGAACCGGCAAGCAACTAAATAGTTGAAAGGTCACGTTTCCATGAGAACCAATATCAATTAAATCCGCAGTGACATGCACAAATAATCCGAGCCGCGCAATACTTGAACGTGCGTGGATGATTGGCACAAAGTGATTACTGCCAACAACTTCGACGCTATGAGCAAGTAGAAAATCACCTTTGTTTAAGTAAATCCCTTCAGCGCCGACTTCAAATTCCTCATACCTATTTATCTTAGTTGGATCAATTATCTCGTCCAGATAGCGAATAAACTTTGACCCTAGAGTTAAGTCGTATGAATTTGTCGTTAAATGATCAATGTTAAAAGGACTAATATTAAGTCTTCCCTTTGCATGCTCATCATAGATTTTTTTGCCAGAAAGTATCACAGTCCCCTCACTTTGATTATGGCTGGCAAAGTAAAGAGTCGAAGGACTCGCAAGCCAACATTCTCATGAAATTGTTTTAATACACCAAAGCACCTTCAATTTCCCCATTAAAGCGTCTAACAAAATACTTCCATCGTTGTTGCGTCTCTTTGCCGTGTATTTAGCATTGCACTTCGGCGCATCTAGGCATCGAATTTTGTTAGACGCTCTAATGACGAACACCTGAAGACCGTTAGCGACGTACTCCAATTACAACGTACTCAGACCCGAAATATTGATTAGGATCCGTTGCTCCAGGTGCGTTTTTAACTAGCGGAGGATGTTCATACAAATAAATCTCTTCAATTCGAAAGAAAGGCTCCAATAAAGCAGTCGCGTTAGTAGCGCTCAGGAATGTGTGAACTAATCCTTTCTCCGGCCCTTCAACTGGGATATAAGTGATACCTTCAAGCACTTCGATGCCTTTTTTCCAATCAGAAGCGCGCTCCGACGAGAATGTTACGAAGAAAAGTCCACCAGGCTTCGTTGTTCGTGCGACCTCATAAATCACCTTCTTCATATCTTGAAGTGTCGCATGATTGATAACCGCCCTAGACACAGTGACATCAAACTCACCATCTGCAAAAGGCAATTTAGTCATTGGACAAAGCGTCAATCTTACGTCCAACTCCCTCCGGGCCAATTCCGCACGTGCAAAATTAATTGCGTTTTCGGATAGATCGCTACCCGTCACATCAAATCCCAATTCGGCAAAGTAGAACAGATGTCGTCCACCACCGCATCCAAGATCATGAACCTTGTAATCCGAAAGCGAAGTTCTTGCTTTAAGCTGTTTGTTTGGGTTTTCGATATACTTAGTAAAAAAATTAACTACTTCATCAGCCGGATTCATTAAGATCCATCTTGGCGATTCAAACAATCTATGCCATGCATTATTTTCAATGATGTTCGATATATCATGGTCATAGTTAATATCGCCCGCCAACTCAGTCGCAGTCCAAATAGGATTTGCAATTCTCATAACTTAATTCTTTCTAGTGGTATTTAATAAAGTAAAAAAAACGATTACCGCTCAGTTAAGGCACCAAATTATCGTCCGCAAGATCACTGCAATTCATTTTCTGTAATGTAAAAAAGTTCACGCTAAAACCCGCTGTCCATCAATTATGCAAAGCTCGTTACTGCTTCCGAGCGATATAATTTTAATGAATACCAGCAGAGCATTATGCAAGGCATCACCAGAACATTGATGCAATAAGTTGCAGAGATCCGCTCATACGCGAATGGGGCAACCGAAAAAGCCACAACAGCGCCGAGTCGCGTAATTACTGTTAACCATGCATTCATTCGCCCTGCAATTGCATCTGGAATTGAATGCTGGCGAAATATGGAAAGAGACACACTGTATAAAATGTTTGATAAAGATAACAAAAACGCGACTAGCGCAATTAAGTAGATAGTATTCGAAGCCACAACCATGGCTGTTAACGACATCAGCATAAGTACATTTGCTACTAGGAATCCTCGATATGCCTCTGTAGTAATAACCTTTGAAATAAAAAACCCTATCCAACAGCCGATGGCCGAAAAAGACATAACAATAGCAACACCTTCATCTCCAAGCGAAAGCTGAACTTTCAAAATATACAAAAAGGTAAACCAGAGGACCGCGTCTATAAAATTATAAATGGACGTGAGAAGGGTAATTAAAAACACTGGCTTATTCTTCACCCACTCCTTGATAATCAGTCTAAGAGTAACATTGTCCGACCGCTCGCCAATCTCGCCGATATTTCGTTCCTTAAGATACAGTGCACAAAAGAAACTGAAGACTGAAAACAAGACAATTAGCTTTGGTGGATCAATATAACGCCCCAGAAGAATTCCTAAACCACCAATAGCTCCCCCTGAAATAACCAAGGTTTGAGATGTTGTATTTACGAGGATATTGGCCTTCCCCAAAGAATTTTCGGAACAGCAGCGTTTAGTTATAACGACTTTAGAAACGCTAAGAATATAAAAACTTATGTAGAAAGCGAAAGCGCCTAACAGCACCCAATACAAGCGTTGCATACCAGCTGCGAACGTTATAGTAGCGACAACAGCTGAGCATATCGACGCAACCATGGTAACAGTTCGAGAAGAATGCTTATCTATGAATAGGCCAATTGCGTAGAAAAATATAACCATTGGCAAATACTCCAGCACACGTACTGCTCCAAGGTATACTGCCTCGCCTGTTTGCTTATACATCCACAGAGGCAGATAAACCTTGAACAATTGAGTCGCAATAGAAATACCTGTTATACAACCTAACAGCGGCAAAATCTCAGCATTTTGCTTAAAGAATCTATGTATGTAGCTTCTCTCAAAGATGTCAGAAGTTTTCACAATTTCCTGCATTTAATGTTGATTCTTAACGCAATGGCACTCTTTTATTTATTGCTGATATTACACAGCCCGAGGCATTGCAAGTTCGTAATAAGCTTGCTGGCTATTTTGATAATGAGCTTTGCGCACAAAGCGAAATAATTCACCTTATACCTGCCATCAAACACCCCAGTTCGAACACGGCATAAATCGACATGAACATATGATTGTTCTGCGCCGTAACGGTCCGTGTCGATTCTCCTATAGGTATATATCAGTTACCGCCTTAGCAATAAGAATCGATGCTAGTGCTAAGCTGAAGACATACACGCTACTGTCTGATTTATTAGATCGAGACGACATGCCACATCCTCACTTGCCCGCTCTGCCAAACCTCTCCAACTAACCGGGCCATGTTTTTTAACTTTATCCATGAGCGCTTGTAATGTGGGAGCATTAATCACACATTTACCGATGGAAGCCCCGGCAACAGGATATCGAAAGTAATGTACTTCGTCGTCGTCGCTGCGAATTAGAAAATGACTATTCTCTTTAATCGGCAACTCAATTACATAACGGTGCTTTAATTGTTGCGTTGAATTGAACGTATCAATCACTGGATTCAGAGAAACGCTAAACGGATTAAGTCGAGTTGCAAAATAAGCAGCACGAGTTAGTCCAGAATAACGTGCATTTATCTCTAGAAAGAATA
>Ga0157374_10003708_pt1 | contig 12840 bp, 14 predicted proteins | sample M25metaG_FD_115308 | JGI IMG/M metagenome (GOLD analysis project Ga0157374, IMG submission 115308) | Miscanthus rhizosphere microbial communities from Kellogg Biological Station, Michigan, USA - M2-5 metaG | ecosystem: Host-associated > Plants > Roots > Rhizosphere > Soil | place: USA: Michigan...
GACGGGGCCGCCACTTTCATCGGGAAGAACGGTGAAGATATCGCCGTCAAATTCGATCAGGCCGGCATCTATGGTGTCAAATGCGCGCCGCATTACGGCATGGGCATGGTGGCAATGATCGTGGTGGGGACACCCACCAATGAGGAACAGGCGAAGGCCGTGCCTCAGGTCGGCAAGGCCAAGCAGGTGTTCGCAACCCTGTTCGAACGGCTTGCCGCGACCAAGACGGCGGCCAGGTAATCGGCACGGCACCGGCGAAAGGAAAGCGGCCCGGTTGGCCGCTTTCTTTATTTCTGTCCCGCGTCCTGCGGTTCAACAAAGAGACCACGTGTAGCGTTGGTTATTATGCGGCCAGGAACTTCCGGCGAAAGATCGAAAGCATGTCCATATCGCGTTTGAGAGATTACCAGGGCCACGCATTGTTTTCGTACGGCTTCCGGCCGTTCTTCTTCTTCGGATCGGTCTATGCCGGCGCCATCATCCTGGTATGGCTGCCGGCCTTTTACGGTCAGCTGAAGCTCAGCACGGCGTTCGCGCCCCGCGACTGGCATGTCCATGAGATGCTGTTTGGATATATTGCGGCCGTCGTCGCCGGTTTCCTGCTGACGGCGGTACCGAACTGGACGGGAAGACTGCCGCTGCAGGGCAGGCGGCTGATCTTGCTGTTCTCGACCTGGGTTGCGGGCCGCATTGCCGTCAGCGTTTCGGCCTGGATTGGCTGGGCCGCGGCCGCATCCATCGATTCGGTGTTTCTCATCCTGCTGGCAGCTTCCGCCGCCCGCGAGATCATTGCGGGCAAGAAGTGGGGCAATCTCATGATCGTCGCCATCATCAGTCTGCTCGCCGCCGGCAATCTGGCGTTTCATCTCGAGGCGCACTTCTCCGGGTTGGCGGAATACACCACCCGTGGCGGCATCGCCGTAGTGATCAGCCTCATTGCGCTGATCGGCGGACGCATCATCCCAAGCTTTACCCGCAATTGGCTGGCAAAGCGGGCGCCGGGCCAGATGCCGGTGCCGTTCGGCCGCTTCGATGCCCTGACCGTCGGCGTGAGCGTGCTCGTGCTCCTGTTCTGGGTAGTGCGGCCGCTGGACCGGACCACCGGTGGGTTGTTGCTGGTCTGCGGCGGCATGCACCTCATCCGGCTGGTGCGATGGACCGGATACCGGACATTCGCTGACCGGCTGGTGTTCATCCTGCACGTTGCCTATGCGTTCGTCCCGGTAGGCTTCATGCTCACCGCGCTCAGCGCCTTCGATCTCGTGGCACCGAGTGCTGGAATCCACGCATGGACGGGTGGAGCGATCGGCACCATGACACTCGCGGTGATGAGCCGCGCCACGCTCGGACACACCGGACAGCGGCTTGAAGCGTCTCCAGCGACGCAGCTGATTTACGCTGCGGTCCTTGTCGCAGCCCTCGCGCGGATCTGCGCCGTGCTGGAACCGGACCACGCGGGCGTTCTTCTGGTGGTTGCCGGCGTTGCCTGGGCTGTGGCGTTTCTCGGATTTGCCGCGGCTTATTCGGTGGCGTTGTGGTCGCCGCGGCGGGGCTGAGAACTATCGGATTAGGATTGGGGCTTCGATGTTGACCCCGTCGGTGGCCGATAGTCTGATGTCGAGATCGAGCGACCAGCGTCCCGACTGCGGCGCGTCCATCCGCACCACCCATTTGTCCGTCCCGACATGCTCGGCGATGACAGTTATCGGCGCGATGCCTTTGTCCGGATTGGCGAGCGTCACCGATACGCCGTGAGCCGTGGTGAGTGGCCGCTCGTCGCCGTCCTCAAGCTGGATCGCAATCTCGACCGGACCCGCGCGGCCCGGCGACACCGTGATGTTGGCCATCGCCTTCGGGTCGCAGAAATGCGTGAAGAAGGGCTCGTTGGGATCGTCGACCACTGCGGCTGATGACACGGGCTTCTGTAATTCAACCTTGGTCAAGGGATCCGGCGCGCGCGTACCGATTCCCTGGACGAGAAACGGCACTGCGACCTTGCCAGCTGTCTCAAACGCCAGCGAAACCGATACTTGCTCGCCTTCCCTGAATGGTGCGGCAAGGCCGATGAACATCAGATGCCGGCCGCCGGGTTCGAACTTCACCGTCTTGCCCGCTTCGATGAAGAGGCCTCCTTCGATCGGGCGCATGGTCATGATGCCCTTGTCGATCGCCATCTCGTGAATTTCGATTTTCCTCGCGGCATCGGTTGAGCCCGACAATAGGCGATCGGGCAACGAACCCTTGTTCTCGATGCTGAGATAGCCGCCCGCAACCGGCGCGCCACCCGGCGTGGCACGGCTCCAGGCTTGCGTGATCAGTAGATTGCCAATGGTGACTTCGCCGGCGTGAACGGCCGGTGCGAGTAGCGCCCAGCAGATCACGCCGCAGGCGAGTTTCAGCCTGACACTTCTCATATTGGATTCTCCCGAGCGCTGATTGTCTCTCAACATCGCAACATCGCTCAGCATCGCGCGTCAGTCCTTGAGCGAGCGCAAATCCGGCCAAACTTCCGGCGGCGCATGACGCGGCGGTGGATGGACGGCCTAGCGGCCGCCGCTCACGAAAAGCCACGCCGCGACGAGAAACAGGACCACAGCGAAAACGTTGCCGGCCATTTCACGGCGTTTTGGAGCGGCCAGAAAGGCCTGCAGCGCGCCCGCCAGCAACACGATCAGCCCGTGCACGAAGGTGGCGACAGCGACATAGATGGCAACCAGAATGGTCAGTTCGCGCAGCGAAGGCGCGGGGCCAGCGGTGAATTCCGGAACCACGGCGATGAAGAACAGCGCGGCCTTTGGGTTGAGCAGGTTGGTGATAAATCCTCGGCGGAACTGCACGAAGAGAGACTGGCTGACGGATGCTGTCTCGACCGGTTGCCGACTTTCCTTCCAGCTGTCGTAAGCCAGCCAGCAGAGATACAGCGCGCCAGCCCAGCGAAGGCTTTCATAAACGAGGCGGTTGCTCAGGATCAGCGATCCCGCACCAAGCCCGACCACAACGCCGAGCAGCGCCAATCCCAGCGCGACGCCGAGGACGGCGGAGAATCCGGCGAGGCGGCCCCGGCTCGCGCCGAGCACGGCGAGGTAGGCCATGTTCGGTCCCGGCGTCATTTCGATCACGAGCGACGTTAGGACGAAGGCAATCAGAGGTGACTGAAATGTCGTGGAATAGCCCGCTGCAAGTTCCAGGAAGCGGTCCATGTCATGGCGTGCTCGTCAGGACGCGCGGCTCCAGGTGTGTTTGCACGGAGCGGCCGACGGGTGCTCGAATTCGTGATGGCCGCTCACATGCATCACCTCGACACAGTCGGCGTTGAGCCGCTCATTGTCGACCAGTCGTTCGGCCAACACCAGCGCCTTCGACGGACCGTCCGATTGGACATCGACTTGGCGCTGCAGGCACTTGAAGCTGTGGCCGTCCGAATTCAGGAGATCCTTGTAGAAGGAGACGCGATAGCTGGTCATTTCGGAACTCCCATCTTTCTACAATGCGCATGTCGCGCGGCCTGATCCGAAGGCAGGCTGCTGCCTGCCTCAGGCATCCATATCTGCCAGCCGCTGGCGGTTGCGCAGCACGATTTGACGGGCACTGGAAAACACCAGGATGCCCTGGTCGTTGAGCTGCGATAGGGCCCGCGACACGGTTTCCAGGGTAAGGCCGAGATAATCTCCGATATCGCGGCGGCACATCGGCAGCGCCATCATTCCAGCCTTGGCGAGCCGGCGGTCCATCTCCAGCAGGAAGGTGGCAACCTTTTCCATCGCAGTCTTGCGGCCAAGCAACAGCATATGGTCTTCCGCGTGCCTGAGATCGCTTGCGGTCATGGTCCAAAGATTGTGGGCGACTCTGACGTCGGATCCTGCGGCGGCTTCCAGGCTGCGGCGCTTCACCAGGCGGACGGCGGTATCGGTGATTGCTTCGGCTGTCAGGCGATGGGAGGTACCAGGATCGAGACCGAACACGTCACCAGCCAGATGGAACGCGCCGATCTGGCGCCGGCCGTCGCTCAAGAGTTTGTAGGTGCGAACCGAGCCGCGGATTACCTGGTAGACATACTCGGAAAGCTCGCCTTCGCCGTAGATTTCCTCGTCCTTGCGGTAGGTAAATTCGGTGGCGATCACGCCCGAACAATTGGCGAGGGCGCTGAACTGGTCGGCCGACGGCGAAACCGGAATGCGCGGGGCGTTGAGAACGTGGGCTGCCGGGGCGGTGATTGTCTGGGTATGCATGTCGCCATCTCCTCGATGCGGGATGGCTTGGTGTACCGAGGATATCTGTTCTCCGATATTTCGGTCGATATCCTAAGGGAGTTTACCTACGGGGTTTTACGGGGGTGCCGCATCTCACCTGATTATTCACCACTGGCCCGTCGCGGAGCCCGGATTAATTGCGTTTCGAACGCATTCCACCAGATTGTCTTCGAGATTGGGCTTCAGAAGGACCTGACGCACTCCGGCGGAACTGGCTTTCGACGCGATGTTTTCGTCTGGATAACCCGTAATCATGACGATCGGCGCGCTGACGTCGAGACCCCGCAGCCGCTCGGCCAACTCCAGCCCGTCGATTCCCGCCATTTTGTAGTCGACAACCATGCAATCCGCGCCGTGCCGGGTTGAAGACGCCAACAACGCTGACCCGCTGCGGAAGGTTCGGACCTCGAAACCCTCCGTCTCCAAAAGAAACCGCAACGAGCTAAGGACGTGGTGGTCATCGTCGACGACGTAAATCATCGATTTTTTGGAAGACGGGGCGATCTCGGCACGGCCGGATGGTGTGTGACAGGCATCTATCATTGTCGGAAGATAGCCTGTTTCCGTCTCGCCGAATTGACTTGGCTCAATCCTCAAAAACCCCGGCCCGGATCGCAAACCTGACCAACTCGGAAAGATTGCCCGCCTGCATCTTGGTCATGACGTTGGCCCGGTAGACCTCCACGGTACGCGGACTGATGTCGTATTCCCTGGCGATCACCTTGTTTGATTGGCCGCTTACCAGGCCCTGCATCACCTGTCGTTCGCGCTGGGTGAGGGAGGCGACCCGCGCGGCCATTTCGGCCGTGAGTGCCTCACTCTTGGAGCCGCCATCATTTTGCGAGAGGGCCGTCTCGATCATGCCGATCAGCCGGTCATCCTCGAACGGTTTTTCGAGAAAGTCGAGCGCGCCAAGCTTCATGGCTTCGACGGCGAGCGGAACGTCGCCATGGCCGGTCATGACGATTACCGGAAGCTTTCGGACGCCGGAGGCCGGATTGAGTTGACGTAGCAATTCCATGCCGTCCATGCCCGGCATCCGGATATCCGTGACCACGCAGCCGCTCTCCAGCTTCGCAAGCTCGTTCAGAAAAACCTGCGCGGAATCGAACAGGCGCACGCTGAAGCCGGCCGAGCCCAGCAGGAAATCCAGCGAGTCGCGCATCGCCGGATCGTCATCGATGACATAAACCTTACCGCCCATCGGTCACATCCTTGGCAGAACCGGCAGGCAGGGTGAAACGGAACGTCGCGCCTCCGGCACTATTTGTTTCAGCCCACAACCGGCCACCGTGGGTTTCTATGATCGTACGGCTGATCGATAGGCCGACGCCCATGCCGGTCTCCTTGGTCGTGAAAAACGGCTGAAACAGGTTCGCATGGGTATCGTCGCCAAATCCGTGACCGGTATCCGACACGGCAATCTCAATCATGTCATCTGCGGCCCTGGCGTTCGTAGCGATCAACTCGCGATGGGTCGAACCGGCCATCGCTTCAAGCGCATTGCGGAAGAGATTGACCAGAACCTGCTGGATCTGGACCCGGTCGGCAAGCACTAGGTCGCAGGCCGGGTCGAGGTTGAAGCGCAACAATACCCCTTGTTCGCGAGCGCCGGTGAGCCCGAGCGCGCCGGCCTCCTCGGTCAGCTTCGAAATACTCTCGACACGCTTCTCCGATGCCTCGCGCGCCACGAAGGTGCGCAATCGCCGGATGATGTCACCGGCACGGATGGCTTGCTCCGCGGCACGGTCGAGCGCGGCCTCGATCTTCGGCGTATTGACGTCGGTGCTATCAGCGAGCAGGCGTCGTGATCCCTTCATGTAGTTGCTGATCGCCGAAAGCGGCTGATTGAGTTCGTGGGCCAGCGCGGACGCCATTTCTCCCATCGCGCTGAGGCGCGAGACGTGAACCAGTTCGGATTGCAGTTCCTGCAGTCTCGCCTGTGTCTGCTGCTGCTCGGTAAGGTCGCGCACAAAGCCTGTGAAGAAAGGTTGTCCCGCCGACTGCATCTCGCCGATGGTGAGGTGCATGGGAAATGTGGTGCCGTCCTTGCGCATCCCCGTGACGATGCGGCCGATGCCGATGATGCGTCGCTCTCCTGTCTTCAAATAGCGGGCGAGATAGCCGTCATGGCGGCTACGATCCGGCTCCGGCATCAGTTGGCTGATATTCTTGCCGATCGCTTCAGGTTCGGAGTAGCCGAATTGCCGTTCGGCAGCGCTTGAGAAAAACTGCATGATCCCATACTCGTCAATCACGATCATGGCATCGGGGACCGTATCCAGGATCGAGCGGAAGTGCCGCTCGCGTGTCCTTAACTCATCCTCAAGCCGCTTCTCGCGGTCGATGTCGATCATAACGCCGCTGAGCCGGGCAGGGCCGCCGTCGGCGCCGGCGACGATTGCGCCGAGCGCACGTACCCAATGCCCGGCATCCGAATGCCGGTGCACCCGGTACTGGATGTCGAAATTGCACCCAGTTTCGATCGACTGCTGCATGGCCTCCGCGGTGCGATCGCGATCCTGCAAATCAAGCAGGGAAAGGAAGATATCGTAATCGATCGACGTGTCCGGGGCGACGCCGAAAAGCTTCCTTGTGGTGTTGGACCAGCTCAATTCCCGGGTTGAAAATTCAAAATCCCAGGTGCCGACGCCGGATCCCTCGACCCCGCTGCGTACGTTCTGGTCGAGGGGATCCTGACTGCGAAACGGTCGGTCGACGTCAATCATGCTTTGCCTCGAACCATTCCGTGCACCCGGGAAATCGTGTCCGATATTTGGGGACGCAGCGAATTATCACTAGCGTTTATCTCATTGAGACAAAAGACAATATCCACGAATTTATATTGCTCCCCCGCGTATCGCAGATCCGGGTTTGTCCGTAGCGGCGAAAGGCTCCCGATCTTGATCTAGGTCAGGTTCGATCCGGAATCGCCTCCTAAGGTGCGGTTTCACGGGCAAGGCGCCTATACGGCATTTCGGCCCAAGGGCTGGAGCAGGATATGAACTACAAAACCGTCATGGTCAGTCTGGCGCTGGACCGGCCCAATGATGCCTGTCTCGCGGTGGCGGGCGATCTCGCCGAGCGCTTTGAGGCGCGGGTGATTGGCATCGCCGCGTCGGATTTGAAGCCGCCAATGTATTTCGCCGACGGCGGTCATGCGCAGAAATTGCTCGATGAGGAGGAGGTCGCCATTCGAAGGCGATTGTCCGAACTCGAGGCGGAATTCCGTAACTCGATAGGGAAGCGCGCCAAAGCCGTGGAATGGCGTTTTGCCCAGTCGTTACCGGTGCCGTACGTCCTGCGGCAGGCTAGAGCCGCGGACGTCCTCGTGGTTGGTGCGCGCAGCGAGGCTATTGTCGATCCCTGCGCCGCCGCCGATCCCAGCGATCTCGTGATGCAGGCGGGCCGCCCGATCATCGTGGTGCCGCCGACCGTGCAATGGCTCGATTTCAGAAGTGTACTGGTGGCGTGGAAGGACGTGAAGGAAGCCCGCAGGGCAGTGTTCGATGCGCTGCCGATCCTTGCTCGGGCACGGGACGTCACAATCGCAGAAATTCCCGAGCCGGGCGTCCGGCGCGCAGACGCGGTATCGCATGTCAAGGACGTGGCTTCGTGGTTGCACGGCCACGGTATCCTGGCCAGCACCGTCGTTCCGGAATCGGACGCCGCAGCGCCCGGACAACTCGACAGGATTGCCGCCGACGTCGACGCCGGCGCCGTGATTGCCGGGGCCTATGGCCATTCGCGGCTCCGTGAATGGATACTCGGTGGCGTCACCCGCCATCTGGTGACCGAGTCCCGTTGTTGTGCCTTTCTGTCCCGCTAGAGAGTTATCCATGACAGGGAACCGCCGTGCATAAATTTCTCGAGGCCACCGCCGGGCAGTACATGACCCGTACGGTGCAGACCGTGACGCGCCACACCACCATGCGCGAGCTCAAGACGATGTTCGACGACGCCGGCTTCAACGCATTTCCGGTCCGCGAGAACGGCGACGTCGTCGGCCTGGTGACCAAGTTCGATTTTCTGAAGTGCTTCGCCTTCACCCCTAACCGTATGGTGCCGGGCTATGACGAGCTGTTGTCACGGACGGTCGTTGACGTCATGACGCCAGAATTCATATATGTCGATCCGGCAACCAAGCTGACACGGGTATTGCAGCTGATGGTGGACCATCGGATGAAGAGTATTCCTGTGCTGGATCCCGAGCAGCGGCTGGCGGGTATCATCGCGCGCGAGGATGTGATACGGGCGCTGCAGCGCTGTAATGACGGCAGGACACCATTTATCGGCTGAGACCGGGGAAACAAATGACCGGAATCATCACTTTCCAGGCGTTGGCCTTCGACCACGTCGACGGCCGTCTTGCAGAAGGCCCGTTGGTTGACTGCGGAAGCCCGGCGCTCGCGATCCAGACGGCGCAAGGGCAGTGGAAGATCTTCGGCCACGCTGGCGCGGTTGCGTTCAGCCGCGCCAGCTCTTTCGACCAGGATAAATCAGGTCGCAGACATGTACTGCGCCGGTTCGGGCAGGTGCCCGACGAGTATCTGAAGGAATCAACCGGTTAATGGAGCTCGAGCGGCGGAGCTCCGGCCTAACTCGCGTTCGCGAGTTCCTCGTCTTCCGGTGCAATGAAGTACAACCCGGACATCGGATCGACCCAGCACAGATGATCGTGGACCTTCTTCACGCCTGCGATGTTCTCGGCGCAAACGATGGCGGCCTGCCTCGAACGTTCATCGGTGATGATGCCGCCCAGATTCACGATGCCGTCGCGGACCACGACGCTGAGGCTATGGGGACACCAGTCGTTCCTGCCGAGCGCAGCGATGATGCGGTTGCGGGTGTGATCGTCGTCGGCCGTCGGGTCGGGGATCTCGCGTGCAAGGCTCGCAACCGCCTGCAGCAGATTGGCACGCGACACGATCCCGACCAACTTTTCGCCGCGCATCACAGGCAATCGCTTGAGCTTGTTCTTTTCCATCAGCGCCACGATTGCTTCGAGCGAGGTATCCTCACTGATCGTCACCGGATCATGCGTCATGATTTCGGCGACCTTGCAGCCACGCTCATGAACGAAGTCGGCCGCCGCCTGACCCGGGCCGAGAATGAGTTTCAAAAGTCGGCTGCGCTTGCGTTGGGTGCCGATTTCGCTGCGGCGGATGAAATCGCCTTCCGAGACGATGCCAACCAGCCTCCCGGCCGTATCGACGACCGGAAGTCCGCTGATGTGACGCCGCAACATGAGGTTTGCGGCCTCGAGGATGGTGGCGTCCGGCAGGACGGTAAAGACCGGCTTGGTCATGATCTGATGCGCGCGCATTGAGGCCTCCGCGGGATGAAATTGCGATCATCCTAATTCATTCGATGACGGTTCAGTTTGATGCAGCTCAATGAGCACGCAGGTCAGAAATCGTAGCTTGCAAGCAATCCCAGCCTTGAATCTCAGCCTTGGAGCTAGCCATGCCCGAACTTTCCGAATCGACCGATCGCGCGACGCAATGGACCGAGGCGAACAAGAAGGCGCTGCATTTCATGCTTGGTGCGCAACGGATGATGCTGGAGGAAGCGGTGTTTGCTGCCTATGCGACACTCGACCGGGTACGAACTGAAACCCATCTGTTCGGCGAATTCGCCTCGAAGCTTGGGGCAGCACATTCGGTTCAGGATTGGAAGACAATGGGCAGCGAATGCGGTCAGCATCAGCTCGAATTCATCCGGCGCGACTGCGATCGGATGCTCAAGCATGGCGAGCGATGGATCGAGGCGACCTCAAACTTGTTGAACAATCGGCAATAGGGTCGCCTCCTCGATCGGAGTGCGCCGCTTGACTGGAGGCGCGCTTGCGACGGTTTCTCGAGTGGTTCACGAAATTCGATGTAAATCTCGGTTATTAGCGAACCTCGCATGTCGCGATACCCATCGCCTGATATAGCGGGCAGCTCTTGAAGAAGGCCGTCCCGAGCAGTACCAGGCCGATCAATCCGGCCCAATGCCATCCCTGAATGGAAAGGCCGTCCTGCAGCGCATAGGCGACCAGCGCTAGTCCGACGACGATGCGCACATACTGATCAATCGTTCCCATATTTACCGGCACGGGTATTTCTCCTTGGGTGAATGAACACTGCCAAGGATCGCACGCGACGCCGGAGGGGTTCTTGATCTGCCTCAACCAAGAATTTTCGGTCGGAAGTAAGCAAAGCGGATCAGAATTGTCATCGGGCCGAGATCGTGCCGGGTTACAGTGCCGCATCAAGGACTCATTGCACGGCAAGCGTATCTGGGGCCACAGAGGGCCGGCGCCGGCCGGGTTCGAGACCGATGTCGACATATCGTCTGAAAAATCTCCTTGCACCCCGCTCCGTCGCGCTGATCGGCGCCAGTCCGCGCCAGGGATCGGTCGGCCGTGCCATTCTCAACAATATCGGCAAAGCGAACTTCAAAGGCGAATTCGGACTGGTGAATCCGCACTATCCCGAGATCGACGGCATCAAGACGGTCGGCAGCCTCGCTAGACTGTCCTTCGTGCCGGAACTGGTCGTGCTGACCGCGCCGGCCAAATCAATCGCCGGTCTGATCGATGAGGCGGGCCATCGTGGCACGGCGGGCGCGGTGATTGTCAGCGCCGGGCTCGGCCATGGTCCGGGCTCGTTGGCGGAAGAAGCCGAACACGCTGCGCAAAAATACGGGATGCGCCTGATCGGTCCAAATTGCCTGGGCATCATGATGCCGTGTGCAAATCTCAATGCGAGCTTTTCCGCACACATGCCCGACAAGGGAAACCTGGCACTGATCTCGCAATCCGGTGCGATTGCCGCAGGCATGGTGGACTGGGCGGCGCCGCGCGCGGTGGGGTTTTCCGGAATCGTGTCGATCGGTGACCAGCTCGATGTCGATATCGCAGATTTGCTCGACTACTTCGCGATGGACCAAAAAACGCAGGCCATTCTGCTCTATATCGAAGCGATCAAGGATGCGCGGAAGTTCATGTCGGCGGCCCGCGCGGCCGCGCGGATCAAGCCGGTCGTCGTCGTCAAATCCGGCCGCATGGCGCAAGGCGCCAAGGCTGCCGCGACCCATACCGGAGCGCTGGCAGGCTCGGACGCAGTTTACGACGCCGCATTCCAGCGCGCCGGCGCGCTGCGGGTATCCGACCTGCGCGAATTGTTCGATTGCGCCGAGACGCTGGGCCGTCTCAAATCGCGACCGGGCAAGCGGCTGGCGATCCTGACCAATGGCGGCGGTATCGGCGTGCTCGCGGTTGATCGGCTGGCCGAACTGGGTGGCATTCCCGCCGCCATGACGCCCGCAATGCGTGAGAAGCTCGACGCGGTGCTGCCGCCGACATGGTCGGGTTCGAACCCCGTCGATATCATCGGCGATGCCGACCCCGCGCGTTATGCGGCGGCGCTCGAAGTGTTGCTTGCCGATCCCGGCAATGACGCCATTCTGGTAATGAACGTCCAGACCGCGATAGCACCCGCCGACGAAATCGCCGCTGTTGTCACTGACATCGTCCGGAAGTATCGCGCGCCGCAACGCATGTCACCCAAGCCGGTTCTCGCGGCTTGGATCGGCGCGGATCAAAAAATCAGCGATCTCCTGAGCGGCGCCGGGATTCCGAACTATCCGACCGAGGACGACGCGGTGCGTGGCTTCATGCATCTGGTGCGGCACCGTGAGTTGGTGGAAACGCTGGCGCAGGTCCCGCCGGCGATGCCCAGCTCGTTTGCGCCCGATACCGAGGCCGCCCGGCGGGTTGTTGTCGATGCGCTCGCGGACGACCGCCAGTGGCTCGATCCGATCGAAATCAAGCGGTTGTTCGACGCCTATGACATCCCAATGGTGCCGACCTATGCCGCCACCGACGCCGAGCAGGCGGTCGCTCACGCCTCGGCGATTTTTGCGCAAGGCTCGACCGTCGTGCTCAAGATTATGTCGCGCGACATCGTGCACAAATCCGATGTCGGCGGCGTCGTGCTCAATCTCATCAGCGCCGAGGCGGTCCGTGCGGCAACATCGGATATATTGGCGCGGGCGAAGGCGATGCGGCCCGAAGCGCGGATATCCGGCGTGATGGTGCAGGCGATGGTGCTGCGGCCGAAGGCGCGCGAGCTCATTCTCGGCCTCGCCGACGACCCGACCTTCGGCACGGTGATCGTGTTCGGCCGCGGCGGCACGGCCGTCGAGATCATCAACGACAAGGCGCTGGCGCTGCCGCCGCTGGACTTGCAGCTGGCGCGCAGCCTGATCGAGCGCACCCGGGTCTCGCGGCTGTTGCGTGCCTATCGTGACGTGCCCGCGGTGAAGGAAGACGCGGTCGCGATGGTGCTGGTCAAGCTGTCGCAGATGGCGGCGGACATTCCCGAGATCCGCGGACTGGACATCAATCCGCTTCTTGCCGACCAATCGGGAGTGCTGGCGGTCGACGCCCGCGTCGCGCTCGGCCGCGTGGAGCGGAAATTCCGCGGCTCCGGGCCGGCCAATTTCGCCGTGCGGCCGTACCCATCGCAATGGCAGCGTCACCTTGAGGTGAAGGATGGCTGGCGGGTGTTTGTGCGCCCGATCCGGCCCGAGGACGAGCCGC
>Ga0157374_10003710_pt1 | contig 12833 bp, 12 predicted proteins | sample M25metaG_FD_115308 | JGI IMG/M metagenome (GOLD analysis project Ga0157374, IMG submission 115308) | Miscanthus rhizosphere microbial communities from Kellogg Biological Station, Michigan, USA - M2-5 metaG | ecosystem: Host-associated > Plants > Roots > Rhizosphere > Soil | place: USA: Michigan...
ATAGCGCGTTATCAACTGCTTTAGAATCATACGCGAGTATCATCAAATTATGGACAAATTGAGTGGACAAAACAATCAACAATATAAAAAAAGCGAAAAGTAAAGGAGGAATTTTTACCACATTCCTGGCTTTTCTATTACCATGTCGATTCATAATAAAAATATAGTAAAGCATCATTTTTAATTGTTGCTCATCAATATTTTTGATATTGTCTATTCTGGCCTAATTATGTCCAAAAAAAGTCTTTATAACAAATCGAGTGCAATGGTATAGAAGTTGTCGATATGACTGCCCTGCCCATGTAGATGCCGCATATGGAAAAATAACAAAATATCGAACATGTGTCAAAATATCCTTTGCCTTAGATTAGTCCTCGATCCCGTAACATATTTCGACAGCATAGAAGTAGAAGATCCGGTAGATGCATGACAAAATCAAATCGAAATAAACCGTAGATTCTTAAATCACCTTTTCTTTCTATTGTATATAAATGACAACGGCGAACGGCGACGTGGAACCTGTCATGTGCAGCAAATGTAATATTACATTCGAAAGCGAATCTGAATATTTACAGCATTATAATGAGAAATATAAAGCTGAAAAAGTTTGAAAGTTGTTATATTGCCTCTACGCCAATACCTTGTCTATAGGCATTTTTCATAGTTGATTTTGTATGCACTTGGAATAATTGTAATAGTAATACAATCATCCTTTCTTGGATTTTTTACCCTCTTCAGGATCATCTGTTCCTTTTTCATTTATCGTGAATCTTACTTCACTATATGGGTGATATGGAGAATCGATCATTTTAGCTACTCTGTTTTCACCAGATTTTCTTAAATATACTCTGTAAGTTGAAGCATGGCCAATTACATTTCCACCAGTCGGTTTTGTTGGATCGCCAAAGAAAGTATCCGGAGCAGATTGCACTTGGTTTGTAACTATTATTGCAACATTGTAAATCTCTGAAATTCTAAGAAGTTTATGCATAATAGAATTAAGTCTTTGTTGTCTATCAGCAAGTGTTCCTCTGCCAGAGAATTCTGCTCTATGTAATGAAATTATACTATCGACAATTACTAGTTTTGCTTTGTAATCATCTATATATTTACCGAGATTTTTAACTATTAATTCCAGATGTGCGCTATTATAGACCTTACATACAGCTACATTTTGCAGTGCGTGTACAGGATCTATGCTTCTACTACTAGATATTTGTTCCAGTCTTTCAGGTCTAAATGTTCCTTCAGTATCAATATAAATAACACCACTGTTTAACCCGCCTGATTCTATTGGTTGTCCAGCAGTAATACACATAGTATGGCATATTTGTGACTTGCCGGAACCAAATTCTCCATAAAGTTCAGTAACCGCCTGTGTTTCTATACCTCCCAAGAAGAGATCGTTAAGCATACTTGAACCAGTAGAACATCGTAATAACGATCTTCTTTTCTTAAGTGCAGTATCAGCAGTGATGAATTCTTTATCAAGAACATCTGATTCTCTTAAAAGTTTTTGTGCCGCCATTATGAATGAAGCTGCACTTTCTTTAGATGCATTAATGTCTACTGCTAAATCTTCAACTCCAGCCACGGCTAGATCCATAACTGAAAAAATTCCTGCTTCTCTAAGTTTTTTAGCTGTTGTAGGACCTATTCCTTCAATATCTTGAATTTCAAGATTAGTAACATCATTAATCTGAGATTGTTCTGATATTGTAGTTAATGACTCATCGGTGTTATTTATGACGGTATTTTGTTTTTCTTCCATTCCCAATTGCTCATGTTTATCTACAATATCTTCAGCATAATCATCAGAAATATTTTCAGAGTTTTCTAAATTATCTTCCTGCATATGAGAGTTTGAATAAGTTGATTTTTTATTTCTCATTCTGTTTATCATGTAGACCTATTACATTTAAGGCTTGAGACACTTATAGGAGAGTGGGTGGGGTGGCAGGAGAAGAGAATACGATTTACTACAAGTTCGAGTTGATTTGGTCTAATGTCGTTAACTCAATTTCAGTCATTCAATGGACCAGAAAATTATTTAGGTGGATATTATCTAGATCTGTTATCATCATTACATGAGTAATAGTTGTAAATGTTGCCTATAGAATTATTGAGAGTACGCATTTCAAGTAAGTTGAATCAGATAAGACCAGTATTTTATGATTCTCAGGAAAAGAATCAACTTTTGTTAGCTGTGAAACTAGTCAAATTGTTTGAACAAATGGGCACAGAAGGTGTTTCCAAGGCAAAACTAGATGAAAATATCTTAGAAATAGAAGCCAAGTATACGGATTATAAACTTGTTAGAGGTATCTGCCATCTTCTAGAACAAAGATGTGTATATGCACTACCTGGTAGAACATTTCCTCATGGTGGGAACAATAATGCAATGAATGCAATAAATCTTAGAAGAAAAATATTTGAAGAATCTTCTCGAAATGGTTATCCAGCAACTGAAGATGAAAGAAAGCAGATACTTCAAAAATTTGCAACAGAAAGCGATTTAACGACAGACGAGCTGGAAATTGCGATGTGGGCTGATTTAGACAAGAACAAGCGCCTGAAGAATTTTGAGTCATTGTCTCCATTACAACTGATTTCGTGGTACAATATTTCTATTCTTCAGAGTCTTCTTCTAAACTGTATCAAACTAGAATTCAGTGTTTACGGAGGCTTTAGTTGGAAGAAAATCTTGCGAAAAATAAAGCAATTAGGGTTGATGTACTTTCTGTATCACGAAAATAATCTGGAATCAGAAGCAAATCAGCAAACAAGAAATCAAGAGATGGTATTCAATAGCAAAAAAGACAAGAGAGTTATATGTACTGTTGAAGGTCCCCTTAGCATAGTAAGACTAACAGACAAATACGGTACGGCAATGGCCAAACTAATTCCATTGATAATATTTACTGATATCTGGTCAATTGATGCAATAATATTAAGAAAATCTATTTCTGGTGTCAGAAAAACCTATAGATTTCAGATCTCAAACAAGGATAAGGACCTACCTCTGTTTGATGCTTCAAAGGTTCAACCTCAATCAGAGTCAAACATGGACTCTGGATCAATATATAAAAATGCTATAGATGACTTTGATAGCATTGTTGAAAAAAAATTTATGGACAAATTTCTCAAGTTTTCAATTGGATGGAATCTCATCCGAGAACCTGATCCACTGATTCTATCTAATGGTAAAGCCTTTATACCTGATTTTGTATTTGAAAAATACGGAATTAAAGTTTATTTGGAGATAGTGGGTTTCTGGACAAGCGAGTATCTAAAAAGAAAATTGGAAAAAATAAAAGACTTGTTGAATACCAAATCTGCGACGTCAGTGGGTTCTGACTTGCTAATCGTTGCAAATATTGATAATTATATTTCTGAGAATGGAGATAAAACAATGATTGATTCTATTTTTTCAAAATATATAGCTAGAAATAATTTAATTTTTTATAAGAAGGACCAAATCCCATTTGGTCCGATAATAAAATATTTGAAAGATATTGATTCTAGAATCATCGATGATATTTCCATCAATTTTAATAATTCAATAGTTAAAGAATTAGAAAGCATTATTGAAGAGAAGCAAAATAAAATTATCTTTCTTAAACAAGTATCAGATAAACAAAACATTCCGGTTGAATCGGTCTTGAAGACAATTAGAAACCTTCAATCAAACAATGATGCTTCAACAACAGCGATAAAAAGCAGGCTAAGGGGATTCTTGTTACTTGATAATTATTTGATATCTAACGATAAAATTGATGAATTGTTACCAGAACTTGATAAGCTTAAAAAACTACCGGATGCAGTTAGGTTCCTAGGACAAAACAATATTCCCGAAGAATGTATTACCTCTCTTATCCCAAAGATTGGGTTTGAGATTGTCTGGAATGGTATTGATTTTAATGATGCGCTCATCCAACGAAAATCGATCAATGACTAATCACTGACTATTATATTGTATAGAGCCAAGACCATGTCAGCAACATATCACCGATATTAGGACAAAATCAGAGTAATAGTATATATGTTGATGATATAATACATTTCTAGATATTGCGATCCCCTGACAAAGGAACCATCTGGCTTAAAAATATAGAAGGAAATTGGAGGGATTCAACTTGCCCATGTGGTAGTAATTTTCATTTTAATGGAGATATTGATGAGTTATTTTCATGGGAACGGATTCATTTAAGACACATGTCGTCAGATCCTGAAAATCACGCAATGCTATCACTTTATCCGCAAGATAAGGTCATTTTTTATCATTCCACTAGTGGATACATAGTTGAGATCAGGAAACATAAGCCTCATGAGATTAAAGATTTGCAAAATGCCTGTCTATACGGAAATGTCAAGCGAGCAGGAGTGTAATGTATGAGATGGAACGTACATTCTTAAATACGAGTTAAATAAGAGTTATTAAAAATATAAGATACATCTCTGTTCGTATAATAGTAAACAATTTACAAAGAAGCAAATAACTGTAATAACAAGATTAAAATATGAATCTAACATCTCGCTGGAATTTAGAATCTTCACGGAAAATATACTCCAATAAGTATATCGAACTATATGAAGACGTACTGAACATAAACAGCAAAAAAAAGATCTATACAAGGGCAAAAAGAAAAAATTATTCGACCATTGTCCCATTTGTGTCAGATAACGAAATTCTTGTAATTAAGAGCTATAGACATTTGATTAACTCATATCAAATTGAAGCTCCTTCTGGATATATTGATCCTGGTGAAACACCGATTGAAGCTGCAAGCAGAGAATTGAAAGAAGAAACTGGCTACAGGGCAAATAATATTATCAGCTTGGGTTCATATACATTAGATTATACTATGTTTGAACAGGTTGGCAATTTATTTGTCGGTTATGATGTAGTTAAAGAAAGCAAGCAAAATTTAGGGATGATGGAGATAATTGAACCTACGATCCTAACAATTGATAAGATTAAAGAGTTACTATATGTCGGAAAAATATTAAATGCATCTTCGATTGTTGCTTTTTACAAGTCTTTAGATTTTCACCTAAATTATAGAAAGAAGTAAAAAATGAAATAGAGTCGTAATTGAGTACAATGAATAATAACGGCAATAAATGGTATGTCAGTACTTTGATTGATAGTAATAGTTGGTAATACTTGAAAGATAGTTATGATATTACAATTATCGGTGGAGGTATATTAGGCTGTGCTATTGCCTATTTTCTTTCAGCCGTGACAGATTCATCAATTATAGTCATTGAACAAGAGAAAAAAGTTGGACTGCATACCAGCCGTAGGAATACTGGAAAAGTTCATGCGCCATTTTACTATAGTCCGGATAGAAAGTCATCGACCGCCACTTATGCACTAAAGGGATTTGACATGATAAAGACGTATTGTGCATTACACAAGTTACCATTTAAAGAAGATGGGGTAATTGAGATTGCAATTAGTGACAATGAAATTGACGTCTTGCATAAACATGTTCAATGGGCTTTCAAGAACGGATTAAAAAAAGAGGATGTAAGGTTTTTAAATAAAGACGAAATGCTCCAATTTGAACCTAATCTAAAATGTGAATCTGGGATTGTATGTTTCAGAGATGCTTCAACCGATTATGCTCTCATTAATCAGAAACTTATGGAAGACGCTATCAAGTTTGGCTGTAAGACATCATTTGAAAACAAATTCAAATCGATATACTTCAATACAAAAACGGCTGCTAACAGAAAAATGACAATCATTGGTACTGTGGAAGATATAACTACAGATTACATAATAAATGCAGCAGGAGGCAGTTCACTCGACATTGCCCATAGTTTTAATCTTGCGAAAGAATACACTGATCTTCATTTTAGAGGAGAATATTGGATAGCCCCTCAAAAATACAGTAATCTTACTAAAAGAAGTATCTATTCAGTACCACGATATACAGAATATCCTTTTTTGGATCCGCACTGGATAATTAGAAGTGATCAAAGATGCGAAGTCGGACCAAATGCAGTACCGGTATTTGGTCCGTATTCGTACAATTTCTATGATAATATGAAAAACGTTATCCCAAAAATATCTGGTTCGTTCAAAATAGGATTATTAAAATTGTTTTTAAATACACAGTTTCTACGCTTGGTATCAGGTGAATTTTCAAGTTCCTTTTCTAAAACGAATATGATAAACAGAGTAAAGAGATTTTTGCCCTCCTTGAACCCCTCTGATTTTAAACAAAGAGGCAAAGCTGGTATTAGATCACAGTTAATTGATAGGAACGGAAACTTTGCATCTGAGAGTTTACTTGTAGAAGGCGAATCATCATTACACATTTTGAATTATAATTCTCCTGGTGCGACTGGAGCATTACCATTTGCAATGAACATAGTAAGAAAACTGGTTCAAACAAACATAGTTAGTCGTACTTCTAGAAGTATTAATTCTCCTCTGATAAATGAATTTGACTAATACATTATTATCTCATAAAAAACAGCTACGGCATTAAGAACCTGCATCTTATATTATATTAAGGCAAGTTTGATATACCAATTGGGGGTTGTCGTCTAGCTTGGTATGATGCCAGCCTCGGGCGCTGGAGGTCGTCGGTTCGAATCCGACCAGCCCCACGTTAATCTTTACATTTTATTTAGTCCCACCTCCATAGAATAAGTATAATTGTTAAGACATTCTAGCACAAGAGAAAATGTTCAAGATGTTACGAGTCCATACTATATGTTCAAATATTCAATCAGGTCTGAGCTGACTAGAAAATATTATGAAAGACGGATAAGAACATTCTTCGATTTCATTGAATTTTTGACAGGCTCCCAAATAGAAGAACGCTGTAATCTTTTTGCTCAAAAAGCAAAGAACGATAATAATTGGACTACAGTGCACATAATCAGATTCTTGCAATATGAAAAAGATAGGGTAGAAAAAGGCGAAATTACTGCTGCAACACTAAACAACTTTGTAAAATCAATCAAGCTATTTTGTGAAATGTCTGATATTCCAATTTCATGGAAGAAAATTACAAGAGGTCTTCCTCGACCAAGGGCGGTGGCAAACGACAGGGCACCTACGATTGAAGAAATAAAACAGTTGGTAGAATATCCTGATAGAAGAATTAAGCCAATAATTTACACCATGGCATCATCTGGAATTAGACTGGGAGCATGGGATTTCCTTAAATGGAAACACATTAACCCATTAACTAGTGAAACGGGGACATTAGTAGCTGCCAAAGTATTAGTTTATGCAGGGGATTCAGAGGAGTATTTTACCTTCATAACTCCTGAAGCTTATAATTCATTAAAAGACTGGATGGAATTCCGTTCAAAGTATGGTGAGAAGGTAACGGGAGAATCTTGGCTTATGCGAGATATTTGGCAAACTTCTAATATGAAATATGGTGCGAAATTTGGTTTGGCAACAAATCCGAGGAAACTGAAAAACAGTGGAATTAAAAGGCTAATTGAACAAGCGTTGTGGGAACAGGGCATACGGTCAAAATTAGAACCAGGCGTTAAACGTCATGAATGGAAAGCTGCTCATGGTTTTAGAGTGTTCTATAAAATAAGAGCGGAACAAGTTATGAGACCAATAAATGTTGAGATAACCATGGGTCATAACATTGGGCTTTCAGCTTCGTATTATAAACCAACAGAAAAAGAGGTGTTGGAAGATTATTTGAAAGCGGTTGATTTACTATCTATTAATGGTAACGAGACGAAGCTGAGCAAAGTGATTAAGGAATTAAGTGAAAAAAATAAGGAAAATGAATACATAATCTCAGGAAAAATGCGGGAGAAAGAAATCCAAATCGCAGGATTGAAGGAACAGCAGTTAGATAGCGCAGAAGCAATTGAGGTTCTATCAGACAGATTGACAAAGGCTTTAGAGGATATTGAATTATTAAAAAAATCAAAATGAGTTTCATTTCTTACAAAGTCGAAACATGCTTATCTGCACGAGATTATTTTCATAATGCGGCCATATCATTTGATTCTGGAATTAGGAGTTAAACCCTAAAGGATGGTATCTTAATGGAATTTTCTACGTCGCATGTGGGGCATTTTGCAGTCTGAAATTGGGGAAATTCTACACGCTTCAAATATTCGCTGAGTGGTAAGACCAAGACAAAAGACAGGTTACACTTCTCACAAATGACTTCAGTTACCACAGCTTCGTAGTCATTTCTGCGCTCAAACCGAGCATTTTCAAAAGCTTCTATGTTAGTAGCAATGTTGGCCATTTTTTCCTCAATGCCAGATTTTTGCATATTCATTAGCTTCTTTTTGGCTTCCGAATCCAGACCTTCGAATGCCTCTTTTTTAAGTCTTAATGCCTTCTCCGAGTCACTTTTTTCCAAATTCCAGACGAGCGAATTTTCCATAAATTCAGTAAGGTTGTGAATGGATTCACTTTTCTCGGATGTGTCAAGCAAGTGAGCGGTATATTTTTCAAATAAATTATTCTCTCGCAGCTTTTCAAAGAAATGCCGGCTGAACTTATGAGATGAGGAATTTCCCGCTTCAAATTCCTTCCTAAAGGTCTTATAAAGGTAATCATTTGCCTTTTTTCTCTTTTTTGAATTCTTTGTCATTATCAATAATGCAATTATCAAACCAAATAATGTTAGACAATATAGGATTGTTGTGCCATCCCCCTTTGATTTCTTTGTGCGACCGTATTCTCTTAACAAGTCCAATTTTATTAATGTATAAAGAAACCTTTCAACACGTCCACGTCTCGCTTGAATTTTGTTGCTTTTCGTCATGTGGGAATTTGATGACCTTTTATAATCGTCAGAAATTTCTAGGTTGTTTTCTATCAGCCAGGCTGTGAGGTTCCATATATTAAATGGATATTCTGAATTTGTGTCCAGCGAATTGAGGTCTCTTACAGAGTAGCGCAATATATCTTGGTACAATAATGCATCTGCAGTGTATGTATTGTTAGGATTCTTGTTGAAAATCTGGTGGATGCTTGGCGTTTTTGTCACTGAAATTACCATGCATGGCATCTATAAAAAGGCAGATTTCTTTAAAGTCCAGAAATACCGATAAGCAATGAATGAATTAAACAATGTTCAAGCCTTGCAAGGTGAAAGAAGTATGACAATTGTTTTGCCCAAAAGTATAGCTGAATCATTACACATTGCTAGAGGTGATTTCTTAAAGGTTTCGATAGAAGGTAATAGGTTGGTGTTGCAGAAGGTGGATAAAAATTGAAAATTTCGCCACTTCCAAGCGCTAGAGAAATAGACCTTCCGACACTAGTGAGTAATGCTGATAGTCCTCTGACGTACGCCGAGCTGTCGCGATGTTTCAATGAATTATATCCAACTGTCTTGAGGGCATTTCAACTCATTGAATTGATGTATACCCGACTCACGCTGGTAGAGAAGCTCAAACATAGAGAAGCTATAAAGAAAATTTATGACGACCACAAACACCTAGCAGGATTTAGTCGTCGGAATATCTACAGGTATTTACCGAGCGGTAATCCGAATGTTCCTAAAAGAGTTGTGCCATCGCGGCATAAGTCTAGTCTTACTGAACCAGTTGGAAACAATAAATTTAGCTCTACTAAACTATCTTCACAGCCTGAAGGGATTCCCGAAGATGAAATACATGGTGTTGAACCAATAAGAGAATCCACTGAAGTTGAATGTCATAGATGCATACTTCTCACAGCAAAAAATCAAGAATTAGAGGAAGCGCTCTTAGCAAGTTCGAGATGTACACGAGCAAATAATCTAATTGGAAGTGAAATTGACTATCAGATTCCTAAAGAAAAAATGTACCTGCTGACAGAAGCAATGAAAAAATATGACAAAGCCTGCTTTACCATTTTTGATAATACCGGTAATCTTGTATACGCCATAGCTGATTTAGATAGAATGAAAAATCATGTTTCTCCTGACGGTAAAAATTGACGAACATCAATCACGGAAAGACCAAAAATGTCCGAAGTTATGGAAGAAAAAATGTACCATTACAAGAATTGGGCCATATATCCCTTGGCAGGCAGAGCGTGCGACTCAACGATGTAAAATCATTTGTGGAGGAACAATTTGATAGATATAAGAAGGGCACTAATTTTAAAAATCTCCAGACTAAATTTGGAATCGGTAAATCTCGGGCACAGCGAATTTTGAAGCGTGGTAAAAGAAAGCGACTTTTCTTTACTCCTATGCGGAAAAATCCACAAGAGTATTTTCCTGAAAGCCGGCATTTTCCTGTTACAGAGTATCTCAACAAATTAAATAATGTACCAAAAGATACCACGGGTACTAGCCACTTCAATTCACCCTTATCCTGTGCACTCGAACAACAAAAGGCGTCAAATTTCCTCGATAGTTTACTCTTCGCGAGATACATATCGCGTCAAATTCATAAGATTCAGCTTGAACCGATTATACACAAAAAGAAAATGCTTGACAAAGATTACTATCATTTTATGTCTGCTGGAGAATGGCCACATAACAAGGGAAAAGCAGTGGAAGAATTCATAGACGAAAGAAAAATCGAATTCATACACTATAGAAACGGCAAGATTTTGATATCAATTTCCTGTAGCGAGAAGCCATTCGGTATTGAGACAGAAGAGGACATTTTGAATCTGTTCTCTTTTATTGGGCAGATAAGAGACAGGCTCGAGTGCCAAATAAGCGACTGGAGAGGAAGGTTAGTCGGTCAGATTGGGAATTGGATTTTAAAACAATGTGATTTGAACAAGGATATTCCAATAACGGACAAGGCTCAAAATACATTGCCTGATATCCAGCTTTCAACTGCGTTCAGAGTATTTCGTTTATACGTTAAAAATATTCAAGGACAGGCGCATTATAGAATTGAAGAGTCACTTCAAGTAAATCAGCCACTCAGACTTTTGGAATCAGTATTAAATCCTTACGCAACTTTTGAAAAGAAGTTAGACCTGCTTGAATCTAAATTAAATTCACTTATCTCTATTAATAAAGGTCAACTACCTGAAACTAATATGCAAATGAGGGAATAAAATATAAAGAAATAAGTAAATGCGGATGATTAATGATAGCAGATTATCCAGTTAAGGCGATTGATGAAGACACAACAAAAAAGCATTTTACTCAAACCAAATTTTATTGTCTCCGCTGTGGTTCACCTGATATAGTAAAAAAAGATAATATCAAATATTTTGCCCGGAGTAAAGATTACCATCCCCGAATTCAATCTGCTCCTTCTAATGACGTGGAAACGACATTCTTTGTTACTGGTTCTCTATACTGTATAAAATGTAAGCATACCTATTTTGTAAAAATATTAGATGAAGGAATAAAATGAAAAGCGACTTTCTATCGGATTTTTGGAAGGGCTTTATCGTTGCATTGGGTATCTCTGGCGATATCTTCCTCTTCATAGAGCTAACGAGGTAAATAGAATATTCTAATTTATGAAAAAAATATTCCATTGCTTAAATAATTAGAAGGTGGTGCGTTATGTTACAAAGTGTCGCTTGGGAGTGAGATTTTGTATATTCGCATTAACCGCAGTTCCATTCGGAATGGAAACTGCTTATGGATAATCCGACTTTTATCTGGAAGCAAAATCATAGACTAAGGATATTTAGTCGTCACGTTGTTAACAAAATTATTCATTAATCGCAAGAATTCATTGGACACTTGAATGACATCTGCTTCTCTGTAATCATCAAAGAACCATTTGACTGAAGTATTCGAAACGGTAGAGTGCCTATCTACATTTTCTATAATCGATGCACTACAAATCCAGATATTTTATCAACCTCATGACTTAAACTTTGATAAATCTAGCAGCTGGTCGTAACTTGATATTCCTTTTGGCCGTTACTTCTGCGCGGGATTCAAGACCAGTTTCACTTATATTTCTTATTTGTTCGTACGCTTTATCAAAGTCCTCTCTTGACAGGACGTAAATTGACCTGCATCGTCCTCTCCATAATTGACAGAGGAGGAGGCAAGCAACATCTTGAAGCTGAAAGAAAACTAAAAGACATTTCCTTATTTGAGGACGTTGACTTTGTTAGTGAAACAATTGAGCAAAGACTGCAAGCACTAGACGCCTAAATTAATTTTTTTCTACCCTTTCTTACCGGATACATTTAAGCTAGTGTTGAAAAGTTATCAATAAGAGTATCAACATTATTGCTGTCGTTATCATTATCAAGACAAAAGTTGAGTTTCAGTCTATTGATTATTAGCACACGAAGGTGAACATGAAGAAGCCGACTCAGAACAAGGCCAGTAAGAGTACTGGTCTCTAAATTACGTCTTGATAGAGATGACAAAATATGTATATTTCAATAATCAAAAGAATTCTATTAAATCCTGACAGCAAGTGATTCTTATGCAGGAATATTATATTTTTGTAAAACCGTAACAACGTAACCATAAGCCGTCAAAGTCCTGGTGATCGCATTCATTATTCTATCTTTTGATAGACCATCGAAGTAAATTATTTCTTGAAAGCCTATGTGACGAATATTCTGCGTCGATTCGGGACTGAAACTCACCACCAAATTCATCCAAATTAATCCTTCGGAAAGTTCCAAAATCACTTTCTTTTTTGTTTCAGGTTTTAATGCATCAAAGTATTTTATTTGTTCTTTTTCAAAGGATAACACTGAATAAATGCTTATTTTATCTTTATAGTCTGTAGGCTTGTATACAAACATAGGTATTTTTACTCCCGAGGGATTTGTAGGTTCAATATTTAACAGAAAAGGGAATTTTTTAGGATCATATTTTTTTTGTTTAACCGCTGTGAACTGTGCCGAATAGTCATTATTGACCCATTTAATTATCTTGTTC
>Ga0157374_10003712_pt1 | contig 12832 bp, 22 predicted proteins | sample M25metaG_FD_115308 | JGI IMG/M metagenome (GOLD analysis project Ga0157374, IMG submission 115308) | Miscanthus rhizosphere microbial communities from Kellogg Biological Station, Michigan, USA - M2-5 metaG | ecosystem: Host-associated > Plants > Roots > Rhizosphere > Soil | place: USA: Michigan...
CGCATTCGCGGCTTCGACCTGGCGCTCGCTGCCGTCGTCGTCGTCGTCAATCGGGCGGGCGATCTGCGCGAGCCGTTCTAATTCTGCCATCTGCGTTGAAGTGCAGGTCATCTCGGTGTCTCCTATCTGGCCGGGCCAACTCCGTCCTTGCCCCCTATGTCGGCGCATTCCGCGCACAATGCAAGCGCAAAACGCGCACATGGGCGAAGTATTTTCGGCTGGCGTCAGACCGCCCGCACGGCCTCGGCTATGCGCGTTTTGCACTGCGCCTCATGCTGGCCCCACTGCGGCGTCGTCGCGGCGGCGGCCTTTCGCTGTAGGGATCAAGCCCGCGTTCAGACCACCATTCGATGCTGGGGCACGGGCACTCGAAGGCGTGCATATCGTGGATCGTGCACCAGAACTCGTCGCAGCACAGGCACGGAACCCAGGCGGCGCTCATGGTGGCACCCGCGTTGCCGCCGCGATCGACAACAGCAGATCGCGGAATGCGGACGGTGTTGCGTTCCTGATCTCGGTCTTGCGCTTGCCGCCGACCATCGAAACCAAGCCCTTACGCCTGGCATACTCATAGCCGTGGCGTTCCAGCATCACCGGATCGAGTCGCTGTTTCCCGTTGCCCCAGCGCAGTGATGGCAGATCAACGCCGTGGGCATAGAGCCACGATCCCTTGCGGGCGGCGTGGCCGTAAAAACCCTGTTCGACGTAACAGGTCCATCCGCCCTGCCAGTCCGCAGTGATCCAGCCGCCGGTCCTGGGGGGCGCCAGCAACCCATGCTCTGCCCATGCGAGGCTATCGGCCGGGTGTTCCAGCACACCGCCCCAACGCTGCACGGCCGCAAGCGCCGCAGCAAAACAGCCTCCGTCGTCGCCTAGCTGGAACTGGTGCGGTTTGCGCGGTGAGCCGTGCCAGAACCGACCCCAACGCTGGCAGGGCGGGTGCGCGACGACCGGCCACGGCCCGTCATAGCGCCGGGCATCGCGCGCCTCATCCCAGACCTCGACACCGGGAAGGCCGGCATAGACGCCATTCGGGGCGACGAAGAGGGCGGCGATCATGGCTGTCCAATCTCGCTAGTCATGAGGAAATGGTCGTTTGGTTCCGTTCGGCAAATTGGAAGCGTGACCTTTTGCCATAATTGAATCCCGGAAATCTGCGGCGGGCAGCATGTCGTTGCGAAGAAGCGTGACCTTTTGCTGAGTTGCTGGAAAGTCAGCAGCGGTTTCGAGCAGATCCCCGCCGATCGTCCGGGTAGCGACGGGAACCTGGCGCGTTGCTTCAATCTCGACGCTCCCCGCCCGCGATATCAATGCCATGCCAATTCGTGCCCGGCCGCTGCCCGTCGAGCCTTTCCACGCCTGCCGTGCCTGGGCTAGCCCCTCCACGCCGGGACATCCCTCGCCAAGCCTGCCGCTCCATGCCATGCCTATCCCGGCCCGGACTTGCCTCGGCAATCCAATCCTCGCCTGCCAAGCCACACCCTTGCCGTGCCATGCCGGTCGGCGACGGGCCTAACCCATCCATGCCTGCCCGGCCTTGCCTGAACCCGCCGCGCCCTGCCGCGACAATCCTGGCCCCGCCTGCCACGCCGTGCCCGGCCCATCCATGGCTTGCGTAGCCGCGCCTGCCATGCCTAAGCCGCAGCCTTCCCCTTCCGCCGCGACCGCAGCTTGTCGGCCGCCGCCCAGACCTCCTGCAAATCGCTCAGCTTCTTGTACCGCTCCTGCACCCGCTCCAGATCGTGCAGCGCGTCGTTAAGCATGATCTCGCGCAGGTCGGGGCGGTTCATGACCTCATCGAGCGGCCGGTATCCATTGGACCCGTCATGCTTGCGGTCGATCGACAGCGAGACAAACCGGCGGCCGCCATCGGCATCCACGATATGCACCGAGATAAGCTGCCGCACCTGCCAGACGCGCCACCGCTCGCCGGCAATATCGTCGTCCCATTCCAGCGCGCCGGCCAGACTGCTCTTGGGGTTCTTCTTCGCCCATGCCACAGCATCGGCCGGGTTAATCGTGCCGTTGCTGTTTTTGAGCGCGAGGAGTTCCGTCGATATCGAGTCCGTTCTGTCGCTCATCCGTGCCTCCTTTGTGCGTTCCATGCCTGCCATGCCTTGCCGTGTCTTGCTGCGCCGAGCCGATCCGCGCGTTGCCTAGCCTGCCGGTCCTAGCGCCGCCTCGCTCCGCCAGACCGAGCCACACCCCGCCTGCCGATCCGTGCCAGGGCGAGCCGTGACGTTCCTAGCCATGCCCTGCCTGCCGTGCCGAGGCTGGCCCTGCCAAGCCTTGCGTAGCCACGCCTGCCCGGCCAAGCCCGGACCCACCGTGCCCAGTCTTGCCGCTTCATGCCCCGCCCGCCCCACCGTGACATTCCATGCCGAAGCGATCCCCGCCGTGCCAAGCCTGCCAGACCGATCCGGGCCGACCCAGGCCACCCCAAGCCACGCCCCGCCTGCCATGCCTATTCGATGATCTCAAAACGCCCCCAGCCGAGGCCGTTGGAATTTGGCGAATCTGGCCGCCCTTCCCCAATCCCGACTTGCATCCCAGCCCGGAGCATCAAATTCATTACGTCAGTCGCACTAAACTGGTCCTCGTCCCAGGTCACGCGGACATCGGCCGACCATTGTTCCCACATCGGCCTCCATCTGATGTCGGCCACGCCCGTCTCATTTCTCACCGTCGCCTCATGAATGCGCGGCTCGCCCTGAATGCGGACCAGCGGGGTGCCGTCGCCGCGATCGATCCCGTCCGCCTCGACGAACACCGACAACTTCGCCCTCGTCATGACGATGCCCACCAGGCGGCACGCGGAAATCATCGCGTTCCTGAAAGCGGGCGCCGGAATGCCGAGCCAGCCGTCCTGCGAGACATGCTTCGCCGCCTCATAGACGGCCATGAAGTCCTTCGGCACGCGCACCTTCTTTCCCTTGGCCTGCTGCCCGGCGGCCTGGGTGGCCTCCATCTGTTTGCGCTGCTTTTCCGAAAATGCGTGCTGGACGTAGGGGGATATCCCGCGGATGGGGATGACCGCCTCGCGCAGCTTCGGGCGGCTGACGCGAATGACTTCCTTGGGCGGCTCGGCGGTGGAAAGCGCGACGATTTCCGCCGTGGTCAGCTTTGGAATGGATACGCGCTTGGTCTTAGTTGGTTGATCCAGCGGCATTTATTGGTCCTCCGGTTGGATAGGTGAGTAGGCGTAAAGACGGCAATACGGAAAGACGGCAAGTTGGTCATATGCCGCACACCGCTTCGGTGCAGGGGAGGCTGTCCTCGACATCGAACGGCAGCACACCCTGGTCGCGGGTGACGCGGGATAGCGTGGCGTAGTCCTCGCGGTCGGCGCGGAAGGTCGCGCCCATGCCCGCCCCGTGGCGAAGCTGGCGCTCTTGGTCCGTCCACCATGCCATGCGCTCGGGGTGATCCCTGAACATGCGGCTGATGCTGCCTCTGTTCTTGAGGAAGCAGCCGTCGCAGTTGCCCTCCCAGCGCCCGGCCAAGCGCAGATCGAAGGGCTGGCGCCGCCAGAAGGCGAGCACGTCGTGCTCCTCGATCCCGGCCTCGGCGAGCGGGCAGACCACATCCCAGCGGTCTTTGGCGTTGCGTTCGTGGTCGGTCGCCTTCGCCACCCGGCCCGGCTCATCGGCGCGCAGGCCGACCGCACTCGTCCAGCGGTTCCAGCCGTAGACTTCGCGGATGTATCGCTTGGCGGTGCGGATCTTGAGTTCGATCGTGCAGAAGCGGGCAACTGGATTGGGCAGCATCGACTTGGATGCCAGCAGCGCCGCGAATGGCTCGCCGTTTCGGCTGGCGCGGTTGTGGTTGACGATGGCATAGGCCGGGCCGCCGGGCGCCCAGCGGTATTCCAGCCAGCGTATCGGCACGTCCCAGGCAGCACCGCAGTCGCGCACGAAGTCCAACGTGGCGGGCATTTCGCGTCCGGTATTCTGAAACAGCACCACCACGTCGTCCGGCAGCGTGCCGCCATGGGCCTGGAGGATGCGCCACAGCATGTATCCCGATGTGCGTCCGCCCGAGAACGAGATAACCGCCGGGCCGGTGATGCGGAAGGGGTCGGTCATCTCAATCGTAATCGCCGTTCCATGCTCGCCAGCCGGCCACCAGGCCGACCAGCAGCACGGCGAGGGCGAATAGCAGGAACACCACGGCGCTCATCGCACCAGCCGCAGCTTGAACGGGAGGCGCCGGGGCGGGTTATCCACCCGCTCGGCCTGGGCGTAGTCGGCGACGATATCGTCCAGCAGCAGCTCCATGCGGCCAACGCGCGAGGCGAGATGCAACAACCTGTTGGCGAGGTCGAGCCGGGCGGCATCCCGCGCGACCTCGTTGGACACCTGCCGGATCTCCAGCGCGAGGCTCACGGCTGGTCCCCCGGCAAAGCCTCGGCCAGCATGGTGCGCACCTCGGCTGCCGCCTGTGGGTCAAATTCCTCCACCACCGCGATCGGCCCGGCATTCATGGCTGCCGCCTCGACCAGCTTGTCCAGCGCGTCGGTGCGCTTGCATGCCTCCACCGTGCGGCGCCAGTTTTCCATCCACTCGCTGCCGGTGTTGAAGATCCGCCCGCCCTTCTTGGTCGCGAAGGGATATTGTGGAGCGTCGTCGTCTGCCTCTGGCGTGTCGTAGACGGGCGCCAGCTTGGCCATGCGCTCGTCGCGCGGCATGGCAGCAGCAGCGGCGCGGACGGGCGGCTCGGCCTTGGCCTCGATGGTCGGGCCGGCGAAGCTGTCGGGCGGAATATCGCGGGCTTCCTCGGCGCTGATCAGGCCGCGCAGCAGATCGGGAAAAGCATCGCGCAGCGCAAAGCCGCGGGCGCGAAGTTGCAGCATGCGCTGCGGGTATTGCTGCCAAGGGCCGCCTTTGTTCCATAGCCCGGCGCGTTTGGCGTCGGCGACGCTGAAGCGGGAGGTGGTCGGGGTGGAACCGCGGCGCTTGGCAATGCAGGTGGCGGTAAGGGCGTCGCCGTCGCCGTCGATGGTTTCGATGACATCCTCACAAGTCGGGCTGGCGCGGCACAGTCCGATCATGGCATCGCCCCAGATTGCAGGGCGGCCGTTGATGACGCTGATGTTTTGCAGGGATTGCAGCGGGGCGAGGCCGAGTTCGCTGCCCATCTGGATGGCGACCATGACGTTCTCGGGGCGGTTGATGTAGTCCTTCGGCACCATGGACGACTTGGCTGCCATGGCGGCGAAGCGTTCCAGCTCGGCAAAGGATTGCGGACGCAGGCCGGCGGGGACCACGGCGGCATGCTTGGCGATGGCGTTCATACGCGCCTCACTGTGATGATGGGGGCTGTGTTTCCGAACGATGCGCCGGGGATTTCGGCGCCTTCCTTCAGGGCGGCGGCGATCGCGAGGAGGTTCGGTTCGCTCTTGGTGCGGACGTAGCGTTCGGGCAGCAGCGCCATATCGCTGACGACAACGCGGGGCCTGCCGGGGACTATGCTGACGGTGAAGTCCGGCGCGAGCAGCGATTTCAGCTCCAGCGTTTCCATAGCGTCGCGCACCGCCGATCGGCAGGCATCGCCGCGGGCCTCGAAGCGGGCTTGACGCTGTTCCAGCACCTTGCGGTGCCGGGCGAGCGCATCCGCAAATAGTTCGGCTTCGACGCCGTGGCGGATGATGGCGCGGAGCTGGTCAAGGACGTCGGTCTGCCCGTCGAGCGTGTCGGTGAACAGCGTTTCGTCCGTCGCCATGTCCGGCTCGATGGCAAGGAGTTGCTCGCGCAGGCGGGCGAGCCAATCGAGGTCCGGGGCGCTGTGCTCGTTCATGCCGCGCGCTCCTCGGCTACGAGGGCAAACCCGGCCTCGGCGATCTGCTCCATGAGGTCGGCTACGGCCTCAGCCTCGGTGGCGCCCTTGCCGCAGGGGCAGCCGGGGCCGTCGTAGTTGTCCTGATACGCACACCAAGTTTCGTCGACGGGCGCGTAGCCTGTGGTATCGGCATGGGTAATTATCCGGGTCATGCTACGTGCGCCCATGTTTTACGAAACCTTGCGCGGCTAATGGCGATTTCACTTACGCCAAACCGTCTCGCCAGCGATCGCCCGGTGTCGGCGCTAGATCTGATTTCCACGACCTCACTGGCTGTGAGTTTGGCTCGACCGTTTCTCTCGCCCCGGCGGGCGGTGCCGTGCGCGATCTGGTCAGCTTTGTTTTGTTTCGATGTGGCCCAGCGAAGATGTTGTGGATTGACGCAAGCGCGCACATTGCAGGAATGCGCCGCTTCGTGCCGGGGTGACGGCGGATCGCCATGAATATGCTGGCAGACAAGGCGACTGACCTTGTGCTGTTTGCCATTTATCCTGATTTGGCTGTAGCCGTTTGATACTTTGCCATACGGCCAGAGCAGGCATTCGTCGCTGCGATGCGTCAGGGCCTGTTCAAAGAATTGCATCGGCTCGCCGTTAAAGGTGATTCCAGCGAGCGGATCGCCGTGGCGCCGAAGCCGCGCATAATGCGCGAGGCAAAGTCCACGGTGCGCCGCCGGCTTCTGACACTCTGTAATGGAGCAGATCATGGTGCTGCCCTCACGCGGCGGCGTAGGCGCTGAACCAGGGCTTGCGCTCGGCTTCGATGGCGTCGGTGATGACTTCGAGGTGGCCGAGGCGCTCGTTCAGTTCGTCGATGGCGGCGACGATCTGGTCCTCGATCTGGCTGTCGGTGCAGGCGCGGTATGCGCTGTCGAGGCCGGCGAGGGCTGCCTTGATGGCGGCGCGGGTGGTGTCTACGGCGAACTGATCGTGTGCGTTCATGGTCTGGCTCCTGGCATGGCGCGGCGTGGCGCCCGGTTGGTGTGCCAGGAGATTTAGACGCAAAAGCTATAGAGTGCAAGCCTGTTTTAGCTGTTCCCGAGAATTATTTTGCCGTAGCGGCTAAGTATCTCGGGGCGTCTGGAGCTTGCGTGCCAGCATGGTCTCGCCGAAGCGCAGCCACTCATCGATGGTGGCTTCGGTGGACTGGGTGAGGATGCGGTGGGCGCGGATCAGCCGCTCGGCGGTCTTGCGATCGACCGGGTCCAGGGTCAGGGCAATAGCGGGCACGCCGTAGGCTTTGCCTAGGAGTTCCAATTCGCGCATCCCTACAGCATTCACCCCCTTTTCCCATTTCTGGACCGTGGTGAAATGCCGGCCAATCTTGGCAGCGACCTGCTCCAGGGTAAAGCCGAGAGTCGTGCGCCATTTCTTCAGGTAAGCCGACATAGCGCGAGGCTGGCCCCGAAAGGGGGGGCGGTCTAACGCTGTCTCGTCTAGATGACGGCGTTGTCGGCCATCGTGCGCTTGACCCCTTTTTGATTGAACGTCTAGCATGTGGGGATGACCCTCCGAGAATATCGCACGCGCGCGGGTTTGACCCTGGAGCAGATGGGAATGCTGCTCGGTGGGGTGCATTTCACGACCGTCCAGAAGTGGGAGATGGGCATCAACGTGCCCGACGCGATCGCGGTGGCCCGGATCGAACAGGTAACCGGCGACCAGGTTCGCGCGTCCAGCTTCAAGCGGCGTGCCAAGACCAAGCGGCGTCCGCGCGGTGCCAGGCCGAAGGCAACGGAGGAGCAGGACCGAGGGCGCGCGCATGGTTGAGCGGTCAAAGCAGCCGGAAGTCTCATATTGTGCCAGTCGTTCCCCATTCGCCGCAACAGCTAAATGTGGCAATAGGACCATTGGGCCGCGCCGTGCAAGTGACAAACGCAACAGGCGCTACCGGCAATGTAACGCGGAAATAACGCCATGAGCGCGGCCCGCGCCCCGTATCGCACCAAAGGCTGGCCCGCGGCGGACGACGCGAAGTTGCGCGAGATGTGGGAGGCGGGGACGTATGTGCGGCGCATTGCCATGGCGCTTGGGCGCAGCCGCTCCACCATCATATGCCGGGCGCGCAAGATAGGGCTCGGGCCGCGGGCGCAGCCGGTGACGGCGATGGCGAACGTCGAGCGGATAGCGCCGGACGCACGGACGCCGGTGCAGCTCCCGATGCTCCCCGATCCGGGGCCTGCGGGGCGTCCCAAGCAACCCCTGCGGTTGTGGCTGGTGCCGACCGGACCACCCCGTGAATGCCAATGGCCACAGGGCGAGAAGCCGCGCATGCGGTTCTGTTTCAAGCCGGCGTTTCCGGGGCGGCCATACTGCTTCGTTCATAGTCAGATTGCATATATCGGCTTCGGGCGGCCGCGATCCGAGAACACATGGGTGCGGTGGTGAGCGGGCTTCCCCTGTTCGGCGAGCGCCCGCGTCCGCCGCTGCGGCTGACCGAGCGGAACAAGCCCGAGCACGAACTCCAGAAGGAAGTCGCCCACGCCCTGCGGATCATGCTGCCCCGCGAGGCGTTCCTGACCGCGATCGACCACGCCAACAAGGCCAGTGGCAAATTCGGGGCTCGGCTCCAGGGCAGGGGTGCGGTGAGCGGACTGCCGGATCTGTGGATCATCTGGAAGGGGCAGTCCTATTGCATCGAGCTAAAGCGCAAGGGCGGACGCGTTTCTGATACGCAACAGCTTTGCCATGAGCTGCTGCGGCGGGCCGAGGCGCGGATTGCGGTTTGCCATTCGCTGGACGAGGCGCTCGACGCGCTGCGGGCTTGGCAAATTCCATTACGAGGACGGGTGGCAGCATGACCGAAACCTGGCCGCTTGCCGCGCTCCTGCTCGATGAGGAATTGCAACCGCGTGCGGCGATCGACCGCACGGTGCTGGAGAACTACGTGCAGTTGCTGGTGGATGGCGTGCGCTTTCCGCCGGTGGTCGCGTTCCGCGATGACCAAGGTCCGATCAAGGTCAACGTGCTGTGGCTGGCGGACGGGTTCCACCGCTGGCACGCGCACAAGGTCATCGAGGCGGACGGCATCGAGGTGGATGTCCGCACAGGCACGCGGCGGGATGCGCTGCTCTATTCGCTGGCGGCGAACGCGAAGCACGGGTTGCAGCGGGGCGCGACCGATTACAAGCGGGCATACGAGATCGCATGTCGGCATGAATTGCTGACCGACCCGGCTGATGTTGAAGCGGTGGCGGCGCTACTGCGCTGCTCCGGTCGGTGGGCAGAGAAACTGACGGAAAAGGCGCGAGAGGCCGACAAGGCGGAACGCGACGCGAAGATCGTCCAGTTGAAGGGCGAGGGGAAGACGCACCAAGAGGTCGCCGATGCTGTCGGCGTGTCGCCTCGCACTGTGGCCACCGTGCAGAAAACGAACAGTGCGGAAACTGCACGAACTGCTCCAGCCAACCCCAACCAGGCGGCGAGGGAGCAACTGGCCGAGCTGGCCAGCCCCGAGGCACAGGCGTGGTCGGCGGCGCTGCGTGCCCTGCGCCAAATCAATGAACAGCTTTCGGTCGAGGAACTGTTTGATGCTCGATACATGGGTTTCGACCGTTCTTTCGGCCCGGCCCTGGATGATGCGTTTGCATGGATCACAGAATTGCACAGGAGGTTTGGCGATGAGCGGGATCGGCGCCGACGTGCGTGACATCGTGCGTGAGTTGGACCCGGACGGCGGCGGCTACCACACCAGCGAGGCGGCAAGCCTGCTGATCCACCGCTATGTCCTGGCCGGGATCTGCAACGCGGACGGCGATCCGAAGCCCAAGGTGCGGGCACTGATGCGGCTCGGAGCCGGCGTCGCCTTCAAGAGCTACAAATCGGAAAGCCATGAGGAGCGGAAGCAGCGCGAGCGTGCCGCGGAGTGGGTAGACAACGGACAGCGTGATTTCGGCGAGACGTACGAAGATTTCGCCTTCGAGTGGCTGCGGGTTTACGCGGCATGGGATGAGGGCGAGACGGCCGAGCGGAAGATGCTGATGCGGATGACACTGCCCGAAGTGCAGGCGGTGATCGCGCTCAAGCGCAAGAAGGCGGCCGAGGCGACAGCGGTGGCCAACCGGCTTCAGGACATCATCGAAAAGAACCTGCACTGGCACGACGAGCCGTCGCTGACCCTGGCGGATATTCTGGGCATTTGGGAGTGAACACCGCCCCGCTTTCGCAGCAGTGCCGCCGCATCGTGGCGCTTCAGCAGGAGCTGTGCGCGACGCTGGACGACAGCGACTGCACCTGGGGCGAAGCGGTGAGCTGCGTGGGGTTCGCGCTGTCGGTGCTGCTCGACCGGCACCCGGACGAGGGGGAGCGGGTGGCGATGGCGGCCGAAGTGGGCAAGCGGCTGATCAACGGCGCCTGGACGCGGGGATCATTCGGGGAACGGGAGACGATGCAATGAGCGTTGCCGCAACGCGTGCGATGCCGCAATATGCCAAACGCCCGGCCGCTGGAAACGGTCGGGCGCCTGGAATGGAAATCACTCAGCGCCAGAGCGGCGCGCAGGATGGGCGAGTTGCTTCCCCCATTTTGCACAACGCTCCGGGCTGGTCAACCGGAGTTGTGCCTATGTCTTCGAACGATAACGGGTTCAGATGGCGGTCGCCGTCTGGCTGGCATGACAATGCCATGCGCCGCGACGCTGGCCACGATGCAATGCAGCTCGCGATCCTGGATTATCTGCAAGATCTGGATTTTCTACAAAATCAATACGATGAGTCCCGCAAATCTAGATACCACTACACAAGAAGCACACAGATGGAATACCCGCTGGTTGTCAGGGGTAAGCCCGTGGCCTTTGCCGATATCATAACCATTCACAACAAATATGCCGACAATCAGTTGGTCCTTTCATATTATGAAATATATGAAATCAAGCCGGTAATTCACAGCATTGGCGCGATTATTCGTCAGTGCACGGCGCTTGAACTGGCTGGCGAGCGGACCCTGGCAGACCCAGGTTCTAGGGAAGGAGCGCGGGTTACTGTGCATTTGGTGGTTAAATCCACGGATCCGAAATTGGCTGCATTGCGGCAAGTCTACGAACCCTGGACATGGACCGGCGGCGATCTTTACCGGCCGGGTGAGCTTTGCGCTCCGGGGGAAGAATCATGAGCACTCCCCACATTGCATGGGCATTCGCGCAGCGTGACCTGACGGCGGCGCAGCGGGTAGTTCTGATCGCGTTGGCCGAGCGGGCGAACGGGGAGCGCACATGCTTTCCGTCGGAGGAGACGCTGGCGCGGGATTGCGAGCTGTCGCTGCGCTCGATCGCGGCTGCGGTGAAATACCTGGCCGGCCAAGGCCGCGATGATGCGCGTCGGCTGATTGAGATCGTCAGCAACAAGGCGGAGCGCGCTGCGATCCTCGCAAAAGCGGGGGCCAGCATCTCGGCAAGAGTGAATGTTTACCGTATCTTGCGGCCAGTCGATGGTGCAAAAAATGCACCCACGAACGGGCATGATAGTGCAAAATCTGCATCTATCCCCCGCGATAGTGCAAAATCTGCACGTCAGACCCCCTCGGATAGTGCAAAATCTTCCAATCAATCATGCAAAAAACAGCAGTTTGAGCATGCACCGTTTGCACACGAATCCCTTAATGAATCCCTACATGAAAAAAAGAGGCAGCCGCAGGAAGAAAAACCTACGGATGTGAGGGGTTCGTCAGCAGCCAGCGGTGCCCGTCCCCAGCAGCCGAAGCAAGCGGCTCAGGAAGCGCAGCAAGCCCCGCCGACCGAGCCTGACGAAGAACCCCGCGCCAACTTCGAGAGCGCCCACCAGTCCGTCGTGGCCGCCCTCTCGGCCCTCGGCGCAACCTACCGCCCCCGAGCAGACAGCCCGACGCTGCCGCCAATGCCTCGCCTTCCCCCGCAGCAACGGATTTCCCCGGCCGAAACCCAGGCCGAGCCGGTGCCGAATGCCCAACGCATGGAGGCGCTGAACATCGTCGGCAAGCTCGGGCGCCGCCTGGGCCACCGCGAATACGCCCAAGGCCGGGGGCCAGCTCTCACGCCCGCCGAGCAGATCGCCGCAGCCCAAGCGCCGCCAACCATCACCGACATTCACCCGGCCGTGCTGCCCGCCGTCCTCGCCGCCCGCCGCGACCTCATCGAGCGCGCCAGGCAACGCATGGCGGTCCACGCATGACCCGCGCCGCCATCATCGTCACCTGCCCCAAATGCGGCCGCCCACGCCTCTACGGCCACGACTGCGGCTATTGTGGGGATCCGAACCCAGAGGCGGCACTGATCGCAGCCGCAAATTCGCCCGTAGAGCGGTTCCAGAGCATCGGGGGCACGCAATCACCGGCAAACGTCCGCATCGCCCTGTACGGGCATCTGTGGGGCTGTACGGGCCATGTCAGCCGCAACCCGGAGGGCGCAGCGCCATGCCGCCAGTAAACCCACGCATCCCAGCCGACGAAGACAAGGGCACCGACTGGAAGTCGCTCGCCCTCCCGCGCATCTACCCCAACACCGCCGATCCGCGCATGCCCGTCATCCAGCCGCAAGCCGACCAATTCCATACCCCGGACTGGGGCACCACCCCGCCCCCACCCGAAGTCTGGGCCGCCGCATTCAACAGCCAAGCCCCACCCGCAACCGCACCCCTCTGGTCCTGGGAAGCACTCAACGCCGCACGCCAACCGGTGGGCAATATCGATCCGCGCATGGTCGTCCCCGTCCCCACCGACCAAGGCTACATCCGCCCCGCGCAGATCAACCCACCGCCCGAGGTCAGTCTGGCCAACGCACCACAAAACCCGCTGCTTCAACAGCTTATCGCACACATCCTGCGAACCGGCGGCCGAATATGAACGCACCCGCACAGCTCCAGGTCATCTACCGACCCACCGCGTCGCTCACCACAGCCGAGCGCAACCCGCGCACGCATTCCGACGCCCAAATCCGCCAGATCGCCGCGTCCATCGCCGCCTTCGGCTGGACCAACCCCATCCTCGTCGACGAACACGCCCGCATCATCGCCGGACACGGACGC